>Ga0308414_1002491_pt1 | contig 11988 bp, 10 predicted proteins | sample HotsprSampleOS50_FD_205667 | JGI IMG/M metagenome (GOLD analysis project Ga0308414, IMG submission 205667) | Hot spring phototrophic mat microbial communities from Octopus Spring, Yellowstone National Park, Wyoming, United States - 20090730_OS50 ... | reverse complement strand
CCAGTGATAGTGCGGCGCCACCGGGATGTCGAACGCGGCCGCCATGTGCGCGATCTTGAGCCACTCGCTCACGCCGCCGCAGACCGTCGCATCGGGCTGCAGGATCGATGCCGCCTTGCGCTCCACCAGCTCCGCGAACGCCCACCGCGTCGCCTCCAGCTCGCCGGTGGCGACGGGCGTCCGGATCGTTTCGGCGATCCGCGCCATCGCCGCCAGATTGTCCGCGCGCACGGGTTCCTCGATCCAGAAAGGGCGGAACTCCTCCAGCCGCTCCATCGCCGCGATCGCTTCCGGCGCGCTCTTCCAGCCGCCGTTGGCGTCCAGCAGGATCTCGAATTCATCGCCCAACGCTTTCCGCGCCGCGCCCACGCGCCGCGCATCCTCCGCGGCGCCCAGCGCACCCACCTTGAGCTTCACGGCAGTGAAGCCCGCTTCCGCCGTCGCCGACACTTCGCGCACCAGCTCTTCGATCGTCTGCCCCGCGCGGTAATAGCCGCCTGTCGCGTAGCAGCGCATCTTTCGCTGATGCACGCCCAACAGCTCCATCACGGGCATCCCCGCGGCCTTGCCGCGCAGGTCCCACAGCGCGATGTCGATGGCGCTCATCGCCCGCAGCGCCGCGCCGCGCCGACCTGCCTGGATCGACTGCCGGTACATTTCCGCCCATAAATGTTCCGTCTCGCGCGCGTCCGCCCCGAGCAATACCGGCCGGTAGATGGCGTCGATCAGGGCCAGCATCGCCCGCGAGCCGTCATAGCCGAGCGCGAAACCGAGCCCCTCCAGCCCTTCCTCCGTGCGGATTTTCACGATCAGGTGGTCGCGGTGCGTGATGCGCCGCACTGCATCCGACACCGGAGCAGGCAGCGGGATGGAAACCGCCAGCGCTTCGACTTCCCGGATCTTCATCTCGCTACGATGATGGCATGGAGTGGCTCGCTGGCGCGCCGGACTCCACGGTGGCGCTTCTGGCAGGCGCGTGGAATCCGCCCACTCGCGCCCATCTCGAGCTGGCGCGGGCCGCGCTCGGCTGGGCCCGCCGCGCCGTGTTCGTGCTGCCGCGCTCTTTTCCGCACAAGCCGGTGGAAGGAGCGCCGCTCGATCAGCGGAAAGAATGGATCCGCGCGCTGGCCGCGCTGGATCCGCGTTTTTCCGCCGCTCTCAGCGAGGGCGGGCTGTTTCTGGAAATGGCCCGCGAGGCGCGCGCCCAAGGCGCGCGGCGCGTTTTCCACGTCTGCGGCAGCGACGCCGCCGGGCGCATTCTCGCGTGGGACTACCGCGGGTTGCCGCCGGTCGAAGAGCAGCTTGAGGAATACGAGCTTCTGATCGCGCCGCGCCCTCTGCCCTTCACGCCTCCCCCGCATCTCCGCGCCCGGGTGCACACGTTGATGGCGCCTGCATCGCTCGCCGGCATCTCGTCCACCGAGGTCCGCCGCCGCATCCGCAGCGGCGAACCGTGGCGGCATCTCGTTCCGGACATCATCGCGGACTCGGTGGGAGAGGCGTTCCGTTGATGCCCCGCCATGCCGCCGTTATAGACTGGGCCCATGCAGCGCCGTACGTTCCTCTGTTCCGCCGGCGCCTTTGCCCAGCCGCCGGACCGCATCCGCGCGGGCGTCATCGGCTCGGGAGGCCGCGGGCGCCTGCTCACCGCCGAATTCAAGGAAATCGGCGCGGAGATCGCCGCCGTCTGCGACGTCTACCAGCCCAATCTCGAGGCCGGACTGAAAGCCGCAGGCGCCGCCGCCCGCGGCTACAAGGACTACCGCCGCCTTCTGGAAGACCGCAGCCTTCACGCCGTCATCATCGCCACGCCCGACCACTGGCACGCCCGCATGGTGATCGACGCCGTGGAGGCGGGCAAGGATGTCTATGTCGAAAAGCCTCTCACGCATGCCATTGAAGAGGCTTTCCAGGTGGTCGAAGCCGTGCGCCGCACGAAACGGGTCGTCCAGGTGGGCACGCAGCGCCGCAGCGCCCCGCTCTTCCACGAGGCAAAATCCGTCATCGATTCCGGCCGGCTCGGAGAGGTGCGCCTCGTCAATTCCTGGTGGCTCAACCACCAGGCCTCGCTCGCGCGCCGCCCGCTGGAAGGCGAGCTCGACTGGGAGCAGTGGCTCGGCCCCGCGCCCCGCCGCCCGTTCGACCCCATGCGATTTTTCCACTGGTATTACTACTTCGATTACTCCGGAGGCCTGCTCATCGGCCAGGCCGCGCACATGGTGGACGTCTTCCACTGGTTCATGAACTCGCAGGCTCCGCTCGCCGTCACCTGCTCCGGCGGCCGCGTGAATCTCGAGGGCGCCGAGGTCACCGACACCGCTTCCATCCTCATCGAATACCCGGAAAACTACTTCGCCGTCTTCACGCTCGGCTACAAGGCGATGCGGTATCACCCGCGCCTCGACCAGCTCGCGCAATTCCACGGCTCGCGCGCCCGGCTGGATGTGGGGCGCGAGCACTTCCGCCTGTACCCGGAAACCAACCTGCCCGAACTCACGCCTGAACGGGAGGAGGACCGGCCCAAATCGTTCGCCGCCGCCACGCGCGATCACATCCGCAATTTTCTGGAGTGCATCCGCACGCGCCGCGAGCCGAACGCACCTGTCGAGGCCGGACTTTCCACGGTCATCGTGCTGTCCATGACGCTGGATTCGCTCCGGTCCGGAAGGCGGCTGAAATGGAACGCCGCCACGCGCCGTGTAGAAACATAAGAAAGAGGTTCCGTTTTTTTCACATGAGCACCGAGATCAACTCCTCCCGGCGCCTGTTCCTCGCCGCCGCCGGCTCTCTCGCCGCGGCGCGCTCGCTGCAGGCGAAAAAGATCAAACCATCCGTCTCCGCCCGCAGCGCCGCGCGCGTGCCCGGCTCGAACGACCGCATCCGCGTCGGCATGATCGGCGCCGGCATCATGGGCACGGGCCATCTGCGCGCCTTCGTGCGCCAGCAGGAGCAGGACAAGGACATCGAAGTCGCCGCCGTCTGCGACGTGTACCAGCGCCACCGCGAACGCGCCAAGGCCATCGCCAGGCTCGACGACAAGGACATCCATGTCGAGTACCGCGAGCTGCTGGCCCGGCCCGACATCGACTGCGTCCTCATCGCCACGCCCGACCACTGGCACGCCCAGATGACCATCGACGCCTTCGCCGCGGGCAAGGACGTCTACCTCCAGAAGCCCAGCACCCTCTCGGTGGAAGAGAGCGCGCAGGTAATGGAAGCCGCGTCAAAGTACGGCCGCGTGCTCCAGGTCGGCAGCCAGTTTCTCTCCGACGCCCGCTGGCACAAGGCGAAGGAGCTGATCGGGGAAGGCGCCATCGGCGAGGTCCTCTGGGGCCAGACCACCTACAGCCGCAACTCCGTCGCCGGCGAGTGGAACTATTACATCGATGAAGAGGCGTCCCCGGAGACCATTGACTGGAAGCGCTGGCTCGGCCCCGCGCCGAAACGCCCCTTCAGCGCCGAGCGCTTCTTCCGCTGGCGCAAGTATTGGGATTACTCCAACGGCATCGCCAGCGATCTCTACTACCACCGCGTCGGCCCCATGCTGTTCGCGATGGGCCCCGCCTGGCCCACGCGCGTCTCCGGCGGCGGCGGCATCTTCGTGCAGAAAGACCGCGAAGTGCCCGACACGCTGGCCATGATCGCCGAATACCCGAACTTCATGATCGTCGCCGCCGGCTCCATGGCCAACAGCGCTCCCAACCGCTACCTGCCCCAGGTGATCTACGGCCATTCCGGCACCATCGTGGTGGAGAACGACCGCGTCACCGTGACGCCGGAGATATTCGTCGCCAAGGCGCTCAACCGCCCCATGGAAGCCCGCACGTTCGAGTTCAAGAACGCGCAACGCGAGATGCAGCGCCGCCACACGGACAACTTTTTCGAGTGCATGCGCACGCGCAAGACGCCCGTGCTGGGGCCTGAACTCGCCCACCAGGTGATGCTCTCCGTCATGCTCGGCTGCGAGAGCTACCGCGCCGGCGAAATGCGCCTCTACGACCCGGCCGCCCGCAAGCTCACCCGCCGCGCGTCCGCGCGCCCGGCTTTCGAAGGCGACGGCAAGAACCACCCGCTGGGCCCCAGGAAGGAACCGTCGGTCTGAGCCTTGCACCGCGATTTTCTCGGGTTCGCTGGCGGCCGCTGACCGGCCGCAGGCGCGCCGGATTTCGCGGCAATTGATTGGTCAGGCCGGCGCCGCACGCCGCCTGCGCGGCTGTCAGCCGTTGGCTCGCCGGTCACCTTCCCGCACGTTTGAGACACGGCCTCCCGCCGGCGCTCTTGCGATTCGCCGGGACGCCGCCTTGATCTGGCAGCCGGGGAGAGCCCACCCTCAAGATCCCGGATAAGTTCGGCTCAGACAAAAAGCCCCGCCACGGCGGGCGGGGCTTGGCCGGGTTGCCGGAGGTTACTTCTTCAGTGCGATCTTGACCGTCTTGGGCTTGGCCACTTCCTTCTTGGGAAGCACGACCTTGAGCACGCCGTCCTCGTAGTTGGCCTCGACCTTGTCGGTGTCGACCGACTCCGGCAGCGTGAAGGCGCGATGGAAGGAGCCGTAGCTGCGCTCGATCCGGTGATAGCCGCCCTTCTCCTCCTGCTTCTGGAACTCACGGGAGCCGCTGATGGAGAGCGTGCCGTTCTCGACCTTGACCTCGATGTCGTCCATCTTCACGCCGGGGATGTCGGCGGTGAGGACGATCTCGTTTTCGTTTTCGGCGATATCGACCGCCGGGTACCAGGGACGGGCCGAGACGGGTTCATTGAAGAAGCGGTTCACCATGTCCTCGAAGAGAGCCAGGGGGCTGGCGAAGAAGGGATCGAGGCTGGTGTCGGTCCTGCGAGCGATGTTAGCCATAATGTCTGTCACACCTCCTTTGGAAGATCGTTCCACGATTCCACTATACAGGACGCGTTATATGTTGTCAAGGTTTCTTAGTGTATTACACGCAGATTTTTTCCTTCATCTTTACGCATAGAGGCATGCTTTGAACTCGGGTCCTCGTACGAGCATGGGTAGTCACAGAACAAAAGGAGAAAATCTCAAGTGCTGCGGGGAAGATTGGCGTCCTCGCGCCAGCGCAAGGGGAAGTCCGGTTGCACCAGGGGGGTGCCGGGCGAGGCAAAGCGGCACGGCCGGGATCCTCGCGCGGGTGCGAGCGGAATCCGGGGGGAGGGGACAGGGCCGGGCAACGCGGGGGCGCTCGGCCTCGGACGGGCGCTTTCGCCACGGCCAACCGGATGCCGCCCTTGAAAAAGCCATGGCCCGCCGCCCCGGGCGGAGCCGGCGGGCCATGGTGAAACCACGCTTCAGAACAGGAACTTCATCCCCGCCGAGGCCCACGCGCGCGGCGTCCGGAACCCGTCTTCAAAGTAGCGCTGGTTGAGCACGTTCTCCGCCCGCACATAGAAGCGGAGCGAACGGGCATCCGACACCGGCACCGTGTAACTGGCAGCCACGTCCAGCTTGCGGGGTCCCGGGAACTCGTACGGCCGGCTCCCGCTGCCCACAAAGAACGAGCCGGAAACATAGTCGCTGGCGGCTAGGAAGTCCGTGGTCACCTGCCAGCGGCGGGTCACCTGCTGCGTGGCCGTCAGCGTGAACATGTGCGGGAACACGCGGATCGAACGCAGCGAGCCGCCGATCAGCGCGCTGCGCCGCTCATCCGCATTCGTGTACGTGTAGGATCCCGTCACCAGCAGATTGCGCTGCGGCCGCGCCTCAAGAACGAACTCCGCGCCCCGCGCCAGCCCGCCGCCCATGTTCACGTAGCCGCCCCAGCGGCCGTAGGGGTCGTTGACAAGACCCGAGTAGCCGATCACCTCCTGGAGCCGCGTGTAGAAATACGTCGCGCTGGCGCGGTAGCGCGAAGCCGCGAAGTACTGGTCGAAACCGAGGTCGAACGACACCGTGCGCTCCGGCCGCAATTGCGGGTCGCCCAGCGGGCTGAACGCGCCCCAGAAGAACGAGCTGCCCATGCGCTCATACAGCGTGGGCGCGCGGAAGCCGTTGCCCGCGTGCGCGCGCAGCTTCGTGTTCGACGAGGGAATGAAATACGAGACCGCCGCGTCGCCGGTCAGCGCGTCCGGCGGCGCCGAGAACGGCGCGTTCTGGTAGAGGGCGAGTCCGCCCTCGAACTTCGGCCTCGACAGATGGAAGTTCTGGTACCGCCCGGTCAGCCCGATCTGGAGCCGCTCCCCCAGCAGCCGGATCTGGTCCTGGAGGAACAGCGCCACGCTGCGCTGGCGCGCGGAGGCGCGCGCATTCACGTGCTGCGCCGGGTCGGGGTTTTCGTCAAGCGACGGATTCTCGTAGAACTCGCGCTCCCACTCGAAGCCTGCGCTGAAGGCATTCCAGCGCGCCGCCGCGAAATCCGCGCGCGCCTGCGCCGTGTCGATGCGCCCGCCGAACAGGCTCGACGAGTTGAACCGCGGCTGGAAGCCCTGCCCGCCCGGCCCGTTGCGGTTGTCGCGCTCGGTGTCCACATTCTGGTAGCTGAGCCGGTAATGGAAGCGCGGCGACATCTGCTGCGCCCACTGCACCAGCGTGGTCACAAAGCGGCCCTCGCGGCGGCTGTCGGGGTCGAAGAAGTTGGGCGCGAACGTTGCGTTGCCCCACTGGAACGGCAGCCCGCGGTCGCCCAGCCGCGCCTGCGCGGCGTCAAGCGGAACGGCGCGGATGACGGTGCTCGCCGGCAGGTTCGCCGCCGGCGCGGCATACGGACTCGAGTTGATGCCGATGGTGCTGAGAGTCGCCCACACGCGGCCGGAAAGCGAAGCCGTCGCGGCGGGACGCCACAGGAGTTGCCCCTGCGCGCTCGAATTGCGCACGCTCTCCACGCCATCCACGCCGCCGTTCACGTTCAGGTGCGCCACGCCCGCGCTGTAATGCAGCCGGCTGCGGGCGGCTTCGCCGGCGATCTTCGCCAGCCCGCGCCCCAGGCCCAACCCGCCGCCTTCGCCGCCGATCTCGCCCCGCGTGCGCCCGCCGCCGGAATCGGTCACCAGGTTCAGCACGCCCGCCGTGGCGTTGGTCCCGTACACGCTCGAACCCAGCCCGCGCAGGATCTCCACGCGGTCGGTCTGGATCAGTTGCATGTCGCCGAGAAACGCCGTCGCATCGCCCTGCACGCTGGCCGGGTCGCGCAGCCGCATGCCGTCGATCAGCACGCCCGTGTCCGCCGCGCGCAGCCCGCGCATCTGGATCCGCGTGAACGAGCCCGGCCCGCCCAGTTGCTGCACCCGCAGCCCCGGCACCAGCCGCACGGCTTCCGCCAGCAGGATTTCCGCGCGGCGCTCCATCGAGCCGGAATCGACGATGTCCATGGCCTTGCCCGATTCCACCGTCGATTGCGGCGTCACCGCCGCCGTCACCTGCACCTGCGAAGCCAGCCCGCGGATTTCCAGTTTCAGTTCAATTTCGGCGATGCGGCCGCTTTCCAAACGGACCATCACCGGGCTGGCCTGGTCCAGCGTGTCCGTGCGCGCTTCGACGAGATATTCGCCCGGCGCCAGCCGCCCGAACCGGAAGCGCCCCTGCGCGTCCGTGGTCGTCGTCTGCTGCACCGTCGCATCGCGCGTGAACAGCCTCACCGTGGCCTGCGGCACGGCCGCCTGCGACGGGTCCGTCACCGAACCCGCAATGCCGGTTGACCCCCGCCCTTGCGCGAACACGCCAAGAGCGGAAAACAAAAATACAGCGAATTGTTTCATTCGCTCCTCCCTCGAGAGCTTTCTTGCTGGATTCCGCCGGGAGCAGGTCCCGGGGGCGGCGGCAGGTCTTCGGACTTGCGGGCTTGTCCGGCCTCGTTCAGGCCGGTCTTCCTAGTGGCCGCGGCTTCCCAGGAGCCTGCGCTCCCAGTGCCTGGCTGGTGCGGCGTTCGTTCCCGCTAACCGCTGCGGGGCAGTCCCGGATTCGCACCGGGTTCCCTCTTGCGTGGGCGGCCCGAAAGCCGCCCAACCGCGCGCATTTGAGATTATGGCGTCTGGATCACGGCTGCGTCAACCGCCCATTCGAAACCGCGCTTTCAAGCGCCCCGCGGGGTGTTCCGCGCAGCGGTCCGGGTGCATGATTCACAGGAGAGAGGCATCCGATGCGGGCAACCATCCGGTGCGCGATCATAGTGGCCGCTGCGCTCGCAGGGGCGGCGCAGCTTCCCGTGCGCCCCGGCGCGCCCGCGCCGGACAGCGGGCCGCCATGCGAGGTCTTGCCCTGCTTCCTGAGTCGATGAAAAAGAACCGCTTCCGCAAGGCGCGGGATGGTGCCGGCGGCTTCGGCGGGTGATTCCGGCCTGCCGGGAATGGCTGCGCGCCCAGCCGCGCTTTAAATTGGACGAAGGCTGGTACAAGATCAAGTCCCACAGCCCAGCGTTGCACGACCTGTTCTCACGCATGGCCGCGGCGTTGGACCACTGCGATGGATTGGCGGCTGCCACCCCGGGTCCCAGGGATTGCCCACTCGCAGAAAAAGCCCGCCGGTTGGCCTCCGGAAGCTTAGCAAGGCGCTGTCGTCAAGCCAGACCCGGACACCTGCCGCCAGCCGGGGAGTTGGCCCGCCTGGAAATCCTCGCCCCGCGCTGGCGTTCAGGCCCGCCATCCTTCTGCCTTGCTGCCGCGGCGCGCGGACGCCTTGAGCACGCGGCGACCGCGCGTCTGGCGCCGCCATGAGAGTCTGGAACCCTCCTGCAAAACGAAGAGCGCGGCTTGCCACAGAGCCACGCCCCGTGCCCGCCTTGGAAGCAGTTGCCGCTGATGCCGAATTTCTGATTCCTTACCGGAATGCCCGCCGCCGGAATACAGCAACCGCACCAAGCCCCACCGCAGCCAAGGCCCAAGTAGACGGTTCCGGCACCTCGGGGCCGGGGATACGCGCGGTCACAACCTGTACGTAAGCGCCGCCAGAACCGTACGGGGACGCCGCGGCGAAAATGTCCACTTTATAGGCGCCCGGCCCCAGCAGGACCTGCCCGCTGCTGTAAGTTGGGTCCGCAAAGGCGGCGTCCGGGTTCGATACCGAGCCCTCACCAAGCTCCACCGCCGAGGTGACAAATGAAAAAATGCCGTTTACCAAAACTTCGAAACGGTCACCTTCACGGTATGCATCAGTCACCTGCAGGTACACGTTGGTGAGCGCGTTGAACTCGATGGTATTGCCAGTGGCGCCAATGCCATCGTTCTAGCACCCTGCGGTCGCGGGTGACCCTGCGAGCTGGAAACAGAAACCATACCAGCCCGCGTCAACAACGATAGGACCTGCTGACATCGCGGCGCAAAACACAAGGAGGGCAATTGCAGTCTTCATAATCTTCTCCGGCAACAGGAATTTCGCGTGGTCAAACCGACCTGTGCGACCCAAGGGTGGAGCGGAATTCCGGCGGCGTCCATGGTACTCGAGCCGGGTTGGTACTAACTCATGCAAGGATTGTACTGGCACCCTCCTTGGGGCTCTTGGGCTTCAAACCTGTTTCTGGCAGACACGCACCCATCCGATCTCAATCCTCCGGTGAAACAGGAAGTCGTCAATGCCATGCCGTCCGTCTTGGCTGCCGGAGCGACGGCTGGAGCCGTGAGTCCCGAACTGCACCCGGCTCCCCAGGACTCCACACCTCTTCACTGCCTCGCCCGCCGCGCCCCGTCCTGCCAGGGGACGCGCCCTGGCGTGGTGACCGCTCACTCCGGCCGGAATTCCGGCGAATTTCCAGCGCCTCGTTCAAGGCTCGGAACGCGCGCTTCGCCCCTTCACAGGCGCTCTGAGCCGCGAGAATTCGCGGGTCATGCAGGGACAGAGCTTTTTGTTGCGACGACCCGTTGCGTACCCGAACGGAGGCAGGTTGGTCCGGGCCATGGAAGGATGAACTTCGGAGCGGGGTTTTCTGGAGCATCTCAACGGCACCGGCGGCGGACGCCGCTTTGGGCGGTTTCTCTCAGGGAGCCGGGTATTCCTGCATTGCCGCGTCACCTGCCGCGAGCGCGCTCCTCCCGGATCTTTCGCGCACTGCGCCGAGTGGCTCTCGGCGCTCCGGGCTGTTTCCTTTTCGCCGTTGCGGATACATAATTCTGAAAGAGGCTCTGTATGCTGCGGCGGAAAAGCGCGGTTGTCCTTGCCTGGTGTGCCGCCCTGCTCGGGGCAATGCAACTTCCCGTGCGCCTCGGCGCGCCCGCGCCGGACTGGCAGGTCGCGGAGGCTTCCGGGCAGTCCGTTTCGCTCTCTCGCCATATCCGGCAGCACAAGCGGGACGCCGTGATTCTGGCCCCGCGGCAGGGGGCAACGGTTCCCGGCGCGGTAGTGGAAGATGCGGCCAAACGGCTCGCGGCGCGCGATGCGGATCTCCTGGTTGTCCCCCCGAAGCCTGGCGCGCCGAGGGAAGGCATCGAGGCGCTGGCGCCTGCCACTGTGCTCGTCGACTCTGGCGGCGCGGTGCGGCGCGTCGAGCCGGGCAGATTGCTTGAGGGCAAGGATCTGGAGGAGTTTGTGGAGCAATGGCGCCTGGGGCGCGAAGTCTTCTTCGTCTCCTGCGCCCGCTGCCACGGCGACGACGGCTCGCTCGAGATCTGCGGCGACGTGAAGCCCCTCACCGGCATCGGCAACCGGCTCTCCCCGGCGCAGGTCTACGAGCGCCTGCGCGTGGGCGAACTGGGCGAGCTGGACGTGCTCATCCGCGGCCGCTTCCACAAGCGCAAGGAAGTGGAGGCGGTCGTGGTGTTCGTCCGCGGCTTGTGACCCGGGCCGGTTGATCACAGCCCGGAGCGCCTCGAGCCATCGCTGTCCGAGGTGCTGATGAAGACCTGCTCGCGCGGCAGGCTGCGGCAGGGGTGGCCGCGGAGAAAAGCGCCTGCGCCGTTGCCCTGTCGGGCCAAGACTGCGGCGCCTCGCTCCATGCGCTCGTCTCCAGGAAGGCGTCGCTTTGCCGCAAGACCAAACGCGTGGCATACCCTGCCGTGAATGGAGATTTGCCAGCAGTGATCCGCGCGCTGCGCAGCCGGCGGAAGAAGCCGTAGCGTCCCGCCGGGAGTAAAATGAAGCAGGAGGTCAGGCGATGCCCTTCGAGAGGATTTGCATTGATCCGGCCATCTGCCATGGCCAGGCGTGCGTGAAGGGCACCCGTATTCCTGTTCACCAAATCGTGCGCATGCTGGCGAATGGCGACACCGTGGAAGATCTGCTGGCCGAGTACCCATCGCTGGAGCGCGCGGACATCATGGCCTGCCTCGAATACGCTGCCGAGTTGGCCGAGGAGCAGGTGACGCCGCTGCCGGCTTTGGGCCAATGACGGATGCGGATTCTCGTTGACGAGAACATCCCGCACATGACCGTGAACCGCTTGCGCGAGTTCGGCCACGACGTCAAAGACATCCGCGGGACCGGCGACGAAGGTCTGACGGATGCGGAACTTTGGGACGTTGCCCTGCGGGAGCGCCGACTCCTGGTCACAACCGACAAGGGGTTCACGGCATATCGCGCCGCCACCCACCACGGCATCCTCATTGTTCGGCTGCGCCAGCCGAACCGTTTGAGGATCCATCAATCGGTAATGCTTGGCATCGAGCGGTTCAAGGAGGCAGACTGGCCGGGACTGCTCGTGGTGATCCGTGACGCGACCATGAGCACGTCGCGCGCCGGCGGGCCGGTCGAGCGGTAGTTCGGACTCACGCCATGATCCGGTAGCGCCACCCCCCCTGTTCCGTGCCAGCAGGCTCTGCCGCCCGTAGCGGTTATCGAGCCGCCGCCCTTATGACGGGTCTGCACACAACGTGGAACGGCGATGAAGGTTCCTTGCAATTTCACCCTTGGAGGAAGAGCTTGTAGCCACGCGTCGAACCTTTCGGACCCGAAGTGTCACCCGTGTCTCAGGAACATTCTGTAACCCATGTCGCCGGACCGGGCAGCGTAAGGATTGGAGCGGGAGACGGGACTCGAACCCGCGACGTTCAGCTTGGGAACCGCCAAAAGCCATGCAAGTCATTGAAAACAGGGCTGCCTTTGGGTGCGCGTGC
>Ga0308414_1002489_pt1 | contig 11996 bp, 7 predicted proteins | sample HotsprSampleOS50_FD_205667 | JGI IMG/M metagenome (GOLD analysis project Ga0308414, IMG submission 205667) | Hot spring phototrophic mat microbial communities from Octopus Spring, Yellowstone National Park, Wyoming, United States - 20090730_OS50 ... | reverse complement strand
GTGGTCCCCTCGGCTCGGAGACCCGTCAAGGCACCGTGGTGCGGTTGGGTCCGGACATCGATCTGATCGACCATTACTATGAGGGGGGAGACCCCACCTACGCCTCGCTCAAGCGGTATCTCACCTACGGGCCCCGCCCCCCTGCTGACGCTCGGGAGGAGGAACGCGGTTCAACGAGGCGATCCTCAGTCAACGTCAACGGCGCGACCGATCACCCCGCTGGCGGTCCGGCCGACTCGGCAACCTCAACTGGTCGCAGGGCCGCCGCGTCACTCTCGCGGCTGGTTGGGCGACGCCGCAACAAAACCGTCACGTCGGCCAACGCCGTCCCCCCCTCCTCGGCCGCAGCGGATCTCGCCCCGCCGATTCCCGCCACCCGCCGCGAGGACATCATCCGCGAGGTCCACGCCGATCTGGAGGCGCTGCGGCAGTACCTGTTGCACGCCGTCTTCCACGCCGCCGGCTTCGCCGCCTTCTGCGAACAGGAACTCGGGCGATTACGCGACCGCTTTCTCGAACTGGAAAGCACCTGGAGAGGCGTGGCCGAGAACGAGTGGCTTCAGGGCAATCCCCGGTTGCTGGCCGTGGTGCCGCCGGAGTTGCGCGACTCTTCGGGCGATACCGAGATTTGCGATCGCCTCAAACGGTTGGGAGCGGCGCTGCGCGAAGCCTGGATGGCCGACACCGAAGAGGACGAGTCGTCGTGAGTCGGCCCGCCCATGATCCCCAGCCGCGTCCGCATCCGCTCACCGCTCCGGCTGGCCCCTCGCGAGTCCGACGGATGACCGACCAACTGACTTTAATCGCCGCGATCTCCCTAGGCGCGGTCCTGGGAGCCAACGCCCGCTATTTTCTCAACCTCTGGTGCGCCCGCCACTTGGGGACCGAGTTTCCCTGGGGCATCTTCTTGGTCAACGTGACCGGCTCGTTCCTGATGGGGTGCGTCGCGGCGCTGCTGGCCAAGATCAGTTTGCCTCCCCAGTTCGGCGTGCTGGCGACCGTGGGCACCTTGGGCAGCTTCACCACGTTCTCGACCTATTCGTTGGATGGCGTGCGGTTGTTGGAACGAGGCGACTGGACACGCGCGGCCGCCTACCTCGGCGGCAGCGCGATACTGGGGGTTCTCGCCGCTCTGGCCGGACTCGCGCTGATTTCCTTCTTGGTTGGCCCCGAATCGTGAATCCAACCAAGCTGAGCCGCAACCTGACCCGACCCGAGGAAGTAGGTGGGCGGGCGACACCCACCCCTGTTTTGCCTAGTGCCCGTCCATCCCGCGTGGCCAAGGCAGAGCCACCCCGATGACATGGCGTATGGAATCATTTCATTGGGGTTGGAGAGGAAAGGGGAGAAGGCCACGCGCTTCTGCACGCGGCGTGGCTCCCGACTTCACCATCGGGGCATTGACACCTGTGCATCAAGGGATATTCTTGAGTGTCCACCCCACTTTGTTGTCTTTGGTCCTGTCCTCTGTTGCCCTTCGGCGAGGCTTGTGCGCCACAATGGTTTCCTCCGACGCCGACGCCTCCGCGACTGCCCCACTGACCGGGTCGGTTTCACGTCCCTTGGCCGAAATTGTGGTGGGCATCCCCTGCTACAACGAGGCCCCCGCCCTTCCCGCGGTGGTGGCCGAGTGGCGAGCGGCGCTGCCCGAGGCCCGGCTGATCGTCTTCGACAACAACTCCACTGACGGCACCGCCGAGGTCGCCCACGCGCTGGGAGTCGAGGTGCGCTTTGTCGCCGCCCAAGGCAAGGGGCACGTGGTTCAGGCGATGTTCCGCGACCTGCTGGATCATCCCATCCTCGTTATGGTCGATGGCGACGGCACGTATCCCGCCTCCGAGGCGGTTCGCCTAGTCGAGCCGATTCGGGCCGGACGCGCCGACATGACCGTAGGCGCGCGTCGGCCGGTGGACGAACTCGGCGCGATGGCTCCGACCCGTCGGGTAGGCAACCTTCTGATTCGCGCGGCGTTCCGGGTGCTGATCGGTCCGGGAGCCTCCGACCTGCTGTCGGGCTACCGGGCGTTCAACCAGGCGTTCCGGCGCGCGATCCAACCCCGCTCGCCGGGGTTCGCCATTGAAACCGAACTGGCCGCCGAAGCGGTCACCGGCGGCTGGCGGGTCGAGTCGGTTCCGGTCCCCTACCACCCCCGCGCCGCGGGAACCGTCAGCAAGCTCAACGCCGTCCGCGACGGTTTGCGCATCCTCGCCCGGATGATCCAACACACGTGGAAACATCGTCCTCACCGTCTGCTGTTCCTGGGCCTGATGACCCTGGCGTTGGTCAGCGCGGCGATCGAGGTCGCCGCGCTCGTGAGGACGGTGTGGTAAAAAGATTCTCATTGGCAAGGAATCTCATACCCTAGCTCCACGGGATCGACCTTCTCGGCCTTGAGCGGTTCGCTGGCGTAATGCAAGCAACCCAACGTATCTTCATAGGTTATGTTGGGAGACTCGACCAGGATGGATCAAGTGGGGGTGGAGAGGGGGAGGAATGCTCACGCGGAGGTCGGTTTCTAGCTCCCAATACCCGGCGAAGCCGAGAGGGTCTCAAGCGCTAGGGCTTTGCGCAGTGCCTCGACGAAGAAGTAATCGCCGAAGATGACCGACTCATCGACGCCGAGCTTTTTATGGAAATGATAGACGCCGCGTTTGAGGATTCCCTCCCAGCCGGGGGTCTGGTCGGCCAGGAAGGAGGGCTGACAAAGGGCGCGGAGGATCGCCAGGGCGGCGGCGCGGTAGCGTCGGGCCGCCTCGGGGTCAGCGGGGTCGGCGTGATCGGCCACGAGGTCGGCCAGCTGGAGCAGGCCGGAGGCGGCGATCGCGCCGGCGGAGCTGTCGGGGATGCGGTCAGGTCCCTCGGGCACGTCGAAGTCCCAGGGGGGCACAAACGAGTCGTCCAGACGTTCGAGGAAATGGTCGGCGTTGCGGCGGGCGATGTTGAGGTCGTCGGGGTCGTGGGTGTAGGTGAAGACGGTGCCAAAGCCGTAGAGCGACCAGGCTAGGCCGCGGGTCCAGTCGGAGTCGCCCCGCAGCCCCTGGTGGGTGGTTTGTTTGAGGAATTCGCCGGTGTCGAGGTTGAAGATGCCTTCGTGCGCGGTGCCGCCGTCGGGACGCACCAAGTAGGTGGCGGTGGTTCGGCAGTGAGCTTTGGCCAATTCGAAGAGGTCCGGGTCGCCAGTCTCGCGGGCGGCCCGGAAGATGATCGGCACATTCATCATGATGTCGATGAAGAGACTCTCGGGCGCGACGAATGAGCGTAGGTAGCGGCCCTTGGGCATGAACCGCAGCGCCAGAGTCTTGCCAGCGGTGATGAGCACCTGATTGAGCGCGGGGTCGTGGGTCAGTTCGTACCAGGGCAGATAGGTAGAAAGGAAGATGAACCCCAGATCATGCACATCGCGGTCGTGCTGTTTGGATTCGAGGCGTTTGGAGAGGAGTTCGGCCTTTTCGCGCATCCAGGGGTCGCCGGAGTAGCGATGAAGCTGCCACATGATGCCGGGGAAGAACCCTTTGCACCAGTCGGTCCACTGCTCGCCGTCGTGCTTCCAACGTCCTGCGCGGGTGTACATCGGATAAAAGTCGGGGTCCGCCTCGTGGGTCGTGCGGACCTGCGAGGCGGCGAACTCCAGGGCGTGCTGGAACGGTTGGCGAACCGCGTCCAGGGTCAGGTCGAGGGGGGGCTGGGCCATGAGGGCGGACTCCTCGGGGGGGATGAACGGACGCAGGCTGCGTCGGTGTCAGGGGAGGGTCAGGCCGCAGAGTCGCAGAACATCCACGAGCGCGATCAAAGGCAGACCGATGATGGCGGTGAAGTCGTCGGTTTCGATCCGCTCGAACAGGGCGATGCCGCGGGACTCGATTTTATAGGCCCCCGCGCAGTCCCAAGAGGCGTCGGCGCGGACAACGCGGGCGATCGCCTCGGGATCAAGCGGTCTCATGGTCATAAGAGTGACGTTGGTGTGACGGTGGCGAGCGTCGCGGTGGCGAACAGTCAGCGCAGTGACGAGTTCGTGGGTGGTGCCGGCCAACCGGGCCAGTTGATCGCAAGCCGCCTCGAACGAGCCGGGTTTGCCCAGAATGGCCCCATCGAACGCTACGAGCTGATCGGAGCCGACGACGATTGCTTCGGGATGGTCGCGGGCGACCGCCTCGGCTTTGGCGTCGGCCAGGAACTCGGCCAGATCCCGGGGCGACCGCGAGGGGGCGGTGTGCTTCAGGGCCTCCTCGTCCACCGGGGGGACGATTGCCCGGAAGGGAATCCCCAATCGCTCCAGAAGCGCCCGGCGGTGGGGCGAACCACTCGCCAGGATCAACTCCGGGACCGACGAGGCGCAGGACATGGTTCGAGGCTCCCGAACCGGTTGGCAAGGTGGGCGGGCCGGATCGCGGCGATTCGAGCCGGACAGGGTCGATCGTATGCGGCGGTTTGGTCACTCACAAGCCCCTCGCAGCAGCGACGCGGCACCGTTAGGATGACCCCTCTACCATCCCCTTCCCTGCCGCCACCTGGATCCGCCCGCCCGATGACTTCGATCGACCTCGTGATTGTCGCCGTCTATGTGGTCGGTTGCACGGTCTTGGGAGCCTGGCTGGGCCGCTCGACCGCCACCCAGGGACTCCAGGGCTACTTCTTGGGGGCGCGGGCCGCCCCAACCTGGGCGATCATGTTGTCAATCGTGGCGACCGAGACCAGCACAGTCACGTTCCTGAGCCTCCCCGGAGCCGCTTACAAAGAGGGCGGCGACCTCCGCTACCTCCAGCTGACCATCGGCTACATCTTGGGCCGGTTCCTGGTGGCCGGGGTGCTGCTGCCAGCCTACTTCCGGGGCGAGATCTATTCGGCCTACGAGGTGTTGGGACAACGATTCGGCGGGTCGGTCAAAACGGTCGCCTCGCTCATGTTCTTGACCATGCGCTCGCTGGGCGATGGACTCAGATTGGCTCTCACATCACAGGTGATTCATCTGTTGACTGGTCTGGACATGACCGCCTCAATCCTGGTCATGGGTGGGGCGACAATCCTCTACACCTATCTGGGTGGCATGACGGCGGTGATCTGGACCGACGTGATCCAGTTCGTGGTGTACATATTGGGAGGAGGTTTGGCTCTGGGGATTTTGACCCAGGCGGTCGGCGGGTTCGAGGCGATCATCTTGGCCGAGCCGGAGAAGTTTCGGGTGTTCCACCTCAATTTCGCTTGGAGCGACCCGTTCAACCTCTGGGCCGGGATCGGTGGCGGCATGGTTCTCAGCATGGCGACCCACGGCACCGATCAATTGATGGTCCAACGTTACCTAGCCGCACGCGGTCCCCGCCAAGCAGCCGCGGCTTTGATCACCAGCGGCTTCGTGGTGGCTGGTCAGTTCGCTTTGTTCCTGGTCATCGGCGTGGCGCTGGCGGCCTACTTCGCCTCCGATCCCGCGCTGGCGGTCACCGCCCCGGCCAAAGCCGACGCCGCCTTCGCTACCTTTCTAACTTCGCCGGCGATGCCCACGGGTGTTCGAGGCGTGATCGTCGCGGCCCTCATCGCCGCGGCGATGAGCACCTTGTCCAGTTCGTTGACCGCCTCTTCGGCCTCGACAGTCTCCGACTTGATCCTGCCCTGCCTGCGTCCCGAGGCGCGTCGGTCAAAGACGGTGTTGCGATTGTCGATGGGGTTGACGGTGGTGTGGGGCCTAGTCCAGGTGGGCATTGGCTGGGCCTGCGTGGACATTCGCTCGCAAGCGATTGATAATGTGCTGGCGATCGCCTCGCTTGGGGCCGGCTTGATTCTGGGGCTGTTCCTCTTGGGCACCTTCGTGGTTCCCGCCGGTCCCCGCGCCGCCCTCATCGGTCTGTTGACCGGTGCGGCGGTGATCTTCGGGGCCAAGTTCGGTCTGGATTTGGCCTTCCCCTGGTTCGCTCCCCTGGGCGCGGGCACCGTCTTTCTCGTCGGCGGCCTGCTGGCCGGTCCTGGCGGTTCCCCTCCCGGCTCGAGTTCAAGCCCTGGCGGAACGGCTTGACCTTGACCCAACCTCTGACCATCTCGTGATCGTCCTCCAACACCCCCCCTCGTTTCATCCGGTTGCGAGTCCCGCTCATGCTTATGGTGGCGCGTTGTTGCACGATCCGGTTGACGCGGCTGGTTCTCCTCCTCGTTCTGGGGTTCGCGGGTCCAGAACCGGGGCGAATGGTCGCAGCGGCTCCCCAGGCTCCTGAAGCCACTCCCGAGCAAGTCGGCCTCGATCCGGCCAAGCTCGACGCCATTGAAACAGCGCTCCGGGAGGCAATCGCCCGCGAGGCGATCCCCGGCGCGGTGGTGGGGGTGGGACGCTTCGGCAAACTCGCTTATGTCAAAGCGTTGGGGGATCGGGCGGTCCAACCCGACCGCGAGCCGATGACCCGCGACACGATCTTCGACCTGGCCAGCCTTACCAAGCCGATCGCCACGGCCTCGTCCATCCTGAGCCTGATCCACGAGGGCAAGCTCAAAACAACCGATCGGGTGGCGGATCACTTGCCGGAGTTCGCCCCCCACGGCAAGGAGGTCATCACGGTCGATCAGTTGTTGCGCCATCGCGCCGGTTTGATCGCCGACAACCCGTTGGAAGACTATGAACACGGTCCCGAGGCGGCGTGGAAGGCCATTTGCGACCTGACGCCGATCCATCCACCGGGCGAACGGTTCGTTTACACCGATGTCGGGTTCATCGTGCTGGGCAAACTCGTGGAGAAGCTAGACGGACGCCCGCTGGACCAAGCGGCCGCGGCGCGGGTGTTCGGTCCTTTGGGAATGAGCGACGCTCGCTTCAACCCGGACCAAACGCTCCAAGGACGGATCGCGCCCACCGAGGAGGAGCGCGGGGTGGGCATGGTGCGAGGGGTCGTGCATGACCCCCGCGCCCGTTTGATGGGTGGGGTGGCCGGTCACGCTGGTCTGTTCGGCACGGTGGACGACCTGGCGGCCTACGCCTCGGCTCTGACCGGCCTGCTCCGGGGCGAGGCGCAGGCCGGACGCGGCTGGCTGACTCCGGAGGAGGCCCGAACCATGATCGACCCGGCCGACACGCCGCCTAACCAGCGTCGCGGTCTAGGCTGGGATATTTCGACCCCCTACAGTTCGCCGCGGGGCGACCTCTTTGGACCCGCCAGCTTCGGCCACACCGGGTTCACCGGCACCAGCGTCTGGATCGACCCGGAATCGGACCTGTTCGTGATTCTGCTGACGAGCCGTTTGCATCCCCGAAACCGAGGCAACATCAACCCGATTCGGTCCCAAGTGGCGACCCTGGCCGCCTCGGCCGTGATCAGCGACCCCCGGCCCGATCCCGGCCCGGTCGCTTGTGGCATCGACCGTCTGCTCCTCCAAGGCGGCGGTCCCCTGGTGGGCAAGCGGGTCGGTCTGGTCACCAACCACACCGGACGCACCCGCGATGGCCGCGCCACCATCGACGCCCTCCGTCACCTGCCTGGCGTGGACCTTGTGGCCCTCTTCAGCCCGGAACACGGCATCCGCGGCGAAGTGGACCGCGAAGTGGACGACAGCCGCGACGAACGCACCGGCTTGCCGATCTTCAGCCTCTACGGTAAGACCCGCAAACCGACCCCGGAGAGCCTCAAAGGAGTCGAGATTCTGGTCTACGACCTTCAAGATATCGGAACACGGTTTTATACTTACATCAGCACACTCAAACTGGTGATGAAGGCGGCCGCCGAGGCGGGGCTTCCCCTGGTGGTGCTGGATCGTCCCAACCCAATCGGCGGCGTCGAGGTGGCCGGTCCGGTGCGTGACCCGCGGTTCGACTCGTTCATCGCCTGTCACGCCCTGCCGGTACGTCACGGCATGACTGTGGGCGAACTCGCCCGGATGTTCAACGAGGAGGATCAAATTGGCACCGACTTGACCGTGATCCCCTGTCAAGGCTGGCGGCGCAGCATGCTCTGGGACCAAACCGGTCTGGAGTGGGTCAACCCCTCGCCCAACATGCGAAGCCTCACCGAGGCATTGCTGTATCCTGGAGTGGGGCTTCTGGAAGCGACCAACCTGGCGACCGGTCGCGGCACCGACACTCCGTTCGAGCGGATCGGCGCGCCCTGGATCGAACCGCGGCGGCTGGCCCGCGCGCTCAACGACCTGAAGTTGCCCGGCGTGGTCTTCGTACCGATCCGATTCACCCCCTCGGAGCGGCAATACGCCGGTGAAACCTGCGGCGGGGTGTTCCTCCAAATCACAAATCGGGATCAATTCGAACCGATTTCGCTGGCAATCGGCTTGGCGATCGTTTTAAATCGGCTCTATCCTCGGCAGTGGGATTCCACCAAGCTCCAGGGCATGGTCGCCCATCAGGCGACCCTGGAGGCGATTTCGCAGGGACGAGATCTCGCCCAAATCCCTCGTCTCTGGGATGATGACCTGGAAGAATTTCAGGCGCGCCGCGCCCGGTTCCTCATAGGTGGGTACGTCGAATGAACGAGGCCTGCACCACCGCGACCTAATCGACTCACCCCAATCTGGCGAGATCGACCCATCCACGTGGACCTGTTGTGCAAACCATCGCGCTTCCCTTCCTCAGTCGCTCCCGCCCAACCGGACCAACCCACCCCCAACCCGTTCGCCGCCGCCCATGATGTGAAGGTGATGGAACGTCCTCCCCAGGCTCCAAGGATGGGGGGTCAATGTCGTCGAACATCCCGGCTGGTTGTTCATTGTCATGGGGTCCGTGAGAATGAAAACCCAATCGTTCCACCGGCGCACCCACGAGATGACGCGACTTGGCGGTGACCATAAACCACACCGTCCGCGAATCCAGCCCTCTCGGGAGCCCTCGCTTTGAGTTGGCCAACGTGATGAATCGATCGACTTTCCAACACCGGGCCGACTCCACGTTGGGATTCTGGAATCCCGGACTTCGGGCCGTTGTGTCCTCCTCCGACACCGAAGGCAGCGCCGCGCCGCCCCCCACGTCGCCTTGGACGCCCTCCCGGCTGATGTTGGGCGCGATTGTCGCGGCCCTAGTCATTCAGATCGGCTTCAAGGCGCTGTTGAGCCAAACCAGCGTTCTTCAAGTGGCCTGGGTGGCTCGTTTGGTCGAGTCGGGATTCGACACCGTTCTGGCCACGCTGTTGAGTTTGGCGGTGGTCTGGCCCCTCGTGATCCGCCCGCTCAAACGGGCGCTTGAGGTCGAGCGGGTCAAGGTCAACCAGATTTTGGAACGCTCGGCCGAGGCGATTGTTTCGCTGGACTCGGCGGGGCGGATCGTGTCAATCAACCCCTCGGCTGCCCGGATGTTCGGCTACAACGCCTCGGAGGTGGTCGGGGAATCGTTCCTCAAGCTGTTCACCTTCAGTGGACAAGCGGCTCAGGACATCAAGTCGTCACTCAAGGCCGCCACCTTCCAGCAAGTTCCACGCGGCCTCAAGAAGGACCAGACCACCTTCCCGATTGAATTGTCGATCACCGAGGTGATGGTGGAAGGCCGTCGCCTGGTGACGCTGTTCGTGCGGGACCTGACCGAGGTTCAAAACTGGAAGCGCAAGCAGGAGGAAGCGGTCAACCAGTTGCGGTCGGTGCTGGACGCGGCCACCCGGTTCTCGATCGTGGCGACCGACGCGCACGGCGTGATCGAGGTTTTCAACACCGGGGCCGAGCGGATGCTCGGTTACCAGGCGTCCGAGGTGATCGGGCGAATGAGGCTGGATCAACTCCACCTGCCCCAGGAGCTCAGGGAGGAGGCTCAGCGTCTGGAGACCAGGTTAGGCCAGCCGATTGATCCGATCGAAGTGTTGTTCGAACCGGTTAGGCGTCTGGGCTTTCAAGAACGCACCTGGACCTATGTTCGCAAGGATGGCAGTACGTTACTGGTCAATCTGGTGACCACGCCGCGGCGCGACTCGGCCGGGCGGATTGTTGGCTACGTGGGCATCGCCGACGACGTGACCGAACAGGTCCGCTATCAGGAGGAGATCCGCAGGGCGCGGGATCGCGCTGACGCGGCCAACCGGGCCAAGAGCGAATTCCTAGCCTCGATGAGCCACGAGATCCGCACCCCGATGACCTCGATTTTGGGGCACGCCGACATCCTCAACCTACCCGACCTGACGCCTCAGCGTCTGGCCGAGGCCCGCGGGGCGATCCAAGCGGCGGGTCGTCACCTGCTGCGGATCATCAACGACATCCTCGATCTGGCTAAGATCGAGGCGGGCAAGCTCCCGATGGAAATCCTGCCATGCGACCCGTGGACCCTGGCCCGCGAGGTGGTCGCCGGGTTGCGGATCAACGCCACCCGCCGCGAATTGGCCTTGACCCTGGAAGCAGCTGGTCCTCTGCCTAAACAGATCCAGACCGATCCCAACCGCTTGCGTCAAGTGTTGTACAACCTGGTGGGCAACGCCATCAAATTTACTGAGAAAGGGGGGGTGCGGCTGATCGTGTCGTTTGACCCGTCGGCTTGTCGTTTGTCCTTCGACGTCATCGACACCGGCGTGGGTATGACGCCCGAACAGGTCGGTAAGCTGTTCACGCCGTTCTATCAAGCTGAGCGGACCCACAACGCCGGCGGCACCGGGCTGGGTCTGGTCATCTCCAAACGTCTGGCCGAGCGCCTAGGCGGCACCATCAAGGTCCAAAGCCAACGCGGACGCGGCAGCGTCTTCTCGGTGCTCATTCCCGTGGATCCTGCCGCCGCGCGCGAGTTGGTCCCCAAAGCGGAACTAGAACGGATCGCCCGTGAACCCATCGACGCCGCCAATGAATCCACTCTGGCGTTGTTCACCACCAAACTCATCGGTCGTGTGCTGTTGGCCGAAGACACCCCCGAGATCCGCCAGGTCATCCTGTTCCACCTCCGCCGCCTGGGTCTGACCGTGGAAGTCGTCGAAAACGGCGAACTCGCCGTGGAAAAGGCGCTGGCCGGCCCTCCCTTCGACCTGATCCTGATGGATCTTCAGATGCCGATTACCGACGGCTACGAAGCCACCGCGCGGCTGCGTGCCAGCGGCTTCGAGGGTCCCATTGTCGCCTTGACCGCCCACACCATGACCGGCGAGCGCGAACGCTGCCTCCGCGCCGGATTCACCGACCATCTGGGTAAACCGATCGACCTCAACGAGTTCCTCACCTTGATGAATCGGTACCTCAAACCGGCCCCCAGACTCGTCGATCAAAGCGATTCGCCGACCCAGCTCGAACACCCTACCGCCAAGGCGCTGGCTGCTCCAAACCAGGACGCCCCCGCTTCCGCTGCCGCTCCCGTTGCCGCCGCCAACGGCGCGGTCCTTGCCGCATCTCGGCCGGAGGCCGCGGACGGCCGCGCGACTTCCTCCTCCCCCCCTCCTTCGGACGACGCCACGGCGAAGATGTCCGCGACCGCCGTGGAACGCGGTCCAAACCATTCCGATTCCGGGATGATCCCGCTTCTAACGGTCGAACTCAAGCCTGGCGAGTCGCGCGACGACATTGGCTTGGTTCACCTGCTGGCCCGCTACATTCAGGGTCTGCCTGCCCAAGCCACGCGCCTCCGCGACTTCTGGAGTCAAGGCGATTGGCAGAAGGTCGAGCAACTGGCCCACCGGGTTTTGGGATCCTCGGGGATGTACGGTCTCTCCGACCTCAATCGGATCGCCGCGCGGATCGAGCAGGCCGCCCGCCGCCATGATGACATCGTGGCGGACGAACTCGACGCCCTCGACCGGGAAATCGAACGCCTCGGACAGCTGGGGCCACCCGTGAAACGTGGCTCCAGCGTTTCTGAATAGGTCTCATCAACTCAATCGAACACCGCCTCGAACCGCTCGGCTAGCGTCGCGGAGCGCTTTGGTATGACCGATCCGGCGGGTCGAGTTTGGATGGACGCGGCGGGCGGCTTCGGGGTAAAACAGATCCGAGAACGACGCGACGGGGTCGTACACCAGCCGGAGACTTGGCGTCTCGGCCCACCCGGCGCGAAGATAACAAATCTGAGGCTCCACGTCTGGTAACCTTGGCTCTACCGTCTTGAATCCCTCGCTCTCCTCGCC
>Ga0308414_1002488_pt1 | contig 11996 bp, 4 predicted proteins | sample HotsprSampleOS50_FD_205667 | JGI IMG/M metagenome (GOLD analysis project Ga0308414, IMG submission 205667) | Hot spring phototrophic mat microbial communities from Octopus Spring, Yellowstone National Park, Wyoming, United States - 20090730_OS50 ... | reverse complement strand
CGCCCTGCGGCAGATTCTCGGCGATGTAAGTGAGCTTGCCTGCATCTTCCTTGTCAGGGTCTTTTCCTTCGGGAATTTGATACTTGAGCTCTTTATTTTCCACCGTGAACTGAGCCTGCAAATCGGGCAGCGTGGGCGGACGATTGACATGCTTAACGGTGATACGAAGCGGCAACTCACTGGCTAAGGAATCAGGGTGGAGCTCGGTAATGCGAACCTTGAAATCGTAGGTGCCAGATTGTTCGTAGGTCGGTTTCCAGCTTAGTGTGCGCGTATTGACATCGTAGGTAAGGTTATCAGGCATTTTACCCGATGCAGGCACAAGGGAGATGCGCACGGGACTGCCGTCGGGGTCTTTTCCTTCAAAGGTGTAGGTCAGGAGCTGGTCTTCGTCAATGGAAAGGTCCTTGACATTGGTCAGCAGCGGCGTCAGGTTGAAGTTATAGACCAGCAAGCCATTGCGGTCGGTGGCGGCATAGAGAGCGTGGTCGTAAGATAAAACTCGTCCAATCTCGCCAATGCCTTTGTCAGATTTTTCAACTGGGTCGTCGAAGTCATCTGGGGCAAACATTTTTTTGAGGTCATAGACGGTGATGCCGCCACGTCCAGCCCCAACAAAAAAATAGCGTGGCTCGAGCTTATAGTGGTCAAGACCGCCAACATATGTGCGGAAATTATATGAGAAAACCCGCTTTGGCAGGTTGAGATTGGCAATAGAAATGACCTCAATGCCGCTGGCCGCATTGGCTAAGAAAACGAGTGTGTCTTGAGCAATGGCGTAGCGCAGCGTTTTGGCGCTGGGATAGTTGGAAAGCAGCGTCAGGTTGCTGGGGCGTGAGGCATCAAGAATGCGCAAGCCGCCTTCGCGGTCGCTGACAAAAAGTTTGCCTTTGTGATAAGAAATGCCCCAAGCATAATTCCATTTCGTGAGGGCAGAAGTCTCTAAGACACGGCTGGGGCGTGCAGGGTCTTGCAAACTCCACACCTCAACACCGCCTTTGCCAGTGGCAACAAACAGATAGTCATGATTGTCGTCGGTGCAAAGGTCGTAGGCTTCTTTGGAAAGGGTTTGAAAACTGCCGACAAATTTAATTTGGGTCGGGTCTGCCACATCGAGGACGTCAATGCCTTTGGTGTTGTCGCTCAGGTAAAGGTAATTGCGCTTCTTGACAAGACCGTTGGTCGGCAATGAAATTTCTTTTGTGAAGCCAAGTTGAGTGGGTTCCAGACGATTTTTAATGTCGTAGGTATAAAGCCCGACCGTGTTGAAGGCAACATACAGCACATCGCCTTCAGCGTAAATTGCCGCTACGCCATCACGGGCAAAGAGCGGGTCGCCGACTCGCTCAAACTTATTGAAGGTGCTGGCAACATCGGCACGATACGGCGTGAAAGATTGGGCATGGAGCACGCCGCTGAACATCAAAAGAAAGAAAAGGGAGATAGTGTAAGAAAAAAAGTTAAAGCGCCTCATGATTGGAAAAACGATATGGTTTAGAAACACACTTTTGGGTTGTTTATTTGAGCGGAGCGCACACTGGCGCACCAGTTTTTAGTCTCGTCTGCGAGAGCTGGAGCATGGATACTCAGCGCCGCAAATTTACAAAATCCTTTATGCTTTTCAAGATACAAAGTCCGACCTTGCGGTCAGGTTGCGCAAAAGCAATCCGAGGCATCGTCGGGATAAGCTGGATTTGGAGCCTGTGTTGGGGCATGGCAGCAGTGCGCCCAAACGAAAGCGCCGCACAAATGCCGCCCACCACCATGATACTGAAAAGCGTGCGACTGTATGGCACAAAAGAGATAACCAATGCAGAACTCAATGCAGTGTTTCCTACGCCCGCACCATTTGATTCGCTAACCTTTAAGGCACAGCTGGATGAACTCAAAAAACGCTACATCCGCTCTGGCTACTACGACATGAGGATAGATAGCGTGCGCTGGAGAGCAGAGCCCGAAGCCTATCAGAATCTTCATGCCGAGATATTCCTAAGCGAGGGACCGATAACAAAAATTAGCCAAATTCATTTCAGTGGCAACCGCCTGCTGTCTGAAAATGAACTGCGACTGCTGATGCAAACCCATGAAGGCGACGCGCTCAATGGTCAAGTGCTTGAGAAAGATTTCAATGCCATTCTTTCGCGCTATGAAACACTGGGGCGACCATTTGCCAAAATTTCCATCGCCGCCATTGAAAGGGACGCAAATAATGCAAGCGAGGCTGGCTTGAGACTGCATCTTGCCATTCATGAAGGGGCATGGGTAAAAATCGCCGGCTATAAGTTTTCCGATAGCCTCAACACGCAGCATGAAACCATTTTGCGCGAATTGCCACTCAAAGTCGGCGAACTCTATAACGAAGAAAAATTTGCACAAATCAAGCCGCGCTTGGAGCGACTGGGTTTCTTTGAACGTGTCAGCGAACCAGAATTGCGGATAGTGCAAAAGTCTGCACAAGACGACACGCTTCAAGCCATCATCAAACTGGAGTTGGTTGAAGGCAATACGAACACATTTGACGGCATTCTTGGCTATCAGCCGCCCGTGCCACCCGAAGAGTCAGGGTTTCTGACTGGATTGGTCAATATCAGCTTGCGAAATTTATTTGGTTCGGGACGGCGACTGGGCGTGCGCTGGCAGCGTCCGAACAATTTCACGCAAGAATTGCGCGTGGGCTATCAAGAGCCGTGGATTTTGGGCTTGCCACTCAATGCCTCGTTTGAAGCCATGCAGTTGCAGCAAGATTCATCATTTTCACAATTGACACTGGCAGGAAGTATTGCCTATCATTTGAGTGAGAATTTTTCGGTAGGCGCACTGGCACAACTGGAGCGCATCAATCCAATTGTGCAAGGCATCAGACGAGAAGACCCAATTTTAGCCAGCGGCATTTTGCTGACCGGAGTGAGCCTCACTTACGACACGCGCGACTATCCGCTCAATCCTACATCAGGCGTGCTACTTCGCAATGAATATCGCATCGGCACCAAGACCCTCAACGCGCCCGATTCCTTACTTGAGGCGTGGCAAGTGCGCCGAAGTGTGGTGCAGCAGCGCATCGGCATAGAAGTGGAGTGGTATCAGCCCACCTTTCTGCGACAGGTGCTGGCGCTGCGTGTGGTCGGCACGGCGCTCTTGGCAGAAGAGGTGCAGTTTAGCGACCTGTTCCGATTCGGCGGCGCACAAACCTTGCGCGGCTACCGCGAACAAGAATTTTTAGCATCGCGCTACGGCTTTGCCAACATGGAATATCGCTTGCAACTCTCACGCAAGTCGTTTGCCTTCCTGTTCTACGATGTGGGATACTTCTTCAAACCGCAAAATCCGCTCAATGCGCTGGATGGCGCACGCGAGGGCTGGCGACAAGGCGTGGGCATCGGCGCTCGCATAGATACGCCACTGGGCTTGCTCGGCATCAGCTACGCACTCGGCGAAGGCGATACCTTGCTGCGCGGCAAAGTGCACGTCCATCTCATCAATCTTTTTTGAAAAAAAATTGCTGAGCTAAGCAAAGCATGCAAATTGACAGTTTTTCTTGAATTGCGTTGATGCTTGTGGCTCACTCTTCCTCTTCCGCCTCACCCCTGCCCATCCGATACTTGATGTCGTAATTCATTTTTTTGAAAAACCTATTCTTCCTCATCTTGAGCAGTCAGAACGGTTTGCGAAACATGTTGTTCAATGCTCTGCCACACTTCATCAACATTATGGGTGAAGTATTTTAGAAAAATTTTGTCGCTCCTATCTGTGATGTGCCAAAGGCGAGATGTATTGTATGTGCCAACACGTCTTCTTGCGTTTAATTTAAACTGAACACAGGTTTCAAGTCCCGCCTCAAATTCCTCGTATAATTCAAGCAGTTTTTTCCTATCGGTTTCAGATAATTTCTCAAACGGTGATGGAAATTCACTGAATAATTCTCTTGTAACATCAAATTCGTCCCCATATATGAGCCAATACGTAAAGAAAAGCTTTCCACTGAACAGCAAGCAACTCATGTTTCTCACATCTTCTTCTCCAAAGAACACTACTCCAACTTTTGTTTGCGGAATTTGATTGCCATCGAGGTCATAGGATGGCGGTTCATAAGGAGAAACAGCCACCCAGTTGTAAGCGGATTGCTTGAAATAAAGCGGAAAATCGGTTCTGTGATTGCTAAAATGTCGACCGCAGGTTTCATTGGGCAGAGATTCAAAAAACCGAGATTCGACATCATCATTGAACATCGGAATAACATTTTCAAATTTGAATGATGCGTATCTGATGTTTCTGAACAGTTGTTCTCGTTGTTCTGAAAACCATCGGTGTAGTCTGGTTGTATAAAACTTTGGGTGTGCAGAATTCGCATTATGAAAAAGAAAAATGCAATTTCTGACACGAACATCTCCTGCAAAAAGCCCTGCTGGAATTCTGCCAAAGAAAGAGAACCAAATGTTCGCTCTTTTGTCTCTCATCAATTTTCGCACACCAGCAAAGTAACGACTGAATGCCAAACTATGCATGACGATAAAACCAAATCTGCCATTTGATTTCAGAAGTTGAAGAGAACGGGCAATACAGTAAGCATAAATATCAGCCGCGCTAAAGTCAAAACCTGAAAGTGTATAAGGTATTTTTTTCACGCTCACATAAGGCGGGTTTCCAATCACGACATCGAAGCCGCCCGATTCCAAAATGGCATTAAACTCGATGAGCCAGTGAAAGGCGTTGGAGATTTTGACGAAGCGGTTGGCTTTTTCAATCAAGGTTTTTTCTTCTGTTAAGAGGGCTTTTTTGGCGTTGGCAAGGTCAATAGGTTCGGCGGAGGCGGTTTGGGTGAGCAGTTGCTGCTGTCGGAAGTCTTGGAGGCGTTGGGAAAAGGCTTGGATGCTGGGGAGCATATCTTGGAGTTCGAGCGGGATAGCGTCTTTATCGAGCAAGCCGACGAGCGAATTTCCGGCTTTGATGTTGAAGTCGATATCGGGCAGGGGTTCGAGGTCATCTTTTTGGTCGATGGTGGCGACGAGTTTGAGGAAGAGCCGCAGTTTGCAGATTTCGACGGCTTCTTCGACGATGTCGACGCCGTAGAGGTTGTTGAGGATAATGGTTTTGAGAATGAAGTAATCTTCGCTTTGGTGATGGGCGATGGTAGCGAGTTCTTGCTGAATGTCGGAGACGAGTGTTTTGCGGTTGGGCGGGAGCGCGTGGAAGTCGAGTTCGCTGACGGCGGTTTTGAGCCGTGCTAAGGTGTCGGTGTAGAGCGGCAGAAGCAATTTGAGGGCGGCAAAGAGGAACGCGCCGCTGCCGACGGTGGGGTCAAGGATTTTTATCTCTTTGAGGACTTTGAAGTAAAGCGTGTGCAGAAAGGAGAGGCTATCGGTGGATTGAATTTTTTCGCGCAGGAAGGCGTGCAGGCTTTCGTTGCGCGTGATAAAGTCGTTGGGGTCAGGGAGCGCGTTAGGCTTGATGGCATTGACTTTATCGAAGATGAAGGGCAGGATAGAATTTTCGGAGATGTAGCCGGTGATGTCTTCTTTGGTGTAGTAGGCGCCCATTTGTTTGTTATTGACGTATTTCTCGAAGATGTAGCCGAGCACGTCGGGGTTGATTTCTTTGTCGTTTTTGAGCGGGCGGTCGTCCAAGTGCCATTGGTATTGGTCGAAGAAGGCGAAAAGTTTTTGGAAGGCGGTGTTTGGGATTTGAATGGTTTTGCCATGTTTTTCTTCGATGCTGTGCGGCAGGAACAAGCCGCCGTTGAGATAGGGAATCTTGCCCAAGAGTTTTTGGATATGGGGCGAGCGTGTTTCTTTGGCAAAGCCGTCGAAGAAGAGCGGAATGAGGAAGTCGCGATAGAAATTTTTGTTGTGCGTGTTGCAGAACTCGAGTTTTTCGCGCAGGTAGTTTGGGTTGTCGTCAAGAAAGTTTTTTTTCTGAATGAAGTAGATAAACATAAGGCGCGAAATCATGACGGAAGCATACCACTGTTGGAGTTCGCTGTCGGGAATGCCGGTGATGGCGTTGAGGAAGGCTTTTTGTTCTTTGCCGAAGGTGTCGTAGAACTTTTTGGTGACTTTTTCGCGGTCGAGTGCGTCTTTGAGCCGAAAGGTAACGGCGGTGATGTCGAGGGCTTCTTCTTCGGAGAGTGAGAAGGCGATGCGTTCTAATTTTTGAAAGAGGGCGTTGCCGCTTTGGGTGCGGTCGTAGCGGTGTTCGCGGATATAGGTTTTGCCGTTGTCGCGGTTTCCCCAGAGCCAGAGTTGGGTGGTTTTGGCGTCGTCGTAGAAGATGATGAGATGTTCGAAGGCGAGTTTTCGGAGTTCGAGGTGAAGGGCGCGTCGGGTTTGGTAGTCGGGCAGTTGCGGCACGGCAACCGTGAAGATTTGAACGCCGCGTTTTTCGGCGATGGCATGCACCGTGAAGGGTTTATCTCCGACGGCAATGCGATGCGACTGGTTGACCTTATCCCAGCCAAGTTCGTTGAAGAGTGTTTTGAAGTTGAAGTTGCGAAGTGCAGTTTTGGCGGTATCGGTTAAAGTTGGCATAGCACGCATTAGTTGGGTTTTCGAAGCAAAAGGTGTTGTTCAATGAGTTGTTTTTCTTTCAGAAGTTCGGCGCGGAGTTCGGCTTCGGACGGCAGATGAAGGCGATAGGTTGAAGCCACAATGCGCGAGTCCGATTCGGGCAAAGTGAATTTGACGACGGCATCGTTTTTATCGGCGCAAAGCAAGATACCGATGGGCGGATTTTCGTCGGGTGCGGTTTCCACGCGCTCATAGTAATTTCGGTACATTTGCATTTGTCCGAGGTCTTGGTGCGTGAGTTTTCCCAATTTGAGGTCAATCAAGACGAAGCACCGCAAGGTGCGATGGTAAAAGACGAGGTCGATGTAGAAATGGTCGCCTTCGAGCGTGATGCGTTTTTGGCGGGCAACGAAGAAAAAGTCGCGACCGAGTTCCAGAAGAAATTTTTGCAAGTGGTCGATAATGGCTTGTTCCAAGTCTTTTTCCTGAAAGTCTTTGTTTTCTTTGAGGTTGAGGAACTCCAAGACGAAAGGGTCTTTGATGAGGTCGAGCGGCGTGTCGGTTTCGGCGGTCTTGCGAAGGTTGGCAAGTGCGGTTTGTTTTTCTTTTGAGAGTCGGATGCGCTCGTAGGTGAGCGTAGAAATTTGGCGTTCCAATTCGCGCGTCGACCAATTTCCCTTCACACACTCGTCGGCGTAGAAATCCCGTGCGGCAACATCTTCAACGCGCATCAAGAGACGGTAGTGCGTCCAACTTAATTCGCCACGCAGTGCGTGGCTTTTTGGGAAGGTCAAAAAGAACTGCCGCATATCTTTCAAGGTGCTCACGCCGAATCCTTTCCCGAATTCTTTTGTGAGGCGTTCAGAGAGCGAAGCGATGAGTTCGTCGCCGTAATTGGCGCGGGCTTTTCCCTGTTGCTCTTGCTCGATGATGCGCTTGCCGATGTGCCAATAGGCTTGCACCATAGCCGTATTGACAGCGGTTTTCACCGAGTTGCGCGCCGATTGAATGATGGTGCGAATGTCGTCGTAGAATGCCGACGGTGCAAGTGAAGTTGAGCGAGCGGATTTTGACGATGGCATAGTTTTCAAGGGTTAAGTTGCTTAAAGTGACGTAACCCTAACGAGCAAATGAGTTTAGGTTCTTGAAGTTCGGGATTTTCTTCAATGATGCACAAGCGGTTCTCTTGCCGCAGGGCGATGGCAAGGTTTGCGAGCACTTCATCGCTGATGCCGGCTTTCATTTGTCGGTTGAGCGTATCGGCGGCGGAACTGCGGAGCGGGAATCGGTAGATTTCTTCGATGGTTTTGCGCAGGTCTTCGGTATCAAAGAAAGTGCCTTTGACGTGTTCGGCGTAGCGTTTGAGCCGTTCATATGTTCTGAATCGTGCCCCGGTGGGTTTGCCTAATTGTCCGCCAAGTTTTTTTTCAATCTCTCGGATAGCACGAACGCCGACTTGCACAAGGTCGTGGTGCGTGTCGAGGCGCGGCAGTGCGGGCGTATCGGGGGCGCACGCTGTGGCTTTGAGAATCGCGAACTGCGATTCGGTTACGGTGTTGCCGTTTTTATCAATCCACGCGAGGGCATCGCTGCCATGCGGGGTGCGGGTGTAGACCAAAACGCCTTCGGGTGCGTCAGGCGAAGGCTGGTGCGCTTTTGTGGAATAAACCACGTTCGGCATTTCAGAAATGATTTTGTGGAGTTCAGGATTGGCTTTCAGGGCTTGATTCCAAATTTCTAAGGCTTGGGAGGCGAGGTCGACTTCGGCATCGTCATCATCGTCAAGCACGCCTGATTTTTCGGTGAATAAATCGCGGAGCGGATTGTCCGTTTTATCGTCTTCAAAGAAGGCTTCATCGGTGCCGACGACTTCGGCGTTTTGGCGCAAGCGTTCACGGACACGGGCGCGCAAGCGAATGATGCGTTCCACGCCATCGGCAGGCAAAAAGGAATAGCACAAAATCGTATCAGCGGTTTGTCCAATGCGGTCGACTCTGCCTGCGCGCTGAATGAGGCGAATAATCGCCCAAGGCAGGTCGTAGTTAATAACGATGTGAGCATCTTGCAGATTTTGCCCTTCGGAAAGAACATCGGTGGCAATCAAGACGCGCAGTTCGTCAGCGGGCTTGATTTTTTCTTTGGCACGATTGCTTTCGGGGCTGAATCGCACGGCATAGTCCGTTGGGTTTTCCGAGTTGCCACTCACGCCAGCGACATTAAGCACGCCTGCACGTTTCAATTCTCGTTCAAGGTAATTGACCGTATCCGCAAATTGCGAGAAGATGAGGATTTTCTCGTTTGGGTGTTTCTTTTGAATCAAGGTCAAAAGGGCGCAGAGTTTTTGGTCGTTTTTGGCGTTCCACTCGCCTGAAATTTTGAGAAGGTTTAAGAGCTCTTTTGAATCTTTCATTAAATCGTCGCGCAAGGCTTTGACAAAGAGCGACGCGCGAAGCCACTTGAATCGGGTTTTGAATTGGGTTTGATACTGTTGATAGGCGCGCTCGGCGAGTGAAAAGAGTTTCTCTTCCAAAGCATCGGAGAGCGTCATCGGGTCTGGTTCGGTAGAGATAATTTCATCATGTTCACTTTCGGTATCAAGGAAAAGGGTTTCGACATCAAGGTCGGTGAAGCGCGAGTCCAGGAGTCCGGCGTCTTGTGTGCCAATGGGCAGGGGCAAGTTGTTTTTGAGTGCGTAGAGAAAGATGTAGTTGCGGAGCAAATGCCGTTTGATAGATTCAATGAATGCGCTTCCACTGGATTCAAGGCGTTTGAAGAGATTGGTTCGGCAGAAGCCCATGAGGCGTTTGCCGGCGCGTGAAAGGTTATCCAAGAGCCTGGCTTCTTCGGGTGTCGGCGGATTTTTCTTTTGAGGCGCGATGTAGTTGCCCAGTCCGTAGCGTGGCACATTGAGGCGGTTGATTAAATCGACGACGTCATCGGCGTAGAGCCGCGCGTATTGGTCGTCAGGATTTTTTTCATCGATGTTGAATGTGATGGTTTTGGGTTGGCGTGTGGGGAAGAACGAGCGCGTGCCGTCAGAGAAGGTTAAAAAACGGCGATGGGTTTGCGGGTCTATGTCGGTGTAGTGCTGTTGAATAAATCCTCTGGTGCGGCGAATGAGAAAGAGCCGCATCAGTTCTCGCCAGTCGTCAGGCTCAACACTTTTTTCAAAAGCGGCAAGCGAGCGCGGCGAGCATTGATGTTTAGACTGAAAAATCGCTTCATCGCCGTTGTAGTATTTTTTGATGTGTTGTTCGGGGCGAATGCCGAGGTCTTTGTTTTCATCAACGAAAAGTCGGAGTTGATTGGAGAGGTCAAGATACATTTTGTTGTAGGGCGTTGCCGAAAGCAAAATTACACGGCTGCCGCTTTGCGCAATATACTCTTGAATGGCTTGGTAACGTTTGGACTCGCGGTTGCGCAGGTTATGGCTTTCGTCTATGATGACCAGTCGGAAACGGGCAGGAACATCGGGCAATTCTCGAATCACGTTGCTGAGCGAGACGATGCGGGCGTGCAGTCCGTAGGTCTCGGCGTAGGTTTGCCACATCGGCACAAGGTTTTTGGGGCAGATAATCAGCGTGCTGAATCCGAAGTCGTCTTCCAAAATGCGGGCAAGCGCAGTTGCCATCATGGTTTTTCCAAGTCCGACCACGTCGCCGAGTATCACGCCGCCTTGCTTATGCACGTAGCGTGCGGCAATTCTCACTGCATTTTCTTGAAACTTGAACAACTTGCCGCGAAAATCTTCTGGCAAAGCAAATTCTGAAAGACCGGCACGGGCTTCTTCGGATAGGTGATAAGCAATTTTGAGGTGAATATGATACGGCGGGATTGGTGTTTCACGCGCCCAACTTTGCTCAATAATCTCGGCAAGTTCAGCCGAAATATCAAGGCAATATCTATCGTTCCAACGGTCTTCAAACCATTGTGCGAGTTTCTTGGTCTCGTCGTGTCCGAGCACATCGATGTTGAGTTCGCCTTGTCCTTTTAAGCCTGAAAATGTCAGATTGCTACTGCCGAGAAATCCAGTTCTTGGGTTGTTGTAATCGTTGCGATAGAGGAGATAGAGTTTGGCGTGGAGCGGATAACGCAAAAACAATTTCACGACAACAGTTTTATTTCGCAGTTGGTGCGCAAGCCGTCGCAAGCCGATTTCATCATCATTGGTTGGAACGCCGATGGTGAGTTGCTCTTTGAATTCTTCGGCAAGTTTCTTTTTGAGGCGAATGGCGGTGGCTTGGTCAATGTCATCATCACCATCTAATCGAAAAAATCGCTTCAACTCCTCTTGCGGCGGACGGTGCATTCCGACCAATAGTCGACAAACGGTTTTGTTTTCGCCTCCGATTTTTTCAATGTGTTCCGAGAGCGATTTCCAACCCCGAAGGTTAAAATATCCGACGCAAAAATCGGCGCGTTCCGAGAGTTTCAGCGTTTCTACCAACGCTGGGAGCAAATGCGTTTCAATGTTGTCAAAAATGCGCGGCATAGTGCTTTGGAGTTGATTTTGCTTTTAATGTAAGAAAAGAGTTGGGCGAGATGTAAATTTTACGCTCATCTGGCTTGCACAACACCTTCAAACACAACTACTCATAAAGAAAATGCGCATTGATAAAATCACGCACTCAAGCGAGAATGCGCATGCTTGGAATGGAGTTGTTGTATTGCATAAAGTGTAATGATAACCGACCCTCTGACGATTGTGAATTCGGTTATGGGACAAATAGGCAAAATGTAATGCTCAAAAGCCTGATGCGAATACAGCTGATTTTGTGACCGGTGTTTTTTTCGCAGACTGATGGACTTTTCTCAACTAAACATCTCTAAAGAAAAAAGCAAGCGTTGGCGCTTGCTTTTTTCAGACTTGTGAAAAGAATTGGGCTTACTGAGTGTGTGCCACATTTTTGTTCTCTCGAGCACGCATCAAGCTGGCAATCCGACTTTTGTCTTTGTTGACCACGTAGTCAAGGTAATCGTTCAAGGCGGCAATTTCATCGGGCTTGCCGACAAGTTGAGGCATGTATTTTTTGTAAGGCGAGTCGTCTTTGTAGTCGTGCAGGGTTTGCAGGAGATTGCCAATGGACTGGTGGTCGCGCCCTGAAAGCAATTTGCTCATGGCGCGGTAGCCCGTCGTGGTGTGGCAGTTGAGGCATTGACCGCGATACATGGCTTCACCTTTGGAAAGAATCAGTTCTGGCTCATTGGTCTTATCCGTCACCGGACGCACCCAGAGCGATTTTTCCAAATAGCCTTTTTCACTCATTTGAGCCACTTCCGACTGACGAATGCCATTGGAATACATATGGCGGGCAATTACGTAGGGCTTGCGAAGCATTTCGCGAGCATATTCGCCAGAAGCCGTGATAACAGCCGCAAGGAACAAGACCGCTAAGCCGTGCCCGAAGGCAAAATCTTGCGGGGCTTTGCGTACGAAGAAATAAACCACGCCCACAATCGTAGCAGAGGTCATCACCATCACGAGTGCAATGCGTG
>Ga0308414_1002487_pt1 | contig 12001 bp, 9 predicted proteins | sample HotsprSampleOS50_FD_205667 | JGI IMG/M metagenome (GOLD analysis project Ga0308414, IMG submission 205667) | Hot spring phototrophic mat microbial communities from Octopus Spring, Yellowstone National Park, Wyoming, United States - 20090730_OS50 ... | reverse complement strand
GAAGGTGACCGCAATGCGCTTCCCATCCAGCTCGTGCATGACGGACGTTGTCTCACCGTTAGTCATTGGGCCGACGGCTCGTCAAGGGATGCCTTCAAGCTCTACTCGGGCAATCGGTCGGCGAAACGTATTGCGACCCAGATGCTTCAGGGCGTGCGCGCGAAACCGAAGAAGAATCAATCGATTGGTGATCTCATGAACCGAGGCCTGCGGCAGCTCTGGCAGGAGCAACGAGATACGCTCCTGAAGGTGCCGTTCGATGGGGTCACGCCGATGGGAGGCAGCTTCAACTTCGATCCGCGTGGTGCCTGGACCGCGATAGACGCGGGCTACTCACCGAACACGCAGAAACACGGCATCGCCGCCTCGCCCATTGTAGAGATGCTTGCGGCGCTTGGGCTCGAGCACGCGCGGCCCGACCAGTACGCGACGCGCAAGGTTCGCTACGCGGTCTGGAAGCAGTTTTTGCCGCCGATCCTGGCGCGTGCAGCGCTGGCCGGTGCTGATTTCAACGTTCCGCTGCGACGGTTCGAGTTCGAGCTCGATCTGTCCGGGAAGAACAAGATCACGACTATTGCGCAGGAGGTTCACTGATGACACCCGACCCATCCCTCCCGAGAGCGCCGAAGTATCAAGACCTACCCACCGCAAAGCGACGTGCCGGACGTGGCGGTCCTGAGGTGGTCGAACTCCGCGTGCGGCTGGAGGTCGTTACGCCGATTCTCGGCGGCAGCCACCAGCCGCGGGACATCGACGCCGTCGATGTGATTCGCGTGCCCTCAATACGTGGGCACCTGCGCTTCTGGTGGCGGGCCCTGTACGCCGCGCAGTACGCGGACGCTGATGCGCTGTACCAGCGGGAGGGCGCGTTGTGGGGGCGTGCGGCAAACGATGATGGCGGGCGTTCGGCGGTGGAGATCCGCGTCAATGTCGAGGGTACGCCTGGCTCGCCTGATACGAGCGACATCGATCTTCAGCAAACGCCCGGCGCCTACGCGCTGTGGCCGGCGCGCGCGGAGAAGAAGACGAAAACGCCGACGGCACCTCGTCGCCAACCGGGCACGCGTTTCCACCTCACGCTGAAGGTGCCCGCCGCCCATGAGGCCGAGGTCAAGAACACCCTGCGCGCGTGGATTCTCTTCGGTGGCTACGGCGGACGTACGCGACGCGGGCTCGGGAGCTTGAAGGTCATCGGTGACGTCAACGGATGGCTGCCGACTGCCGCTACTCGCGAAGCGCTCACGAGCCTGTTCGGCACCGACATCTTCGCGGCCCCCACGCAAAAGCCGGGGGATATGCCGTGGATCGCAGGCGCGGCCATCCATGTCGGCACGATTGAAGGCGATGCACAGAAGGCGTGGACGACGGCGCTCGACTGGCTGAAAGAGTTCCGCCAGGGCTTTGGTGGTTCTGCAGGTGAGCGGGCCCGAGAGCCCGGCCCGAACGGCAATGCCCAGCGTCCGTCGATCTCGAACTGGCCGGAGGCAGACAAGATCCGACACATCAAACGCAAGACGCGCGCCCACCCACCAAGACACAACTCAACCGCCGCATGGCCTCGCGCCGGTTTCGGGCTGCCGATCATCGGGCAGTTCCAGACGCAGGATCGTCATGGGCAGCGCTTCGAGTCGACGAACCCGCAGAACGGTGGCTACGACGAACCTGGTGCCTTCGAACTACGCTGGCGTGCGGGCAACGTCGAGCACGATCGCCTCGCGAGCCCGCTCATCGTGAAGGCACTGCCGCTCGTTGGTGACCACTTCGCTCCGTGCGCGCTCTGGCTGAACCGTAGCCTCCCGAAGGATGCGCAGGCTGGCCTCGCACGACCGAAGCAAGATCGACCCAACGAGAAGGAGGTCGATCCGGCAACCGTGGCCCCTTTCGATCGCCTTGTCGCCGATGGCGACACCGCGCGCTTCTCCGCGCTCGCGAACAAGACCAGCCTTCGCCAGGCGTTCCTCGATTGGCTCCACACCAAGTACCAGACAACGGTGGTGGCCCCATGACCGCGCACTTGCTCCTCGTCACGCTCGGTCCGGTGCAGGACTTCATCGCGCAGGCGCGACGCACGCGTGATCTCTGGTACGGCAGCCACCTGCTCTCGGAGCTGGGGCGTGCCGCTGCGCGCGCACTGGTCGATGGCGGTGCGAAGCTCATCTTCCCCGCGCTGCAAGCTGGTGATCCGCAGCTCGTCGCGTGCCTCGCGCCGCTGCGCGACGACAACACACCGCCGCAGAACATCGCGAACAAGCTGCTTGCCGAGGTGCCCGAGGGCACCGATCCGCAACAGCTCGCGAAGGCCGCGCGCAAAGCCGTCGCGGACTACTGGCGCGACGAGGTTGCGGCCCCGGTGAGGACGAAGTGCGCGGGGCTCCTCGCGCAGAGCATCGACTCGGTGTGGAACGAGCAGATCGACACGTTTCTCGAGTTCACCGCGAGCTGGCTGCCGCTCGGCGACTACGGAGAGACGCGCCGTCAGCTCGAACAGGCCATTGCGGGTCGCAAGGTACTGCGCGACTTCGATCCGTGGACGCAGGGGCGCGGCAGCGTGCCGAAGTCGAGCCTCGACGGCGCGCGGGAGTCGGTGCTCTTGCCTCCTCGGCAGCGCGCGAGCGACAAGGTTCGGCACTACCGCATCGCCGACGGCGAGCAGCTCGACGCCATTGGTCTCATCAAGCGCACCGGTGGAGAACCCGACCAGTTCGTACCCGTGATCAACGTCGCGCTGGCCTCGTGGCTCGCGTGCGCCAGCCAGGTGGCCTCGACCGACCTCGATGTGCTCAAGACGGCGTGCCGCGACGCCAGAGTTTCGCGCGTCGCTCGCACCGACCTTCCGTGCGTGTCGCCCTTCCCCTTCGATGGCAGCGTCCTGCTCCCGAGTCGCTGGCGTTCTGTCTTCGGCGAACAGGAGCTGCAGGGTGACCCGGAGTCGTGGGGGCACCAGCACGTCCGGCCGCTCTTCCGCAAGCTCGACGAGCCGTATCCCTACGTCGCCTGCCTCGTCGCCGACGGCGACCGCATGGGGCGCGCCATCGACAGTCTCGGCAGCGCAGACGCGCACTGTGCGTTCTCCAAGGCGCTTGCGGGCTTCGCCGATGCGGCACGCGGGGTCGTCGAACAGCAGCATCGAGGAGCGCTCGTCTACGCAGGCGGTGATGACGTGCTCGCCTTCGTGTCGCTGCCCGAGGCGCTCGCCTGCGCCGACGCGCTGCGCACCGCCTTCGAGAGTGCGATGGCCACGGCCTGCGCCTCACTCGCCGCCGACAAGCGCCCGACCTTGTCGGTGGGCCTCGGAATCGGCCATGTCATGGAGAGCATGGGTGACCTGCTCGTGCTCGGGCGTCAGGCCGAACGCGAGGCGAAGCGCGATCGCAACGCGCTCGCGGTGCTCATCGACAAGCGCTCCGGCGGAACGCGCACGTGGCGGGCGCAGTGGAACACCGGCCCGGTTCGCGCGCTGTACGAGGCGGCCACGCTGCTGCGAGACCGCATTCCTTCGCGCAAGGTCTATGAGATCGCCAGCATCGTCACGCGCCTGCCCAAGCCCGACGAGGCGAACGGCGACGGATGGGCCCGCCTGCTCGCACTTGAGGTGAAGCGCTCTCTGTCACGTATCGAGGGGGCTGGCCTGCGTCCCGATGAGGTCGGTCTCACCCTCGATCCGAGTGCCGGGTACGCGGCGCTTCATGCGCGGGTCGAAGCGTGGGTCGCGCGGCTGCTCATCGCCAGCACCTTCGATCGCGCGGCCATCCGTGAACGCCGCAGCCAGGAGGCCGCCGCATGACGACCACCACCACACACCTGGCCTTGGTTCCTCGAGACGGTTTCTTCGCCAAGGATGGCCGCGGCTGGCACACCAGTGCCTCGGGGCGCGGACACGGGCTCGATTGGCCCTGGCCCTCGACGGTGCTCGGGGCGTTGCGTTCGCTTTGGGGGCGCGGTGAAGAGGCCCGGAGCAATACCACCTTCACACCTGAAGACTGGCGAAGCCGCACGCAGTCCATTCAGCTTGGGCGAACCTTGGTGCTTCGTCGCGGGCATGGCGCCGCTTGGCGCGTCGAGGATGCGACCTGGCCCGTGCCTCTCGATGCAGTTTGGCTCGAAGGTCAAAATCAGGTTCGTCGCCTCGATCCCGTGCCGCCCATCGCGCCGACACTTGGTCGCGATGATGACGAAGCCCGTGAAGCCCTCTGGCGTCCGGTGCCCAATGACGCGAGCAAGCCGCGCACGAGTCCGCGGTGGTGGAGCAGCGAGGAGCTCCTCTCGTGGCTTGCCGGCAAGCCTGTGCGCGTCCGCGATGATGCGCTGGGCACGACGCGACGCATTCAGGTCCATGTTGGCATCCGCCCGGAGGAACTCACCTCCGACGACGGCGTTCTGTTCTCGCACGACGTCGTCGAGACCCTCGACCCCGGCGGCGAATGGGCGATCGGCGTCGAGGTCGTATTGCCTGCGGGTGAGCTGCCCAACGTTGCGACGCTGGGTTCTGACTCCAGGCTTGCGCGCGTCGAGTCGTTGCCGACGACGCTGTTCGATCCGCCGGCGCGCGTGCTCGAGGCATTTCGCGTGTCCAGCCCCGGGCTGCGCCTCGTCGCGACCACGCCGCTCTGCTTCGAGAAGGGCTGGCTGCCCGATGGGCTCGTCAACACCAGCGGCGAGTATCGCGGTCAGCTCGCCAGCCTTGACGTCGTCCTGCGCGCGGCATTCGTACCTCGTCCGCTCCATGTGTCGGGCTGGGATATGGCGAAGGGCGAGCCCAAGCCAACCTCGCGCGTGGTGCCCCCTGGCGCGGTCTATTTCTTCGAGCGCACTGATGGACAACCCTTCGGCGAAGCTGAGGCCAGGTCGCTCTGGCTCGTCGCACTCGGCACCCGCACTGACGAAGGCTTCGGCCGCGTCGTTCCCGGCGTCTGGTCCGCCAAAAGGAGCAACCCATGAATACGAAACCCTTCCTCCTGCACGCGCTCTCGCCCCTTCACGCTGGTACTGGCCAAACGCCGGACATCATCGACCTGCCCACGGCGCGCATGAAGGCGACGGGCATCCCGTTCCTGCCGGGCTCATCGATCAAGGGTGTGCTGCGCGACGCACGACGCGCGACCGATCGCGAGAAGACGGAGGCAGTGTTCGGACCGTCGGACGATCCCGCCGCACACGCCGGAGCGCTGGTCGTCGGCGATGCCCGCCTGCTCGCGATGCCGGTGCGGAGCTTCAGAGGCACGTTTGCCTGGGTCACCTCGCCGCTTTTGCTGATGCTCGCCAAGCGCGACCTCGAAGAACCGAGTCTCCCCATCCCGCGCATCAACGGACGCGGCGCGCGGCTCGTGCAGGACAGCATCTGTGTTCGCAACGGCAGGCTCTACCTTGAAGACCTCGACCTGGTGGCATCCGTGGCAGACGAGGCGATCACTTGGGCGCAGCGCCTCGCCCCGATCGCGTTCCCCGGCGACGACATCTTCACCAAACGCTTCGCCATCATCGATGACGACACGATGGCGTTCCTCTGGGAGACCGCAACGCAGGTGGACGCCCGCGTTCGTCTTGATGAGTGCACGCGCACTGTAGCGAAAGGTGCGCTGTGGCTCGAAGAAAGCCTTCCGCCCGAGACCCTGCTCATCGGGCTCTTTGCAGCCGACCGTAGTCGCCGGTGCAACGTGAATATGACGCCAGAGGAGGTTTTGGACTTCGCACTTCCGGCCGAGGAAGTGCATCAGCTTGGTGGCAGGGCGACGACCGGACGTGGCCGCTGCCGCATCGTGCCTCTCCCGAAGCAAGGAGGTTCTCATGCCGCTCCGTGATCAACAGCGCGCGCTGCACGCCTATAACGCAGTCCTCATGGTCCAACGTCAGCAGCAGAAGGACTATGAGATCGCCGTCAACGATCTTGGCGCCAACATCCTACGGAGCGGACTCTGCGCGGCCATCGCCTCCGTGCAGCGCCTCGGCAGCCGTGGAGACCTCCTCCTTGGGCACCTCGCGTCTGCGGGTGTCCCTGGCCTCGAAAACGCGACGGCGCAGAACCTCGCCCAGCGTGTGCGCGAACTCGACGCTGACAGCTACATGATCGCCACGCGCGAGTTGCTGGAAGTCGCAACCTGGCTCAAGCGCGCCGTGCAGGCGACCTTTGAGGAGAACTGACGATGCGGCAAGCTCTTGATGGCCTCGGAACTCCAGATCATGTCGCGCTCGCGTACGACGCATGGGGCCCGGTCGGCGACGACGGCAAGGTGCCGGACGCCCGTCGTGAGCAGTGGCTCGCCGACCTCGCAAGGATCAACGTGGCACCCGACTACGTGCGCAGCTTTGAGCGTTGGAAAGCAAGCTTCTCGGCTACCGGAGACCGACTCGCCGAGCTCACCCTCGCGAGCCGTCTGCTCATCGGACACGGCAACGCGAGTGCGATCGACGTCGGCCTCACGGTGCATCACACCTGGGGCGTTCCGGTCATCCCCGGTAGCGCACTAAAAGGCCTCGTCGCACATTATGTCGACGCAACCTACGGGCCAACGGACGCCAGTAAGAAGCCCTGGGAGCAAGAAGGCGACGAACTCGTCCGAGCCGACTATCAGGGCGTGACCTGGAGCCGCCGACGCATCGAACGTGGACCTGGCGCCATCTACCGCGCGCTGTTCGGTGCACCCGACGCCCGCGAAGACGCAATGATGCGGGATCACGGCTTCGAGGCTGGCGCGGCAGCGGGCCGCGTCACGTTCCACGACGCACTCTACGTACCTGGAAGCACACCCGGCGACAAACCATTCGCCGCCGACGTACTCACGCCTCACCAGCAGGGCCGGCCCGGTCATCCGGCCTACTACGACTCCGCAGGCCAGGTATTTCCCAATGACTACAACAGTCCGGTCCCTGTCGCGTTCCTGACGGTGCGGCCCAAGTGCCGTTTCCTGCTCGCCTTGAGCGGACCTGGCGAGTGGACGGAGCTTGCCGCGCAGCTCCTCACGGATGCGCTTAAGAACTGGGGCGTGGGCGGCAAAACGGCTGCTGGCTACGGGATCGGCACCGTGGGCGCCTGGAAGGCCGCTGAGCCGCGACGTTCGAAGGTTGAGCAGGCCATCGCTGACCTGGCGATGTATAACGCGGACGCCCTGCGCGGTGACATCGAGGCGTGGCTGCGAGGCGAACCCGTCACGGGACCCATGCGCAACCTGCTCACTGTGACGCCCGACTCCACGAGCAAGGAGCATCTGGACGTCGTTCAAGCGATCGGCGTGAAGTTCGACCTGCGCGCGGCGTGGGCCAACCGCCTCACGAACAAAAAGGCCGACGAGCGGAAGAAAGCTCGAGCGCGTGCCCTGATCGAGGCATGGGACAGGCTGTTTCCTGCAGGAGGGCAGAAGTGAGCGACTCGACCCTGTTGATCTGCACCGTTGGAGGCAGCCCGGAGCCGATCGTCGCGGCCATCAAGCAGTGGCAACCCGTACGCGTCAGGTTCGTTCACACTCCTGCCACCAAGGGAAAGGTCGCAGAGATCCTCCCCAAGGCGCGCGAGGAGGGCGTCGACTTGGACCATGGGCGGTACGACCTGCTCGAGCTCCCTGACGAACAGGATTTTGCGAGCTGCGTCGAGCAGCTCCGAGGGCTCACCGACGAGGTACGCGAATGGGTAGCACGTGGCGACGGCTGCCAGGTCGTGGTGGACATCACGGGTGGCACAAAGTGCATGACCGCCGCGGTGGCTGTCTTGGCAAGTCGCTGGCCGTGCTTCTTTTCTTATGTGGGCGGCAGAGAGCGTACAAAAGATGGATTGGGCATCGTGGTCTCCGGCTCGGAGATCGTCGTTCACACAGCGAACCCGTGGGATGCGTTGGGTTACCGTGCAGTTGAAGACTACGTAGTGCTGTTCGACCAGCACGCCTACCTCGCGGCGGCAAACGTCGCAGATGCAACAATGCGGCGCGTGAGCCGCCCTGACCGCAAGCGCGAGTTGTCGTCGCTCGAGCAGCTCGCGAAGGCGCTTGATGCGTGGGACCGCTTCGATCACACGACCAGCAAGAACCTGCTCGAGAACGTCAACAAGTCAGCAAACGATCTGCGTTCCGTGCTGGGACCGTCGAGAGGCGATCGTGTGCTCGCGGGAATTACCCAGCTCCAAACGCATCTCGGGCAACTGGAACAAGCGCCGCCACCGAGTCATCATCACGTGCGCGACCTATTGGCTAATGCGAAGCGGCGCAAGGACGAGGGGCGCTTCGACGACGCGGTCGCGCGACTCTACCGCGCCCTCGAGGCCATCGCGCAGGTCACCCTGAAGGAGTGCTACGGCATTGAGAGCACCGAGAAGGTCCCGCTGGAGAAAGTCCCTGAAGCCCTGCGAACGACGTGGGTAGCGCGTGCGAACGAGGGTACTGTCGCGCTCGGCCTCCAAGACGCCTACGCGCTGCTCGCGGCCCTCGGCCATACGGTCGGCCAGCAGTTCCATGCCGCCGGGCTGAGCGGTACGAAGTCCCCACTTGTTGCCCGCAACCGCTCGATCCTCGCCCACGGCTTCGACCGCGTGACGGCCGCCGTCTTCGACCAGCTCTGGGGCTTCGCCCTGAAGCTCGCGGGCATCGACGAAGCGAGCCTGCTTTCCTTTCCAGTCCTGGGGGAAACCCGGCCATGATCGATCGCCTGCTGCTCGTCTCTACATGCGGGACCAGCCTCCTCACCAACGGTGCGAACGAAGACGATCGCGCCTGGCTCACGATGATCGCAAACGACACCGAGGTAGCTGCCGCGCGCCTCACACCAATTGTCGAGAAACGTCGCCAGAGTCTGAAGGCGGCCGACATCCCCACGCAGCGAAAGATGAGCGCGGAGCTGAACGGCATCGGTGCTGTCCTCGACCGCTACAAGCCCAAGCAACTCTTCCACCTGCTCGTTCACACCGACACCGCGCTCGGCAGAGAGACTGCCCACCTCGTTCAAGAAGCGCTGGGCAACCAGACCTCACTCGTGAGCGCAGGTGGCCTGCGCACCAACGACCTCGCTTCGTTTCGCGCGGCGCTCGCCGACCTCACGAAGCAGCTCGATGATCTCGTGCGCTCGTACCGTGAGCAGGGCTGGTTCGTCGTCTTCAACCTCACAGGCGGGTTCAAGTCACTGAATGGCTACCTGCAGACCTTGGCGATGATCTCGGCGGACCGGTGTGTTTTCCTATTTGAGGGCGCGCCCGAGTTGATGGAGATTCCCAGGCTCCCGGTGCACCTCGCCGAGCTCGAAGAACTTCGCGAACACGCGCCCCTCTTTCGACGGCTTGTGGTTGGCTACCCCGTGAGGGCCGATGAGGCGAAGGACGTTCCCGATTCGCTGCTGATGGAGGTTGATGGCCAGGTGACGACAAGTGTGCTTGGCGACGTGGCTTGGGCCCGTTGCCGCAACACGCTCTTCATCGAGAAGCTCCAGTTGCCGCTCTCCAACAAGGTGCGTGTGGCAGACGTCGTCCAGAAATCCTTCGTCGGACTGGAGCCTGCGCAGAAGGTCCAGGTCAACGAAGCCCTCGACGAGTTCAGCGCGTACCTCGACGGCTGTCGCCCACTGCTGAAATCGCGCACCTTCAAAAAGCTACAAGGTGATCCTGTAACGGGCAGCACACATGAGCTGTACGCCTGGAGCGACGGGGCCACCGGGCGACTGTTCGGCCATTACGACGATGGCACTTTCGTCTTCGACCGTCTTGGGGCTCACCTGCGATGAAGTCCGAAGTGAAACGCAGTCCAAACACCCTACTTTCACGAGAGGAAACCCCGATATGACATCAAACGCAGCCACCAGCAGCCCCCCATCACTGACCGAAGAAACCTCGAAGCTCTTAGATTCCTGGCTTGCCGCTGACGGACCAGTCGCCTTGCGCCTGTGTCAGAAGTTTCTGCCTGTCGAGGCCGATGAGAACGGCTGTGGCGTCATCTTCCCGCCGACCTATGCCGACATCGGCTACAACATCGACAAGCTTGCAGACGGCACCCTCGTTGCGACGATTGACTCGGTCGGTTCTCAGACGAACCGGCTGGAGCCGATCTTCAAATCGACCGGCAAGGATCAGAATGGCAACGAGCTAAACCCGCTCGCGAGCCTGGTGCCGCAGATCGAGATCGTCTTGCACAGGGCTGGTGGCAAGATCGAGAAGCGTTCGCTCCTCGATCTCGCGCATCGCAGTGCGGATGCCGTCGTGCTCGCGAGCCCGACGCTCGCTCCTGAGATTGCCAAAGCCTTCGAGGCCCTGCGTAACGAGGGAAACGCCGCTCCGCTCGCGGCGATCGCGCCGACCTCACTGGTTTTCGGCTTCTGGGATTCGCGCGGCAGCAGTGGCGAAAAGCGCCCCCGTTTGGTGCGCTCGATTATCCGCGCATGGGACGTTGAGATCCTGCACAGTGCCGCGCAGTTCAATTCGGTGTGGAAGGCGCTGAGTGAGGAGCAGAAGAACGATCTCGTGGCCGAGGAAAAGAAGAAGGGAAAGCTGGAGCTGTCGGCCGTGGGCTTGAAAGACGCGCCGGCTATTTTCCGCAAGACGGACAAAATTCCGCAGTTCGTCGGTGGTGCGCCGAACCCCGCGGCACGCATACTTGGTGGCGTACGCGTGAAGGGAAGCATCGAGCGGGACGTAACAATCAACCTCGTCGCGCTGCGGGGCATACGCGGCAAGGACGACAGCGAGACCAATGAGGTTCAGAAGTATCTGCTCGGGCTCGCGCTCCTGGCGGCCACCGCGGACATCGAGCTATTCCTGCGTGAGGGATGCCTGCTCCGCTACGCCAACGACGACAACTGGAAACAGGTCCCGCGCCGCGGTGATCCCACCGACATCGAGCTCCCGAGCCAAGACCAACTTTTCGCGTATGCAGTGGCTGCCGCTGCACCGTTCAGGGCGAAGTGGCCAAAGGACCAAGGGGGTAAGGATCTGCCTCTCGAGCACGAGTTCAACCTCGCAGAGGCCAAGAAGCTACTCGCGAAGAAAGACGACAACCCTTCAGCAGCAGGACAGTCATGATGCGCTACCTGACTATCCACGTGCGCGTGCACGATGGGCGCTACCACGGCGATGGTGACACGTTCCCATCGCCCTTTCGCTTGTTTCAAGCGCTTGTGGCGGGGGCTGGCATCAGCGGGCCTCTCGACAAACGGACCAAGGATGCCCTCATTTGGCTTGAGAGCCTGCCCGACGCCCCGATTATCGCATTGCCGCACATGGCGCGTGGTCAGGCGGTCACGATGTTCATGCCGAACAACGACCTAGACAAGTTCGGCGGGGACATCCGGGATATTGCCAAGATACGCGGCGCAAATAAGGTGTGGGTTCCACGCCATTTCGATACGGCAGTCCCTTGGATCTATGCGTGGCCCTTCCCAGAGAATGGGGCAACCCAGGCGGAGGCTATCTGTGAACTCTCCGAAAAGCTCTACCAACTCGGGCGGGGTATCGACATGGCATGGGCTTGGGGCGAGATTATCAGCAAGGAGAAACTTGAGGATTATCTGTCCACATACCCTGGCCGCATCTATCGCCCTTCGACCGGGAGGAGTTCAACCACGCTCCCTTCCCCTTGTCCAGGCTCGCTCGAAAGCCTCGAGCGGCGTCACGAGGCCTTTGGCAAGCGATTTGAATATACCCGCGCCGGCAAAGCCTTGCAGGTGACTTTTCACCAACCACCCAAGCCTCGCTTTCAGCCGATCCCATACGACAGCCCACCCTCACGTCAGCTCTATGAGCTTCGAAGAAGCCCTGCTGCAGAGCCATCCTTCGCGCCGTGGCCCCTGACGCGCGTCGTGGACCTCGTCGTGAGGCTACGCGACGGCGCGGTGAAACGCCTGGAAGCGGTGAAACGCCTGGAAGAAGCATTGCTAGGAAAGAAGGCTGACATTCATCGCGCTCTGGTGGGCCGTAAACCCGATGGTACGAACGATATTCCTCCCGAGGATCGGGTCCGAATCATTCCGTTGCCATCCATCGGCCATTTCCATGCCGATCGCCAGATTCGGCGGGTGTTGATCGAAGTACCGCCGACCT
>Ga0308414_1002486_pt1 | contig 12004 bp, 5 predicted proteins | sample HotsprSampleOS50_FD_205667 | JGI IMG/M metagenome (GOLD analysis project Ga0308414, IMG submission 205667) | Hot spring phototrophic mat microbial communities from Octopus Spring, Yellowstone National Park, Wyoming, United States - 20090730_OS50 ... | reverse complement strand
GGGAGGAACCAGTCCCCACCACATCGCCTACAAAGAATACGGGATAGCCTTGGGCTTTCAGCTGTTGAATTTGCCCTATTGCCCCCGGACATCTGCTTTCCAGCATGCTTAGGGCATGGAGGGGAATATCAGGGCGGGTGGCGGCATGGGTGGCAGGGGACAGGTCATCGGTATTGATTTCGCCAGACACCTTGAAAACTATTCCAGTCAGGCGATCAGCTAAGGGAGGTCTAGCCAGAAACCACTCGGCTTCCGCCCAGCTATCAATTACCCTTTTGGCATGGGGATTAGTTTGGGAGAGTTCCCAAATCTGATGGAAACTATCAAAAATCAGCAGGGTATGGGATAGGGCTTCCGCTGACAGACTGCCCAACGCTTCATGGCTTAATAATTCCACCAGAGCTGACACATTGTAGCCGCCCAACATAGTGCCCAAGAGCTTGACCGCTAGTTCAGGGCTAACTACTGGAGAGGTGAGCTTTCCCTTTGCGACTCCAGTCAGCCAACTAGCTTTGACATAGGCGGATTCATCTACCCCAGCGGGAATGCGATCGCTCAATAAGCTCAACAGTTCTGTTTCTTCGCCCGCAGGGGGATTTTCCAGCAATGCGCATAGCTCAGCGGTTTGGGCAGGATTCAAGGGGAGGTCAGGGATGCCTAACTTGGCGCGATCGGGGTCAGGTTGCAAGAGTGGACTGGGCATTGAGGATGAGTGAAAAACTTTAGGTAGTGAATTATAGCAGATTATAGCACCTTGCTTAGGATGGAATTTAGCGCATGACCATAAAATATCCTCTGTTCAGAGAGTTTCATTCCAACAACCACGCAAACAAATCTTTCAGAGAGAGCCGTAGTTCACTGGCGAAGGAAGGCACAGGAATTACTTCCTCTGGCTGATCATATACTTCAGGTTCTTGTTTTGGGTGGTAAACAAACACGGTCTGTTCCTCTGGATCAAATAACCAGCCCATTTGAGTTCCATGTCTAAGACAAAGAAGGATATTCTTAATCACCTTCGTTTGGTTTTGGTCAGGGGAGAGAATTTCAATTGTCCAATCTGGGGCAATTGGGAACATATTGGCAACCTCTCCATTGGCATCACGGGGAATGCGATTCCAAAGAAACACGGCAATATCTGGAACAATTGAACAACCGCCAAAGGTACTGCGCAATTCAGGGAATGCCCGAGCAATACGCTGGGATTTGACTACTCTGTTGATAGCGGATACAAGTTCCCCTTGGATGGTGCTATGTTTCCCTTGGGACATGGGTTTCTGCATAACTTGACCATCGATGTATTCACTGGCAGGTTTTGTCTCTGGTAATTCCAAAAACTCTGAAAAGGAGAGGGTTTTAGATAGAATTATTCCCATTGGAATATATTTGCATTTGCAATTAATTTCTATTTTACCCCAAAAAGCATTGTAGAGCTACCTTGTTTAGGGCAATTTTCCAGAGTATCTTGTGTTTGTGCTTAAATCAATTTAAGTATCAAAGGGCATACTATAATTAATTAGTTCTGATTTACTCATGGCTCAAATTAGTCTGCTCAATACACGCACTGCTAGCTTTGGCGACCTGATCAGCAACGGCAAGATTTACAGAGTACCGCCTTTCCAGCGTGATTACTCTTGGAATGAAGAGCACTGGGAAGACCTGTGGCAGGATGTTCTGGCACTGCATACTAGCCGCAACTCCATCCACTATATGGGAGCGATCGTTCTGCAAAGCTCTAGCACTTCAGACAAGGAATTTACGATCATTGATGGACAACAACGACTAGCTACACTGAGTATTATTGCGATCGCTGTCATTGAGAAAATTCAAAAATTAGCAGATCGGGAAGTGCAAGCAGAGGAAAAGAGAGCCAATCAGGAGCGGCAAGAAATCCTAAAGCGCACTTACCTCTGTGATAAAGACCCACGCTCTCTGCGTTATTCAAGCAAAATTATCTTGAATGAAAGCAACAATGATTTCTATCAGAGCAATTTGATTAACCTTAGAACCCCGCTCAATGTTCGCTCTCTCTCAAAGTCAAATCAATTACTATGGCGGGCTTTTCAGGAGCAAGCATTTGAACTACTTGACCGATTAGAAAATTACAGTAGTCTTTTTATTGCTTTGGATAACTCTAATGACGATTTCTGGCGGGATACTCCTGAAAATCGACAGTATATTCGTGAAATGCAACTATTCGGAGTGAAGCAGGCTTACCCAACTCTATTTACTGCCTATGAGAAGTTTTCCGCTGAGGATTTTACACGCCTACTAAAACTTGTGTGTGTAATTTCTTTCCGTTACACTGTGGTTAGTAGTCTAAATCCCAATGAGTTAGAAATGCCCTATGACAGGGTGGCGATTGGCATCGCCAATGGGGAAATAACTAGCCCAAGACAGGTATTTGATAACCTGCGATCAGTATATGTGTCAGACGAAAAGTTTTTACAAGATTTTGCCTTACTCTCAATTTCTACTCGAGGACAAAGGAAGAAATTAGCACGATATATTTTGGGCAAACTAGAGACAGAGGTGTCAGGGAAAGAAGTAAATGAAGATAGTTTTTCCATTGAGCATATTCTACCTGAATCTCCAAGTAGTGAGTGGATGCAAAATTTTACTGATATGCAAATAGAAGAAATGGTGTATCGCATTGGCAACTTGACTCCTTTGGAACACCATCTCAACCGCCAAGTCAGCAATGGGTCTTATACACTGAAGCGAGAGGTTTATCGACACAGCGTATACCAACTAACGCGAGACATATTGGCTGAAGAATGGACTCCAGATACGCTGGCTGTGCGGCAAAGACAATTAGCGAAAAGGGCTATTCATATTTGGCGGTCTGATTTCGCATCCTGAAGGGATGTCCTTGAATTGGAGCAAATGAGGGCTGTCTTTAGCTTAATCTGGGCAGTATTGCTGATAAAATTCTGCTTATGGCTAATTTTTTGTTAGAGGTAGGCACGGAGGAACTGCCTGCCAGCTTTGTTTCCAGCGCTCTGCAACAGTGGCGTGATCGCATTCCTGCCCAGTTAGCAGAGTTGTTTTTGCCTGTGTCTGCGGTACAGGTGTATGGCACGCCACGCCGTCTGGCTATTCTGCTCATCGGCTTGCCTGAGAAACAGGGCGATCGCATTGTGGAGAGCAAGGGACCCGCTGTGAGTGCCGCTTTTGTCAATGGTGATCCCAAAGGTGAGCCAACCAAAGCCCTGCTGGGTTTTATGCGTGCTAAGGGAGTGACTCTCCAAGACTTAGTGGTCAGAGAGACTGAGAAGGGGGCGTTTGTCTATGGAGTACAGAAACTAGAGGGGCAGTCTGTAGAGCAGATTCTCCAGTCGGTGGCGGTCTCATGGATTACCAGTTTGGAAGGGAAACGGCTGATGCGCTGGGGACATGGCGATCTCAGGTTTCCCCGCCCCATCCGCTGGCTGGTGGCACTGTGGGATGATCAGGTGCTACCTCTGCAATTGGGTAATGTCCAGAGTGATCGCTACAGTCAGGGGCATCGGGTTCTCCATCCCCAACCAGTGGTCATTGAACGGGCTGAAACCTACCTAGACACTCTAGCGCAGGCGGGGGTAATTGCTGACCCCGTGCAAAGGGAGCAAATGATCCGTCAGCAGATCGCCAAAATTGGTGCAGAACTTTCTGCTCAACCTAAGATTCCTGAGGAATTGCTGGCGGAAGTGGTTAACTTGGTGGAACTACCAACGGCGATCGTGGGGGAGTTTTCAGCGGAATTTCTGAGCTTGCCCCCTGAGGTGGTGGAAATGGAGATGATTAGTCACCAGCGTTATTTCCCGCTCTATGACGCAGGAGGAACGCACCTATTACCCAAGTTTATTACTGTAAGCAATGGTGATCCCGCCCGCTGTGCTGTGATTGCTCAAGGTAATGCCCGAGTAATCCGTGCCCGCCTGTCCGATGGCAAGTTTTTTTATGACAGCGATCGCACCCAGCCGTTGGCAAGTTTTTTGCCCGCCCTTGCTAAGGTTACCTTTCAGGAGCAGTTAGGTTCAGTTAGCGACAAGGTGGCACGGATGCAAAATATCCTGCAACTGCTCTACAGACACATTCCCAACTTGGTGTTGTCGCAGGAGCAAAAGGCACAAATAGAGCGCACCATTCACCTCTGCAAAGCTGATCTGGTGTCCCAGATGGTCAAGGAATTTCCTGAACTGCAAGGGGTGATGGGCGGTTACTATGCCCTAGCCAGTGGCGAACCTGTGGCAGTGGCACAGGGGATCAAGGAACACTATCAACCGCTCCCATCCTGCCTCACGGCACAGCTTACTGCCGTATGCGATCGCTTGGATACTTTGGTGGGCATTTTTAGTCTGGGGCTACTGCCCACTGGATCATCCGATCCCTTTGCCCTACGCCGTGCCGCTGTAACCATAGTGCAAATGGCGTGGCGTGAGGGGTGGGCACTCAACCTTAGTGATCTCCTGCCCGAGGTGGTCAAGCTCTTTCCCTGCGATCAACCTGAGGAGTTAATTGCCCAGTTACTGCGCTGGTTGCAACAACGCATTGCCAACCTATTGCAAGAGCAGGGGATTGACTACGACATAGTTGATGCTCTGTTTGGCAATAGTGACGGGGACTACACTCGGCGATCGCTTAGTAATGTGAGCCAAATTCTACAGCGTGCCCAATTTTTACAGGCATCTCGCAGTAATGGCACTTTGACAGCAGTATATGCGGTGGTGAATCGGGCTTCTCGCCTTGCTGTGCAAGCTGAAGGGGTAATGACCGTTCAGCCAGACAAGTTTTCTACCAGTGCGGAAGTCAACCTCTATGAAGCACTGCAAAACCTCCCTAGTCCCCAAGGACAGTACGATCAACTCATGTCCGCCTTGGTCAATATTGCGCCTCTGTTGGCGGAATTCTTCGATCAGGTGTTGGTGATGGCAGATGACCCTGTACAAAGGGCTAACCGTCTGGGCTTATTGCAAACCATTCGGGATTACAGCCGCCATCTAGCAGATTTCAGTTGTCTGAACCCAGCCAACTCCTGAGCCGCTGAGCCTGTTCACTGTTCGGGTTAGCAATTTCCCGCACAATCCAGCGATCGCTCTGGGGTTCTCCGAGGGTCAAATTTGCCGTACACAACTGCTCTTGGTGGAAAAAGGTGAGGCTCACTGTAGTATGGGGGGCGTAGGCACTGAGGCGCTCTGTAAAATTCTCTGGATGCACTCTATACCCCGCCAAAGCTACTATTTCATCCCCCACATCAATCCCTGCCAACTGAGCGGGGGAATACAAGTCCACACTTTTGACCACAAGTTTCCCGTTCTGATTGTGCCAAGTCATACCCGTATAGGGAGTTTGGCTGGTGGTTTGGGTTTGGATGGTCAGCCCAAAGGGTTCTAAAAATTCCTGATACTCCAACTCAGCAGTGCCAAAAAGATACTTTTCCCAAAAGTTTGCTAGATCAACTTGGGCGATCGCCTCTATCTCTTTCAGCAATTGTTCATCAGTGTAGGGAATTTCCGATTGACCAAACTTGCGCCATAGTTGCACCAATACTTGATCTAGCGATCGCTGGTAGTTTGAAGCAATGCGAATTTGCAAATCCAATAGCATCGCCACCAGTTCCCCTTTGAGATAGTAGGAAACTTGGGAATTAGGAGAATTGGCATCGGGGCGATAGAGCTTAATCCACGCATCAAAACTGGAGTCCCAAAGGGATTGATATTTTCTGCCGATGGTATTCTGCAAGCGAGTGATGCTGTCGCTGACCTGTTGCAGGTATTGGGTGTGATCGCACAGACCCGCCCTGTGGGTGAGCAGTTGGTCATAATAGCTAGTTACCCCCTCACAAAACCATAGGCTGTGGGTGTAATTCTCTCGCTCATAGTCGATGTGGAAGAGACCAGCGGGGCGCAAGCGTTTTACATTCCATACATGGAAAAACTCATGGCATACCAAGTTAAGGAACTTGAGATATTTATCAGAGCGAAAACCCCAGCGATCATACAACAGGGTGCAGGAATTGCGGTGTTCCAAGCCCCCGTAGCCCCCCGCTGACAGATGGAGAATGAACAGATAGGAAGAGTAGGGCAATTTTCCCCAAAATTCCGCTACAGTCTGCACGATTTTCATAATATCAGGAATTGCTTGGTCAGAATAAAAATTGCCCTTGCCCCAAACTACCAAGCGGTGCGGTTTTTGCCTCACAGTGAATGTATAACTGCGATGTATGCCCACTTCAAAAGGAGTGTCTGCCAATTCATGGAAACTCTGAGCTACGAAAGAATGGGGAGCAATTTCCTGTAGTGCTGTAGCCGTGCGCCACTCGGAGTTAGGAGGAACAATGGTGATGTGGTAGGGGTGATCCAACCAGCCTTCTACGAAGCAAAAAGTGGCACAGCCATTGAAAAAAGCATGGGTCTGATCCACATGGTTGGTGCGCACCGTCAATTCATTGGCATAGACCTGATAGGAAACTACAATCGGTTCATCTGAAGATAAGGAAGATAATCGCCAGTGATGCTTTGCTACCTTCTCAAAGGCTGTATTGGCAGTGAAAGTAACCACATGGCGGGCATACTCCCGAATTAGGTAGGAGCCAACCGCCCACACGGGCATTTTCAGGTCTAAATACTCCTGTCGCCAATCAGTTACAGTCAATTGCACATTGAGCAAATGGCTGGCAGGCTGGGGAATAGATACTTGGTAATGGAAGTTTGGCATGGTCAAAAACGAGTTTCAAATTCTACTGATGCGCCGCGATCGCCACGGGAGTTGATATTAGCACGGAAGATGATTGTAGGATCAAGGCGGTAGCGAATGGAATAGTCCGTTGGTTCATTGGGGTCATTGATAATCGTCCGTACTGCCGCTGAGAAACTATTACTGAAGTCGATCGCCGCCTCTGCCGCCAAACCTAGCGTAGTGGACTGCGTACCTCTGGGGTTAGTGGTTACGGGATTGAGATTAAATTCCACCACTCCTAGGACATCCCCCAACGCATCTTGTAGAAGGTTGAGAATACCACCCCCCGCCAAGCTGGCTAGTGCCGCCGCTGTATCTGCCCCTTCCGTTTGCGAAGCAACACCCCCGCCAATTAGAGCCAATAGTTCCGCTTGGTTGCGGGGCGGAGCACTGGTGAGCAGTATGTTGGGATTGTCAGCATTGCCAGTGACTGTGGCTTGGACACGCAGGGTGCGTTGCGCCCCTTGGGTACTGACTGGCACATCACGGGGACTGAGCGCTCCCAGCACAGGATCAGTGATTACTGGCACACGGGTAACTTCTACCACTGAGCCAGCTACCCGCACATTCAGATTGGGATTCAACCCTTGGGAAGGAATGAATTCAGCATAGTTGTCAAAGGAACGATCCAGACGGAAGCGGGCAGAAATGGCATTGAATTGACCCCTAGAGAAAGTTACCCTGCCACTGGGACGAATTTCTTGGACTGTGCCATTGATTTCCAAAGTTCCATCGGCAACAAAACTGAAGATAGGAGCACGGGCAATCTGCATATTCTCCAGCTTCACTATGAGATTTGCAAAACCCAAGGGAAAGGGCAGAGGATCAGCTCCATTGTCCACTAGGAATAATTTGCCATCGGCTACCAACACTTCCCCAGTGAGCACGGGGGAAAAGGCAGTGCCTGTTACGATTACTCTGCCACTACAGCGTTCCGCCGAAAGATCACGGATATTCAAACTGAAGCGATCGGCATTGATGGTCAGGGGATTTTCTGTAGCTAACTGCGGGTCATTGAGGGCGATCGCCCCTTGGGCAGTAAAACTGCCTTCCCGAAACTTAGCTGACAGGTCAGCAATCAAGCGATCGCGATTGAATGCTAGTTCCCCTTTCACATTCTGCAAATTCTCATTCAGACCCAAAATTCCTAGTTCAGCATTGTCTAAATTCACTTTCCCTTCAATAGCGGGCTGACCAAGCACTCCTTTGATATTCAGAGAGGCTTTCCCCTTCCCTGACACCCAGCGCACGGGCTGATCCAACACATTGATAAAAGCTAGTCCATCATTTTTTACATCCACCTGCATATCCACCAGCCCACCTAGTACCAGCAGAGAACCCTTAGCATTCAATGGTTCCTTCCCTGACACGAGGGCTTTGGCTTGGAATTTCAGTAAAAAGTTTTGGAAATCAAATTCCCCTTCTACCAGTTCCAAAGGTTGGCGGTTGATAGTAGCGTCGTTGATAGCTAGTTTGCCATTGAGCCTGAGATTGGCGAGACTGCCACTCAAACTAGCTGTTCCATTCACATTCCCAGTCAAATCAAAAGGAATTGCCTGTATAATCGGCAGAGGGCGCAGGGATTCAATGGGAAAATTCACCAGAGCCAATTTCCCTTTTTGCTCAGTGCGCAGGAGATTACTCAGGGTATCTAACGAAAGAGGACGAGCCAAAAGAGTGGGGACTAAAACTGTTTCCGAAATTTTAGCAAAACTCTTGCCAGAAGCCAGTTTCAAGGTATCAAGGCGCAATACTTCATTGCTATAACTTCCTTTGGCAGAAAACTGCTCTACGGCAAATTTGCCATACTCCAATTCTCGAGAACGAATATCAAAAGTGATCGTCGGTTGAAGTGAAGGGCTGGCAGTGATGGTAATTTTGCCATCCAAACTGCCCCTAAACTCCTTCAACGGTGGGAATAGGGCATTCACTCCCTGTTCAATCTCCTGCTGTTCTGCTCTGGCTTGCAGTTGCGCTAAGTATTGCAGATTGGCATAGAGATTGGGACTGCTGACAAAACCAGTTAAATCCGCCACAGCACTGGCACTAGCGGGTGGGAGTTCCAAACCCCTAGCAATATCACTAAATTCATTCCATTGCAAAGCGGTGGTAATGTCTTGAATTCTGCCATTACTAATCTCTAACTCTCCCTGAAACGGTTGAGGCTGTAGGGGATTGTAGGTGAATTGGAAGCCGTAGTTTCCTTCCTGATCGGGGAAGCGCAGGTCGCCATCGCTCACGGTCAGTTGATTATTCCGATAGGTAACGCTGGCTGATAGGCGATCCAACACCGCTCTGCCAAAGCGCGGTTGATCTACGGCAATATCGCCGATCGCTTCTAAGTTCTGGGTCAAATCTAAACTCAATTCACTAGACAGCCTGCCCGCCAAGTCTGGACTGATCAAAGCTAGGGGCAGACGAGCCAGAGACACTCTGAGCTTTCGCTCCTGTCCCCGCACTGTGAGGGTACTTCCCGCCAATTCAGCATCTAGGCTCACAGGAAAGAATTGGCTATCTAGGGTCAAATTGAGGCGATCGCTCCCGCCTGTCGTGTCCTGTAAATTAGCGGTCAAACCCCGATCCGCCCCATAGTTCACTTCCCCGATCAAACTGCGTGCTACGGTTACTCGATTGACCGTGAGTTCCTGCAAACGCAGTACCCCATCGGCAATGGGTACAGGGGCAAGGGGATCAACTAGACCACGAAATTCTAGGTTAGCGAGTTTGACAGGCTGAAGGCTAAAATCGGACACTCGCCAACTGCCCAAGAGGCGGGGTGCAGGTAATTTGCCATTGACCGTGCCATCAAAGGAAAGCAGACCTTGACTGGGAATAAAGGGAGCGGAAACCGCTTGGGCAATGTCGGGCAGGTTTACCCCATCTAGTTTCAGTTTGCCAGCGATCGCCAAACTATCTGGCACACCTACCACACTGCCCTGAAAACTAATCAATCCTTGGGCGGTAGGGGAAATTTTGGGCAGGAGCAAAGACAGGCGACTTAGGCGTACACCATCGGCACGCACCGCTAGATCGACATCTTTGATGACTTGGGGCAAAGCGATCGCCACCCTGCCACTCAAGGACAGGAGATCGCCCACCCGTGCTTCTGCAAGGCGCAAGTTTTGTCCGTCCCATGACCCGTTGGCACTGATCCTTTCGGGGATTGCGTTTAAGCCTTGGGGTAGTTCAGCGGCAATAGTACCCCTGATGTCAGCTAGGTCAAAACTGGGGCGATCGCTCTGTAGGTTAGCTTGCACCTTCACAGTCCCCCGCTCTTCCGCAGATACAAGGCTCAGAGGGACAGCCTCAGCACTAATCTGCGCCTGCCAACTGCCCGCCGTCAAATTGTAAGTGCCTGTGAGATCGGCACTGCCACCCCATTCTGGGAAATCTACCCTAGCACGGCGGATCACTGCCAAGCCATCTTTTAACTCCAGATTGACCTCAGCAGGGTATTGGGACTGGGGCGCAGAAATTTGGGCGGTGATCAGGGGCTGATCTAACTTGCCAGTGGCTCTTATGGTGGCAGAGATGTTCCCCACTGTTACGGGTAACTTGGTGTCATAGAGTTGGGCGATCGCTTCGGCATTGATCCCTGTTAATTGCAGTTCCCCATCTATGCCCGCCTCGCTTAACTTGCCCCTGCCTTGCAGTTCCCCTCCCCCTTGCAGAAGAGCAGACAGGCGATCGATGTTTAGGCTGAATTGATTTTGCTGATTAACAGCACTGGACACCCTACCTTGAAAATTTGCCACCGCCACCCGATCAATTAACAAGGTATCAGAGGCAGAGAGTTCCGCAGAGATTTGCGGCAGGGCGGTAGTGCCTTTGATGGTGCTGGTTAGCTGGAGTGTGCCATCGAGGGCAATAGGTAGTTTGATCCCCGTGCCAGCCACCAGATCGGCGATCGCTGTTTTGGGAGTAACCAGTTGTAAATCTAAATCACCCTTTTCTAAACCAATAGTGCCGCTGACTTCGGTAGCGATCGCCCCTAGCCTGCCCTGTAGTTTAGGAATAGTCAGAGTTAGCCCCTGTACTTGCAGTTGACCTGAAATTGCTGTGATCGGCTGAGGTAGGGCAGAGGTGAGCAGGGCTACTTGATCCAGTTGGGCAGAACCTTGGAGATTTTGGATTACGCCATTTTCTGCCAATAGCAACTGCACATCCGCACTCAGTCGCCCCCCTTGGGGGATCACAGGTACACCCACCAACACACTCTGCAAAGGCACAGGATCGATCTGCTCTAGTTTCACTTGCAAATTGCCACTGGCATTGGTCAGGACATACTCCCCCGCAATGTTCAGTGTGCCTTCCTCTCCAAACTTGCCTGCCGCATTGAGATTTATGGTTTGCCGTGCCTGATCTGCCAAATTGAGTTGGGCGGTGATCTGCACATCTTTGATAGTCACCAGCTTGCCATCGGCTCCCCCCCTGATCACAACTTCCCCATTCCTGATCTGCAACGACTGCAAATTCACCAAAGTAGGCGGCTCTACCACTGTGGGCTGAACGGGAATAGTAGTGGGCGGCGGCTGATCAGGGGGCAAAATCGGCTCGACCTTCTGCGGGATAAAGGCGGAAACCCCATCGGCAGAAATATCCACCCCCACCTTGCCCGATCGCCAATACTGCCACAGATCAAGTTTGACCTCGATTGCCTCAATGTTAAAAAAATCCTGCGCTGTTTCTGTAACAGGAATAGCAGACTTCCCCAGACGCAGACCGCCCAGCGTCGCCCTTTGCACTTCCCCCAACACTACGGGGCGTTGTAACTGTTTGCTAAGTTCTTGCTGGATTTGCGGGGTTAACTGCGTATTGATGTAGTGTCTGACATACCACAGCCCCCCCAAACTAGTTGCCGTCAAACCCAAACCCATGCCAACTGCTATTTTACCCAGTTGCCTGACTAGGTTAGAAGAATTTCTAGCGGGCGGCAGTTGAGGCTGACTCACAGTTGCGCCTTACAAAGTTTCACACCGTTTTTATTTTGACACATTCTTAGGGGCGGAGGTATCAATAAAAAAATAGCAAAGTAGATATTTGATGCGCAGTGAAGAATGTGAGATAGAAAATACTTCTCCATAACCAATCTTTTCCCTGTTCAAGTAGCAAGGTGAAAGCGATAAATAAAATAATTTTACAAAGTTTTATGAATGATGCCATTTGGCACCACTCCTACAGGGATTTCCATTTGCCAAAAAATTAGGGCGCATAGATTGATTCCATGCACCCCTATAGTTTCGCATCGCCGTCCCTATGTGAATAGGAACGACCGGTACGGCAAACC
>Ga0308414_1002483_pt1 | contig 12008 bp, 8 predicted proteins | sample HotsprSampleOS50_FD_205667 | JGI IMG/M metagenome (GOLD analysis project Ga0308414, IMG submission 205667) | Hot spring phototrophic mat microbial communities from Octopus Spring, Yellowstone National Park, Wyoming, United States - 20090730_OS50 ... | reverse complement strand
ACGGGTCTACTGGCCGCACCAGGCGGAGGACCTGCTCTGCCCGGACAGGAACATCATCCACCTCGACGGGCGCGATGTGGGCAAGAGCGTCTGCATCACCATCGATGCCCTGCATTTCGCCTTCACCAACCGAGGCTGCCAGGGACTCGTCGCCGCGCCCCACCAAGGGCATCTCGACACGCTGATCGAGGAGATCGAATTCCAGCTCGACGCCAACCCGGACCTCATGGTCAGCGTGGCTCTCACTAAGTACGGAAAGCCCAAGATTCACCGCAAACCCTACTTCCGGCTCGAATTCACCAACGGCGCGATCCTCTACTTCCGTCCCGCCGGGGCTTACGGCGACGCTTTCCGCTCGCTGCATGTGGACCGGGTCTGGGTGGACGAAGGGGCGTGGCTCACCGAGCGGGCCTGGAAAGCCCTGCGCCAGTGTCTGAAGTCGGGCGGCAGGCTGCGCATCTATTCGACGCCCAACGGGCTGCGGGACACGACCTATTACCGCTTGACCGGCTCGACCCAGTTCCGGGTGTTTCGCTGGCCTTCCTGGCTGCACCCGAGCTGGAGCCCGGAACGGGAGGCCGAGCTGCTGGAGTTCTACGGCGGGCGGGACAGCGCGGGCTGGCAGCATGAGGTGGCCGGCGAACACGGCAAGCCTTCCTACGGCGCGTTCAACATCGAACACCTCAATCTCTGCCGACAGGACGTGGGCGAGTACCAGAAGGTCGTCGTCACCGGCGAAGAACTGCGCGGCTGCGCCACCGAGGAGGAATCCCACGACCGCCTGGAGATGCTGCTCAATCTCATGCCGCGGACCGGCGTCTTCTGGATCGGAGGAGATCTGGGCTACACCAACGACCCGACGGAGATCGTCGTGTTCCAGGAGATCGAACTGCCCGAGCGCAGGATCGTCAAACTGGTCCTGCGGGTTCGCATGGAGCATGTGGCTTATCCCCACATAGCCCAGACCATCGCACTCTTGGACAGGTACTACACCGCTGCGGGCATCGGCGTGGACAACGGCGGCAACGGAATGGCTGTCGTGCAGGAACTGCTGACCCTGGACAAGTACAGGGACTTGTCAGGGGCGACTTCGCGGTTACGACTTCGGGGGCATGACCACCCTGGCCGTGCGCGACGGCCACGAGGTCAGGAAGCGGACCAAGGAATTCATGACCAGCCTTATCGCCGGGGCGCTGCAGCGACGTCAGATTGTGTTCCCCATTGAGGACCTGGAGATCGAGGACCAGTTCACCACCCACACCTACACGCTGCACGACGGACGCATCGTCTATTCCAAGGGCAACGACCATGTCATCGACGCCGTGCGCTGCGCCATGCTGGCCCGGGAGCAGTCCGTCCTCAACCAAGTGGGCGCGGAGACGGTCTCTCTGGTGCCGCTGACGACCGAGCCGGTGTTTATCTGAAGTACATGAACGAAGCCCCCACAGTTCTTCGTGGAGGTATTCGACTTGACGATAATGTACAAAACCCAGGTTTTCCTCTGGGTTTTCCGTGTCAAGGTCAAGTGTAGCCGACTCCCGCTGCCACTACCGAACAACCCGCCCACCGACGTTCCTTCCCCGCCTCCGGTAGATAACCCCAGGGGCGGGCTTTCCCCCCCACACGGCGCGAATGTCGCGCCCACAAGGGCAAGAAACCGAGAGGCCCCCGGTGGAAACACGAAGCAACTCGACACCCGACAGCCTGGCATCCGGATCGGGTGCTGAGCCGACGTCGCTTTCAGCAGACGGTTTGGTGCTCGTTCCTCTGGCAGCCGCCGCGGCCTTGGACCCGTCCGTGTTCAGCAAGGTCAACGCGTCCGAAGCGATCCCGGCTTCCTGGGAGGACCGGGCGCGCAAGGCCTGGGAGTACTACCTCGAAGAGCCGCTGGTGAAGAACTGCGTCAACTCCTGGCGCACCTTCGCCGTGGGCGAAGAGATCAAGATCGCGGGCGATGACGAGAAGGTGAAGTGGGAGGCAGTGGATGTCGCCGACCGCCTGAGCGTTTCCGAGTTCGTCAAGGACATGATTCTACAACTCCTGGTCAAAGGCGACGCCGTCGGATTCAAACGCTACACCAAGGACGGCAAGGACCTGGAGGAACTGGTCTGCGTCAACCCTGTTTCGGTCAAGGTCAAGTACGCCCAAGGGCGGCTCGTCGAAGCCCGTCAGACGCCGGAAGAAAATCCCGCCGCGGACGAGGGGCTGGACCTACCGGTGGAGCAGGTGCTCCACCTCAAGTGGGACGCACCGGCCTTCTCGCCACGGAGCAACTCGCTCGTCCTTCCCGCGTTCCAGTCCATCGAACTCCTGCGCGATTACCGCCGGGCCGAACAGGCCATCGCCAAGCGCTGGGCCACGCCTTTCAGGCTTCTCAAAGTCGGTGGCGCGTTCGGCCAGAAGATGGTCATGCCCGACCAGAAGATGCTCGAACAGGTTCGGGACATGGTCAACAAGATGGACCTCAAGAGCGGCTTGGTCGTCCCCTTCTACGTCACGGTCGAGACCCACGGCACCGAGGGGCAGGTCCTCAACGTCGAGGACAAGGGCAAGGAAGTGAAGGAGGACATCGTCGTGGCGCTTGGCCTCTCGCGGTCGCTGGTGACCGGGGACGGCCCTAACTTCGCCACGGCATCGGTGAGTCTCCAGAAGATGCTGGTGATGATCCGGGAGATCAAGCAGGCCGCCCGGATCATCCTGAACTGGATATTCAACGACTGGCTGGAGCTTAAAGGCTGGGAAGACAAGACGCTCCAGTTCCTGTTCAACGACCTCGATCCCTCGGACGCAGTCGATTTCAAGCACCTGCTCATCGAGCTCTACGACCGCAAGCTCATCAGCCGTTCGAGCCTGCAACTAAAGATGGACCTCGACCCTGACATCGAGGCCGCCAACCGGGAGACCGAGAAGCGCTCGGTGGACATGCTCGACGAAAAGCAGATCAAGCCCATCGTCGATATGGTGACGGCCGGGATCATGGGCGTCGAGACGGCGCAGGAGATGCTCGGCCTCGACCCGGCGAAGAACCCGGCTGGGAGCCGCGCCGAGGCATCGTGGGCCGGACCGTTCGCCCGCGCAAGCGTCGCCGCCGTCTGCGACGACTGCGCGCATTTCGACGGCGATCTCAACCACTGCCGGGTCCAACGAAACGAAACCACCTTCGATACACCGGTCTGCCGTTTCTTCGACCCGAAGACCGCCGCGATGGAACGCGGCTCCGACCGGGAGAAGGAACCGACGTCCCGGCAGGCAGCGTGCCGGGAGTGCGGGGGATGATCGGTGCGCTCGCGGCCGAACGTCCGCTCTCCCAAGCCGAGGCCATCCGCCTGGCCACGGAGAAAAGCGTCCGCGCCCGCAATCTCTATACGGAGCAAACGGTCGCCGATCTGACCGCGATGCTCGCCGCCGCCGAAGAGGAGGTGCGCCGCGCCATCCTCCGCTACAAGAGCCTGGGCCCCCTCCCTGACAACAAGCTCGCCGCCCTCGAAGGCCTCAAGAAACTGCAAACCGACATCCAGGAGACCACGAGCCGCCTGCACCAGGAGCAGACGCTGCTTTTCCGGAAGACGGCCAAGACATCCTTCCGCCAAGGCGTCTACCGCGGCATCGACGAGTTTGCCGCGGCCCAGCTTCCCTTCTACCGTGACTTGACCCCGGAAGGTATCGACAAAGTGTTCACCCTGGTGGACACGGATTCCCTTGATTTCATGACCAATTACAACCTGGTCTTGGCCGGTGACGTCCACCGCGAGCTGGCCGACGGCATCAAACGCGTCGTGATGGGCGGCATCGCCACCGGTAAGGGCGTCGAGGACATCGTCCGTGACCTCGGGCGCGTGGTGAAAGACCCGGAATCCTTCCGTTATGCCGGTTCCAAGGTGTTCACCAAGGCCCAGTACCGCATGGAGGTGATCACCCGCACGGAGGTCCTGCGCGCCCATAACCAGGGGCGACTCAAGTTCCACGACCAGGTCGGAGTTCGGAAGCTCGAATGGATAACCATGGAGGACGAGCGGGTCTGCCCGGTCTGCGGGCCGCTGGACGGCAAGGTGTTCGACACGAACCGCTTTCCCCAGCAACCGGCCCATCCCAACTGTCGCTGCACGAGCGTGGTCGCGTGGCCGCTGGTGATCTGCGGAGGAGAGCTGGGGGCCAAAGCCGCGGCTGAACCCGCCGCGTGCATCATCCCGCCCCAGACCATCGAAGAGCAGGCGAAGGCCAAGGCGGCGGAAGACGCGAAGCTCAAGGCCGCCTTCGAAGGCGGACAGATCGCCGACCTGAACACTCTGAGCGTGAAGCAACTCTAGACACTGGCCAAGCAGAACGGCATCTCCATCGCCCGGACCAAAAGCGACTTCATCCATCTGCTCGACGCGGCTGAGCCGGGTGTGGACCACTCCACTATCGCCGGAGCCGCTCTCGATGCCAAGCTCAAGGAACATAAGATCGGCCTGCTCCGCACCAAGGATGACCTGATCCAACTCCTGGCGCAGAAACAGGCGTCCCTCAAGCAGGCGCAGCAACTGGCGGACCAGCTCAAGAAGATTCCGCCGAGCGGCGGGCTGCATGACCTCACCGTGGTCGAGCTGCAGGAGATGGCCAAAGCCAAGGGCGTCTCCCTCAACATGACCAAGCAGGACGTGATCGACATGCTCGACGAGCTGGAACCCGGCGTCGATCACAAGGCGCTCCAAGGCGCGACCCTGATCGACGCCAAGAAGAAGCACCACATCGGCCCGCTCAAGAACAAGCAGCAGCTTGTTGAGGCGCTGGAAAAGGCGGCCGGTGAGGAACTGGCGGAAAAATGGCGCGAAAAACGCGATTGATCTATTTTGGACGGAATTCCTTCAGGCGAGTATTGTCAACAAGCCGATCCAGAGTCTTCATCGTGAAGACCTTCCCCCTGGTTGCAAGGATCATTTTCTTCATGTCCTCGCGGCGAACCCCAAAACCGCGCCCTCCGATACAAGCTATGACTTCATATCTAGGGTTGTCTGATGATCGTCCGGCGAGACTCAGTTCACGAAGATGTTGAATCCGGGTCACTTTATCTCGGGCTGTTCCATCGTCCTCGGTGATTTTGGCCTCTATGATAATTTGCGGATTAAATTCGCTCGGTATGATGAAATCCGGAGTCTGATCGAAACCCTCGATACGTTGGGCGCGCCTGGTCTTGCGGAAACTGATTCCGGCCTTGGACAGGACTTCTTCAATAGCCGATTCAAGACTATCGCCGACCAATTCGCTCACCGAATCACGATGCCCGGCGAATGGCCTTCCGAGAAAACGCTCGTAAAGCAACATGGCATATGGGACACCCATGCCAGCCAGATTCGAAAGGCTTTCAATTCCGCGTCTCGTATCGGCTTTGTCGAGCCGGTGAAGCTGATCAACGTCTACTTCCGGAACACCTTCAGTAAGCAACACGCATGCTGTTTTGATAAGGGCTTCAAGCCGTTCCCTGGTGACACCGTTGACGCTCAGCGGCGTTTCAGGTGACAGGCGAATTTTACGGTCAAGAGAACGCACAAATCCCTGTGAAACATCAACGCCGGTTCTTTGACTCGTTACATAGCCCCATTCGGGTGGGGTGAAGCCAAGCATGGTCCGCAACACAACAATGGAAATTGGCTCCTGTATGGTTATAGAAAGAACAGACGTCGGATCGAAATGCGTAAACCCTTTTGTGCCTGATTTCAGCGCTTCATAGCCCCGCTCGAAAACGGGGTATTCGACAAACCCTGCGCCTTTCGGCATGACCAGAAACTCAGACTCGAGACAGGAAAATACGGCATCGACATAGCCTTCTGGATTTTCGAGAATTTCTTCGAAACTGACTTCAAAAGGAAACGTGGGCATATTCGACTCCGTAATCCATGGTATTTTCTCGGACAGTGAGCAGCGGTTCGTGATAGCAAGTTCCGTTCAATTCATTGAGGTGGCGTTCAACTTCAGGCCACCCGCCGAATGCTCCGAGCCAATCGGCCACCGCTGAGAGTTTCTTTGATGTATTGGTTGAATTGTCCCAAGTGCTCCGCAGATTCCATATCGCCAAGCGAATGAGATGGCCATAAGCAATGCAGCGAGTGTCCCCAATCGATGGCTTAACATTTCCTTTCCGTAGCTCAGCTAAGTCTTGGCATACCAGACCGGCGACACCTGCGGCTAAACAAGGCAAACTCTTTTTTGTAACGAATCCGGTCTTTCGACATACAAAAACAGTGTCGATAATGGAAGAACCCGTTCCGTTGATATGGATGGAAGCTACCATCTCCGCCGGGCAAGGCAAGGAAGCGGAACAAACCAATCCGGCGTCAAGGATGGCCACGGCAATTGGAAAGTAGGCTTCGATGGTGTTGTGATGATAAGTGAAAGCTAACGGGGCCTTTGGCTTCAGGGCTTTTGCCATTCGTTGGAATACTGAAGAGATGCCCTCCGTAAAATGTTCCAGATCTCTTCCCATGTCTACATTGCCGGTTAATTCATGCTGGCTCCGCGTCGATGGGTGCTGAAACGGTTTCTCCTTCTCGCCGATCAACTTTCGCAACCATACGTAACAGAAGTCCATCAATTCCGCATATTGGACATTTCCAAAGTAAGGAGGATCGGTAAGCACCGCATCGAGCGAGGATTCCGGCAAATCCACGGATGCCGAATTTTCGCAGTGAATTTCCACAATCCTGTGTCGCCCGACTTGTCCACCGTTAAGACGGTTGCCGATCCATTCGCCCCTGATCGGAACTATTTCTTTGTTTCGCCCTTTGTGGCGTACTTCGAATGGGTCATCACAGTAAGCTTTGGCTTTACGATATTTTTCTGTGATGTTTTTCCATCCCCCGCTACCAATGCATATATTTTTCCCTTTTTCCGCGATCCCGAGAAAATTGGATTCGCATTGGATGAGCCCAACCGGGAACCCATGTACAGAAAAAATATCCAGGGACTTAAGCGCCATTGTGTCGTAACGGCACAGCATATTCTGATAACGTAGGAGATCGGAGAAATTAGTTGCTAACGCGTTTCTGACACGTTCATCTGTGATCTTAGAAATGATCCGTGCGGAAAGTTCTAAGCCCAGGAGTTGACGAGCGTTGAACATTTCCCGATACCGCCTATATCCCCATCGATGGAGACGATTTGTCTCGTCGCCAGAAGGAATCTCATCGTCGGGAACAAAACAAGGTCGTGTCTTCGACCATCGTTTCTCGGATTCCACCACACGGGCGATGTCTTGATCGTCAGGCGCCTTAAAAAAACGTCCCGTATGTCCGCCCTTACAGGTCGGGCAATGATACTCGATGGCGAAAAGACGATGCGTTGGAGGTCCAAGGGATGGGTTTGGAAATCTGTTTTCTACTCCACAGTGGGGGCACCGGCAACGGTTGCGGGCCGCTGGTCCATCCACTACAAGCGAATCTCCGCAGTAACAACATCGACCGGGATTCTTTCGATCCGTGGCTTCCGACAATTGCCCACATGAGGGGCATACGAACACGTTTTTCGGATGCCTTGCATCCGAAGAGAGAAGATAGCCCGGGAAAAGGTCAACAGTCTTGCGGCAACCCTGGCAGACGATCGTTTTCACCCACAAGAAGTACTTTATGTGGGCGTCTTCGCTCCCGCACAAACAGCATTTTGTTCGGTAAAGGTGACCGATCTCCTTTTCAAGCTCGGCACGCAGCAAATCCGCAGCCTCGTCATAGGCTGTAAGGTTGAGGTGCTCAATTTCCTGCTTCACGATCCAATAGGACATTGGATTGATATCGAAACCAACCACATCGCAACCAAGACGGTTTGCTTCCAAAAGAGGCGTGCCTCCACCCATGAACGGGTCGGCGATTTTGCGTCCCGCAAACTCATTGGCATCGTAAAAGGCTTCGCGCATTGGTCGTTCTGAAAACTCGGCCAGCAAGAGACCCCGAAACAACGTTCCCGGTCTGCGAGCAAACCACTTGTGCACCGCGATGATTGGCCGGTAGTTCTGTTGGCTCTGTTTTTCCCTAAGGGCAAGGTCGGCAATAAACGGAATGTCGAAATCTTTCTCGATCATCTGGCAACACCTTCCTGTCTCTGACTGGCGCTGACAGGCCGCTGGTTTTTCATCCACTGGTCGATTTCCTCCCGGTCGAAGCGCCATTGGTTACCGACCTTGGAAGCCGGGATGTCCCCATCTTGAGCCATGCGGTAAAGCTTGGTCCGGCCCATCTTCAGGTATTCGGCCAGTTCCTCTATGGTTAACCACTTTGTCCGGTCCATTGAAAGCCTCTTCTCGGGGTGCAAGCCTCCGTCATACAACGATAAGATATGATAACATACAGCATAGTCCGTGTCAAACCAAAAGTCAGGCCAAAACTCTGACCGCCTCTCCTTATCCCCCCTCCGACACTTTTCGACGGTCTCTGGTAGGTATCCAAGCGACAGGGCTATCGGCCTGAGTTCGGGGTTCACCCCGACCGCGGGCCGACCGCCCACCGGCATCAACCGGATTTGTCGCGACATGACCGGAGAACCGAATGGAGCTTTTCGCAACCGACCGTGACCGGCTGGCGTTCCTCCTCGAAACGGACGCCGCCCTGGACCTGGACTTCGAGGCGCTCGAGGCCCAGGCCGAGGCGGCTGCCGAGGAGCCGTCGCCGGAACAGCGGCCCAAATACATCACCAACTACATCGGCTCGAAGCAGAAGCTGGTCGACTGGATATGGAAACACACGCCGGAATGGGTGGAATCCGCGGCCGACGCCTTCTCGGGTTCGGCGGTCGTGGCCTACATGTACAAGACCAAGGGCCTGCGGGTCCTGGCCAACGACCGGCTGCGCTACTGCCACCACGCGGCCCGGGCGATCATCGAGAACGACAAGGTGCGTCTCTCCGATGAGGACCTGGAGGCGCTGCTCGCGGACAACGCGAAGGCCGGAACCTTCGTCCGGGACAACTTCAAGGGCATCTTCTTCGCCAAGGGCGTCCATGGTCTGATCGACACGATCCGGGCCAACGTCGACAAGCTCTCGGGCTTCAAGAAAGACATCGCCCTGTTCGCCCTGGGCAAGACATGCATGTCCGGCAAGGGCGGCTTCGGGCATTTCTCGTCGTCGACCCGCTACGGCAAGCGCGAGGATACCCCGGAGGAATTCAAGGAGCGGCTGCGCAAGAACGTGGCCCGCATCAACGCCCTCGTTTTCGACAACGGCAAAGAGTGGAAGGCATCCCACAAGGACATCAACGATTTCCTGCCGGAGGCCAAGGCCGATCTGGCCTATTTCGATCCGCCTTACGCCACGGAGTTTTCTACCACCAACTACGAAAAATCCTACCACTTCGTGGAAGGGCTGATGACCTATTGGGAGGGGCTGACCCTCATCGAGGATTCCAAGACCAAACACTACGAGACCGACCACAAGACCGTGCCCGCGCCAACGCTGCGGAGTTCTTCGAGTCCTTCCTCGGCAACGCCAGGCATATCCCGCACTGGCTCATTTCCTACCGGGACCATGCATATCCGAACGAATCGGAAATGCGGCAGATCATCGCCTCCATGGGACGGGATTCGTCGATGCGCTCCCACGATCACCATTACGCCATCACATCCCGGCACGGCGAGGCGTCCCACGCCAAGGAACGTCTGTTCATCTGCCGCAGAGCCGAGGGCGCGGAGCGGTCCGCCAAGGCGTCCACAGAGGACAGCCTGCGGGCAGAAGCCGTCTGGGAGGAAACCGAGAACGAGGCCCGCTTCCGTGTCCGGAACCCGGACGAGTTCGAACCCGACAGCTTCCGCCGCAAGCCCCTGGAGGGCGTCGACGGCGTTGCGATCATCATCGGACGCTTGAGGAAGGAGTTCGTGCCCGAGGGCGGCAATCCGCGCGCCATGGTGTTGCAGTCCTACCGGTTCGTTCGCAAGACGGAGAAGAACCCGGACGGCTGGACCATGGAGAAAGCCAAGGAGTGGATCGACAAGCACGAAGCCGGACGGGCCGTCGATGCCGCCCTGCGCGTGGAGGAGAATCTGATCGCTCTGGCGGATGCGCCGCTGGGCGAATCGCTGGACCTCTTGAGCTGCCAGGCCGGGAAAGCGGAATCAGTCCGCGTCACCGGTTTCATGGGCAGCAAATACCTGATGCTCGGTTGGATCGAAAGCCATGTCCCCAAGGACGCGGAGAGCATCCTCGATGCTTTTTCAGGCGGGGCCAACATCGCCTATCACTTCAGACGCAAAGGGCTGAAAGTCATCGCCAACGACCTCCTGCGGTATCCCCACCATCTGGCGCGGGCCGTGGTGGAGAACTCCAGCGAGACTCTGAGCGACGAGGACATGGATCGAATCCTCGCTCCCAATGCGGACGCGGGCACGTTTATTGTCGACCACTTCTACGGCTACTACTACACCAAGCCGGTGCTCCGTTGGCTCGACCAGGTCTGGGCGAACATCCAGAAACTTCACGGCTACAAGAAAGATCTGGCGCTGGCCGCGCTCGGCACCACCGTCAAGGCGAAGAGCGCCTTCGGTCAGTTCTCGCGGTCCAAGATGCACCGCAAGGCAGACCTCGACACGGATGCCAGCCTGGAGCAATCCCAGCTCTCCAATCCGCCGCTGTCCAAGTTCATCGAGTCGTTCCGGCGCTCGGTGGGCCAGCTCAACCGGCTCGTCTTCGACAACGGCAAGGAGTGCAAGGCTTTCAACCTGGACGCGGCCGAAGCGGTCCGGCGATTCGGCGCGGACGTTCTGTATCTGGACCCGCCCTACGTCACCGAGTTCGGCAGCAACGATTACGAGGACTCCCTGCATTTCATCGAGGGTCTCATGACCCGCTGGGCGGACAAGGAACTCCAGGACAATCCCCGCCGCAACTATCCGTCCCGGACGCGTTACACCAAGGAATCGATCCGTTCCCTGATGGAGACGATGGCAGCCGACGCCCGGGGCAAGTACGGCACGGTGCTCCTCTCGTACCGCGACCGGGCTTTCCCGCGGGAAGAGGAAATCAAGGAGATATTCGCCGAGCACTACGGTCTCGTCCGTGTCCGCGGCATGGAGGTGGACTACAACATCGCCAAGGACATCGGCCGGGAAGGTAAACACGCCCGGGAACTGCTCTTCATCGCTTCCAAATCACGCGGTGCGGCGCGCTCCAAAGCGGATACGCGGGCACCGGCGGCATGTCACACCTCGTTCCCTGTAGAGCTGTCGCTCGATACGTTCACCGGGCTCCAGACCGAAGCGGCGGCATTGGACCAGGCCGCGGGCGATCCGCAGTTCACCTTCATCCTCTGCCGGGCCGGCACGAACAAGAACGGCGACCACTTCACCCCAGACGAACTGGCCGCCCGTTACATGACGGCGGTCAACAAGAAGATCGACCTGAAGCATTCCCAGGATTTCACCGACATCGTCGGCGGCATTGTGGGGGCGGATTACGTGGAGGACGAAAGCGGCGGCCGGATCGAGTGCGCGGGCGAACTCTATGTCTCCGACAGCCCACACGCGCAGTTGGCTTACAAGCTCATCCGCAAAGGGATCATCTCCCAGGTCTCCATGGAATGCGACTACGAGGAAGGCGAGTGCTCGATCTGCGGCAAACGCGTCGTTTCGAAGAGCGATTACTGCGTCCACCTGCGCAAGAACAAGGGCGGCGAGCTCCAGGGGCAGCCCGTTTACGAAATCCTCCACGGAGTCACTTTCACCGGACCCGGGCTCCTCGACCGCAAAGGCGCGGACGAAAGCGCCCGCATCCTGAAAGTCGCCGCGGCGGAAAACGATGGTTCGACAACCCACTCTGAAGGAGGTCCGACAATGGACGAGAGACAAAAGGATACCGAGGAACGGGCGGCGGAAGCCGCCAAGAAGAAGGACGACGGCGGCGGTGGGACCGCGCCCAAGGCGTCATGCGGTTGCGACGACCCGCCCCTGCGCAGCGACGCGGGCGTCCGTCCGAAGGACGTGGAGGACAAAAAGACGAGCCTCGAGGACCGGCTGAAGATCGGCTTCATGGCCGCCTACCGGCAACGAGTGGCGA
>Ga0308414_1002480_pt1 | contig 12012 bp, 4 predicted proteins | sample HotsprSampleOS50_FD_205667 | JGI IMG/M metagenome (GOLD analysis project Ga0308414, IMG submission 205667) | Hot spring phototrophic mat microbial communities from Octopus Spring, Yellowstone National Park, Wyoming, United States - 20090730_OS50 ... | reverse complement strand
CAAAAAAAATTTTTTTTTATTTAGACTTACTTTAATTCCAAGTAGAAATCCTTTTTTATGAAATTCCAAAACTTTATCAGGGCTTACTCTTATAGAAAGCAAATGAATGTTTGACTTTAGATCTTTCCATTCACTTGGCTCATAAAATAAACGTACTGTTTGAGAATTACTAAGTTGTAAAAAGTGCATTTTACCAGCAAGTGGAGAAGTTTTCCCATAACGAACTTTTTTAGCAATCATAGAATAGCTTGTTAAAGTGGTAGTCTTTTCTAATTCATACTTATAGTAGCTTTCTTGATAACGTAACTTACTTTTTTTAGTAAGGTTGTAGAGAGCTTTTTCTAGATCTCCCCACATTTCTTTTCCTATTGAATAAGCTGCAAAAATTCCAACTATAGATTCTACTGAAAGTAGGTCTTCTGGCTTAAAGTATGCAAAAACTATAGCAATGAAACTACCTAGTAAAATTCCAAAATACTTAGCAAATGTTTTGTCTATCTGTGAATAGGCAGAATGATTTCCTGAAGCTACATCTCTAGCATACTCTTCATAGGGATTAAATAAAATATGTCTAGAATTTATTTCCCTACTATAAGGATATAAGATCACATGAATTTCTAGAGAATCTAATTGAAAAAAACTACTTGGATTTTCTAACTCAATATCATAAATATTCTTATTATATTTTTCTTTATTAAATAAAATCAAGAATCTTCATCCTTTTCCCAAACAGTAAAAATAAATTCTACTTCAAACCAATCTAAAAAAAGCTGTAAACTTAAATGAGATGGCCAAGTAGATTTATCTTCATACCAAGCTAAAAGAAATTCATTGAGAATTAAAAAATAATTTTTTTCAACCCAAAGTTCTTTACTTGTAAAATCACAAGCTAGATAAATCTCAGGTTTTTTTATATTTTCTAACTCTATCTTAGTAATTTTAGGCTCTACTTTGACTAAGTAATTTAAACAAGCTTGCTTAGGCCTAACTAATACAGCGAATTTTTTAGTTAAGTTATATTCCATTTTTATGAGTAAGATTTAGACTTGCTTACTCATTAAATAATTGTGAACTTGTAAAGCACATTTTCGACCTTCACTAATTGCCCAAACTATTAAAGATTGGCCTCGCCTAACGTCCCCACAAGCATAAACCCCAGGTAAGCTTGTAGCAAAACAACCTGGTGTTGTCCCAAAATTTGCTTTTACATTTCCCATCTTATCTAACTCTAAACCCATATCTACAAGTTGAGCGATAAGTCCATCTTTTACAGGATGTACAAAACCCATAGCTAATAAAACTAGATCAGCAGGCCACTCAAATTCTGTTCCAGCTATAGGCTCTAACTTCCCGTTTTTAAACTCTACTTGATTTCCATAAATAGCACGTACCTCACCCCTTTCATTTCCTTTAAACCCTAGTGTATTTATAGACCATTTGCGTATAACGCCTTCTTCATGACTAGTAGAAGTTCGTAGCATTTTAGGATATAAAGGCCAAGGAGTAGAAGGGTCTCTGTATTTAGGTGGTTCTGGAAAAATTTCTATTTGAGTAATAGATTTAGCTCCATGTCGGTTAGAAGTTCCTACACAGTCTGAGCCGGTATCTCCTCCACCTATGACAATTACATGCTTATCTTTTGCAGAAATAATTTCTACCTTATCCCCTGCTACAAACTTATTGTTTAAAGTTAGAAAGTCCATAGCAAAGTGGATGCCTTTTAGATTCCGTCCTTCTACAACTAAATCTCTTGGTTTTTCACAGCCCATAGCTAAGACAATTACATCATGTTGTTTGCGAAGTTCAGCTGCACTAATATCTACACCTACATGGACTTTTGTTATGAAGGTTACTCCTTCTTTTTGCATTTGTTCGATTCTACGATCAATAAGCCACTTTTCCATTTTAAAATCTGGAATCCCATAGCGCAAGAGTCCACCTATTCGATCAGCTTTTTCATAAACAGTCACACTGTGACCAGCTCTAGCTAACTGCTGAGCACAAGCAAGCCCCGCTGGACCTGAACCTACTATGCCTATAGTCTTACCTGTTTTATATGTGGGAGGTTTTGGGACAACCCAACCTTCTTCAAAAGCTTTGTCAATAATAGTTCGCTCAATAGCTTTAATAGAAACAGGATCATCAATTAGCCCCAAAGTACAAGCTCCTTCACAAGGTGCAGGACAAAGTCTTCCAGTAAACTCTGGGAAATTATTTGTTGAGTGAAGATTTTCTATTGCATCTTTCCAACGTTTTCTATAAACTAAATCATTAAACTCTGGAATTAAATTATCAACTGGACATCCTGTTTCCCCTTGACAAAAAGGAATACCGCAATCCATACAACGGGCACCCTGTAGCTGAGCAGTATCCTCCTCAAAAGGATATTCAAATTCTTTATAGTTTTTAACTCTTTCAGCAGGGGAAATTTTTTTCAGTCCTGCTCGTTTAAACTCAATAAAACCAGTAACTTTACCCATTGACAGCAACTCCTTGTTTTTGAGATTGTTCTTCTTCTTTCATCTTTAACAAAGCTTTCTTATAATCTGTAGGCATAACTTTTATAAATCGACCTACTTCTATATTCCAATTTTCTAATATGTCGTTTGCTCTTTTAGAACCCGTATATTCTCTGTGTAAAGTTAAAAGATGTAAGACAGAGTCAATTTCTTCAGACTCTGTCAACCTTTCTAATTCCACCATCTCTAAGTTTACATTCTTTGAAAAAGTACTAGTGGGATCCCAAACGTAAGCAATTCCTCCACTCATACCTGCTGCAAAATTTCTACCTGTCTTTCCAATCACTACTACAATTCCACCTGTCATATATTCGCATCCATGATCTCCTACTCCTTCTACTACAATCCTAGCTCCAGAATTGCGAACAGCAAATCGCTCCCCCGCCATCCCGTTTATAAAAGCTGTACCTTTTGTAGCTCCATAAAAACAAGTATTTCCAATTATAATATTTTCAGAAGGATCATAAGTAACATTTTCTGGTACGCGAATAATTAATTTACCACCTGAAAGCCCTTTACCTACATAGTCATTTGCCTCACCTATTAGACGTAAAGTTACCCCTTGATTTACCCAAGCTCCAAAGCTTTGTCCAGCAGTTCCACGAAATGTTATGTCAATGGTATCTTCAGGTAAGCCTTCTTCTCCGTACTTACGGGCTACTTCTCCAGCTAACATTCCTCCTACAGTGCGGTTTAGGTTTGTTATTTGCATTTCAAGGGAAACTTTTTGTTTATACTCGAGTGCTGCTCTACATCGGCGTATGATTTCGTTGTCAATTTGTTTTTCTAAGCCGTGATTTTGTTCCTTTACTCGATACATTTCTGTAGGGAAGTAAGCTTTTGGTTTATGTAAGATTTTTGAAAAGTCTAAACCTCTAGCCTTCCAATGATGATGAGGACGTTCAAATTTAATATATTCTACTTGACCTACCATTTCATTAAAAGTCCTAAAACCTAAATAAGCCATAATTTCTCGAACCTCACTGGCTACAAAGTTCATGTAGTTTACAAGATATTCTGGTTTACCAGTAAACTTACTTCGTAAGTACTCATCTTGAGTAGCTACCCCAACCGGGCAAGTATTGAGATGACATTTACGCATCATAATACAACCTATGGTGATTAGAGCAGAGGTAGAAAAACCAAACTCTTCAGCCCCAAGTAAGGCACCAATCACTACATCCTTTCCAGTCAAGATTTTTCCATCTACTGCTAAGTAGACTCTATCTCTAAGTCCATTGGCAACTAAGGTCTGATGAGTTTCAGCAAGACCTATTTCCCAAGGAGTTCCCGCATAATGAATAGAAGAAATAGGACTAGCCCCTGTTCCACCTTCATGTCCTGAAATTAAAATATGATCAGCATGTGCCTTAGCAACCCCTGCTGCTACTGTACCTACTCCTACTTCAGACACTAGTTTGACACTTACTCTAGCACGAGGATTTACATTTTTTAAGTCAAAAATTAATTGTTTTAAATCTTCAATAGAATAAATATCATGATGAGGAGGTGGAGAAATTAAAGTAACTCCCGGGGTACTATATCGTAATTTTCCTATGTATTTATCTACCTTGTGACCTGGAAGTTGTCCACCTTCACCTGGTTTTGCTCCTTGTGCCATTTTAATTTGTAAGTCGTCTGCATTGACTAAATAGTTGGCAGTGACTCCAAACCTAGCAGAAGCTACTTGTTTAATGGCAGACCTCATGCTATCTCCATTTGGGAGAGTTTTAAATCGAATAGGATCCTCTCCCCCTTCTCCAGTGTTGGACTTAGCTCCAATGCGATTCATGGCTATAGCTAAGGTAGTATGTGCTTCCCATGAAATAGAACCAAAGCTCATAGCTCCTGTTTGAAATCTTCTCATGATCTCACTTACAGGCTCTACTTCTTCTATTGGAATAGATTTAGCTTTTTTGGGATCTAACTGAAACAAACTACGTAAAGTAATCAGCCTATCGTGTTGATCATTTACAGCTTTTGCAAATTCTTTATATAGTTGATAATCATTTTGTTTTACAGCTGTCTGAAGTCTGTGAATGGTAATAGGATTGTAAAGATGTGGATCCCCATCTTTTCTATAATAGTGTAATCCTCCCGGTTCCAAAGCTCCCGGATAAAATAAAGGATCATAAGCATTTTTATGCCGTCTGACTGTTTCTTCTTCTAGCATTTCTAAACTCAAACCTTCAATTCGAGTAGCAGTGCCAGTAAAATAATTATTGATCAGCTCTGAATCAAGTCCCACAACTTCAAAAATTTGAGCTCCACAGTAAGACTGAAGTGTAGAAATTCCCATCTTACTGAAGATTTTAAATAAACCTTTTCCAATAGACTTAATATAATTTTTCTTAGCAGCACTATAGTCAGGTAAGCTTAAATCCCCCGACTTCAGTAAATCTGCTAAGGTTTCAAAAGCCAAATATGGGTTAATAGCATTTGCTCCATACCCACAAAGTAAAGCAAAGTGAGCTACTTCTCTAGGTTCTCCTGATTCTAGTACAATTCCAGTCTTTGTACGTAATCCTGAACGAATTAGATAATGATGCAAACCCGAGACCGCAAGCAAGCTTGGAATGGGAGCTCTTTCTCTACTTACTCCTCTGTCTGTTAAAATAATTAAATTATATCCTGCACGAACTGCATCTGCAGCTTTCTGACAGACATTATCTAAGGAATTTCGCATATCGTGTTTAATATTGGGATTAAAAGTAATATCAAAGGTGATGGCTTTAAAATAACCTTCACTAATTTGTTTCAGCTTTTCAAATTGATCGTTTGTAAGTATTGGATGCTCTAATTCAATTCGCCTACAGTGTTCAGCAGTTTCTGCTAGTAAATTTTGCTCAGGACCTATGTAAGTAGTCAATTCCATGACTAGCTCTTCCCGAATTGGATCAATTGGAGGATTTGTCACTTGAGCAAAATTTTGTTTAAAGTATCGAAACAGAGGTTGAGGTTTTTGGGACAAAATAGGTAGACTCACATCTTCCCCCATAGAACCAACTGGCTCTTCTCCCTGTAAAGCCATAGGTTTCATGATAGTATGTACATCTTCTGTAGTGTAGCCAAAAACTCTCATTCTTTCTAAGATAGTTTCATGATTAGGCTGTTGAACATTTCCTGCATTAGGTAAATCTTTTAGACGGATAAGCCCTTCTTCTACCCACTTACGATAAGGTTTTTGTGTGCTAATTTGTTTTTTTATTTCTTCATCATCTAAAACTTGTCCTTTTTCTAAATCAATGAGCAGCATGCGACCTGGACGCAGCCGATCCTGCTTAAGGACATTTCTAGGATCTACAGAAATTGCTCCTGCCTCTGAGCCAAAATAAATTTCATCTTCCTTAGTGATAGTATAACGTGCAGGACGAAGCCCATTTCTATCTAAAGTGGCACCAATTACTTTTCCATCTGTAAAAGCAATAGCAGCTGGTCCATCCCATGGTTCTAAAAGAGAAGCATGATATTCATAAAAAGCACGTTTGTCGGGATCCATGTCGGGATTTTTAGACCAGGCTTCTGGAATCATCATCATGACAGCATGAGGCAAACTTCTACCTCCCATGACTAAAAGTTCTAATACTGTATCAAAAGTCGCAGTGTCACTTTGTCCTTCCATAATAATGGGAAGCATTCTCTTGAGTTCTTTTCCATAGAGAGGAGATTCCATGACCATCTGGCGGGCACTCATCCAATTGATATTTCCTCGTAAAGTATTTATTTCCCCGTTATGTGCAATCATTCTATAAGGATGGGCTAAATCCCATGTTGGAAAAGTATTAGTTGAAAAACGTGTATGGGTCAAACAAAAGGCACTTTCTATATCAGGATCACTTAAATCGGGATAAAAAGGCTTCACTTGGGCACCAAGTAGCATACCTTTGTAAACAATTGTTCTAGAAGAAAAACTAGGTACATAGTACTGACTTCTATCGAGTTTAAACTCTGCCCGAATCCTGCGATCAATAACCCGACGAATTAAAAAAAGTTTTCTTTCAAAAGCATCCCCCTTTTCTACCTGATTACTTTTTCCAATAAAGACTTGTTTAAAATAAGGAATGGTTTTTCGAGCTACTATTCCAGAATATTCTGGATTTACTGGGGTGTCCCGAAATCCTAGTAAGGTTTCTCCTTCGTCAACGACAATTTTTTCAATGATATTTTCTAAACTTTCTCGAACCATAGGATCTTGTGGTAAAAACAATACACCTACTCCATATTCTCCTTCTGGTGGAAGAGAAAAAGGCAAGACCTTGCGGAAAAACTTATCGGGAATTTGAATCATAATCCCCGCACCATCCCCTGTTTTAGGATCTGCTCCTTCTGCCCCTCTGTGTTCTAAGTTACACATCAAGCGAAGACCTTTATCTATAATATCCCGAGATCTTTTCCCTTTGATGTTTGCGACAAACCCAACTCCACAAGAATCCTTATCTAAGGCTGGATCATAAAGTCCTTGAGCTTGAGGTCCTAAAGAAGGTAGATTGGTTAGTTTTCTGTGCATTTTATTCCCACCTTTGATTTTTGAAGTTTAGAAAAACTTTCTTTTTTTCCATATCTAAAAATGATATTTAGAAATAAATTTGTTTTTTCTCAAAAAAACTAATTTTTTGTATAAGCATAGTGCATTTTGCTAAGTAAATACACATAGATATAATTTCCCAACTTTAAATAAATTCTAAGCAAGAATTATTCCTAAATTGTATAAATAAATACCAAAAACATTCTAGCTCAAAAACTCTATTTTTTTTAAAAAAAAACCAAAAAAAATTTTAGTAGCTCCCCTATTTTGTCCTAAATATCTTTATTATTTAAAATAAGAATAAACGAATAAGGATAGAATTATGAACTTTGATGAATTTACAAATTTATATTCCATTTCTAAAACACTGCGATTTGAATTAAAGCCGGTGGGAAAAACCTTAGACTGGATTACAAAAAATAAATTAGTTGAAGAAGATGAAAAGCGAGCAGAAGACTATAAAACTGTAAAAAAAATTATTGACCGATACCATAAAGAGTTTATTGAAGAGGCCTTTGAATCAGCTTTAAACGCGAACTCCTTTCAGAGAGACATGAAAGACTTAATAGAGTCTTATTCAGAACTCTACTATAAAGAAGATAAATCAGACAAAGATAAGAAAGAACTTGAGAATATTTCTTCTCAAATGAGACAAGAAATTGTCTCTTGCTTCGAAGGAAATTATAGTGATGAGGTAAAGAAGAAATTTTCCAATCTATTCAAGAAAGAGTTGATCAAACAAGACCTACTCAACTTTTGTCAACCATCTGAAAAAGAAGTTATCGAAAAGTTTGCTGACTTTACAACCTACTTTGGAGGCTTCCATGAGAATAGAAAAAATATGTACTCGAGTGAGGAAAAGTCAACTGCTATTTCTCATAGAATTGTTCATGAAAACCTACCTAGGTTTTTAGATAATTTAAAAGTATTTAATTCTTTAAAAGAAGAATACCAAGATTTTCCCTGGAATCAACTAGAGTTTAATTTGAAAAACATAGATCCGTCTTTAAAATTGGAAGACTATTTTTCAAAGAAAGGCTTCATCTTAACATTTACTCAAAAAGGAATTGATAGATACAATTTAATCTTGGGTGGAAAGTCTTTGGACTCTGGACAAAAAGTCCAAGGATTAAATGAACTCATCAATTTATATAGACAAAAAAAATGCTTAGATAGAAGAAAAATCCCTAATCTCAAGGAATTGTATAAACAAATATTAAGTGATAGAGTAAAATTTTCTTTTATTCCTGAAAAGTTTCTCTCTGATAATTCTCTTTTAGAAGCCATCCGTAACTTTCATGAGGAAGTAATTAATGCAAAGATAGAAATTGATTCTAAGCAAGTAAATTTTCTTGAAGCTTTAAAAAATACTATTCAGGGAATAAAAGCACATAAATTAGAAAAGATTTATATTTCCAATGATCTGGGATTGACGAATATTTCTAATTTTCTATATGGGGAATGGTCAAAGATTAAATCAGCTCTTTTCTATTACTATGATGAAAAAATTGCTGATAAGGGAAAAGGGGATAAACAATCTAAAAAATATCAAGAAGGTAGAGAAAAATGGATTAAAAAAGACTACTATTCAGTACAAAAATTAAATGAAGCAATCACACTCTATTCTAAATATTCTGAAGACGGTTTTGAGGCGACTCCGCTAGAAGAATATTTTTCCAAGTTTAAAACAAGAGATGAAAATAGAGCTGAATTGGATATTCTGAGTAATATCGAACAAAGCTACTCTGAATTAAAACCCCTCTTAGAAAAAGAGTATCTCAAAAACAAAAATCTTAAGTCAGACAAATATAATATAGAAAAAATTAAAAACTACATGGATTCTATCAAAATCTTGCAAAACTTTCTCAAGCCTCTTACCCCTAAAAAAATTCTAGAGGAAAAAGATTTAGGGTTTTACAACGAATTTGAAACTTATGTAGAATCCTTACAGTCTTTTAATAGACTTTATAACAAAGTCAGAAATTATTTAACTGAAAAAGAATATTCGGTAGAGAAGTTTAAATTAAATTTTGAAAACTCAACTCTACTAAATGGGTGGGATGAAAATAAAGAATCAGCTAATCTAGGTATAATACTCAGAGATGAGGACAAATATTATCTAGGAATAATGAATAAAAATTACAAAAAAATTTTTTCTAATATTCCTAAACTAAAATCATCTGAAGCATATTACGAAAAAATGGTTTATAAATTATTACCTGGAGCAAATAAAATGCTCCCAAAAGTTTTCTTTGCAAAATCAAACATTGGTTTTTTTCAACCATCACAAAAGATATTAGATATTAAAAATTCTGAATCATTTAAAAAAGGTGATAATTTTAACCTAAAAGATTGTCACGAACTTATAGATTTTTATAAGGAATCTATTTCGAAGCATGAAGATTGGAGTAAATTTAATTTTCATTTTTCAGAGACTTCTTCTTACCAAGATATTAGCGAGTTCTTTAGAGAAGTTGAAGCACAAGGATATAAAATAACCTTCAATCAAGTTTCTAAAGATTATATTCATTCTTTAGTAGAATATGGAAAACTTTATCTATTCCAAATCTATAGTAAAGATTTTTCAGAAAAGAAAAAAAGTAATGGTAAACCCAATTTACACACCATCTATTTTAAGGCTTTGTTTGATGAAGAAAATTTAAAAGATGTAGTCGTAAAGTTAAATGGAGAGGCAGAGGTATTTTATCGAAAAAAATCCATCAACTACGATCCAGAGATCAGAGAAAAAGGTCATCATTACGAAGAACTGAAAGATAAATTCACATATCCCATCATAAAAGATAAACGTTATGCGGAAGATAAATTCCATTTTCACTTTCCAATCACATTAAATTTCAAACCTAAAGAAAGATCTAATTTCAATTTAGAAGTCAGAAAATTCCTCAAAGCAAGCAAAGATGTAAACATCATTGGAATAGATAGAGGTGAAAGACATCTACTTTACTTAGTTATGATTAACCAAGAAGGAAAGATTTTAAAACAACTTTCCTTGAATACAATTCAAAATGAAAAACAAGCAGTAAATTACAAAGAGATATTACAAAAAAGAGAAATAGCAAGAAATCAAGCACGCAAATCTTGGAGAACAGTAGAAAATATTAAAGAACTAAAAGAAGGTTATCTTTCTCAAGTAGTTCACAAAATCTCCAAGATGATGGTAGAACATAAAGCAATTGTTGTACTAGAAGACTTAAACTTGGGCTTCAAGCGAGGTAGACAAAAGGTAGAAAGGCAGGTCTATCAAAAATTTGAGAAAATGCTCATTGATAAACTCAACTTTCTTGTCTTGAAAGATCGGAAAAACAATGAGCCTGGCGGAATTTTAAAAGCTTATCAACTGACCGATAAGTTTGTGAGTTTTGAGAATATAGGCAAACAAACGGGGTTTTTATTTTATGTTCCCGCCTGGAATACAAGTAAAATTGATCCTAAAACAGGGTTTGTCAATTTTTTGCATTTAAAGTATGAAAATGTACAACAAGCAAAAGATTTGATAGGTAAATTTGATAGTATCCGATATAACAAGCAAAAAGACTGGTTTGAATTTCAGGTTACAACTGACAAGTTTTTCACAAAAGAAAATCTACCTGAATCTCGAACTTGGACTATTTGTTCTACTCCAACGACAAGATACTATACTGAGAAAACAACAAATAGCTCTATTGTCACCAACGAAATAAACGTAAATGAAAAGTTAAAAGAACTGCTGAGTGAATTTCATTTTGAAGATGGAAAAGAACTGAAGGAAAAAATTTTACAAAAAGATACTAAAGATTTCTTTAGTAAATTAATTTTTTATTTGAGAGTTTTAACTTCTCTTCGACAAAATAATGGGAAAATTGGTGACCAGGAAAAAGATTTTATCCTCTCACCTGTTGCTGATTCAAAAGGAAATTTCTTTAATTCCTTAGAAGCCAAAGATGATGAACCAAATGATGCAGATGCAAATGGTGCCTATCATATTGCTCTAAAGGGTCTTATGAATTTGCAGGTGCTAAAGCAAACACAAGAAGAAAATTTAGATAAGCCAAATTGGAAGATTAAAAACACAGATTGGTTACACTTTGTTTGGAACCGACAAAACTAAAATCTAAATGCAAGAGCTTTTGCCTTGCAAAATTTTTTTACAAACCCATAGGAAAACAAACATGGAAAAATACCAAATTACTAAGTCAATAAGATTTAAGTTAGAGCCAGTTAAGGCTAGTCAGTTTGAAAAAGAAGTAGAAAACCTTAAAAATGCAAAAGAGGAAGAAAAAAATCTTTCTCTTTTAGTTTCTACTGCACAAGATTTATCTAAACTACTCAAGGAGTATATTTACACAGATCCGAATCACGAAAAGAAGAAGTTCAAAAGTACTGTTACAGTACATTACCGATGGCTACGTGAATTTACTAAGGATAAATATTTCGAATTGAGAATGGAAAGTCCAACAGAAGAACCAGAAAAGAAAGCCACTGGTCATTTTGCTAGTTTAGCTTCTAGGCTACCACAAAAAACTAAGAAATTAATTTCCCAAGAAAAGCAATTTAAGCTTTATGAGGTAAAATATTTGCCCAAAGTGTTTGAAGACTTTTTCAAAGGTTGGGATAAAAATATTCAAGACCTCTCCAATATAGTTTCCAGACCCAAAGAATCTCTCACTCGAAAGTCAGAAATTGGGAAAGTTGTTTTAAAATTTACAGAAAGAAATATGCTTTTATTTTTAGAGCATTTTATTTCTGAAAGTAAAGAGAAAGACTCTAGTCATCTAGAATTCCAACTTAAAGATAATATAAAAACTTTTAAAGAAGTTTTAGAAAAAGTCCGAACATTGGTTATGCCTTCTCAATCTACGGGATTTGAATTAGCAAAAGCAAGTTTTAATTATTATACTATAAATAAGAACCCTAAAGATTTTGAGAAAGAGAAGAAAGAGATTGAGGAAAAACTTTTTAATTACATAA
>Ga0308414_1002478_pt1 | contig 12020 bp, 6 predicted proteins | sample HotsprSampleOS50_FD_205667 | JGI IMG/M metagenome (GOLD analysis project Ga0308414, IMG submission 205667) | Hot spring phototrophic mat microbial communities from Octopus Spring, Yellowstone National Park, Wyoming, United States - 20090730_OS50 ... | reverse complement strand
TTAGATGGGGTAATTACCCATGAAGGTAGCGAAAGAGCTTCCTATCTCATTGGCAAGCAAATAGAGTTTGCAAGGGTAAACGGAGTAGTTCAGCCTTTTAATGCTCAAACTCCTTATATAAATACCATCCCAGTAGAAAAGCAAGTTCCTATGCCGGGCAATCATGCCATTGAAAGAAAAATTCGTTCTTATATTCGCTGGAATGCTATGGCTATGGTCCAACGTGCTAACAAAAACTCCAACGTAGGTGGACATATTTCTTCTTTTCAGTCTGCTGCTACTTTATATGAAGTAGGTTTCAATCATTTTTGGCATGCTCCTAGTGAGGAACATGGTGGAGATTTAGTCTTTATTCAAGGACACTGTGCACCTGGAATTTACGCTCGCTCCTTCTTACAAGGTCGACTTACCGAAGAAGATTTAATTAATTTCCGTAGAGAAGTAGACGGAAAAGGAATTTCTAGTTATCCGCATCCATGGCTCATGCCTACCTATTGGCAATTTCCTACTGTATCAATGGGTTTAGGTCCTATTATGGCAATTTATCAAGCTCGATTTATGAAATACCTAGAAGATAGGGGTATAGTAAAGACAGCAGGAAGAAAAGTTTGGGCTTTTTTAGGAGACGGAGAAACAGATGAGCCAGAGTCTTTAGGTGCCATTGGGCTTGCTGGAAGAGAAAAATTAGATAATTTAATTTTTGTAATCAACTGTAATTTGCAAAGATTAGATGGACCTGTAAGAGGTAATGGAAGTATCATCCAAGAACTAGAAAGTGAGTTTCGAGGAGCTGGGTGGAATGTCATTAAAGTCATTTGGGGTAGACATTGGGATGTGTTGTTTGCACGAGATAAACAAGGTCATTTAGTAAAAAGACTTGGGGAAATAGTAGATGGGGAATATCAAACTTTTCGCTCAAAGGATGGGGCCTATATTAGAAAGCATGTATTTAATACTCCAGAACTACAAGCTTTAGTAGCTGATTGGAGTGACGATGATATTTGGAATTTAAATCGTGGAGGACATGACGTTTACAAAATTTATGCTGCGTATCATGCTGCTGTAAACCACAAAGGACAACCTACAGTTATCTTAGCAAAAACAGTAAAAGGCTATTGGATGGGAAAATCAGGTCAATCCATGAATATTGCCCACCAACAAAAACACATGCATGAAATGGACGTTAAAGCTTTTCGAGATCACTTTGGAATCCCTGTCCCAGATGATAAGCTAGAAGAAATGCCTTTTGTAAAATTTCCTGAAGGAAGTCCAGAGTATGAGTACTTGAAAGAAATTTCCAAAAAAATGGGAGAGTTACCTGTCAGACTAACTAAGTCTGTAAGTTTAAAAATTCCTGCCTTAGAAGAATTTTCTTCACTACTTACTGGCTCAGAAGGTAAAGAATTTTCTACTACAATGGCTTTTGTTAGAATGTTAAATATTTTACTAAAAGATAAAGAAATTGGTCAAAAGATAGTGCCTATTGTGCCTGATGAATCTAGGACTTTTGGGATGGAAGGACTTTTTCGACAAATTGGAATTTGGAGTCATGTAGGACAACTGTATACTCCTCAAGATAAAGACCAACTGATGTTTTATAAAGAAGACACTAAAGGACAAGTTCTTCAAGAAGGCATCAACGAAGCAGGGGCTATGTGTGATTGGATTGCTGCTGCTACTTCATATTCCACTCACGGCACACCAATGATTCCTTTTTTTATTTTTTACTCTATGTTTGGATTTCAAAGAATAGGAGATTTGTGTTGGGCTGCTGGAGATATGAGAAGTCGTGGATTTTTACTTGGTGGAACTTCTGGTCGCACAACGTTAAACGGAGAAGGACTTCAACATGAAGATGGACATAGCCATGTTATAAGTGCAACTATTCCCAATTGTATTAGTTATGATCCTACTTTTAGTTATGAGCTAGCAGTAATTATTCATCATGGACTAAAGACAATGTATGTAGATCAAGAAGATGTATTTTACTACATTACTGTCATGAATGAAAACTATACTCATCCAGCTATGCCTACAGGGGCAGAAGAAAATATCATAAAAGGTATGTATTTATTTTCTAAGTCTAAAACTCCAAATTCTAAACGTCACGTGCAACTTTTAGGAAGTGGTTCTATTTTTCGAGAAGTGATCTTTGCTAGTGAAATTTTAGAAAAAGATTGGGAAGTTACCTCTGACCTTTGGAGTTGCACTAGTTTTACAGAGCTTGGAAGAAATTGGGTAGATATAAATAGATATAATCTTTTGCATCCTGAATCTACACCCAAGCTAAGTCATGTAGAAACTTGTCTAAAAGATACAATTGGACCTGTTATTGCTTCTACTGACTATATAAGAATGTTTGCTGAACAAATTCGTCCTGCTATTCAAAACTTAGGTAGACGTTATACGACATTGGGAACAGAAGGATTTGGTCGTTCAGATACCCGCCAAAAACTAAGATCTTTTTTTGAAGTAGATAGATATTGGGTAACCATTTCTGCACTTAAGGCCCTTGTAGAAGAAGGACAACTAAAACCTAAGATAGTTTCGGAAGCTATTCAAAAATATGGAATAGATCCCAACAAACCCAATCCTCTAACAGTATAAAAAGGAAAAGAAAATGGCAGAACTAGTAGAAGTAAAAGTACCCGATATTGGCGATTATAGTAACGTACCAATTATTGAAGTTCACGTAAAAGTAGGTGACAGTATTCAAAAAGAACAATCTCTCATTACACTTGAGTCTGATAAGGCTTCTATGGAAGTTCCCTCTTCACACTCGGGAATTGTAAAAGAAATGAAAGTAACGTTAGGCGATAAAGTTTCTAAAGGTACAACTATTTTAATTTTAGAAGCCACACAAACTACTCCTACTGTAGAAAAGCCAAAAGAAACTGTTTTAGAACAAACAACAAAACCAGTTTCTACTCCACCGTCTCCATCTCTAGAAACAAAACCAATAACTCCAATACCAGCACAACCCATTAGTCAAGAATTTTCTTATAAAACACATGCTAGTCCTTCAGTAAGAAAATATGCTAGAGAGTTAGGAGTAGATATAAATAAAGTCAAAGGCACTGGACCTAAGGGGAGAATTACTCATGAAGACGTTAAGCAGTATGTAAAATCTGTTATGCAGCAAACACAGCCTACAGCTTCAGCAGGACTTGGACTTAACTTACCCGAATGGCCTAAAATTGACTTTACAAAGTTTGGAGAAATTGAACGTAAACCACTTTCTAGAATTCAAAAAATTTCTTCTGCTAATCTTGCTCGAAACTGGATCATGATTCCAGCTGTAACCTATCACGAAGATGCAGACATTACAGAACTAGAAGCTTTTCGAGTGGCTACAAATAAAAAGTATGAGAAAGAAGGGATAAAAGTTACTTTACTTTCTTTTATTATAAAAGCTTGTGTAGTGGCTTTAAAAAAATTTCCAGAGTTTAATAGTTCTTTAGAAAATGAAGAGTTAATTCTTAAAAAATACTACCATATAGGTTTTGCAGCAGATACACCTCAAGGCTTGGTAGTGCCTGTGTTAAAAAATGCCGACCAAAAAGGTATATTAGAAATTTCTAAAGAAGTAGCAGAACTAGCCAAACTTGCAAGAGAAGGCAAGCTTAAGGTAGAACAAATGCAAGGAGCAAGTTTTACTATTTCTTCTTTAGGTGGAATTGGAGGCACTTATTTTTCTCCTATTGTAAATGCCCCTGAAGTAGCTATATTAGGAGTAAGTAAAGCTGTCACCAAACCTGTCTGGAATGGAAAAGAATTTGTTCCAAGACTTATATGTCCTCTCTCCTTATCAGCAGATCATCGAGTAATAGATGGAGCCTTAGCTACAAGATTTAATACTTATATAGCAGAATTACTTTCAGATTTTCGTAAGGTGGTACTCTAATGAAAGAAATAGAATTAAAAATTCCCGACATAGGTGATTTTAAAAATGTCCCAATAATCGAAATTTTTATAAAAGAAGGTGACTTTATAGAAAAAGATCAATCTCTACTTACTTTAGAATCAGACAAAGCATCCATGGAAGTACCTTCGGAATACAAAGGGAAAATAAAATCTTTACAAGTAAAAGTAGGAGATAAGGTAAACAAGGGAGATACTATAGGTATTATAGAAGTAGAGGAAAAAATTTCTTTACAATCTGAGCCTTCAAAAGAAACTACTCAAGTTATTTCTAAAAATTATGAAATACATCATGAGTGTGAAATGTTAGTTTTAGGTGCAGGTCCTGGGGGATACAGTGCAGCTTTTAGAAGTGCTGATTTAGGAATGAACACCATTTTAGTTGAACGTTATGCGACATTAGGTGGAGTGTGTTTAAATGTAGGTTGTATTCCTTCAAAAGCTCTTTTACACACTGCTTTTATTATGGATGAAGTTAAGTCACTTGCTAAGCATGGAATTGTCTACAGTGAACCTAAACTTGATCTCACACTCTTACGCAAACACAAAGAACAAGTAGTAGCTAAACTTACTGGTGGTTTGGCAGCTATGGCTAAAGCTCGAAAGGTCAAGGTCGTGAGAGGAATTGGTCGGTTTTTAGATTCTCATCATTTGGAGGTAGAACTTACAGAAGGGGAAGGAAAACAAACTACAAGTAAAAAAGAAATTATTTCCTTTCAGAAAGCTATTATTGCAGCAGGAAGTGAAGCTATTCAACTTCCTTTTTTACCAAAAGACCCACGTATTGTAGATAGCACAGGGGCTTTACTTTTAAATTTTGTCCCAAAACGTATGCTTGTCATTGGAGGGGGGATTATCGGACTAGAGATGGCTACTGTCTATAGCACCTTAGGTGCTAGGATTGAGGTTGTAGAAATGTTAGATGGACTTATGCTAGGAGCAGATAGAGATCTCTATAAAGTTTGGGAGAAAAAAAATATTTCCCGTTTTGATAAAATTATGTTAAAGACAAAAGCAGTAAGTGCAAAAGCTCTAGAAGATGGAATTCATATTCAATTTGAAGGAGAAAATGCTCCAAAAGATCCTCAAGTATATGACTTAGTTTTAGTAGCTGTAGGTCGCTCACCTAATGGTAAAAAAATAGGTGCTCAAACTGCTGGTGTAAACGTCAATGAAAGAGGTTTTATCCCTGTAGATAAACAAATGAGAACTAACGTAGAGCATATTTTTGCTATTGGTGATATAGTAGGTCAACCTATGTTAGCACACAAAGCAGTTCACGAAGGACATGTAGCAGCTGAGGCTGCCTTTGGACTTAAGTCTTATTTTGATGCTTTACAAATACCTTCAGTAGCTTATACAGATCCTGAAGTAGCGTGGGCAGGTCTTACAGAAGAGCAGTGCAAACAACAAAACATAGCTTATACAAAAGGTATTTTTCCTTGGGCTGCAAGTGGTAGAGCTATTGCTAATACAAGAGACGAAGGCTTTACAAAGCTTTTATTTGATGCCAACACTCACCGTATTATAGGTGGTGGAATTGTAGGAACAAATGCAGGAGATTTAATTGGTGAGATTTGTTTAGCTATTGAAATGGGGGCAGATGCAATAGATATTGGAAAAACTATTCATCCTCATCCTACTTTATGTGAATCAGTAGGCTTAGCTGCAGAAGTAGAGCATGGAACTTGCACTGATCTTATGCCTTAAAAGAAAAAATAATTATTTTAAATTATGTCAACAAATATTTATTGAATTTAAAAATCTTTATTAAATTTTTAGAAAAAACTGGAAATCTTACTTTTTGTAGTAACGTTAGAGTATATATCCATACTATAAAAATCAATTATTTATTTACTCTTTGCAGTGGAGTATTCCAAATTACAAAATATAATTCTTAAATTCATATTACTTCCTTCATTCTCTTTTACTAGTTTTAAAATAATATATGGTCTTAACTCTCTTTGTACAAATTTTTTTATTACTAAACTCAAGGTAAATGAGCAGAAGGTTCCATGATATAGTATCCTTGAGAAAAATCAATTCCCAAGGAATTTACTACATTTTGAATTTCTCTATCACAGACAAACTCTGCTACAGTCATGGCACCAATATTGAGAGCTAATTCTTTAATGACTTTTGTAATTATATAAGCATTTTTATTGTTCAATAAATTTTTTATAAACTTTCCATCTATTTTTATGTAATCAGGATAAAACTCTAAAAGTCGAGAAAAGTTAGAATTAGAAACTCCAAAATCATCAATAGAAATTCTACATCCAAGTTCTTTTAATTCAGAGAGAGTTTTTACATTTTGAGACTCAGGGTATAAGGTAACGGTTTCTAAGACTTCCAAGATCAATCTACTTGGATGAATTTTGTGATATGACAAAGATGACTCAATAAATTTCACAAAGTTCCTATCGTCAAGTTCAGCTTCAGTGATATTGATAGAAAAGGAATAATGATTGTTTGAAAATACTTTGAGAGCTTTTTCAATTATTAAACGTGTAATGGATTTTAAAGTTCCAGTAGAGCGTGCTATTTCTAAAAACTTAGAAGGTGGATAAATTACCTCTCCTTCTACCATTCGAGCTAAACACTCAAATTTTTCTATTTTTCCAGTACGATTATTTAATACTCCTTGAAAAAAGGGAATTATACGTTTATCTTCAAGAGAATATTTTAATTTTTTTCCCCACTGGGAATTATAAGCATATAAATCTGTCTCTGCCATGTCAAAAAAATGTTGAACTACTGTTTTAGCAGATTTCTCATAAGCAGAAATTAAAATAATCCTAGCTTTTTGATAAATTTCACTAGCTTCTTGTTCGGTGCTAGATACTGTAACTATTGTTAAGCTAACTTGGAAAAAAATATCTTCTACACAAATCAAGTCAGATTTTAACAGTAAGCGAAAAGCATTTAACTGAGAATACAATATATCTTCTGGTTTTTGAGAGATAAGAGCAAATTCATCTTCATATAAGTGATATAATTGTTCAGAAATATGCTGGTTGTAAACTTCAATAAATTTATTTACTAAGCTATAATACAAATCTAAGCCAAAAGCTCTCATACATGGTAAATAATTTTCTAACTTGATGAGTGTTAAATGATATTTACTTCCTTTTAGGGATTGAAGTTTTTTAAACAAGCTTTGTAAATTAGGTAACCCAGTTCTGTGATTAAAAAGTAAGGCTTTTTCTAATTCTTTGTTTTTTTCTTCTAGACTTTTATCTAAGTAATAAGAACGAACTGCCTCTTGTAAAGTAAGATTTAAGTCTTGTGGATCCCATGGTTTAGCTATAAATCGATACAATCCTGCATGATTTAACGCATTTCCTACTGCATCTGCATTGGCTTGTCCTGTGAGCATAATCTTTTTTGTTTTTTGGGTAAGCTTAGAAACTTGAATGAGAAGTTCATCACCTTTAATACCTGGCATAATATGGTCAGAAATTAGAACAGGTAAGTCAATCTCACGCTCTAGGCATTCCTTTACAATTTCTAAAGCAGTTTCAGCATTGGTTGCAACTTCTACCTGAAAAAAATCTTTAAAAATTTTTTTGAGCTGAAAACGGAGACTAGAGAGAATCATCTCCTCATCGTCTACACAGATAATAACCGGTTTTCCATTTTTTCGATTGACAGGTAACTGTTGTAAATCCAAACCTTTTGCCTTCCCACTTAAATTACTTTCAGTATTTCAAAAATCCTTTTTTTCTTCTAGCTTTTTTTAAAGTTATTGTGGATTTATCTATCTACCAGATACCTTGCTGCAGCTCCATCAATGTCTGGGACCCCATCAAAAGATCCTGAATCTTTTACAAAATAAGTCCCAGTATCGGGATTAATACGAAAAGCAGCCCCAGAGAGTCGAAGGTAAATAAAGCCAAAAGTTACAATCTCATCTCGTAAAACTTGATTACATCCTATCCCAAAATCATTAGAAGCACTTAACTCTTCTAAGTCAAATCCATCTCCACCTGCTTTAGACAAATCAAATAGTTCTATTTCAGAAAGCCGATTGGTATCTTCATTGTACAACACAGGAGTACGTCCAGCAAATCGAAGCCATAAATTAGGATTATTGGAATAGACGTTAGGCGTCGGGCTATTAAACTTAGGAGAAAATCCACAGTAACTTACATTATCTCTACTTACTTCTACAATCACTTGTTCCATAAAGACTGAGTTAGGATTTGTCCCATTTTGAAAAGGATTTTCGTAAACTACAAAATCAATTCCAGGCCCGTTGATTACTTTTTTTCCTTTCCATTCTAAAATAATATAATTTGTATCTACACTAGCTCCCAAAGAGTAAACGTCTAAACTTCCACTACAGCACCCTCCCCCTCTTACTCCATTGATAGCGTTATTTGCATTCTTAAAACCTTGTCCTGTTTGAGAAGGAGCTGCTACTACAGAATTAGCAAAAGCACTATAAAGTGGAGGTTTAACTTGGACATTAGAATTACTTAAAGTTAAAACTAAAAGTCCAAGATTAAATTTAGAATCTTTTTGAGTTTGACAAGAAATTGTAAAAAAAATTATAAAAATACTTATGATTTTTTTAAACATACACTACTAAACTTTTTATACATACAAAAACACAAAAAGAGTAAGTAAACTAAAAGTTGTTACTCTTAAAAAAAAATAGCTAAGACAAAAGACTTATAAATTACATTTCTAGTCAGTCTTTAAGCTTGACAATACCATATTTTATAAAGTCTAGTTTTTGTCAAATATAATTCCCTTTAATCCTTGACAAAAAGCTCTATTTACCTAATAAGTAAAGCATGGATTTCTTACGTAAAATGCAAGTTAAGTCTTTGTTTTTTTTGGCTTCGGGCTCTATTGTAATTATTATCACTATTATCTCTTTGTATAATCTTTGGAACAGCTATAAGGTTAAAAATCTCAGTGAGGCTATAGCTCAAAGAAATTTTCAACGCTATAGTCTAATTATTGATATACTCAAAAGAGAAGAACAAAATTTTTCCTTTAATTTACAAATAGTATTTGTAGATAATGTGGAATTTAAAACGTACTTAGAAAAAAAGTTAGAAGAAAACAAACTCAAAGTCACAGAAGATTTCTCTAGTTTAAAAACTTTACTAGAAAGAGAAGAAGGCAAACGAAAAGTTAATGCATTAGAAAAAATCAAAAATGAATATGAAAGCTTAAGCCTCAAATCTAAAGAAACTTTATTTATAAAAAAAAACCGAGAGCTTGCAGAACAAATTTTTCAAAAAGAAGTTATACCTAAGTATAGAGAGTATCGAAACCTTATGAGTGACTTTCAAAATTTTCAAGAAGAATTCTTTATGCAGAGAATTTCTCAAATTGATTCTAATCTACAAGGTTCTTTTATTTTTAATATTTCTTCTTTTTTGATTATGTTAGCAGTAGCACTTCTAGCTGGTTACTTTACTTCTAACATCGTCATTACTCAAATTGATGAAATTAATCAAATTGCAAAAAAACTTTCTGAAGGGGATTTATCTATAAAAATTGAAAGCCAAAATCAAAATGAATTTGACACTTTAAAATCTTCTTTAAATAAAACTAAAGAAAACCTTTGTTCTGTAGTTTCTTCTATTCAAACTACACTTAAGGAATTAAACCAAAAAGCTCTTCGCTTAGACTCTATTGCAAAAAGATTTAGTGATACAGCTCAAAAACAAGCTGCCTCTTCTGAAGAAACTTCTGCTACTATAGAAGAACTAAGTTCGAGTTTTGATAGTGTTGTTCAAACTATACAGACTTCCAATAAATCTTTAAAAGTAGTAGACAGTAAATCTCAAAATTTAAATGAATCCTTAGCTCTAGCAGGAAGAGGACTCAAAGATGTAGCTAAGCGTTCTTCTGAAACCAGTAGTGCAGCAGAGGCTGGTCGTAGTAACATTGAAAGCACAAATGAATCCATGAAAAAAATTCTTGACACTTCTCAAAAAATTAGCAATTTAGTTGGAATTATTACTGAAATCTCTGATCAAACTAACTTATTAGCTTTAAATGCAGCTATTGAAGCAGCCAGAGCAGGAGATGCTGGACGTGGGTTTGCAGTAGTAGCCACAGAAGTGGCAAAGTTAGCAGAAAGAACCGCAACCAATGTCAAAGACATAAAAGCACTTATTCACTCTGTAAACCAAGCTATTAAAGAAGGGGTAACCAACGTTGAAAACTCTTCTAGTTTTTTTGAAAAAATTATTGAAAGCATTCAACGTATTACTGAAGAATCTACAAAAGTCATTGACTCTATTCAAAAACAGTTTTCTACAATGGAAGAAATTGCCAGAGAAATCAATCAAATTAGCACTATGTATACAGAAATGGAATCAGCTATTGTAGAGCAAAAAGAAGCTACTTATCAGATGAACACAGTCTCTCAAGAACTTACTTCAGATGCTCAAGAACTTTCTGCTTCTGCTCAAGAGATTGACTCTAGTTCTTCAGAGATTAAACAACTCTCTCAAGCTTTAGCTAAAAAAGTTCAGTTTTTTAAGTTGAATAACTAAATGAAATTTCTTTTTATACTAATTTTTGTTAATTGTTTAGGGAAAAACATTGAGCAAGCTAAGTATTGGAAAGAATTTTACAAAATTCAAAATTCCATAAAATCCTTCAGTGAAAAAACTAAAACTTGGAAAATTGCTAATGGAAGCTTAGATCCAAGTGAAGAATTTAAACTTAAAAAAAAAGAAAATAAGTATTACTTATTTTTTGAAGCAGAAGTAAATTCTTATGAAGTTGTAGCTAGAGAAAATCTCGTTTTTAACAGCTTAGAAAACTATCCTAATTCTTATCTCTATGTAGAATACGAACCTTCTTACTTTCAAAGTCAAGAAACTTATATTTTTAAGAGAACTTTGAGGATTTTGTCTGGGCATGTGTTTTTTCCTCAAGATTTTTTAGCTTGGATTAGCCAAATGCAAGGTTTAAATAATCCAAAAACTTCTCTAGAAAAAGATCCTCTTTTTCAATTTCTCTGTGACAACTTTGAGTGTGAAATTCAAAATGAAACTAAACAATGGAGTTTAAATTTAAGTTTATCTAATAATTTGAAAAAATTTGATAAGAATTTTTATAATAGAATTTATAAACTTCTAAATAAAAATCAATATTTATTTTATTTTCTAGACTCAAAAACTCACAAAAGTATTGTACAAGTAATGTGTAAAGAACAAAAAATTCAAATTATCTGGAACAAAGAAAATAAAATTTTACCATCCTTAGATTCTATTTTATTACAAATGAATTTGAATATAAATTTTTATGGACTGAAAATAGACATACAAAACTGGAAGTATGGATTTGAATTTGAAAGACAAAATAAGACCTCTATCCTAAAAGGGAAATTTTTAAATATTCCAAATTATAAACTTTCTGGAAGACTTGGATATATTTTACCTAAACAAGTTTTAAACTTTTTTATTCCCGATAATTTAGATGAATACTTTGCTTTTTTCTTTATCTTGCGTCAAAAAGGAAACTTTGGAAAAGGTCATACTTGGAAAATTCAAATCCAGCCTTTTGGTTCTAACCAATATGAAATGTATTCTATCACAGAAGCCGAAATTCCAAAAAAATCTTTTCGATTCTTAGGAGGAAGCAGTGGATCTCAAGAAAAAGAAATTTTTCTTGAAACTTTACAAGAAAAAATTGTAAGTTCTTTGTTTAACAATTTTTTGAATTAAAAAGATTTCTAATAAGTGTAGGAATTTTTATTCCTGACATTACTACAACTAATAAGATTTTAAGTTTTTTAAAGATGACCTCTTTGTAAAGACTCATCCTTAATAAAAATGGGATTTTTTAAGTAAAAAATATATAAAATTTCAACCTTAGTTTTTTTTGAATTATATAAAAAGGGAGGATTTTTTAGGATAAGTTATTTTCATCGTAGACATGAGAAAAAGGTAGATTTGAAAGAATTTTAAAAATCCACTGTATCAACCTTTCTTATTCCAAAGCATCTAATAGAAAAGCTAGATTTGGCAATTGGTATAAATGATACTGCAGAAAACGCACTTAGACAAATTCACCAAAAGCGTTATTATGAAAAATTCGCAAACCTCAAAAAACCAATTGTC
>Ga0308414_1002476_pt1 | contig 12028 bp, 12 predicted proteins | sample HotsprSampleOS50_FD_205667 | JGI IMG/M metagenome (GOLD analysis project Ga0308414, IMG submission 205667) | Hot spring phototrophic mat microbial communities from Octopus Spring, Yellowstone National Park, Wyoming, United States - 20090730_OS50 ... | reverse complement strand
GAATGTCAAGAAAGTTGATGAGGCCGGCTATGATGCCGCGCTGCACGGCTTGGCGCACAATAAAAAGAAATCCGCCGCCCAAATGGTCAAAGTCGCCCAAAAACTGGCCGACCACGACGGCGGCCACAACAAGTTTCTGGAAAGCATCATCATCTGGCTGGATGTCCGCGCCCCGCGCTACTGGTGGCAGGAGGCCGACACCTTTCGCCTGTCCACCAAGCAGTCCGAAAGTACCATGCACACGCTCCACGAGGAACTGTTGGCGATAGACATCGACAATAACTCGGCGGTCGATGCGTTTATTCGGGACAATTTCGAGCAGGGATCGTGTTCGCGCGACATCTTGCGGGCGATTTATACAGCCGCCAAAAACAACGACCTGCTGGCCGTCAAGCGGCAGTTGCCGGAGGGCTTTTTGCAGACGCGGATGTGGTGTATGAGCTACAAAACCCTGCGCAACATCATCCTCCAGCGCCGCACGCATCGCCTGCCGCACTGGCAGGCCTTTATCCGCCAAACGCTCCAGCAGGCCGACCATCCCGAATTGCTGCCCGGCCTGACCCGCAAGGCCGACCCGCAAGACCCCGCCGCCTGCCCGCTGTAAAAAGGGGCGAGGAATTCCTTGCATTGCTTGAGGAGTATCCCTATAATAGTTGAAAATACTATCTCGGAGGGCACGACAATGTCGGAACAAAAATTAAACCGAGGATTATGGGTATTGTTCAGCGGATGTCTGTTGAGCATCCTTGTTTTTGCCTGGGTTCCTCTTGCGGTCTCTGTTGACCCCTTGGTGCGTATGCCCGGTACCCAGCCGGCGCAAAATATCACCTTGGAAGCGGCCAATCGCTGTCTGAATTGCCATGCCAATTATGTCGCCAATTCCGAAATTGAGCCGGGCGACGGCTGGAAGGGCTCGATGATGGCATAATCGGCCCGCGACCCAATCTTCTGGGCGTGTCTGACGGTCGCGGCACAAGATTCAGTCTGGGCGCTGGGCAATCCCAATGCGACGGATTTGTGCCTGCGATGCCATTTTCCGCAGGGCTGGTTGGGCGGTCGGTCCGATCCGACGAACGCCTCGGCGATGGCCGGCGATGACTTTGACGGCATTTCGTGTGATTTTTGCCATCGTCTGTACGATCCGTTTTATCAGACCACCTACAACGGAACACGAGAAGGCAGCAATTGGCTAAGCTACTGGAACGAGGCGACGGCGCTGTCGCAAAACTCTGCCGCAACAACCTACACACAGGACCGCACCGAATCTGCGGCCATTAAGATGTTTAACGGCAATGATTTCTTTACCAAGACCTTTGTGCCGTACTATACGACCTATACCGAAAACGCCGGCGGGCAGTATTTTGTGGCGGCCAACGCGACTAAACGCGCCAGTTTTGCCGATGCCGAGCCGAGCCACCAATTTTTCTACAGCCGCTATCACAAATCCAAATACTTCTGCGCGACCTGCCATGACGTGTCCAACCCGGCGCTGGCCAATTTGGGGCTGTCAGGGCTGCCGGATCAGTCCGGCGGGGCGCATCTAATCAGCGAACAGTATTCGGCGTTTCGCTATTTTCATGTGGAACGCACCTTTTCGGAGTTTATGCTCTCGGCCTACGCCCAGCAGGGCGGCACATCGCCTAACCCCGAATTTGTGCAGATGACGGGCATTCACAGCGTCTCCAAATGTCAGGACTGCCACATGTTCGACGTGGTTGGCCGCGGCTGCGATAAAAATCGCGCGCCCATTCGCCCCACACAAAGCACCGAACACCCCGCACAAGGCACGCCCGCGCATCCCAACAGCGGCCTGCCGATGCACGATTTGACCGGCGGCAACCTGTGGATGTCGCACATTCTGGCCAGCATCGACCCCAACAGCGGCGTCTATGACCCGGTTAATGCGCAGATTCTCAATAAGACCACCGCGCAGATGACGCTGGATTTGAACGCCGGCCAGACGCCCAAAACCAACGGCGCATTACTCAAGAAAGGCGCCGACCGCGCCCGCGACCAGTTGCGGTTTGCCGCGACACTGAAAGACATGACCTATGACCCGCAAACCGGCCAGTTGTCCCTCAAGGTACAGAACAACACCGGCCACAAACTCATCAGCGGCTTTCCCGAAGGGCGGCGGATGTTCCTGAGCGTTGTTGCCTATGTTAACGGTAAGGCGGCCTATGTCGCCAATCCCTACGACTATACAGTCGGCACACTCAAAGGGCTTTCAGCGTCCTATTCGCCCCATTCGCCGGCGTTGGCGACCGGTGAGGTGTATGTGGACGAACTGGTCTATGAGGTGAACCTTAAAAGTGATTTGACCGGACAGGCCAAGACATTCCACTTTGTACTGGCAACCAAACGCTCCAAAGACAATCGCATCCCGCCCAAGGGATTTAATGTCAATAACTCGTTTGAACGGATTTCACAGCCGGTATGGGGCGGGACGGATGCGCCCGATTACTTTACCGCCGCTGAATACGCCGGCGGGTATGATCAGGTGCAGTTGACATTGCCGGCGAATGCCGAGTATGTTTACGCGGCGCTGTACTATCAGGGAACCAGCCGGGAGTACATTGAGTTTCTGCGAGATCAAATCAATGGTACCGGCACAACCCTGAGCAGTCCGACGCCGTCCGGTGAGCCGAATGCCTATATCGTTCAGACCGATCCGTTCTTTGCCAAACTGCGCGTCTGGGGCAATATCATCTGGGACTTGTGGTATCACAACCACGGTCTGGACGGCAGCGGTGCATCGGTGGCAGGGATCGTCCCGTTTGAGATGGCCGCCGCCAGTTGGGGCAGTGCGCCAACACGACCGAAATCCGATCTGACCGGCGACTGGGCGGTGGATTTGGTTGATTTTTCCGCGTTTGCAGACAACTGGCTGCAGGCCGGCTGCGTATCGGCGACGTGGTGCGATGGGTCAGACTTTGACCGCAGCGGCAGCGTCGGGTTATCCGATGCCTTAATACTGGCCGATGAATGGCTCCGCGGCAAATAATTATTGACCGGCCGAGTCGGTCGGTGCAGGCATAGCGCCCAGAATGGCGGACTTGAACGCCTCAAACCCCATTTCGTCAATCAGGGCGCCGAGACGACGGTGTTTTTTGTCGGCATGGGTTTTGTAATACTGCACGATTTTATCCAGAATGGCCAATGCCTGCTCGGTCGAGACATCGCGCACCAGCTCTTGTGCCAGCCGCGGTTTTGCTCCGCCGTTGCCGCCGACCAGTATGATCCATCCCTTGACTGTGCCAACCAAACCGGCGTCTTTAATGCAGTTTTCGGCGCATTGATTGGGACAGCCGGAGATGCCGATCTTGAACTTGCCGGGCAGTTCCATTCCGTGATATTTTTCATCCAGCAGCATCCCCAGTCCTAAGCTGTCTTGCTGGCCGCGTTTGCAGAATGTCGTGCCGGGGCAGGCCTTGATACTGCGTACGCACATCCCGACAGCCGCGCCGGGCGACATCTTCAGGTCGTTCCAAACGCTGTCCACCTGTTCTTCTTTGAGGCCGACCAGAGCGATGCGGGCGGCGCTGGTAACTTTCAGGGCGGCTACGTTGTATTTGTCCGCGACATCCGCTATCCGGCGGAGCGTGTCCGGCGTAACCACACCGCAGGGCAGGTGTGGGGCTACGGCATACGTTTGTTTATCGCGTTGAAGAATAGCGCCTTTTTGTCCATCTTGAAGCATTTTAATGTCCCCAAAAAAGTATAAGCTTATCTTTTACTAAATAGTAGTTATAATTTTCATAAATAGATTGAGAAAAATCAAGTAAAAAACCACTGTCTTTCGTGTCCTCTTTTTAGTGTTGTGTTCCGTGTCGGGAAATGATGCGGCGGTACTCGTCCAGCATCAATTCATAACTTTGCGGCGGCATTCCTTCGAAAATGCAGTTGGAGGTCGAAAAGATATACGGCTTTCCGACCCCGCCATGTGTCATGCAATACTGCACCGATTCGCGGATTTTCGGCGCATCGACATCCTGCAAAAGATTGCAGGCGACATTGCCCATCAGTATCCAGTCGGGGTATTGTTCGCGCACGGCCTGAATGTCCATAAAGCCCTGCGGATCGACCGATTGAAAGCCGTCCACGCCGGTGGAATGAATCTGATCGAGAATCTTGTTGATATTGCCGTCCGAGTGCAGGATGACCGGCAGTCCCAACTCGTGAACGTATCCGACAAATTCGGTCATATAGGGTGTTACGAACTCGGCAAAGTGCGCCGGCGAGATAAACGGGCCGCTGTTAAAACCAAAGTCGGAATTCTGCACAATGAAGTCCACGCCGGCGTCGCGCTGCTGTTTGGCCAGCGCCTTGCCGTCGGCCAGCTTCTTTTTGGCCTCGGCGTGCATCTGTTCGGGCTGCTCGAAAAGCTTGACGACAAAGTCCATAATGTCGCTGCCGCTGGGCATCCAGAACACACAATCGCCGTTAAAATCAAAAATCAGGGTCTTATCTCCCAATTCTTTCTTGATACGGCGTGCCTGAGCAAATCGATCGACGTTTACCAACAGCGAGGTCGCATAAACCGCCGCCCAGCCGAATCGCTCAACTAAAAATGCCTTTACTTCCAAGTCCCTGTCCGAGGCCGCCTCCGGCGATGGATGGCTTTGATTGAAGGCCGAACGGTCAAAACCCAGATATTCTTTTTCAAGAAAAAACACCAATTCAAAATGGGGCGGAAACGCCGGTATTTGTCCATTGAGGATGCGGGCAAGCTGTTGTTTGTTGTCAGCGGAGGTCATTTTATTTTCAGCATAATAGTATTCGTATTTGTCGTGAGATATTGCCGTTGGGGCGTTCCAAGACACCCTCCTACCCAAAGAACGCCGGAATTCAACCGGCGGGCGGTGAACATGTCTATAACCGAGAACAAGCGATACGTCAAGTCCAAAGCTGTGCGCCCGGCGCACGGTTTGGCAGAATCGAAGCTGGAATGCACTTGTGTTTGTAGATTTTCAAAGACGATTTTATTTATCCAAATATAAACAACTAAAATTTTCGTAAATTCCTAAGTTTTCTCTTTACAACCAATGCGTGAGGGATTAGACTAATTTGTCCTTTGATAGAGTAAAAGTGAATATTGAGCAAGGATTTTTGAGTTATGGCACATAAAAAGGGACAAGGTTCAACCAGAAACGGTCGCGACAGCAATCCGAAGTATCGCGGCGTCAAGCTGTTCGGCGGGCAGTATGCCCCAGCCGGTGCGATTATTGTGCGCCAGCGCGGCACGCAGTTCTTCCCCGGCCGCAACGTCGGCATGGGACGCGATTTTACGCTGTTTGCAATGGCCGAAGGCAAAGTGCAGTTTACCGGACGGCGGGTCAGCATCGTCGCATAGACGCCGGACGTTCTTTTGACATATTCATACATAAAGCTCCGACAAGGGTGTGGAGCTTTTTTTCTGCCTTGGCGGGTAAAGTCATTGCGGGGGCGTGTTGTTACGTCTGAACGATAGAGGCCGGAGGCCGTCGTTTTTTCCATTAATTATATCATAACTTCTGCAATCAAATAAATTTATACGTTTACCCAAACGATGCGAACACGACCAGTGATGTTAACGCCGGGGAGTTTTATCAATGATCAAGTTCAAATGCTCCAGTTGTCCGCAGGAGTACCGAGTGGCTGACGAATACGCCGGCAAGAAGGTACGCTGCAAAAGCTGTAATGCGGTCAATACCATCCCTGCCCCTGCGCCCAAGCGGTCTTGCGGCGACAGTGTTGCGGCGTTCAATATGCTGCTTCAGGAACTCCTTCAGTATGAAAAGCAAGCTCCCTCTGTCGATGCCGAGGCGAGCTGAGCGGTTTTATGCGTTTATGTCGTTTCTTTTGTCCTTCCCTTGAAGGCAGCACGGCGATGTTGGATGCCGAGCAGTCCCGTCACCTTGCCAAAGTACTGCGTCTTTCCGTCGGCGATTCGGTCGAATTGATTGACGGAAAAGGATGTCTGGCATCCGCAACAATCAAAGAAATTGGCCGTCAACAGGCGATTTTAACACTCCTTGCAAAACAATACACCCCCGCCAAGACCGCCGGTCGGCTGATTCTGGCGGTCAGTATCGCCAAGGGCGAGCGGTTCGATTGGCTTGTTGAAAAATGTACCGAACTGGGCTGCGACCACATCGCGGCGGTAAGGTACCACAATACCGTCAAAATGGGATCAGAATCAGCCATAGGACGCGCCAAGAAAATCGCCATCGCCGCCGCCAAGCAGTCCGGACGAGTGTTTTTGCCTGCGTTAACAGGGCCAATCTCGTTCGAACAATCGATAGCTGAACTGTGCCGGCTTTATCCTGACGCCATACTTGCCTACGGCGACCCGCAAGGCCGACCGATTACATCCGTATTGCCCGCGCTGCGGCCGGATGTCATCGTTTGTATTGGGCCGGAAGGTGGGTTCTCGATGGAAGAACGCGACTTTTTAGCTCGGCGAAATGCCGTTGCACTGAGCATTAATGACGGGATTTTGAGGATTGAAACCGCTGCGGTTGCCTTTTGTGCAGTGTTGAACGGCATGCGTTGACGGTTCTGATTTCGGATAAAAAGGGTAAAAAACTTAGATTTTAAATGCGTTTTCAGTGCCGCCAAGCGGCCTTACGCACCATCAGCGGGGGGAGCTGTTCGGGTTTGACATGATTCATATTTAGACGAATGCAACTCCGCTGACTCGGATAAACCCGAATCTCGGTCTTGATTTCCTCCAACAAAGGAGGCGTCGTCAGTTTCTTTTTTTGTCGTCTGAACATCATTTTCTGTTTTTTAAGTACTATAATCTTCCGCATTGAAATATCGTCCTTGTCTGGTGGGTACTTTAGATGGATTGAAGCAAAAATCTATTTTTGGGGGCTGATATTTGTTCTTCTACGAGTTATAATTGATGTACCATTAAGGGGACGATATGGATGCTATAAACCGACAATCAAAGACGACTATATTTTTCAGCGTGCAGTATTTGCTGGCCGGGCAGTGGATGCCGGAGCGGGCGCGGACGGTAGAGTTTGAAAAGGCGCTGCTGGAAAACGGATTGGACTTTGCCCAGACCCAATCACTGCCGAATGCTTTTATGCTGACCCGCATCCAGCCGTCGCCTTTGCAGGTCAAGCTGGAAACCCCAGGGCCGCAGGTGGTCAGCTTGCTGGTTGCGGCCAACAATCCGACCTACGACCGCGAGATGTTCGGCCGCGATGCCGAGGCGGTCACGCGGGCGTTTTTGCAGACGTGGCCGTCGGATCATTATCAGGCGCTGAATGTCGTAACCAAGATTCACCATTTGTACAGCGCCCAGACGCACGCCTTCCAATACCTCTGGGAGCAGCGGCTGGGGCAGTCACCGGAGGATTTTCGCGTGCTGGGCGGACGACCCGTCGCCGGCGGCGGGTTGCGGCTGGTGATGCCCCCGCATGCGGCCGAAGGCGGCGAGCCGATCTCGATTGAGCTGCGGCTGGAGTCGTTTCTGCGCGAGCCGCAAAAGGTCTTTATCGAAACGACCTTCACATGGCCGCGACCGCAGGTCATCGTTCCGCAGCAGGGCTTTAACCCACAGCGGTACATCGAACAGACCGAACAATTTGCCGCCGAGGAAGTATGGAACTTCCTGACGCGAGGCGTATGAAGATAAGAATGAAGAATTGAGAATGAAGAAAAAGTTTCCAGTTCCGAGCGGCCAGCAGCCGGTTTTTTTCATTCTGACTTCTGACCTCTTACTTCTGTGTTCTTAAAATAATCAGTGTAATCGGCGGCTTAAAAAAGTTTTTTAAAATTGGCAATTTGAAATTTGAAATTGGAAATTGCATTATGTTCACGGGATTGATTGAAGCCGTTGGCACGGTTCGACGGGCGGCGGTAAACGGTTCACAGATGACGCTGGCGGTGGAGCTGGGGCAGATTGCCGAGGGCGTGCGACTGGGCGACAGCATCGCCGTTAACGGCGTATGCCTGACCGTCAGCACGCTGGCCGGCGGCTGCGCGACGTTTGATGTCAGCGGCGAGAGCGTTTCCCGCACGACACTGTCGCGCCTTAAGGTCGGCGGCAAGGTCAATCTCGAACGCGCAATGAGCGCACAGGGACGCTTTGGCGGCCATATAGTGCAAGGTCATATTGACGGCGTCGGCGCTATCGCGGCCATTCGCAAGCAGGGACAGTTTGCCGTGCTGCGGTTTTCCGCCCCGCCCGAATTGCTGGCGCAAATGGTGCTGAAAGGTTCGGTTGCCGTCGATGGCGTCAGCGTCACGATTGCGGCGTTGGACAAGACCGGCTTTGAGGTGGCCGTGATTCCGACCACGCTGAAGGAAACGACTTGGCAGGCCGCCGCCGTCGGCGATGCGGTCAACATTGAGACGGACATTCTGGTCAAAATCGTACGCCGTCAGCTCGAACAACTGCTGCCAATGCACGGCGGATTGACAGCGGAGAAATTAAAAGAGTTGGGGTTTTAGAGACAGAGGTCAGAAGACAGAGGTCAGAAGACAGAGGTCAGAAGACAGAAGACAGAATAGCTGCCAGCATCCAGCCGCCAGCGAAGAAAAGCTGGCAGCCGGCCGCTGGAATCTGGAAGCTAAACTACGAACTACGAACTAAGGACTCAAAACTATGGATGCTCTACTGTTAATGCTTATTTGCTTTGTCGGCTATGTCGTCGCCTATCACACTTATGGGCGGTTTTTGGCGCGGCGGATTTTTCATTTGCGCGACGATGCGCCCGTACCCAGTCGCGAAAAACAGGACGGCATCGACTATGTCCCCACGCGGCGGGGCATCGTCTTTGGCCATCATTTTACCTCCATCGCCGGCACCGGCCCGATTGTCGGTCCGGCCATCGGTATTATCTGGGGTTGGCTGCCGGCGCTGCTGTGGGTGACGCTGGGCTGTATTGCGATGGGAGCCGTCCACGATTTCGGCACGCTGGTGGTGTCGCTGCGCAACGAGGGCAAGAGCATCTCCGAGATTGCCGCCCGCTATATCAACAAACGGGTGCGGCTGATTTTCTTTATCATCGTCTTTTTTGCGCTGCTGATTATCATTGCTATTTTCGGGATTGTTATCGCCACCGTTTTTAAGCTCTATCCGCAATCGGTGCTGGCCGTCTGGCTGCAATTGCCGATTGCCGTCGGCTTGGGCTGGATGATTTATAAAAAAAATGCCAATGTCTTCCTTTCGACCATTATTGCCGTTGCGTTGATGTATGTCGGTATTGCCATCGGCGCTTGGAACGAACACGCGCAGTTTTGTCCAGTGCAGTTTCCCGATTCGTGGCCGATTCCGCCGACCGGCGTCTGGACGATTGTGCTGCTGATTTACGCCTTTTTTGCCTCGACGCTGCCGGTAACGCTGCTGCTGCAGCCGCGCGATTATATCAACGCGTGGCAATTGTTTATGATGATGGGACTGTTGGCGCTTGGCGTAGCGGTTGCAGCATTTACACGTCCGGAGTTTGAACTGGTCGCCCCGGCTCTGCATACGCCGGGCGCCGATGCGCCGCCGCTGTTTCCGATGATGTTCGTCATTATCGCCTGCGGGGCTATCAGCGGCTTTCATTCGCTGGTCGCCGGCGGCACCAGCACCAAGCAGTTGGCCAAAGAGCCGGACGCGCTGTTTGTCGGCTACGGCTCGATGCTGGTCGAGGGCGTCTTGGCGGTTTTGGTGATTTTGTGCATCGCCGCGGGGCTGAGCTTGGACGGCCAAGGGGCATTTGACCGCTATTACAGCTCGTGGATGGGCAATCGCGGGCTGGGCGACAATCTGGCTCCGGTCATTGGCGGAGCGGCGAATCTGATGGCAACGCTGGGTATCCCTAAGACGTTGGGGATGGCGATTATGGGCGTGTTTGTCGCCTCGTTTGCCGGAACGACGCTGGATACGGCCGTGCGCATCCAGCGGTATGTCATCGGCGAATTGGCCGAGGACTGCAAACTGCCGCAACTGTCCGGCCGATGGGTCGCCACGACGCTGGCGGTCGTTACCGCCGCGGCGCTGGCATTTGTCAGAACCAGCGGCGGCAGCATCTCCTTTGGCGCCGACGCGGCAGGGGCTAAGATACTTTGGCCGCTGTTCGGCACGGTCAACCAACTGCTGGCGGCCTTGGCGCTATTGGTGGTAACGATGTACCTCAAACGCAAAGGCGGCTGGGGCTGGCTGGTCGCGGGGCTGCCGTGTCTGGCGATGGTCGTGCTGACCGGCTGGGCGATGATTTTGAATGAAAAGGGCTTTATCCGTACGCAAAACCACCTATTATCGGTCTTGGGCGGCATCGTGCTGGCCTTGGCCGTGTGGATGACCGTCGAAACGGTTATTGTCTTTTGCAAGGCCAAAAAATCGTAGAAAGAAGAGGAAAAAACAGCGGCCCCAAAACATCTATAAGTAATTTTTATATATATACTTGTATTTTAATTAATGGCTTTTTCTTGCATTTTTGTCTCCGGTATGCTATACTACGTCTGTGGTTAGAGGTTACGGCTTCGGTATTGGGGGGTTCGAAAAGCAATTGTACAGAACCTGTTTCGGAGAGATGAAAATGAAGACCTATTATTACAAGTTCTGGATCCCGTTTTTTGCCACAAAGAAAAAGATTTTAGTGCTTGCTATCGCCAGCTTTTTGGCGCTGTGCTAAGCCGCATTACGACACATAAGACACCGCTTAAACGGATTTAAGAAAAAAACGCTGGGCTTATACTCCCGGCGTTTTTTTATGCGCCGACAAAAGCAAGGGTGAATTGACTTGTTTTGCGGGCAGCGGTATAATACGATTGTTAACCGCTTTTTGGGGATTACGGGACGATGAAAAAGGCAGCCGCAGGGATGCAACGCAAGATCTGGCAGGTTCGGCCTGCTCAGCCGTCTGTCCGTGCGCTTAGCCAACAGCTCAATATCAGCCCAATTCTGGCGCAACTCCTTATAAACCGTCAAGTTATAGAGATTCCACACGCCCAGTCCTTTTTGTCGCCCAAATTGACCGATTTGATTGAGCCGGCGCGGATGCCGGGGATGACGCGGGCGGTCAAACGCATTCTTGAGGCCGTGGATGCCAAGGAAAAAATCGCCATTTACGGCGATTATGACGTGGATGGGATTTCGGCGGTGGCGATTTTGTGGCATTTATTGCAGCTTTTGGGGGCGGAGGTGGATTATTACATCCCGCATCGGGTCGATGAGGGCTACGGCGTTAACGACGAGGCCGTACGCCAATTGGCTGAGGCGGGTACGCAGCTTTTGATTACGGTCGATTGCGGCATTACCGCCGTCGGGTCGGTGCAGTTGGCGCGATCGCTGGGGATGGATGTGATTATTACCGACCACCATCAGCCGGACGCGGCGCTGCCGGAGGCGGAGGCGATTGTGCATCCGCTGCTGGATGCGTCGTATCCCAATCCTGCGTCTTCGGGGTCAATGGTGGCGTTTAAGCTGGCTTGGGGAATGGCCGATGCGCAAAAAAAAGGCGGTCGCATCCCCGATGCACTGCGGCAGTTTCTGTTGAACGCCACGACGCTGGCCGGCATTGGAACGATTGCCGACGTGGTGGATTTGCGAGGCGAAAACCGCGTCTTGGCTGGATACGGCCTGCGGGCGATTGAAAAGACCAGCTTGGTCGGCATTCGTTCGCTGATTGATACGGCCCAGCTTGGCGGGGCGGGGGTGGATAGCTATGATGTGGCGTTTCGGCTGGCGCCGATGCTCAATGCCGCCGGTCGGATGGGGCATGCGCGGCTGGCGGTCGAACTGCTGACGACGGACAACGCCGTGCGGGCGCTGTATATCGCGCAATACCTCAAAGAACAAAACCGCCTTCGACAGAAATGCCAGCAGGATATTTTCAAGCAGGCCAAGACGCGGATTCTGCAATCCGGCCTCAATCACCCCGACCGCAAGACGATTGTGCTGGCCGATGAGGGCTGGCATACCGGCGTGATCGGTATTGTCGCGTCGCGCGTCATCGATGAGTTTTATCGCCCGACGATTATGATCAATACCGCCAACGGACTGGGGCAGGGGTCGGGACGGTCGATTGAGGGGTTTAATCTG
>Ga0308414_1002475_pt1 | contig 12042 bp, 7 predicted proteins | sample HotsprSampleOS50_FD_205667 | JGI IMG/M metagenome (GOLD analysis project Ga0308414, IMG submission 205667) | Hot spring phototrophic mat microbial communities from Octopus Spring, Yellowstone National Park, Wyoming, United States - 20090730_OS50 ... | reverse complement strand
TTAAAGAAAGCATCAAAAATAGAAAGTGTTATAATGTTTGATATTGGTTCAGAGGTTAGAGTTACTGATGGTCCTTTTAAAGACTTAAAGGGAAAGGTTGAGAATGTTGACTCTGAAAGGAATAAGATAAGAGTAAGACTTGAGATTTTTGGAATGCCAACCCCAGTAGAGCTTGATATATCACAAATAGAAAGAATTTAAACTATAAAAAAACTACAAACATAAAGAGGAATAAAAAAATGGCTAAAAAAGTAAAAGCAGTAGTTAAGTTGCAGTTGCCAGCAGGGAAAGCTAATCCTGCACCACCAGTAGGTCCTGCCTTAGGTCAGCACGGTGTAAACCTAATGGCTTTTTGTAAGGAATATAATGCTAAAACCGCTGACAAGCAGGGTTATATAATACCAGTTGTTATAACAGTTTATGAAGATAGGAGTTTCAGCTTTGTAGTAAAAACACCTCCTGCTTCAGATTTAATAAAAAAAGCTTTAGGTATAGAAAAAGGATCAAGTGAACCAAACAAGACAAAGGTAGGAAAACTTACAAAGAAACAATTAGAAGAGATTGCTAAACTAAAGATGCCAGACCTTAACGCTAATGACCTCGATGCCGCTATGCGGATCATACGAGGGACAGCATTAAATATGGGGGTAGAAGTAGAATCTTAAACCCCTAAAGCTGGAAAGGAGATGAGATGAGAAGAGGTAAAAAGTATTTAGAAGCCTTGAAAAAGGTTGACAAAAACAAGTCTTATTCTATTTCAGAAGCTGTCTCACTGGCTAAACAGACTTCTTATGCAAAGTTTGATGAGGCTATAGAAATAGTAATAAGACTGAACATCGAACAAAAGCACACAATAAGGGGAAGTATATCTCTACCTTATTCTATCGACTCAAAAGAAAAGAGAGTGCTTGTATTTGCAGAGGGTAATTTTGCAGAAGAGGCCAGAAAAGCAGGTGCTGACTATGTAGGGCTTGAGGAACTTATAGAAAAAATAAAAGGTGGTTGGTTAGAGTTCGATGTAGCAATAGCAACACCTGATGTAATGAAGTCTTTAGGTAAACTAGGACCTATACTGGGAAAAAGAGGCTTGATGCCAAACCCAAAAGACGGTACTGTAACTCAAGAAATAGCAAAAGCTGTATCAGAGTTTAAAAAAGGAAAGATTAACTATAGGGCAGATAAAGCTGGTATAGTTCACAACAAGATCGGTAAAGTATCAATGGAAGATCAAAAAATATTGGAAAACATAAAATCTCTATATGATGAAATCCTAAAGAAAAAACCATCAGATATAAAAGGTGAATATGTTAAGTCTATATTCCTATGTACAACAATGGGCCCTGGAATAAAAGTCGATAAATTGAGTTTAAAATAGGTAGTGGAGGATCAAGATGCCAAGTCAAAAAAAGATTGAAACTGCAAAAATATATAAACAAAACTTAGAAAAGTACGAAGGGTTCATAATAACAGGATTTAAAGGCTTAACAGTTGAAGAGATCACATCATTCAGAAAAACAATATTTAACAAGTCTTCCAAATATATGGTAATAAAGAACAATGTGTTTCAAAAGGTAATTGAAGAAAAAAACTTAAAGATTTCAGAAATAACTGAACCTACTGCAGTATTGTTTTCGAATGACCTTGTAAATGCAGCAAAAGCTATTAAAGACTTTATAAAAGAACCATCAAAAAAAGACAAAATTTTTATAAAAGGTGGTTTCTGTGAAGGTAAGATTGTTGATTCTTCTTATGTTTTAGCACTTGCTGACTTACCTTCTAAAGAAGAAATAATAAGTAAACTGCTTGGTACTTTAAATAACCCATTAAGCAGGTTTGTAAGGGTTTTAAACAATCCTATACAAAAATTGGTTTTTGCTTTAAAAGCAATTGCTGAGAAAAAACAATAAAAAAATAGAAAATCAGGAGGCTTAAAAATGGAAAAATTAACAAAAGAGCAATTATTAGAAATAATAAAAAGCATGACAATGGTTGAATTAAATGAGCTTGTTAAAGCTTTAGAAGCAGAGTTTGGTGTTAGTGCTGCAATGCCTGTTGTAGCTGCTGGGGCACCTGCATCTGGATCATCTGCTCCTGCTGAAGAAAAGAGTGAGTTCGATGTAATATTAAAAGATGGTGGTGCAAACAAGATAAATGTAATAAAAGAAGTTAGAGCTTTAACAGGTCTAGGGTTAAAAGAAGCTAAAGACCTTGTTGAAAAAGGTGGAAAAGTATTAGAAGGTGTAGCAAAAGACAAAGCTGAAGATGCTAAGAAAAAATTACAAGCTGCGGGTGCAACTGTAGAATTAGCATAAGTTTTTAAAAGAGGGAAGGACTTCTTTCCTCTTCAAATTCTACTCTTTCGTTTTTTTTGTGTGTAGTATTTGAAAAGGAAAGAGTTAATATGTATATAATTTCATTACTTAATCAATATAATCTTTTTTATTCATTTTCTGTAAGTAAGAAAACTATTTTTTTTGAAAATTAAATATAAATGAGGGGATATTCAATGTTAAAAATTAAACCAAAAAAAAGAGAATACATCGGCAAAGCAATAGAAAAAATAGATATTGAGATACCAAACCTGCTTGAAATTCAGTTAAAGTCTTATGATGATTTTCTCCAAAAAAATATCAATCCTAAAGAGAGAGACCCTGAAAAAGGACTAGAATATGTTTTAAGAACAAGCTTTCCTATAGAAAGCAACAATGGTAAGATAATATTAGACTATTTATACTATGAAGTAGAAGAACCAGAAAATACAGAAGATGAATGTATAAAAAAAGGTATTACTTATGAATATTCAATATGGGGAGTATTTAGGACAACAAACTTAGAGACAAAAGAAGTAAGAGAAAAAAGGATGTTCCTCTGTAAAATTCCTGCTATAACAAATAGAGGATCTTTTATATTTAATGGAGTTGAAAGAACAATCATAAACCAAATATATAGAACTCCTGGTGTAATATTTTCATACAATGATATCTATAACCTATTTGTAGCAAAGATAATACCCGCAAAGGGTTCATGGTTAGAAATAGAATTAGATGAAAAAAAGGAAGTTGTCTATGTAAGAATAGATAGAAAAAAGAGAATATTATTATCAACTTTCCTAAAGTCAATATATTTTGATGAATATAAAGGTAAAATAAACATAGAAAATGATGCTGATATAATAGACCTTTTTTATGAAACAATAAGCCTAAAACTTAATTCTCAAACTCAAATAAAAGAAATATTTGGTGAAAATGAAAAAAATGAAGTAGTTCTTGCAGAAGACATTATATCAGATGAAGAGATAAGGTTTGAAGCAGGTTATATACTAAGTATAACAGACATTGAAAAACTTATTGATAGGGGAATAAAAGAGATAAAAGTAATAAATCCTGCAAGTCTTGAAAAAAATAAAGTCATAATAAACACAATAAGAAAAGATGATATAGAAGACCTAAGTGATGCTATAGAAAAAGTGTTTAGCGTAATAAGACCAGGGAATCCTATACCATCATCAGAGAAAGCAAAAAAAGAAATATCTTCTATGTTCTTTGATGAAAAGAAGTATGACTTAGGAGAGGTTGGAAGATATAAATTAAACCTTAGACTATACAACAAAGAAGAAAAGTACCAAGAAAGAATTTTAAAAATAGAAGACATAATAGAAACAATAAAAAGACTTATAAAGATATACAATCAAGAGATACAACTAGATGATATAGACCACTTAGGAAATAGAAGAATAAGAAGTGTTGGAGAATTACTGGCTAATCATATAAAACTTGGTTTTTCAAGAATGGAAAGAACAGTAAAAGAAAGGATGACAACTGCTGAGGATGAGGCATTAAGTCCTCACAGATTAATAAGTATAAAATATATTACAGGTGCAATAAAAGAGTTTTTTGGAACAAACCCATTATCACAATTCTTGGAACAGACAAACCCATTGGCAGAAATCACACATAAAAGAAGAATAAGTGCATTAGGAAAAGGGGGATTAACAAAAGAAAGAGCGGGTTTTGAGGCAAGAGACGTCCACTACACACACTACGGAAGGCTATGCCCTATAGAAACACCTGAAGGGCAAAACATAGGTTTGATACTATCTCTTGGTATTTATACTAAACTAAACTCTTTTGGTTTCTTAATTACACCTTACAAAAAGGTAGAAAATGGATATATAACTGATAAAATAGAATACATAAGCCCAATAGAAGAGGATAACTATTACATAGCTCAGTTTGACACAAATAAGGATAACAAAAGAAAAATAACAGATGAACTAGTAGTATGTAGGCATCAAGGTAATATAACACTTGTTGAACCAGAAAAGGTAAATTATATAGACCTTACTCCTAAACAAATATTCAGTATATCAACTGCTCTTATTCCTTTCCTTGAACATGACGACGCAAACAGAGCATTAATGGGTTCAAACATGCAAAGACAAGCTATACCTTTAATAAACCCTGATGCCCCTATTGTTGGGACAGGACTAGAAGAAATAGCAGCAAAACACTCAAATGTTTGTATATCAGCAGAAAATGATGGTGTAGTTATAAAGGTGGATAACCAAAGGATAGTTGTTGAAGAAGATGGTGGAATAAAAAGAGAATATAAACTTGTTAAGATGAGAAAGACCAATCAAAATACAGTATATAACCAAAGACCTATTGTTAGAGTTGGTGAAAAAGTTAAAAAGGGACAATTATTAACAGATGGACCTGCTGTACAAGACAATGAACTTGCATTAGGGAAAAATGTTCTTGTTGCTTTTATGCCTTGGGAAGGATACAATTTCGAGGACGCTATAGTAATATCTGAAAAACTTGTAAAAGATGATGTTTTTACAAGTATAACTTTAAAAGAGTTTGTAACTGAAGCAAGAGATACTAAACAAGGTCCTGAGATAATCACAAGAGACATTCCTCATATAAGTGAAAATGCACTAAAATATCTCGATGAATCAGGAATAATAATACCAGGCACATATGTAAAACCTGGTGATATACTTGTTGGGAAAATAACACCTAAAGCATACAAAGAACAAATACCAGAATATAAACTATTGTATTCTATATTTGGAGAAAAGGCAAGGGATGTAAAAGATACTTCATTGAGAGTTCCTTCTGGCTTTGAAGGAATAGTTGTAGACGTAATAAAATACGATAGGTCTAATTATCCCGACTTACCAACAGGAGTAGAAAAACTTGTAAAAGTATATATTGCACAAAAAAGAAAGATAAAAGTTGGTGATAAACTTGCAGGAAGACACGGTAACAAGGGGGTAATATCAACAGTTTTACCTGTTGAAGATATGCCTTTCCTTGAAGACGGTACTCCAGTAGATATAGTACTAAACCCATTAGGTGTACCATCAAGAATGAACATAGGACAAATATTAGAAGTTTTATTAGGATGGGCAGGATACAAATTAGGTAAAAAGTTTGCAACACCTGTATTTGAGGGTGCAAAAGTAGATGACATAAAGAAATTATTAAAAGAAGCAGGGTTACCAGAAGATGGTAAAACATATCTTTATGACGGTAAAACTGGAGAGAGATTTACTGATAAGGTCACAGTTGGTTACATGTATATATTAAAGTTGAACCACATGGTTGATGATAAGATGCACGCAAGAAGTACTGGTCCTTATTCATTAATAACTCAACAACCTCTTGGAGGAAAGTCTCAATTTGGAGGTCAAAGAGTCGGTGAGATGGAAGTATGGGCATTTGAGACATATGGTGCTGCTTATACACTACAAGAAATCTTAACTGTGAAGTCAGATGACATAGATGGAAGGGCAAGAATGTATGAAAATATAGTAGAAGGAAAACTTTCACTTGAACCAGATATACCTGAATCATTTAACGTAATAGTGCAAGAATTAAGGGGATTAGCTATAGACCTGCAGATACATAGTGAAAGTGGTAAAATTCCATTTAAAGAAAAAGAAATAAACCCTAATATAGCTTTTTAAAAGGAGTACAAAATGCTAACACAAAAGGAAAATAAAAAGTTTGGAATAAATGATATAAAAAAGATAAAAGTAGTCTTGGCATCTCCTGAAAGAATAGTAAACGATTGGTCATATGGAGAAGTTACAAAAGCTGAGACAGTAAATTATAGAACTTTTAAACCTGAAGATGGTGGTCTGTTCTGTGAAAAAATATTTGGAACAACAAAAGACTGGGAATGTAAGTGTGGCAAATACAAGTCCAGAGTCTTTGAAGGTATAACATGTGACAAGTGTGGAGTAACAGTAACCCACTCAAGAGTAAGAAGAGAAAGGATTGGACACATAAAACTTGCTGTACCTGTTGCACACATCTGGTTCTACAGAGTAAACCCTTGTAGAATAGGGCTTATATTGGGACTTAGCTCAAATGAAGTAAAAGACATATTGTTTTATGAAAAATACATTATCATAAATAAAGGTGACTCTGATCTAAAGGAGAGAGAAGTACTTACTGAAGAACAATTAGAAGAAGTTAAAGAAAGATACGATGACTTTAAGATAGGAACAGGTGCTGAGGCATTAAGAGAAATACTAAAACAGATGGACCTTGAAAAAGAATTAGAAAGAGTAAAAGCAAAGATCCAAGAGAGAATAAACAAAGGGAAAGAGCCTAACCCAAAAGACTTAAAAAGACTTGAACTTATAAACGACTTCATAAAGTCTGGCAACAGACCTGAGTGGATGATACTTACTCATCTTCCTGTAATACCACCTGAGTTAAGACCTATGGTTCAATTAGAGGGTGGAAGATTTGCTACAAGCGATCTAAATGACATATACAGAAGAGTAATAAATAGAAATAATAGACTAAACAAATTAAAATCTAAAAATGCACCAGACATAATACTAAAAAATGAAAAAAGAATGTTACAAGAAGCAGTCGATGCATTACTTGACAATACAAGAAGTAAAAAAACAATAAAAGTAAATAACAACAGACCACTTAAGTCATTATCTGACCTTTTCAAGGGAAAACAAGGTAGATTCAGACAAAACCTTTTAGGTAAAAGGGTTGACTATTCAGGAAGATCTGTAATAGTTATTGGACCTAAACTTAAGATGTATCAGTGTGGTATACCAAAAGATATGGCAGTTGAGTTATTTAAACCTTTTATAATAAGAGAACTCAAAAACAGAGGTCTTGCTACTCACGTAAAAGAAGCAAGAGAATTAATTGAAAGAAAAGATCAAAAAATCTGGGACATTCTAGAAGAGGTTATTCAAGACCATCCTGTATTATTGAACAGAGCACCTACACTACACAGACTAGGTATACAAGCATTTCAACCTATACTCGTTGAAGGTAAGGCAATACAGTTACACCCTCTAGTCTGTAAAGGATACAATGCAGACTTTGACGGTGACCAAATGGCAATACACGTACCTCTATCAATTGAGGCACAACTTGAGTGTTGGATGCTTATGCTATCAAGTAAAAACCTTCTTGACCCTGCTAATGGAAAACCAATAGTAACACCAACTCAGGACATACTATTAGGTCTTTACATATTGACAAAGAGAAGACCCGGTGATATTGGCGAGGGTAAAGTTTATTCAAGTTTTGAAGAGGCTTTAAAAGCTTACGATGCAGGATATTTATCAATAAATGCTCTGATAAAAATTTGGTATAGAGGAAAATATAAAGAAACTACGCTAGGAAGAGTTATTTTTAACTCAAAATTCCCAGCAAGTCATCCTTTTATAAATGATACTATTGATGACAAGAAAATAAAAGCTATAGTCTCAGAACTAATATATAAATATGGTCACTCAACAACAGTAGAAATATTAGATGAGATAAAAGAGCTAGGATATCAATTCTCAAAAAAATACGGTATATCTATAGGAATAGATGACATAATAATACCTGAAGAAAAATATGAATTAGTTAAACAAACAGAAAAAGAAATAGAAAAGATTGAAAAGTCATACAGAGAAGGTATACTCTCTGACCAAGAAAGATATAACAGAGTTGTCGAAAAGTGGGATGAAATAAACAATAAAATAAAAAATATAATGTTTAACAAACTATCAAAAGACAGAGAAGGGTTCAACCCTATATTCATGATGGCTGATTCGGGTGCAAGAGGTAGCAAGGAACAGATAAGACAGCTTGCAGGCATGAGAGGACTTATGGCAAAACCAAGCGGAGAAATCATTGAAGTTCCTATAAAGTCAAACTTTAAAGAAGGGTTGACAGTACTTGAGTACTTCAACTCAACACACGGAGCAAGAAAAGGTTTAGCAGATACAGCTTTAAAAACAGCAGACGCTGGTTACTTGACTCGTAAACTAGTAGATGTGGCTCAAAACATAGTAATAACAGAGGAAGATTGTGGTACTGATAAAGGAATAGAAATAACTGCAATAAAAAGTATTAATGAAGATAAGATAATAGAAAGTCTTGCTGATAGAATAACTGGTAGATTCCTTGCTGAAGATATATATCATCCTTCTACAGGTGAATTAATAGCTGAAAAAAATACAGAAATAGCTGAAGACTTAGCAGGATATATAGAAAAAATAGGAATAGAAAAAGTAAAAATCAGAAGTGTCTTAACATGTGAGTCAGAAAAAGGATTATGTGTTAAGTGTTATGGAAGAAACTTGGCAACAGGTAAAAGAGTAGAAGTTGGAGAAGCAGTAGGAATAGCAGCTGCCCAGTCTATAGGTCAACCTGGTACTCAGCTTACAATGCGTACATTCCACATAGGTGGTGTTGCATCAGTAAGTGGGGCAGAAGAAGGGAAAATAACTGTAAAAACCCCAGTCTTTATAGTAAAATTGCCAAAATATATGGTAAAGAAAGAAGACTATGGTATAGTAACAAGAAATGACTTTATAACAGTAAAAAATATAGTAAAAGAGTTTTTAATAGAAGAAATATCAGAATATTACGTAAAAGAAGGTGAAAAAGTATATCCTGAAACTCTTATAGCTAAAGACAAACATGGAACAGAGATAAAAGCAGGTGTTACAGGAATAATCCTAATTAAGGATGAAACAATATATATAACAAAAGAAGAGAGCCAGATAAATGTAAAACCAGGAACGAAAATATATGTTGAAGAAGGCGAAATAGTAGAGAGAGACACAGAAATAGGAGAAATAGACTTTAATGTTGAGTTCATAGTCTCTGAAACAGATGGTAAAGTAAGATATGAAAACATATTTGAAGGCACAAACTTAAAACTAGAAAGAGAAATAGGCAAAAAAGTACAGAAATACATAACAGAATCAAAAGCAGAATTACTACCAAAAGTAATAATAGAAAATAACAGAAGTGAAGTTGCAGACTACCCATTACCTGAAGGATGTTTATTAAATGTTGATGAAGGAGAAGAAATAAAAGCAGGTGATATTATAGCAAGGATAGCTGTATCACAGATAAAGGTAAAGGATATAACTGGTGGTCTACCTAAAGTAACAGAACTATTCGAAGCAAGAGTTCCAAAAAACTGTTGTTTCTTAGCAAAAGAAGATGGAATCATCGAGATACTGAAAAAATCAAAGGGCAAATATATTGTTGCATTAACTTATACTGATGAAAATGGAGAAACACATAAAGTAAAATATGGAATACCTACAAACAGAACTTTGTTTGTAAGAAATGGTGAATTAGTAAAGAAGGGACAAGCACTGTGTAGTGGTGAAAAAAATCCACATGATATACTAAAAATACTAGGACCTGAGGCTGTTTCAGAATACTTACTGCATAAAATACAAGAGGTATATAGAGAGCAGGGAGTACAGATAAATGATAAACATATATCAATAATAATAAGACAGATGCTATCTAAAGTAGAGATAATAGACCCAGGAGATACAGACCTGATAATAAAACAAAAGATAGATAAGATAAAACTTGACAAGATCAATAAGAAAGTAATAGAGGAAGGTGGTGCTCCTGCACAAGCTAAACCAATACTGATGGGGATAACAAAGACTGCTCTAAACACAGACAGTTTCATAGCCGCCGCTTCATTCCAAGAAACAACAAGAATACTAACAAGGGCCTCAATAAAAGGCTTGGAAGATGATTTAATAGGTCTTAAAGAAAATGTAATAATAGGGCATATGATACCTGCTGGTACTGGATATGTGGTTAGGCAAAAATCAAACTCAACGGAGGAATAATTAATGATAAAAGTCGGTATTAACGGTTTTGGTAGAATAGGGAGGACTGTTTTAAGGTCTTTCTTTAATTATGGTTCTTTCAAAGACAAAATAAAAATAGCAGCAATAAATGATATCACAGATTCAAAAACTGCTGCTCACCTATTTAAGTATGATTCTGTAATGGGTCGTTTCAATGGTAGCATTGAAGCAAAAGAGGACCAAATAATAATCAATGGTGAACCTATAAAGTACTATAGTAAGAATATAGGTGAAATACCTTGGTCTGAGAAAGAAGTAGATGTAGTAATAGAATCTACAGGAAAGTTTCTATCTAAAGAACAAGCAAGTAAACACTTGGGTGGAAGCGTAAAAAAGGTCATAATTGCAGCTCCTGCTAAGGGTGAGGTTGACCTTACTGTTGTTATAGGTGTAAATGACAACTTAATAAAACCAGATATGAAAATAATATCAAATGCTTCCTGTACAACAAACTGTTTAGCCCCATTGATTAAAGTACTAAATGATAACTTTGGGCTAGATTCAGGTTTTATGTTAACAGTACACTCTTATACAAATGACCAGAGACTTTTAGACTCTCCACATAGTGACTTAAGGAGAGCAAGATCAGCTGCCCTTTCAATGATACCAACAACAACAGGTGCAACAAAGGCAGTAGAAAAAGTTATTCCAGAATTAAGTGGAAAACTTGCAGGCTATGCTATAAGAGTCCCAACCCCTAATGTTTCAATAACAGACTTTATTGGTATATTAAAGAAAGAAGTTACAGTTGAAGAGGTCAATTCTGTATTCAAAAAAGCATCTGAAACATATTTAAAAGGTATATTAGAATATCAAGAAGAACCAATAGTATCAGCAGACATAATGGGCAATCCTCATTCTTCAATCTTCGATAGCTTATTGACACAAGTTTTACCTAATAACAAAAAATCAGTAAGAGTAGTCAGCTGGTATGACAACGAATGGGGATATTCAACAAGATTGTTAGAACTTTCAATAAAGGTTATGAAATAAAATTTTTAGACAAAATTTTATATTAAAAGGGAAAAAAAATGAGTTCTTTTATAGATTATGCGATAAATAAAAAGTCATTAGAAGATGTCAATGTATCAAAAAAAAGAGTAATACTAAGGGCAGACCTTAATGTGCCTTTAGACCATAACTTGGAAGTAATGGATACAACAAAGATAGGCTCTTCTCTTCCAACAATAAAGCACTTATTAAAAAATAAAGCAAGTGTTATACTAATAAGCCACTTAGGTAGACCAAAAGGAAAAGTTGAAGAGAGATTAAGACTATTACCTGTTGCAAGGAAGTTAGAAGATAAACTTGGACAACCTGTACTGTATGTAAAGTCTGCAATAGGTCCAGAGGTTGAGAGAATTGTTGATACTCTTAGACCTGGTGAAATCCTTATGCTTGATAATATAAGATTTTATCCTGAAGAAGAACAAAATGAACCTGAGTTTGCCCAAAAACTTGCATCATATGGAGACATATTTGTAAACGATGCCTTTGGGACATTACACAGAGCACACGCATCGACAGTAGGTATTGCAAGATTTTTACCAGCAATAGCAGGTTTCTTGGTTGAAAAAGAAATAAAATACTTTACAGATATATTTCAAAATCCTAAAAAACCTTTCACTGTAATACTTGGAGGGTCAAAGGTATCAACAAAGATTGGTGTAATAAACAGCCTTATGAAAACTGTAGACACACTATTAATAGGTGGGGCAATGTGTTTTACATTCCTTAAAGCACTCGGTAAAAAGATAGGAAAATCAATGTATGAACCTGATAAGTTAGACTTAGCATATCAGATCCTAGATGATGCCAAAAAAAATAATATAGAAATAGTTCTTCCTGTTGATATTGTTGTTGCCTCAGAA
>Ga0308414_1002470_pt1 | contig 12060 bp, 14 predicted proteins | sample HotsprSampleOS50_FD_205667 | JGI IMG/M metagenome (GOLD analysis project Ga0308414, IMG submission 205667) | Hot spring phototrophic mat microbial communities from Octopus Spring, Yellowstone National Park, Wyoming, United States - 20090730_OS50 ... | reverse complement strand
GCGCCTGCCCACAACCCACCTTACGTTCAGGCCATGCGTTTGCTTTCCGCGCAGTTCCCTGAGATTCCACTTGTGGCTGCCTTTGAAACGGGGTTTCACCAGACCATTCCACAAGGAAATCGCTATTATGCCATTCCCTTGGAGTGGTCAACACAATATGGCATCCTGCGTTATGGCTTTCATGGAGCTAGCCACCGTTACATTTCAACTCGAATTGCAGAAATCCTGATGAGGCAGGATCTTCGGATCATCTCGTGCCATCTGGGAGGCAGTAGCTCCCTTTGCGCGATCCATGCAGGCAAGTCGATTGCTTGCAGTTTGGGGATGAGTCCACAATCCGGTTTGCCCCACAACAACCGAGTAGGTGATTTCGATATCTTCGCCCTTCCAATTATTCTTCAATCCACAGGTCTAACCTTAGAAAAGGTTTTGGAAAAGCTAGCTTCTCAAGCTGGTTTGTTCGGAATCTCAGGGTTCAATGATCTGCGGGATATTGAAGCAGCAGCAACAAAAGGCGATCCCAAGGCGCGATTGGCACTGGACATATTTGTTTCAAGCGTTCGTCACTACCTGGGAGCTTATCTTGTTGCACTCGGCGGTGCGGACGTAATCGTGTTCACAGGCGGTATCGGAGAAAACTCAGTGCAAATGCGCGCTGAGATATGCGCAAATCTCCATGAATTAGGAATTCAGCTAGATTCAGATTCAAATAATCGAGCTAAGGGTGAGATGGCCATTCACTCAGCTGATAGTCGAATTCAGATTTGGACGATGCCCACAAATGAGGAAATCATTGTTGCTCGGCTAACTTATGATCTGATTCGAGGAGGAAAATAATGTTTGTGGCAAAGGTCACAGGAAGTGTTGTCTCAACACAAAAGGTCCGCAGCATGACCGGCCACAAACTGTTGATCGTGGAACCATTGCGAGTAGATCCAACAACAAAAGATAAGTTGATTGGCACAGGTCGCAGTTTTGTTGTTGTTGATACAGTCGGGGCTGGACAAGGTGAAACAGTGCTCATCGTTCAAGGTTCTTCGGCTCGTCTTACTCCCGAAACAGAAAAATTACCTGTGGATGCGGCAATTATTGGCATCATAGACAGTGTGAACGTCTTCAACAAAATCATTTTCTCGAGCAGTAGTAGCGAGGGGTAAAATCCATGCAAGCAACGGAAGATGTTATCCGAAGTGTAGTCGCTCAAGTACTCTCCCGAATCAATACAAAAACAAACAGTTTGAACATCCGATCTTCTTCAAATCTGCGTGGTGTATTCAATAACGTCGATGATGCCGTGGCTGCTGCGAGTGCTGCACAACGAGAATTTGAACGCCGGAGTATTGCAGATCGAAAACATGCAGTCGATTGCATTCGCAAGATTTGTGTCGAGCATGCAGAAGAATTGGGAAGGGAGGAACTCGCCGAAACAAAAATTGGCAAACTTGTCCACAAAATTGAAAAACTTAAGGTAGTTGCAGATCGCATTCCTGGCACCGAATTCTTGCGTACAGAAGCATTCAGTGGTTCGGATGGTGTCACACTAGAAGAGTATGCACCTTTTGGTGTTATCGGTGCTATCACGCCGGTGACTCACTCCCTTCCCACACTCGCATGCAATGCGATTAACATGCTTGCCGCTGGGAATTCCATCGTAGCCAATCCTCATCCAAACGGTGCTAAGATTGCCGCTAAAGGTACGCATCTGTTCAATGAAGCGATTTATAAAGCAATCGGTATCGACAATCTGATTACTCTCGTCGGTAACCCAACGCTTGAAACTGCTCAAGCCATTTTTGACCATCGCGATGTTAAGCTCATTTGTGTTACAGGTGGACCAGCGGTTGCTCGCGCGGCATTGCGTAGCCCTAAGCGAGCGATTGTAGCTGGACCAGGAAACCCTCCGGTTGTGGTCGATGAGACGGCTGATCTCCACAACGCTGCAAAATCGATTATTACAGGTGCCGCCTATGACAATAATCTGTTGTGCATTGGTGAAAAAGAGGTCTTCGCTGTAGCGAGTATTTTTGATGAACTCTGTGAAGCGATGTCTCATCACAAGGCAGTTCAACTTAATTCATCACAAATTGATGCTCTTACAAAGATTGCGTTTGTTAAAGATGATAAAGGAAATCTACTACTGAACAAGGATCTAATTGGACAAGATGCTGTTGTTCTTGCTGAAGCTATTGGTCTGAATGTGCCTCGTGATACAGAGCTACTGTATGGCGAGACGGATGAGCATAACCCCTTTGTCGGTCATGAGCAAATGATGACATTCGTTCCCTTCGTTCGGGTTTCAAATGTTGACCTAGCAATCACACTTGCGAAGAAATACGAGCACGGCTACAAACATACGAGCATCATTCATAGCCGGAACATTGATACAATTACTCGCATGGGGCGTGAGTTGGATACGACTCTCTTCATTCAGAACGGCCCAAGTATTGCTGGGTTAGGTACGGGTGGTGAGGGCTATCTCAGTTTTTCAATAGCTACTCCAACAGGAGAAGGAGTGACAACTCCTCTTACTTTTACCCGAATCCGTCGCTCCACTACCGTTCGTGCATTGAGGGTAATTTAAGATGCAACTTGGTAGAGTGGTTGGGTCTGCTACTTCAATCATTAAACATCCAACACTATATGGACTACGACTGTTGGTTGTCCAGCCGATTCATCCTCCTGGTATCCTTGATGGTGAACCCATTTTGGCCATAGATACATTTGGAGCTAGCAGTGGTATGCGAGTATTATTAACAACAGACGCGATTTACGTCCGAGACTTAGTAAAATCGAAAAATTCTCCAATTCGATTTGCAGTGATGGGCATTGTTGATGAGCCTCTCGCCACTTAGGATGTTTGAACATGGAACAGCGGCGTATACCGTTTGGCATGATCGAGCTTATGATTTGTTGCCAGCGATCGTGACGAGTCTACGTCGCGAGGGACTTTATTTGCCTCTGTACGCTGTGAGTGGACCTCCCCCCCACTGGACCTGTGAGATCGCTCGACAGGTCGTTGCGGATAAACACGCTGGAGCTGTTATTTTTACATGTTCACCAAGTGTTGTTTCTTGTGTAGCTAATAAAATACCGGGCATTCGTGCGGCAATGGTCTCTTCCATCCCTCAATATCAATCAGCTTTGCTACAGCTAAATCCTAACATCGTCGTAGTGGAGATGCCAGGTCGCACTTTTTTTGAAATGAAATATTTTGCTCAATGTCTTCATATGCAATCTCAAATAATGGAATCATCGCTTTTGCAAACTCTCCAGGAACTTGACAAACATGCGCATCGCTAACGTGATTGGTTCTGTCACGCTCTCTCGGGTTCACCCAACTCTACTTGGTGCCCGGTGGATTCTCATTACTCCGATGAGTTTAAACGGTCTTCAATCGAATATTGCTGATGGGGAAGACTTAATTGCCTACGATGATTTAGGTGCAGTTATCAATATGAAAGTTGCTCTCGCAGAGGGGGTCGAAGCTGCCGCACCATTTTTTCCCGAGCAGAAACCTGTTGACGCATATTGTGCAGCTCTACTGGATAACTTAGATATTTTTTTGGAGAATTCCGATGGTGAACGAATATAAGCTTAAGGAACAAATCTGTGAGATCGGTCGGCGACTCTACAATCGTGGTTTCGCTGCTGCGAATGATGGTAATATTACAGTCCGTTTGAATGACAAAGAGTTACTATGTACTCCAACCATGGTATCGAAGGGTTTCATGAAACCTGACGACATCTGCAAAGTAGATATGGAAGGTAAGCAGATAGCCGGTACTCGGAAGCGTACGAGTGAGGTTCTACTTCATCTAGCAGTCTATCGCCATCGTCCAGACGTGAATGCGGTCGTTCATTGTCACCCACCGCATGCTACGGCCTTTGCAGTGGCTCATGAGCCGATTCCTAAGTGTGTGCTTCCGGAGGTTGAGGTGTTTTTGGGTGAGGTGCCCATCGCTAAGTATGCGACACCTGGTGATCATCGGTTACCTGAGACGATTATTCCTTATGTTAAGGATTGCAACACGATACTCCTGGCAAATCATGGAACGGTCACGTTCGGCCCTGAGTTAGAGAATGCCTACTTTAACAGCGAAATTATCGATGCGTACTGTCGAATTTTGATTCTCTCGAAGCTCTTGGGTCGAGTAAATTATGTGAGTGACCAAGATGCTTCTGAACTTCTCGAGTTCAAGAAACGCCTTAAGTTGGATGATGTTCGTTTTCGTGATGACTCTAATTGTATGATATGTGGTCCGAGTAGCTTCAATCATCGTTATAGCGACTTTGTTCCACAACCTCTCGCTTTTCAACCCGAGTGTGCACCATCCGTTGGTCCCTGCGAGTTGGGAACTGCAGCGTTGAAAGCGATCCGATCAACTCAGACGAAGAATCACGAAATGGAAGAACTCGTAAAGAAAATTACGGATCAAGTGATGGCTGCCCTCAATGTGACATGAAAGGTTTGATGTGGAAGGCTCAATCGCAAGGCGTGCCTGGCTTATCCTCAGCCTCGTTGTCTTCGTTACGCTACTGGGTGCTGTAGCTGTAAATATCTTTTTAGTTTTGCTGGGGGATTGGGAGAATCATGAAGCGGAACTTACCTTAGCAGTGCGTGTCATCTGGGTAGTTTGGGGGTTGGTTGCTGCCTCAATTGTTCTCACGCGAGTCACCGTTTTTGGTTGGTCATTCCGTAAATATTTTCGATGGGATGGTGAGGGTGAACCACCCCCTGGGGCACCACGACCGATTAAAGCACCCTGGTACAAGTCAGCAGCGGCGAGTTTTGGATTTACCGTTGCGATCGTTTCGATCACTGGTGTTGCTGTTTTGGTCACGGCTATTCTCTCTTTGTTGCTCAATCCCTTTGAATCTCAGGTCTATGGATTGGCTATCAAAATTGTTTGGGCATCTTGGTGGGTTCTATTGATTATTTTAGTACTTATCCGTGTAACAATTTTTGGTCTTCATCGGCGAGATGCTGTTAAGGAGGAGCAATAGTTTATGAAGGTTAGTATTGTTGGTGGTGGAGGATTGGTTGGGAGCAGTGCTGCTTATTCTCTTCAATGTAGTGGTAAGGTAAGCCAAATCTGTCTTATCGATGCAAACCATGAGGCTGCTCAAGGGCATGCCTACGAGATGCTCAATGCTTCATCTCTTACCTCCGATATCCGCGTGTTTGCTGGCTCCATGGCTGACATTGCTGATACGGATATTGTGGTTATCACCGCAGGATTAAGACGAAAACCGGATGAGAGTCGCTTAGATCTCATTCATCGTAATGTTGATCTTTTTTTGTCTCTGCTTTCCGAAGTAACAAAGGCTGGTTTGAGAAAGTCGGCTTATTTGATCGTCGTGAGCAATCCAGTCGATGTGCTGACCTATTTGGCGGTGCAACGTTCTGGGTTGCCTTGGCAACGTGTTTTAGGGTTGGGTACTCAACTCGATACAGCTCGCTTTCGAGGCAACCTTGGTCAATTGTTGAATGTGCCGCCCTCGCAGGTTCATGCTCTGATCCTTGGCGAGCATGGTGATAGTATGGTGCCCATCTGGTCTAGTGCCTCTATCAACGGTCTACCACTTACGCAATGGCCAGGTTATACTCCTGCGTTGGGTGCTAAAGCTTTTGAGGATACGAAGACCGCTGGTGCGACTCTTATTAAACTTAAAGGGGGTTCTAGCATGGCTGTCGGTCATAGTATCCGAGAAGTTGTAGAATCCATCGCTGATGATAGTCGTCGGATTTTGCCTGTTAGTACCTTGCAGTTGGGTCTTTATGGTGTGCGTGATGTCTGTTTATCTGTGCCCACGATTGTAGGTTGTGGTGGATGTCGTCAACAAATTCAACTCAACTTGCTACCCAAGGAACAACAAGGTTTACAGCAGTCCGCTCGCGTTCTTCGCGAGATTATCGATCAAGTTGAGAGCCGGATTGGGAGGGTGCGGGCGGACACAGGCATCGTTCCCGAAGCGAACCTCCGTCCGCGAGGTAATGCAGTTCCTACTCCTATACAACGTTCAATACCACGTTCAGCCTGGGGCAAGTGATCTATCTACCCACGGTTGGATGGTTTGATCGGGGGAATCCTTCCATCATGCAAAAGTCACTGGACGTTAAACTGGCCAGCATCCATGCCAATCCTTCTGGTTGTAAAGACTTCATTCTGGCCGATGCTAAGGATGCGGACATGGCCTTGGCAATTGGTGCGCCAGGACGTTCGCCGGAGGCGCATGGTGCTGAGGTGAGGTTTCGTAGCCTACAAGAATATCGCGACCTGATTGTTCAAATAACTGAGCAAGCGATGGTCGATATTATGTTAATGTCGGCCGCAACAAATGAATTGCTAACGATTCAGCGACGCTTATTTGATCGAAGTCCGGTAACGCCAGCGGCTCGGGCGAATGATACCACGGATATTCATATCGTTCGTGGTGCACGTTATCCGAATGATCCTTCTCTGCCGTTTCGCACTACTACACTCGATCATATTCAATGTGGCCATCTGGATTGCAAGCCAGAAGAACGGATGTTGGGAGCAAATCTTGGTTTGTATAGTATTACATTTACCAATGATACGGAACGCGATCGAGATGCGCTTGAGGAATACAAGCAGTTTCGTTTGGAAGCGGAACGCAAAGGATTTCGGCATTTTTTGGAAGTCTTCGATCCTAATGTTCCCGGGGCAGTTGAGCCATCGAAAATAGCGGAGTTCATCAACGATGCGATTGTTCGCACTTTAGGCGGAGTAACTTCGCGTGGGCGACCCTTGTTTTTGAAGATGGTGTATCACGGCCCCAAGGCTTTGGAAGAATTGGTCAACTATGATCCGCATTTGATTGTGGGGATTCTCGGTGGGAGTGCGGGCACCACTTACGATGCCTTTAAGCTGCTTGCTGAGGCTAAGAAATATGGAGCGCGGGTAGCTCTGTTTGGTCGGAAGATTAATCATGCAGAGAATCAGCTAGCATTTATTCACTTCTTGCGTCTCATCGCCGATGATGAGATTTCGCCCGAAGAGGCTGTTCGTGCTTATCATGGGGTGTTGCAGGCTTTGGGGATCAAACCGCATCGCGAACTTGCTGCCGATATGACCTTGCAAACGGGAGTGATGAGTTATGGAGGTGGCGGTCCCACGATCAGCTTTCCACCGCCTGTTGCCTCTGTTTCGACGACTACTCCTTCGAAGCCCAGCAAGAAAGAAAAGCCGCCATGCGGCTGCAACGATTGCAATTGCGCGACCAAACCAACCAATCGAAATGAACCGACCCCGGATTTTACGAAGATGACAACCGCGCAGAAGCTAGCGTATCAAAAGGCCAAGTGGGACCGCATCCTGGGCTGAGCGAACGCGACGGCACAACCAATAGGCGAGATTCCGACGGTACAACCAATAGGCGAGATTCCTAAGATAAAGGTGCCCGTTGGTTGGGAGTGCGATCGTGTCGCTACGTCAGGCTGTTTTGCAGTTATATCGTGAGGTAGATGCTGAGGTGGCCGCTGCTGGGCCAGTGTGCCGTGCTTCGGGTCGTTGTTGTCGATTCGCTGAATATGGCCATACGTTGTTTGTAAGCCAACTCGAAGCCGATGTGTTGCTGGCCGAGGCTCCCCCCTATGATCCGGCACTTGTGACGGAGGCTTTTTGCCCCTTTCAGCAAGGGAATCTTTGCACAGCTCGTGAGCCACGTCCGCTAGGTTGTCGCGTCTATTTTTGTGATCCTGCCTATCAAGAACGAGCTGTCGAAATTAGCGAAAAATATTTGCGCCGTCTGAAGGAGCTTGCGGAGCAGCATCAGACCGGTTGGCGTTATGCCCCTTTGCATGTTTTTTTACGCGAGAAGGAGACTGTTTCATGAATCGATACCTTTTCATGAATCATTACCTTGGGCTGGCGTTGGTTTTCCTTGCCTCGCCCCTCTTGGCGGCCGATTGGCCGCAGTGGCTCGGCCCCAAGCGAGATGGCATCAGCACAGAGACGATTAAGCCGTGGAAAGGGGAACTGAAGGTGTTGTGGAAACAGCCGGTGGGGCCCGGTCATTCCTCACCGGTGATCGCCGACGGCAAGGTGTATCTGCACACTCGGGTACCCGGCAAGGAAGAGGAAGCGCTTTCGGCGTTTGATGCGGTTGAGGGCAAGAAGTTATGGTCGCGGTCGTATCCGCGTGCCAAGTTCTGGACGCTGTTTGGCACAGGGCCGCAGGCGACTCCTGCGGTAGCCGACGGCAAGGTGTTTACCTACGGAGCAACGGGGATTCTCACCGCGTTTGAGGCAACGAAAGGGGATACACTCTGGCAAGTGGATACGGAAAAAGATTTTCAGGTGAAACGTCTGCCTTTTGGTGCGGCCTGTTCGCCTTTAATTGATGGAAAGAATGTGATTGTGAATGTCGGAGGAAAACAGGGATCGATTGTCGCTTTCGAGATGAACCAGGGCAGTGTGGTTTGGAAAGCGTTAGATGATCCGGCGAGTTATTCCTCGGGCATCCGTGTAGGTGATCAACTGGTGTTCCTAACGCAACGCGGCGTGCGGGGGCTGGCTCCGGCCGATGGCAAATTACTTTGGGAGTATCGTCTGATTGATAAACTTGACGAGTCGGCTACCACTCCCGTGGTAAGCGGGGATTGGTTGTTGGTGACCTCGATCACCCAAGGGATGGTGGGGTTGAAGCGGCAAGCAGACGGCACCTACAAGGAGATGTGGTCCAACAAAGAGATCACGTGTTATTTTTCGACGCCTGTGCCGGTCGGTGAGCATTTTTATGCAGTAACCGGGAAACTCGGGTTGGGCGTGACCTCGACCTTGCATTGTGTTGAGACGGCGACGGGCAAGATCAAGTGGAGCAAGCCGCGTGTGGGTACGTATCATGCAGCGATGCTACGCACAGCGGACAACAAGCTGTTGTTTTTAAGCGATTTTGGGGACCTGCTGCTGTTGCAACCTGACCCGAAAGAGTATAAGGAGTTAGCCCGGACCAAGGTGACGAAGAAGGATGGCATCTGGGCTCATCCGGCATTAGCGAACGGGCGAGTGTATCTCCGAGATGATAAGGAGTTGATTTGCGTCGAGATGCCCCAATAAAGTGACAAAGCCAACCCCACACCACCCACAGGAGGTAGCCCGTGACGGAAGAACTGACGCAGCGTATCGCCACGCTTTTACCGCTACTGGAGCGGCTTCAAGCGAGCGTGACGAGCGTCTTTCTGGGCAAGGCCGAGGCGGTCAAACTCGCCCTGGTAACGCTGTTGGCCGAGGGCCACCTCCTGATTGAAGATGTGCCCGGACTGGGCAAGACCCTGTTGGCCAAATCGTTGGCGCGGAGTTTGGGGTGTGCGTTTCACCGCATTCAATTTACCCCCGATCTACTGCCCAGTGACCTATTGGGCACCACGGTCTATCAGCAAAGTGCCGGCGCGTTTGTCTTCCAACCCGGACCCATCTTCACGCAAATTGTTCTGGCCGACGAGATCAATCGGGCGACGCCCCGAACCCAGAGCGCGTTGCTTGAAGCGATGAGTGACAAGCAGGTGTCTCTAGATGGCAAGACGCATCCGCTCGGACCGCCTTTCTTTGTACTGGCGACTCAGAATCCTTATGAATTCGAGGGCACTTATCCTTTGCCTGAGAGTCAGCTCGATCGCTTCTTGATGCGTTTGCATCTGGGCTATCCCGATCGGGCCGCGGAGCGGTTGATTTTGGCCGGCCATCGTGAAGGAGAACCGGTGGATAAACTACAACCGGTCTTAACAGCCGAACAAGTGGTCGAGTTGCAGAAAACGGTGCGGCAAATTTATTTCGATGAATCTTTAGCAGATTATTTGCTGGATTTGATCGAAGCAACACGCGATCATCCTGAGATTCAACTAGGTGTGAGCACGCGTGCGGCACTTGCCTTGTATCGCGCGGCGCAGGCACATGCCTTGGTGTCTGGCCGGGCTTTCGTGGTGCCCGATGACATCAAAACGCTAGCTATCCCAGTGCTAGCCCATCGCTTGCTCGTGCGGCGGGGCAAGGGGAGCAGTGGCGACGCGGCCGAACAGGTCGTGGAGTCGATCGCGCAATCGACACCGTTGCCAGCGTAAACCGGCAAAACAGAAAACAGGCAAAAAATCGACCAGCGAGGCGAACCGACGAAAGTCGGTGGTTGTCTTGAAGAGAAGCAAGGGCTGGCCGGTCGAAGAAGTGTCGACGCTTGCCTAGCGTAGTTTGCCCCGGTAGAGCAGTCTGGAGTGCTCGCGGTCCTGTCACGACCGAGGCCACGGGTTCAAATCCCGTTCGGGGCGCTGCTTGTTGGCGTGTCCCTTTCTACAATCTTAACCCGGGTAACGCTGGTGAATCGGCCGATGCTTAGGGGGGCGCAGACGGCCGACACTTGAGGGGTGAGTGGAACGCCGACGCTTGTGAGGGGCGCGGAACGTCGAGGCTTATTGGAGCTTGAGGAAATTGCGCAACAGCGTTGGGCCTTCGAGTGTGAGAAAACTCTCCGGGTGAAATTGCACGCCGTGCAACGGCCAAGTGCGATGACGCACGCCCATGATTTCGCCTTCGGCGGTCCAGGCGTTAATGACGAAATCGGGGTGAGTAAAGGTGTCGCGGCGAATCACCAGGCTATGATAGCGTGTTGCTTCAAAAGGGTTGCTCATTCCTTCAAACACGCCGCTATTGTCGTGATAGATGGGGGATGTCTTACCGTGCATGATGCGCTGGTTACGCACAATCTCACCGCCGAACACATAGCCGATGCACTGGTGGCCGAGGCAGACACCCAAGATGGGCAGCTTGCCGGCGAAGCGACGCAGCACGTCGTTGGAGATGCCAGCTTCGCGGGGCGTGCAGGGACCGGGCGAAATCAGGATGCGTTCGGGGGCCAGTCGCTCGATCTCGTCGAGGGTCAGTTGATCGTTTCGCACTACGCGAATATCCAGCGAGTGGTCGATCTCGCCGAGGCGTTGCACCAGGTTGTAGGTGAAGGAATCATAATTATCGATGAGGAGAATCATGACTGTTTGCTGGGAAAAGGTTGTGCACTATTCACCTTGGGGTTGTATTTTGCAATCAGGTTTTCATCGGTGACCTTGATGAGGGAAGTCGGCTCCAGATCGTACCACGCCCCGTCGGCGAAATCGACCAGGACGCGAGCATTGCAGTTGACGGTAACCACGCGGCCGACCCGGCCGGCAAAGCGTTTGAGGTCAGGGCGATCGGCCCGGGCCAGGACGTACTGATCGGTCCACTCGGATCGGAGTTGCTCCAGGTGCGAGTCGTCGCGGATCATCGGATGGCTTTTACTCCTTGCGCAGTTCGTGGTCTAGGCGTGCCTCGGCTTGCAGGTAGGGGTGGATGACCTGGGTGTAGGCCAGCGAGGCAGCGGAGCCGGCCCCGACAAACAGGAGCAAGAGGAAAAGTTTGCCCCAACGGTCGAACAAGTCAAAGAGTGTCAAGACGATATGAAGCAACAAGCCCACCGCGACGATGGCCCCAGTGAGGGGAATGGCCTCGGCAAAGCGGACGCCCAGGTCGCCGGGCAACCGAGCGAGCCACCAACAGGCGATGTCGAGGACCTGCACGAAGAGCGGCGTGATAGCCAGGGGAATTTTCAGCCAGCCGGGGTAACGGGTGAGCGACAGCAGCAGACCGGTGAGCATGTAGAGCATGGAGAAGGCGAGCAAGTGGACGTGGGTGGTCTGGGCGAGTTTTTCCAGCGACATAGCCGGGCCACTCTTCTCGACTTTTAAGTATTTGCTCAGATTTTCATAGGTATCGAGCTTGTAGTTGCTCGCGTTAGCATCGTCGCCCCCCTCTTGATGACAACGAACACAGCGTGTCTCGAGGATAGAGCGGATTTTGATGGTTCGCTGGCCGTTTTGTTGTTCGACAAACTCTTCGGTGAGGGGGGCGTTGTCCCTCTCTGGAGGCAGGCAGAAGGCGTCGGCCTCATACTCTGACTTGTCGGCCCCGGCGCGAATCCAGGCGACCAGGGCATCGCGTTCGCCCAGACGCTTTTGGCGTAGGAGGGTCTCGGCTTTTTCCAGTTCCTCGGGGCCAGGCGCACCGCGGCGCG
>Ga0308414_1002469_pt1 | contig 12061 bp, 11 predicted proteins | sample HotsprSampleOS50_FD_205667 | JGI IMG/M metagenome (GOLD analysis project Ga0308414, IMG submission 205667) | Hot spring phototrophic mat microbial communities from Octopus Spring, Yellowstone National Park, Wyoming, United States - 20090730_OS50 ... | reverse complement strand
GGCGGTGATGGGCGATGAGGGGTCCGCAGGGGCCTGGTCGGGCGACTGCACGCACCCCGACGCCCACAGCAACAACATGACGCACGCGGCAGATGCACGCATGACCCAGGCCTCTCACAGCGACGCGATTGTCGCAATCAGCGCATCCAGTCCTTCCTCCCACACCGCCTGTGGGATATTCAGCGCCGGCGCCAGCCGCACCACCTTCTGAGCCGTCACGTTCACGATCACCGCGCGCTCCAGCGCCGCCTCCATCAGTCCGCTGGGCACCTCCGTCAGCTCAATGCCCAGCATCAGTCCGCGGCCGCGAATCTGGGCGATCCGGCCGGCCGCCGCGCTCCGCCTGAGCCGCTCGACGGCCAGTGTGCCCATCGCCGCCGCATGCTCCAGCAGGCCCTGGCTTTCGATGACATCGAACACCCGGCAGGCGGCCGCCATGCAGATGGCATTGCCTCCCAGCGTACAGCCATGCGTGCCGGGGGCAAGCAGGGCAGCCACCTGCGGCCGGGCGTACATCACGCCCACCGGCAGGCCGCCGCCGACCGCCTTGCCGAGGGTCATGATGTCCGGCTCGACGACGCCGCCGGCCGGCCGGGCAAAGTGCTGATGCGCAAACCATCGCCCGGTGCGGCCGCAGCCAGTCCAGACTTCATCGAAAATCAGCGTCAGTCCGCGGCTGTCGCACAATTCACGGACCTGCACGAAGTACTCCGGGGGAAAGACGTTCACGCCGCCTTCGCCCTGAATCGGTTCCATGATGACGGCGGCGGTTTCCGGCTCGATGGCTCGCTCCAGGGCCCCGATGTCGCCCGGCTCCACCTGGCTGAAGCCTTCGACCACCGGCTCGAAGCCGGCGCGGATCCTGGGGTTGCCGGTCGCGGCGATCATGGCCAGCGAGCGGCCGTGAAAGCTCTTGTGCAGCGAGATCACCTTCCAGCGCCGCGGGGAGGCGTCGCGGCCGCGCAGACGGGCCAGTTTGCACGCGGCCTCGTTGGCTTCCAGGCCGCTGTGGCAGAAGAACGCCTGACCGGCGAAGGCGTGTCGGTTGAGCCGTTCGCCCAGCTCAATCTGCGGCTGGTTGTAGAAGACATTGCCCACGTGCCACAGGCGGCGGGCCTGCGTCGTCACCGCTTCCACCAGTGCCGGGTGACAGTGCCCCAGTATGGCGCCGCCAAATCCGGCGAACAGGTCGATATAGCGCCTGCCGTCGGCATCATAGACGAACGATCCTTCTCCACGAGACATGACGATCGGCTGCCGCCCGCCATAGTTGTCGGTGAGGACGGCGCGGGCGCGTCCGAGCAACTGGTGCATCTGAGTCATTGACCTTTCCGCAAAAACCCAAGCATACCAGAACTCCGCGGCTGGTGAAGAGGCCGCCATACGGCTACCCCGGCGTCCGACCGGCTCGTGCATCATCACGACCTCTCCGCCCATTTGCCAACCGGCTTTGCTGCGCGATAATGCCGCTCACGCGGACTGACTTCATCACCCAACCCAGGAACGACCATGGACAAGGACAGGCTCTTTCAGCTTCTGGATGACTTCAAGATCGAAACCCCCAGTTGGGGCTACGCCGACACCGGCACGCGCTTCGGCAAGTTCCTCCAGGCGGCGGCGGCCAGCACCATCGAGGAGAAGCTCCAGGACGCCGGCATCGTCCACAAGTACACGGGCTGCTGCCCGACGGTGGCGGTGCACGTGCTGTGGGACTTCACCGTGGGCGTGGACGCCAGCGCGACGGCCAGCGTGGCCGAGAAGAACGGCGTGCGCATCGGGGCGATCAACCCCAACCTTTTCCAGGACCAGATCTACAAGTTCGGCTCTGCGTGCAGCCCCGACGAGCGCGCCCGCCAGCACGCCAGCAATCACGTGATGGACTCCATCCGCATCGGCAAGGCCGTCGGCTCCAACCTCCTGAGCCTCTGGTTCGCCGATGGCACCAACTATCCGGGGCAGGATGACATCGTCACCCGCAAACGCAGGATGCAGGGCATGCTCCGCCAGTGGCACGATGCCATGCCCAAGGGCATGACCATGCTCGTCGAGTACAAGCCCTTCGAGCCGGCCTTCTATCACACCGACATCGCCGACTGGGGCATGGCCTACATCTATGCCAAGGACGCCGGGCCCAACGCGCGCGTCCTGGTCGACACCGGCCACCATTACCAGACCCAGAACATCGAGCAGATCGTGGCCTGGCTGCTGGATGAGGACATGCTCGGCGGCTTCCACTTCAACGACCGCAAATACGCCGATGACGACCTGACCCTTGGCAGCATCGACCCCTATGACGTGTTCCGCATCTTCCATGAAATCCGCAACGCGGCCGAAATCCACGGCAAAGACGTCTCCGGCATCGCCTACATGATCGACCAGTCGCACAACCTCAAGCCCAAGATCGAGGCCATGATCCAGACCGTGATGACGGCCCAGGAGCTGTATGCCAAGGCGTGCCTGGTCGACCGCAGGAAGCTGCTCGACGCCCAGGCGCGGATGAACATCGTTGACGCCGAGAACTGCCTGAAGGACGCGTTCTTCACCGATGTGCGGCCGCTGCTCGCCGAGTGGCGAGAGAAAAAGGGCATCGACCCCGACCCTCTGGCGGCCTATCGAGCCAGCGGCTACGAGGCCAGGGTGGCCAGGGAGCGCGAAGCCGCGCGCGCGGCGCGCGGCGTCAAGCCGGGCGGGAGTTCGTATGCGTAGGGGACACGCATGCCTATGATCCAACAGGCACTCCAGGAGACGCCATGCCGGCGAACGTTCAACCCGAGACCGCGGCCGCGCAGCGAGAGCAGTGGCTGGCGCTGCTTCACGAGCTGACCGATCAGGTCGCCGCCTGGGCCGAGGCCCAACGATGGTCGATTGACCGGGGCACCAAGGAGATCGACGAGACCACGCTGGGAATCTACACGGCTCCGACGCTACGCATCAGGGCCCAGGTGGTGAATTGCACCTGGATCCCGTCGCCCTGGCAGTGCGCGGGGCCGAGGGCCGTGTCGATCTTGAGGCGTGGCCCACGCTCAACCGCGTCAGGCTGATTCGCCGCGGCGGCCAGTGGCAGGTCTTGACCGACTCCAACGTTCGTCTGCGCGAGCCATGGGGTCCCGAGTTGTTTGTCCGACTTGCGCATGAGCTTCAGGGCAGATCATGATGCGGAATGCGGCCTTCGATGCGCTGCAACGGGTACGAATCGAGTTCCACACCGTGCGGGCGGTGATGGCGGATGCCGCTGAAGCGAGGGAGGCCGGCCGGGCATCGGAGGCATTGGTTGCACTGCGAACCCGCGATGTCCGCGCTGCCGCACACCACCTTGAGGTCACCTATGTCCTGCGCTTATTCGCCGAGTTCGAGGGCATTCTGCGGGACCATTGGCGGCGCGGCCGCCGCAGGCTGACGACGGCCGTTATGGAGGTGTTGATGAATAGCATTGCGACATATCGCAACATCAACGACGACGACCTGGCGGATGCCCACGCCGTCCGCGCCTACCGCAATACCATCGTTCACGATCGCCTCCGGGAGTCGCGCATCATTCTCGGAGAATGCGCATCGCGCCTGGGTCGGTTTCTTCGCTTCCCGCGATCGCCTTGTGCCTTGCTCTGCTCGCCGCCGGCTGCTCTTCCACCTCCAGCCGCGCCCCGGCCGACGGGCAGCCGCTCTACGCCTCTCAGCCGCACGACGCACAGCCGGCCGCCATCGTGCCCCACGACGTGTACCACGAAACGTACGTGCGTTAGCCGCGGCTACTGCACGATCTGGATGATCCGGAACTCCATCGTCCCCCGCGGAGCCTTCACGCGGATAGTCTCCCCCACCCGCGCCTTCATCAGCGCCTCGCCCATCGGGCTGCTGACCGACACCGGCAGCACGTCGCTGTCGGCGGAGGGCGGCTGGGCCTCGCCCACCAGCCGCACGAGCTGTTCCGAATCATCCGACAGGTCCAGCAGCTTCACCGTGTGCCCCAGGAATACCATGTCCTCGGGCACGCTCTGGTTCGACACCACCGCGACGTTCTGGAGCTTGGCCTCCAGTTCGGCCAGTTGCCGCTGAATGTTGCGGTTCTCCTCCTTGGCGAAGTGATACTCGGCGTTTTCGGAAAGGTCGCCCAGCGACGCGGCCCTGCGGATGCGCTCCTGCACATCGATCTGGGCCTTGTACAGTTCCTGGCGCTTCTGCTCGAGCAGGGCCTTCTCTTCGGCGCTGATCATCTGCATAGCTCAACTCCTCGGCGCTAGCCAAAAACGAACCACCGCGCCGCCGCGCGCGGTGGTGCTTCCTTTCAGCGGCACGATTATACGCCGCCCAGGGCGGCTGACGCCACACGCCGACCTGCACGCCGGTTTACCATGCTCGCTCACCCCCGCCAGCGTCCCGGCTGTCATCGGCCACAGCTCCTTCAATCGGCCCCACCCTGTCTGGCTCGGGCGATGGCGGCGGCGACCTGCTGCTGCACCCGCCCCGGCTCGGCCACCATCTGCCATGATCCGATGGGGCAGTCCTCCTCCTGCGGGATGATCAGGATCGAGCCGATCCGGCACAGCCGCTCGGGCAGCGTCCGGTCCAGCAGCGATCGCGCCACCTTCCGCAGGGCGCAGTCATAGATCTCCACGTTAAACACGCCCGAGAGCCGCAGGATCCGCAGATTGGTCAGGATGTACAGCCGGCTCATCCACTGCAGCACGCCCCAGATCAGCCGACCCGCCGCCAGCAGCAGACCGATCTCCAGCAGCGGCAGCCGCACCGCCGCCTCGTAACGCTGCGCGAAGATGATGCCGGCGATGGTCAGGATGGCCACGATCGTCACAAAACGCATGCTGCTGAGCATGATGAACCAGCGCGACGGCCGCAGCAGCAGCACGACGATCTCGCCGTCGCGCAGGATGTGCCCAGCCAGCAGGGCGCCGAACGGCGTCGAGCGGGCGCTGGCGGCGGCCGCGGCACTTTCGCTGGGACAGATCCTCAGCCCAAACCCCCGACGCTCAGGCGCGTCGCAGCGGCGGCGAATTCTGGTCGGATCGGCGGCCATAGCATCTGTATCCCGGCCACGCCGTCTGGGGGGCGTCGCTCGGAAGGGCCATCGCCCACGGAGACGCGCGGCTTGAGGTTGCGGATTGTATCAGGTCGCGCCCGCGCTGTGTGCTTCAACGAGGTGCATTTGCCGCGCTATTCACAAGCGGCAATAATGCGCGGCCGTGAAGGCCGGCGGGCGCGTCCAACCGGCGGCATTCGCGGCGCTCCCGCAAACCAAGACACTTTTCATGGGCACGGACAAGCAGCGACATACGACATATCCCGCGGCGCACCGCCCAGACGTGTGGCTGCGGCCTGGCGAGATGGTCGATGGCGAACGCCTTCGGGCGCGGAGCAGTTGTGGCATGGCGGTGCGCCTATGCCCTGCGTCTGCCATGCTCGTATCGGCCGTCTCGTGCGAGCGTGCCGCAGCGGATATGAGTTCGGTTAGAAATGCCAGCCCCCGTCGGCTGTCCACCATGGCTGTGGTCCTGGGCGTCGCGCTGGTGTTGCTGGCGCAGTGGTCGCCGGCGGCGGAGCAGAGCAAACCCCTTCGCACCGACAGCCGCGCCCCGTTCGTGCATCGCATTCCGATCTACGACGACGCCGGCAAGCAGATTCGACCGCCCTCCGCGGCAGTCAAGACCCCCAGCAACCGGCCCTTCTCCACGCTCCAGACCTGCTCGCGCTGTCACGAGTACGACACGATCAGCCACGGCTGGCACTTCAACGCCATGGCGGGCGGGCCGTCGGGCCGGGCGGGTGAACCCTGGATCTATCAGGACCTGACGACGCGCACCGTGCTGCCACTGTCGTATCGCGACTGGCCCGGCGCCCATCACCCGCGCGACGCCGGCATGGACGAGTGGACGTTCGTGCTCAATTTCGGCCGGCACATGCCCGGCGGCGGGCCGGGCGTCGCGGGCGTCGCGACCACGCAGCCGGCAACCGCGACCACGCGATGGCACATCACGGGACAGCTTCAGATCGACTGCCTGATCTGCCACGTGGCCGATCAGTCGCACGATCCGGTCGTGCGCGCCCAGCAGATTGAGCTTCAGAACTTCAGGTGGGCCACGACGCCGGCGCTGGGGCTGGGAATCGTGCGCGGCACGATGGCGCGCTTTCTGCCCAACAATTGGGACCCGGCCCTGGCCGACGACCCCGACTCGGACCAGCGCCCCGGACCCAGCATCAGCTACGACGCGGCGAGGTTCGAGCCGGGCGAGAAGGTCTTCTTCAATATTACGCGCCGCCCGCCGCCGGAGCGCTGTTATTTCTGTCATACCGCCAGCCACACGCTCACCGAATCGAGGCCACAGTGGCACACGCCCGGCGACATACACCTCACCGCGGGATTGAGCTGTGTCGACTGCCACCGCAACGGCATCGATCACGCGATCGTGCGCGGCTATGAGACCGAAGGGCTGGAGCGGAGCGATCCCATGGTTACGGCGATGTCCTGCCGCGGCTGCCACCTGGGCAGCGAGCAGCCGGGAGTGCCGCCGTCGATCGCCTTGGGCGGGCGGCTGGGCGCGCCCAAACCCCTTCACCGGGGCCTGCCGGCGCTGCACCTGGAGAAGCTCTCCTGTACCGCCTGCCACTCGGGCCCGTGGCCCCAGGACCATCCGCAGGGTGTGCAGACGTCAATGGCCCATGCGCTGGGCACCGAGAGCAACCTGCGCGACGCCAACACGCCGCCGCGCATCTCCGAGCCGCTGTTTCTTCGTGGCGCCGACGGCAAGATCGCCCCGCATCGCGCCGTCTGGCCCAACTACTGGGGCGACATGGCCGACGACGTGATCAGCCCGCTCGCTCCGGACAAGGTGCGCTCGGCGGCGGGCAAGCTGCTGCCGGTGGTGCAGCCGGCCAACATGGCCGCCTACAAGCCGCTGAGCGATGAGCAGGTTCAGCAGGTGCTTGCGGCCCTGAAGGCTGGTGGCATAGCCAAAGTGCCCGTGTACGTGAGCGGCGGCATGGTGTATCGGATCGAAAACGGCGCCCTGACGCGCCGCGAGCATCCGGCCGCCCGGCCGTACACCTGGGCGCTGGGGCACGATGTGCGGCCGGCGTCGCAGTCGCTCGGCGTGCGCGGGTGCAGCGACTGCCACGCCCCGGATTCGCCGATCTACTTCGGCCTGGTACAGGCGCAGGGACCTGTGGCGGAGGGGGCCGTCAGCAAGCTCATGCTGCAACTGCGGGGTGAGGATGCGACGGTCGTCCGGGCCTTCGCCCGCTCTTTCGCTCTGCGCGGGCTGCTCAAGACAATCAGCTTTGTCGCGGCCGCAGCTCTGTTGCTGCTTCTGGCCGCTTTCCTGGTCCGCGCCGTCGGCGGCGCACTTTGGAGCAAACGCAACTGATGTTCCGGGCCATCGCCATTCTTGGACTCCTGGCGGCCGTGCTGTGGGTGGTCGCCACCGTGCTGCGCCCCCAACGTAAAGCGCCGCCGGCCAAGCCCACCGGCTGGCAGCGGCTGGCCTACATGGCGCTGCTGCTGGGCGTGGGGCTGGCGGCGGGCACGGGCCTGGGCAACAGCATCGTCAGCAGCGAGGCGATCGGCGGATGGACGCTGATGATCCACTGCGCCGCCGCCGGATTCTTCGCGGTGGCGATCGTAGCTGTGGGGGCGCTGTGGGCGGGTCGTTACGGCCCCGAAGCGCCCGAGAGCGGCGCACTGCTGTTCTGGCTGATGATGGCACTGAGCGTGGTGGTGATCCTCTCGGCCGTTGCGCCGATGACCAGCTTCTTCGCTTCGGCCACGCAGAAGGACTTCTACGAGCTGCATCGTTACAGCTCCCTGGCGCTGGTGGTGGTCGTCGTGCTTCACGCGGCCAGGGTGGTCCGGGCGCGATGACGCACGCGTCGCAGAACATCCAGCCGCCCGCCGGGGACCTGGACCTGTCCATCGTCATCCCCGCATACAACGAGGCCCACAAGATCGCCCGCGACATCGAGGCGGCCGGGCGCTTTCTCATCGAGCAGGGGCTGCGCGGCGAGATCATCGTGGCCGACGACGGCAGCGCCGACGGCACGGCCGACACGGCTCAGGCCGCGGCCACTCCGGCGGGCGTGGTGTTGCGCGTGCTGCGGCTGGAGCACCGGGGCAAGGGCTGGGCCGTGCGCCAGGGCATGATGGCCACGCGCGGACAATTCGCGATGTTCGCCGACAGCGGACTGTGCGTGCCTTTCGAGGATGCGCTGCCGGCCATCCAACTGCTGCGCGAGGGCCGCTGCGATCTGGCAACGGGGTCGCGGAAACTTCCGCAGAGCGTGATCGAACAGCCGCAGAGCCTCGGGCGGCGGATTCTGTCGTGGCTGTTCCGGCGGACGGTGCTGTGGTTTCTGGGGCTGCCGCGCGACCTGACCGACACGCAGTGCGGCTTCAAGGTCTACCGCGGCGATGTGGCGCGGCAGCTGTTCGGGCAGTCGAAGATCGACGGCTTCCTGTTCGATCTGGAAATCCTGCTGCGCGCCAGGCGCGCGGGGTACGTCGCCCGCGAGTTCCCGGTTCACTGGGCCTGCGACCGCGACTCGCGCCTGCGGCCGGCGCGGCTGGCGCTTCGCGTGTTCAGGGAACTCCGCGAGGTGAAGCACGTGACCCAGGAGCCCTCCGGCGGCGCCCGGCCGTGACTGCCGCTCCCGCGCCGACAAGTCGATCATGGTATCATGGCGATCGCCGCCTCACGTCCGCACCCGATCCAGCAGCCAGATGGCCAGCGGACCAAAGACGAACACCGGCAGCCAGGCCATCAGAACCGGCCAGTGGGCGGCCAGACCGGGCGGTGGGAAGTAGGCCATCTCCTGGCCGAAAAACGCCGTCCCCAGACAGGCCCCGCACAGCAGCACGCAGCGTGTGGCGGCCGTCTTGAGCTGCTGAGGCTCGCGGGTCAGCACGCAGGCAATGGCCAGCAGCACCAGCGTCATGTTGAGCATGATCTGCGCCGGACCGCGGGCATGCACCACGCGCAGCAGATCGGCCTGGCCAAAGCTGCGCGGACGCTCCAGGAGCTGTCTGATCCGCCGCGTGGAGAGCAGCTCGACGAAGCGGCCGCTGCGGTGGAGATGGATTTCCTCGGGCGTGATGCCGCCTTCATAGAAGTCGAGGATTTCGCTGCGCACGGGCACCGCGCAGTCGCGCGACAGGTTCAGGTCGATCCGCCCCTGCACCAGGCGCCAGCGCCCGCGGCGACCGTCGGCCGTCGGCTCCCAGATCGCGGCGTCGGCGTAGATGTGGCTTGTCGGCTGGCCATCGGCCATGCCCAGGATGCGAACGAAGTCCATGCGCGGGGGGCGGGCGTGGGGATAGTAGCGTCCGGCAAAGAGCAGCGCGTCATTCTCGTCGTCGCGCATGGCGAAGATGGCGAAGGAGCGGGCTTCGCCGGCAACCCCGTGGTCATGCCGTCGGCTGATCTTCTCCATCAGGGACGGGACCACCACCTCCTGATCGACCCACAGCAGCCCGTTGAGCGCCAGCGCCATGACCACCACCGGCATGGCGATCCGCAGCAGCGGCACCCCCGACGCCAGCAGCGCCGTCAGCTCGTTGAAGCGCACCATGCGCATGAGTGTGAAGCCCGCCGCCGCCACCGGGATCACCCCCGAAAGGTGCTTGAAGTACACGAACACCTGGTAGAAATAGAAGTCGGCCACGTAAACCGCGAAGTGCGCGGCCGTGATCAGCGCGGAGGGCGGGGCCCCTTCGACGATCCGCTGCGGCGCCGAGGTGGCCTCCACCAGCTCGTCGAAGTTGAAAATCATGTCCATGACCACGTACAGCCCCACCAGGACCAGAAAACTGATCAGGTAGTTCTTCAGGAAACTGATGGCGACGTAGCGGTCGATGAGTTTCATCGGTCGATCACTGTCGTTGCAGACGCCCCAGCAGCACACCGCCCAGGGCCAGGGCGGCCGCGTTCCCACCCCAGATCAGGCCCAGACCCAGCCCCAGGTTGCGGGGATCGTTCTCGCACACATGCTGCCCGGTGACAATCAGGGCGATGCTCAGCAGCGCCGGCGCGACGCTGATGGCAAAGGCTCCCAGGTAGTTGCCGGTTCGGAACATCATCCCCAGCGCGCAGCCGGCGACGACGAGGATCAGGCAGCTCACCGCGAAAGAGCACCGCCCGTGAATTTCCGCGATGATCCCGCTGCGCAGGCGCTGAAGACGGCGCTGAAGTTCGGCAATGGCGCGCGGCTCCGCAAAATGCCGCTCGGCGGCCGGAGCCTGCCCGGCGTACCACTGCACCGGACGCTGCTCAATGTGGCGCAGCTCCGCGGGCATGGCGATGCTGAACGGCCGCGAGAACGACCGCTGGGCGCTCTGGGTCTGACCTTCCGAGGCACCCACGATGACATCCTCCATGTCGAAGGCCAGGCGCATGCGGCCGGCGCCGGGATCGGCCTGAACCAGCAGGGTGAGCTGCCGCGCCAGATCGGGCGGACGTCCCTCCCCTCGGAAAAGCTGAATGGACCGCGCCTCGCCCGTCGCGATGACGCGCATGCTCGAGGCCAGCCGCCCGAACGACACGTTGCGGCCGCCCACCTCCAGCGTCCACATCTGGCCGCGCCCGTCGTCAAAGCTGATCAGCCGACGCTGCCGCAGGGTCTGGATCACGCCGGTGATGAACCGGCCCTCCTGCTCCTGACGGGTGATGTCCGCGTGAAGCTCGCGGATGCGCCGGCTGCGCATGGGGTCGGCATGAATGCGGCGCAGTTGCCGCAGATCCATGAACTTGGTGTTCTCGCGGATGGGTGACTCCAGCGCGACCGGACCGAACTGCAGCATCTCCACGCCGCCGATGCCGTCGCCCTCCAGCACATCGCGCGGCAGCTTCACCCCTCCCTCCAGCACGGCCGACACCTGCACCTGGTCCTCCGCATGACGCAGCGTCACGCGCGCGGCCCTTGCCGTGTAAAAGTCCCACGGAACCGGCACCCGCGTTCGCGGGTCCGGCTTCATCATGCAGAACACCGCGTGGCGCAGCAGCACCACCTCCTCGCCGCCGCCTGCGCCTTCCCCACGCTGCACCTGCGCCGACTCGGCGTAGATCGAATACGGCCGGATCTGAATCTGGTGCGAACGCTCGATGTTCCTGCGCACGATCTCGGCGAGGCTCTGAAACGCGGCCTGCTCCACCTTAAGGGTATAGCGCGGCACCACATACCACAGGCACGCCAGGCTCACCCCCGCCAGGACCAGCCCCAGCACCATCGCCGGCATCGCCATGCCCAGATAGCTGATGCCGCTGGCGCGGCAGGCGTTCAGTTCGTTGTCGGCCGCCAGCCGCCCGTAGACGAACGTGGTGGCGAAGAGGGCGGCGACCGGCAGCGAGTAGGTCTGCGTGGCGGGCATGAAGTACGCCAGCATGCGCACGATCTGACCCCCGCTCAGCCCATACTCGGTAAGCGGCTTGAGCAATCCGCAGAAGCTCATGATGCCGGCCAGCGTCAGCGAGCTCAGCACGAAGATGCGCAGCAGGTCGCGCAGCACGTACCAGAAGAGAGTCGGGCTCATGCGCGGGCCTCCTGCGCCGCGGGCGCCGGCGGCCGGCCAGGCGTCGCACCCGCCGCGACGGCCCGCACGGCCTCGCCGAGGCGCCGCATGCCTTCGCCGATGCGCTGGCGCGGCACCTGTCCGAAGCTCAGGCGGACGTGGTTGCGAGGCGCGTCGGGGCCATGGAAGCAGCACTCGCCCGGCACGTAGATGACGCCCCGCTCCATGCACGCGCGGAAGAGCGGCCCCTGGCGCGATGCATCCACCTGCTCCGGAAGCGTCAGTGGCGGGTCGATCTGGGGACCATCATCACACATCGAACCGGTCCATGCTACATGTGGCCATTGCCTTCTTCAAACGCGGGCCCCGCCACGAGGCTCCATCGGGCGCGTGACAGTTTCTGCATTGGTTGGAGTCAGGATGGGCGAGGCGGAGCCTCGTTCGGCACGGGCGAGGACGCCCGTGCTACTACCAGCCGGCGGGCTTTCCGTAGCACGGGCATCTTGCCCGTGCCCTGGAGTTTGGCATTTTCATAGTGTGGAGACTGTGCCCCGA
>Ga0308414_1002467_pt1 | contig 12065 bp, 11 predicted proteins | sample HotsprSampleOS50_FD_205667 | JGI IMG/M metagenome (GOLD analysis project Ga0308414, IMG submission 205667) | Hot spring phototrophic mat microbial communities from Octopus Spring, Yellowstone National Park, Wyoming, United States - 20090730_OS50 ... | reverse complement strand
CCCCGATCAACCCCCGCCGCCGGTGCCCTCCCTTCTGCAGGCTACCCAAGCTGCCTCTAGCCTGATCCCGCCAGTGGATCGAGAGCAGGAAACCCAGCGGGCCTTGAGTGGGGCTGGCCGTGTGGATCCCTTTGTGCCTCAGAACATTCGCGCTCCTGAACCGCAGATTGTCCTGCCGCCCCTGCCTCCACCTCCGGTTTTGCCCCCTCCTGGCGACGGCAATGGAGCGCCTGTAGCCGTGGCCACCCCGATCCCAACGCCTACCCCTGACCCAGCTGCGTTTGCCCGCAGTGTACAGGTTTCCGGGATGATACAGATCGGCGGCGAGTCCTTTGCTCTGGTTTCTGGCCCAGGTGTCATTCCCGCTGTGGTGCAGGCCGGGCAAAACTACCAAACCGCCAAGGTGGCCGGAGTATCGGTGCCAGAGCGACGGGTTGTGCTCTCGGAAGGGGGAGAAACGGTCGTGAAGCAAATGGAAGACACCAGCGTGATTGTAGGTGCGCCCTAGCTTCAGCAGCAGCAAGACACCGACGGTAGAACGGGCTTATTCCAAGTAGCAGCCAACTAGCAGTAAAACAGTTGGCTGGCTTGATTCCCAACTCCCCCTTCCAGAGGGGCCGGGGGCAAGGGTCAGAGGCTACTTGAACGGGCTCGGAACAACCCTAGTTGGAAGATAGGAGTTGCCAGATCTCCAGATCCCGAGATCTTGGCGGCAAGGCCGAGAAGACTTCAAAAGCGGGGTTCGCTGCTGAGGCGTGAGGGCTGCTGTTTGAGATAACGCAAAAACTCCCGCAGCTCGGCGTCGCTTAGTTGGTGGCGAGATTTCTTCTGAAAGCGACGTTCCAAAAACTCTTGTCCTTCCTTGCGGCCCCAGCCAATGCGCTGCATCTCCACATCCGTTTGGGCAATGATGTCCGATAGGTCATCCCCATAGGCCGCCGGCTCACTTAGACCGGGCAGCTCTGGGGAACTTGGCTTTGCAGGGATCCCTATCGACTCGGGGGCTGGAGAAGCAGGGGAAGACTGAGCGTGTCCGTTGGCCAACTCAGGAGTTGGCAGATAAGGCACCCTGGCGGCAGCAGAATCCATGCCCAAACTCAAAGAGGAAGTGGGGCGACCAAATCCTGCGTGGTGGAGGGCGCGCTTCAAGGCAGCATCTTCCGCCTCTTCGACGGTGTTCGAGCCAGCCATGCCACTGCCCAAAACCGTGTTGTTCACCACCACCTGGGCTCTGACAATGTAGATCCCTTCTTCCACCCGCAACAGATCGGTGAGCAAACTGCCCATAGGGTACCGCTCTCGAAAGTCTTGGATCATGTTGGCGTCAGAACCTGTTGCTGCTGAAGCTCTGACTACAAGCTAGCCCGAAAGTTAACTTGGCATCCAGATCTCAATCCAATCCCACCCTCAATATCGACATTGAATTGATATAAAGCGAGAGATCTCAACAAGAGGGAGCTGTCCGAGCAGATAACATCCCGGCTGGTGAGGGTATGCTATGGCCAAGGAATCCAGTTATATTAAGCAAGCGTCAACCCACGTGGCTGGCTTGGAAAACCTGAATTATCAGCAGCTCAGCCTTGACTCTTAGCTCTATTGTCGGCGCCAAGACAGATGGGGGACTATGGCCAGCGATACCATCGGGGTCAGCTCAGCGAGTTTGGGACGGGCAGCCATTCGAGAGCGCAACTACGGCACTGCTTTGCAGTTGCTCCGGCGAGCTTATCGTGCGGATCCCAGCCCAGAGAATGCCCGTTGGCTGGCCACCGCCTACGAGGAGGCGGGTTACCTTCAATTGGCCGCTCTGTACCGAGAATTGGCCCAAGAGCGCAGGGAGACTCCCAAAGCGATTCAATTTCAGGCCCCCAAACCTCCCAGCACCCTTGAGGAGCTGAAGCAGCCATCTCCTGAACCGCCGGATCGCAAGACCATTCCCTTGCCGCAGCCGATCCCACGCCCAACCCCACCCGCATCTCCTCCGGATCAGCCAATTTGGGTTTACAAGCCCACCCCCATCGATCCCAAAAGCATCAGCCGCCAAGCGCCCCTTCGACCTCAAGCTGCAGAGCCTGCCCCTTCCCCTCAACCATCGGCGGAGAGGGACGACTATCTGCCGGTTCAGCACGCCCCGGATTTGAAAAACCCGCAGCAGGGATCCCCCTTTGTGCGGCGACTGAACCAACTGCATCGCCAGTTTAAGGATCAGCCCACAGCGGAACTGGCGCTACAACTGGCGGAAGCCTACGACGAGCAAAAGAACTTTAAAGAGGCCCAGCGCTACTACCGAGAGGTTTTGGATCTGGATGACTCTTGGCTGTTACGACCGATGGTGCAAGAGCGCCTAGAAGAGCTGCGGCAACTGCAGGAGCCAACAGCCGAACAGAATCCTTGGGCAGATCTCTCAGCCCAAAACTTGCTCAAGCTAGGAGAAAAGTTGGAACAGGAAGGGGAAGTGGCTCGTGCCGAGCAAGTTTACCGGCAGATCCTGAAAATGGATGCCACCCTGGATGTCCATGCTAAGGCTCGCAAGGGTCTAAACCGGCTCTATCCCGACGGAAAGCGGTGATTTGCAGGCCACTCCATTCCCCTCACTCGGCGCAATGGGGAAGCAGCTCACCCTTCCCGAGGATCGAGGGCGTCCCGCAAACCATCCCCCAGCAGGTTAAAGGATAGAGAGGTCAGCACCACCATCAAAGTGGGGGCCAGCACCAGCCAGGGCTGTAGGATGATCACCGAAGCGTTGGTGGCCAGCGAGAGCATGTTGCCCCAAGAGGCATCCGGCTGTTGGATCCCCAACCCGATGAGGCTCAGCACCGACTCTGCCGCAATGTAGCCGGGCACCGCCAAGGTTGCCGAGATCACCACATAAGTGGCTGTCTGGGGCAAAATATGCCGCACCAGCAGATACAGGGATCCCGCCCCGGCCACCCGCGCTGCCTGCACAAAGTCCCGCTCTCGCAAGGACAGCACCTGCCCACGAATCACCCTGGCTAGGCCCGCCCAACCGACAAAAGAGAGGATCACCACAATCACCAAGAAGCGCTCGGCATTGCTGAAGGGCACCCCGGTCAGCGGATTCACCTGCAACACCGCTGCCAGCGACACCAGCAGATACAGCGTCGGAATCGACATCAACACCTCTGCCAAGCGCATCAGGAGCGTATCCACCCAGCCCCCAAGGTAGCCGGATATGGCCCCCACCAGCAGACCAATGGGGAAAGAGATGCCAATGCCCACCAAGCCGATAAACAGGCTGACGCGCCCGCCATAGACCAAGCGACTGAAATAGTCCCGACCTTGATCATCTGTGCCCAGCAGGTGCAGCCGTGCCACAGGTGGCTCTTCGCTGATTTGCGATCCCACCTGTCCTGCTTCTGCAACAGGCCGCAGCGGGACGGTGCCGAACAGATGCCGATTGGAGGGGATCAACCCCAACCAACGGTAGGGAGTACCGGCCACAAACAAGCGGATCCCGGCTGGACGGCTGGTATCCACCAAGAGCGGGCGTTCTCCCGTTTCCAGATCCACTGGCCCCTGGCGGGTTGGATAAACGTGGGGCCCAATCCAAGCGCCCGATTCATCCCAAAAGTGAATGGCGGTGGGCGGCAGAAGGGATCCCCCCGGTTGAGATTCCAGTGGGCTGTAGGGGGCAACGAACTCGGCAAAAATGGCGCAGGCGTAGAAAACAAGAAGAATGTAGGCTCCTGCTTGGGCCCATCGATTGCGGCGAAGCCGTTTCCACCACTGCATAAGGCAGAGATTCCAGTCGAGTCCAGTTGAACCAAATGCCAGCAGTGTAGCTGATCGTGTCTTGTTCCAGTTGCAGAGAGGGCTGCAAGGTGTCACCGATTCATGCTGGCAGGACGAGTCCCTTCCCCAGTCCAAGACAAGCTCAGCCTGCCAAGGAATAGCTGGGGCTGTAGAGGGCCGTCATCTCCATCCGCACCGCAGCAACCGTCTGGGGCAGCACCCCCACCAGCCGCGCCAAAATGTCATCGGGCAATTGGCTGACCAAATCCGCAGAGAAGAACTCCTCTAGGCTGAAGAGCAAAATCCGCGCCCGTTGCGCCGGCAGAGGATTATCGGTGATTTGCTGTAGCCAACGCATCCAGTGCAGCCGCTTGGCATAGGCATTTTGCCGCTCTTGGTGGTCTTGCGGATGCAGCAAAACCACATCCCCAATGGGGACAACGCCGCCGGACTCCACATCCAATGGCCCCCCAACAGCAGCACCCGGCCCGGCAAACTCAGCATGAAACGTCTTGCAGATGATCAGGGCGTTGTGCCGCTGGGGATCCACCATCAGCAATTGCCCACTGCTGAGGGTTCGAATCAGCTGGCCAGGCTCAACTCGCTGAACCAGACTACGGCTGGGGGGAAGCTCGCTCATAGATCTCAGGATATCCTAACCTTCCCTTGCCTTACATGGTATCTTTAACTTTCTCAGAGCTGCTTGACGCAATCTTCATACTGAGCCCTCTATCGAGACTTTGCATGAGACTTTGCATGGTGAGTATTGCCAGAGGGTCTTCTTCAGGCTGCCGCTGGGCTGAGGCTGATCTTGCCGGTAACATGGATTCTGGTGTCTCCAGCTTGGCATCGGCCAATGCGACGGGCGTAGGGGTAGCCGGCACTGTGCAGCTCTTGCAAGAGGTCTGAGGTGTAGCCGGGATCCACCGCCACCAGCAAGCCCCCGCTGGTTTGGGGATCTGCCAGCAGCAGTTGCTGCCACTCGGGCAGGGATTCTGCCTGTACCCCCTCATAGCCCTGCCAATTGCGACGAGCCGCCCCTGGAAAGATCCCCGCCTCTGCCAGCGAGAGCGCTTCTGCCAAAAACGGAATGGAAGCCAGATCCAAACTGGCCCCCACCCCCGAGCCGCGACAGACTTCCAGCAAGTGTCCCACCAGGCCAAACCCTGTTACATCCGTCATGGCGTGAACTTGCGGTCGCCGAGCCAGTTGCGAGCCGATGCGATTCAGCTGGGTCATCACCTGCAAAACTTCCGCGTAGCCTGCCGCACTGAGCTGACCCTTTTTCAGAGCGGTGGTCATCACCCCGATCCCCAGCGGCTTGGTCAGGATCAGATCGTCCCCGGCTTGGGCCGTGGCATTGCGGCGAATGTGGTGTGGATGGGCCAAACCTGCTGCCACCAAGCCGAAGATGGGCTCCGGCGAATCGATGGAGTGCCCCCCTGCCAAAGGGATCCCGGCTTCTTGGCAAACCTGGATCCCTCCGGCCATGATCCCTTGGATGGCCTGCATCGGCAGGGTATTGACCGGCATGCCCAAAACCGCCAAAGCCAGAATGGGAGTGCCCCCCATCGCGTAGACATCGGAAAGGGCATTGGTCGCCGCGATCCGACCAAAATCCACCGGCTCATCCACAATCGGCATGAAGAAGTCGGTGGTCAAAATTAGGGCTTGGTGGTCGTTTAGTTGATAGACAGCCGCATCATCGCTGGTTTCAGCTCCCACCAACAAAGCCGGATTTGGGGATAGCAGGGGCACATCCTTAAGAATTTGTTGCAGCAGGGCCGGGGCAATTTTACAGCCGCAGCCACCGCCGTGGGAGTACTGGGTGAGGCGAATGGGAGCATCCATAGATTCAAGAAAAGGGAAAAAACATCAGCTGACTTTACTGTAGCGGCATCTGCAGGCAGTCGAGAAATGGACACGCTGAGTTAAGGTTAAAGGGATCCCACTATCCGTAGCGTTGCCATGTCTTTTGTTCCTTTGCATCTCCACAGCGAATACAGCCTCTTGGATGGTGCCAGCCAATTGCCGCGTTTGATCGAGCAGGTGGTGGCTATGGGTTTGCCGGGGCTGGCCCTGACGGATCACGGTGTCATGTATGGGGCATTGGAGCTGGTGAAACTGTGTAAAAGCAAAGGGATTACTCCAATCATCGGCAATGAAATGTATGTAATCAACGGCGATATCCGCGACAAAAGCCGCAAGTACCCCAAGTATCACCAAGTGGTTCTGGCCAAAAATACCCAGGGCTACAAAAACTTAGTGAAGCTAACCACCATTTCTCATCTACACGGCATTCAAGGCAAAGGGATTTTCTCTCGCCCCTGCATTAACAAAGAGTATTTGGTGCAATACAAAGAAGGGTTGATCGTCACCAGCGGCTGCTTGGCAGGAGAAGTGCCTCAAGCTATTTTGCAGCGGCGGCCAGAAATTGCCCGTGAAGTTGCCGCTTGGTACCAAGAGCAGTTTGGGGATGATTATTACATCGAGATTCAGGATCACGGTTATCAAGAAGATCGCTTTGTCAATGTGCAGTTGGTGCGCATCGCCCGCGAATTGGGGATCCCGATCATCCTCACCAACGATAGCCATTTTATTTCCTGCTGGGATGTAGAGGCCCACGATGCGCTGCTCTGCATTCAAACAGGCAAATCCCTTACTGAAAAAAATCGCCTTCGCTACACCGGAACCGAATACCTGAAAAGCCCAGAAGAGATGCGCCGTCTCTGCCGTGACCATTTGGAACAGGAGGTGATTGACGAGGCCATCGCCAACACCCTGAAGGTGCTGGAAAAGATCGAGGGCTATGACCTATTTGGGGAAATGCGCATGCCCGACTACCCGGTTCCACCGGGCCATTCTGCCGATAGCTATCTCACAGAATTGGCCTGGCAGGGGCTGGCGAAGCGCTGCGGTGTTGCTCAGCCGGATCAGATCCCCCAAAACTACCAGGAGCGCCTGCGCTTTGAGCTGAACATCATCCAACAAAAGGGCTTCTCCAGCTATTTCCTGGTGGTCTGGGACTACGTTCGCTATGCCCGCGAGCAGGGGATCCCGGTGGGGCCGGGGCGAGGCTCGGCAGCAGGATCCCTGGTGGCCTATGCCCTACAAATTACCAACATTGACCCGGTTAAATACGGCCTACTGTTTGAGCGATTTCTCAATCCAGAACGTCAATCGATGCCGGATATCGATACGGATTTTTGCATCGAGCGGCGGGGAGAGCTGATCGACTATGTGACCCGCAAATACGGCCAAGAGCGAGTCGCCCAGATCATCACCTTTAACCGCATGACCTCTAAAGCCATTCTCAAAGATGTCGGTCGAGTCTTAGACATTCCCTACTCAGAAGCCGACAAAATGGCGAAATTGATCCCGGTATCCCGAGGCAAGCCCGCAAAATTGGAAGAGATGATTGGCGAGGATACTCCCGCTCCAGAGTTCAAAGAAAAATACGAGAAAGACCCAACCACCCACCGCTGGATCGAGCTGGCACGTTTGTTGGAGGGCACCAACAAAACCTTCGGGGTTCACGCTGCCGGTGTGGTGATTGCTAAGGATCCCTTAGATGAGATCGTGCCTCTGCAGTACAACAATGAAGGCCAAATTATCACCCAGTACTCGATGGAAGATATCGAGTCTTTGGGCTTGCTGAAGATGGACTTTTTGGGTCTGCGCAACCTGACGATGATTCAGCGGGCAGTGGAACTGATCCGAGAACACAATGGCGTCAATATAGATCTGGATAACCTACCCCTAGACGACAAGAAAACCTACCAGCTTTTGGAAAAGGGAGAGCTGGAAGGGATCTTCCAACTGGAATCTTCTGGCATGAAGCAGGTGGTGCGGGAGCTCAAACCTTCCAACCTGGAAGATATTTCTTCAGTATTGGCCTTGTACCGGCCAGGCCCATTGGATACGGGAATGATCCCCGACTTTATCGATCGCAAGCACGGTCGCAAACCGGTAACCTATGCCCACGAACTCCTCAAGCCCATTCTTCAGGATACCTACGGAGCCATCCTCTACCAGGAACAGATCATGCGCATTGCCCAAGACATGGCCGGATACACCTTAGGCCAAGCCGATCTGCTGCGGCGAGCGATGGGGAAAAAGAAAGTCTCCGAGATGGAGAAACACCGCGAGCAATTTGTGCAGGGGGCAGCCAAGCGGGGTGTAAGCCAAGAAGTTGCCACAGAATTGTTTGATCAAATGGTTGCTTTTGCCGAGTATTGCTTCAATAAATCGCATTCTACTGCCTATGGGTTGATTACTTTTCAAACAGCTTACCTCAAGGCCAATTACCCAACGGAATATATGGCAGCCTTGCTCTCTTCTGTGGGGGGAGATCAGGACAAGGTACAGCGCTACATTACCTATTGCTTGTCAATTGGGATCCAAATTCAGCCGCCGGATATCAACCGTTCTGGAATGGACTTTACTCCCCAGGGATCCAGCATTTTGTTTGGTCTGGGGGCAGTGAAGAATGTAGGGGAGGGGGCCATTCAAAACATTTTGGCTGCCCGTCAAGCTGATGGCCCCTTCACCTCTCTGGCGGATTTTTGCCAGCGGGTGGATCTGCGCATTGTTAACCGTCGTGCCCTGGAGGCCCTGATTTGTGCGGGCGCTTTTGATTGTATTTCTGGAAATCGTAAACAACTAATTGCCGATTTGGATCCCATCCTCAGTTGGGCAGCGCAGCGAGCCAAGTCCAAAGCCATCGGCCAAGCCAGCTTGTTCGATCTACTGGGGAGCAATAGCAGCGCCGGCAATGGATTTGTGGAGGCTCCGCGTGGGCCGGCTACTGAAGATTTTCCACCTCAGGAAAAGTTGAGGCTAGAACGGGAGCTGCTGGGGTTTTATGTCTCGGATCATCCGCTGCGGCGCATTCAGGAGCAAGCGCGGCTGCTGGCCCCTGTAAACCTAGCTGACTTGGGCGGCTGCGCAGCCGATGCCTCTGTGGGCGTTCTCGCCCTGGTGACTGCCATTAAAAATGTCACAACCAAGAAAGGGGATCGCATGGCCATTTTGCAACTGGAAGATCTCACCGGCAGTTGTGAAGCAGTGATCTTCCCCAAAACCTATGAACGTTTGCGCGGTTGCCTGGAGGTGGATCAACGGCTGTGGGTCTGGGCCAAAGTGGATCAGCGGGATGAACAGGTGCAACTGATTGTGGAAGATTTACAACCGATTGAATCTGTTAGTTGGGTAACGGTGGAGATCCCTCTCGACTCTGCTGGGACACTGGAGGATCGATACCGTTTACAGACGCTAATCGCTCGCCAACGCTCGGAAATTAAAGAAGAAAATCGCATTCCTGTCGTGGCTGCCATCACCGCCCATCCCCATACCCTTTGGGTGAGAATGGGATCCCAATTTTGGGTTAACAATGCCCAAGCCGCCGTTGAAGCCCTGCGTCAAGCCGGCTACACCGCCCGCAGCGAATCGCTGCTCTCTCCATAGGCATGGCAGAGAAAGCTCCGGCAGCAGCAGGAGAAATTCAACGGAGCTGTTTCTCAAGCCAAGCCCGCAACTGGCTCACCGTCAGCCGAGGGGAAGGACGTGGCAAAGGTCGCTCGGGATCCCCTGCCAGGGTGAGCACGGGAACTTCCAGTTGGTATTGCTCCCACCAACTCGGGTTGGAGGTGATGTCGCGGACTTCCAGATCACGAATTTCGGGGATCTGCCGCAACTTCTCCACCAAGCTCTCGCAGAGGTGGCAGCCGGGTTTGCTGTAGAGAATCAGGGGGGGCCAAGGCACAGCGGATCCCTAGCGGGTGACGGTGCAGGCCAGCCGACGGTGTTGTAGGGAAGGCATCTGCCGCCTGACCAACTGGAAACGCTCTGGGTTAATTTCAGCAATGGCCACCCCCGGTTTTTCGCCACCCGCATCCGCCAAGATAGTCCCCCAGGGGTCCACGATCATGGCATGGCCGTGACACTGTCGCCGCTCGTAGTGGGTGCCCACCTGGGCGGGGGCTATCACGTAACAGGTGTTCTCAATGGCCCGGCATTGCAGCAAAACCTGCCAGTGATCCCGACCCGTGTAGGCCGTGAAGGCGGCAGGGATGAGCAAAATCTGGGCTCCGCGATCCACCAGGGATCGGTACAGCTCTGGAAAGCGTACGTCGTAGCAGACCGACAAACCGAGGTTCCCCAGTTGCTCTTGCTCGCAGGTGACCACCTCATCTCCGCTGACCACCGTGTTCGACTCGCGGTAGGTATTGCCGTCGGGCAGATTGACATCGAACAGGTGGATTTTGCGATAGCGGGCCAGCTCTTTGCCGTCAGGGCTGTAGAGGGCAGCGGTATTGTAAACTTTGCCCTGCCCGTCCGGCACAGGATACCCTCCTCCCAAAATAAATACTTGGTAGCGCTGGGCCATCTTGGCCAAAAACTCCTCCGCCCGCTCCGCAATCTCGGGGGCAAGGCGGGCTTTCTCGGCTTCCGGCCCCATGAAGGCAAAGTTTTCTGGTAGCGTCACCAGCTCGCACCCCTGGCGCACTGCAAAGTCGATCCACTCTTCCGCCTGCTGCAAGTTGCTGGCCAGATCGGGAATGCTGGTCATTTGAATGGCGGCTGCCAGATAAGAGCGCATAGACGGAAACTCCAAAGGATGCTAAAGGGGATCCGGCCGGCTAGCCGACCAGATGCCACCAGCCGAAGGCAGGCCCTACAAATCGGATCACCACCCAAATGATGGCCAGGAGAATGATGCCTGCCCAAGCGCCACGGGTTGTCCAATTGTAGATGGCGCGAGCTTGCCCTTTGGTGAGGGGAATATCCTTGAGGTTGGGAAACACCAGCTCTTGGTCGGGATCTTGGCTGATGCGGGTTTTACGGCGCTTCGCTTCGCCCATGGGGTGGCCTCCAAGTTCTTCGCTGGGGTGGCGACTTTTATCTTAAGGCCTTCTGCCTGGGTCACAAGACTGGGTTGACATCCATCTGCATCACAATCGCCTACTTGTGCCATCGGGCCACGCCAATCCATCCCTAGCCGGAAATCCACAAAGGGGATCCCTGGTGCTCTTGGGGACGATTGCCATCCTCTTCGGTAATGGCCACAGCCCGCACCCATTCTGTAGATTCAAACACCGGCGGTAGGCGCAGCTCCTGTTGGCGATTTCCTGTTTCATCCACCGGAAAAGCTGCCACGAGAACGGCCCCCGCCCTATCGGTGGTAAAGGGCGCCTCCGGTTCCAGCACCACCCACAGGGCATAGACCCGGCCTTCCGGCAAAGGCGGCAACCCTTGGGCCACCAATCGCCCTTGCAGGCGCTGGGGATCCACCTCAAGCTTGACCGAGCCGGCCAGGTTCTCCGCAGTCGGCTGCAATTCATAGGTCAACACCTCGCCAGGGATCCCTTGCGTCTGGGCTAGCTGCAGCCTGCGCCACAGGTAGAGGTTCCCCAGCCCCAAAGCGACGATCAAGCCTGCGGCCACCGCCCCCAAGCCCCGTTGCCAGAGACGGGATCCCTTGGCAATCCAGGCGGGGGTGCGCATCGGTTGGGCTGCCTGCTCCGCATGTGCCTGCAACAGAGAAGCCCGCAGGGCGGGGGGAGGTTGCTTTTCCTCCACGCCGTAGGCTGTCTCCAACGCCCGTTGCAACGCTTGCAGTTCTCGGTGCAGCTCCGGGCGCAGCTTGAGCAATGCCTCCAGCCGGTCGGCCTCTTCCGGGGAGAGATCCCCCAGCACATAGCCTGCCAGCCACAGTTGCAGTTCTTCGGGAGACACAGATTCGGCTTTCATGAGGGGCCTCCCAACAACTCGCGCAGCCGCAGCAGAGCCCGCCGAGCTCTGGCTTTGACCGTTCCCAAAGGCAGATCCAGTTGCTTGGCAATTTCCGTTTGGCTCATGCCTTCGTAATAGGCCATCTTTAAGACTTGCCGTTGACTTTCGGACAACTCGGCCAAGGCCGTTTGCACCTCGGCCACCCGTTCCGCTTGGGCCAACTGCTCCAAGGTGGGATCCGCAGCAGGACTACCCTGCAATTCCACTCTGCCCTGTTCCAGGGAGCGCTGTCGATTCCGCCAAGAGCGCAGCCGATCCAAACAGCGAGAGCGAGCCAAGATGCTCAGGTAGGTGCGCAGGGATCCCCGTCTGGGATCAAAGGAGGAACGAGCCAAGTTCAAAAAAATATCCTGGGTGAGATCTTCGGCTTCGGCAGTACTGCCCAGCATTTTGCAGGCAATTCCGTACACCAAGCCGGCATGTCGGTCGTAGAGAATGGCCAGAGCTTGTGACCGGCCTGCTTTTAGGGCTGCAAACACCTCTGCATCGGTTTTTTCCTGCAGGGATCCCTCAGCTTTGTC
>Ga0308414_1002461_pt1 | contig 12080 bp, 9 predicted proteins | sample HotsprSampleOS50_FD_205667 | JGI IMG/M metagenome (GOLD analysis project Ga0308414, IMG submission 205667) | Hot spring phototrophic mat microbial communities from Octopus Spring, Yellowstone National Park, Wyoming, United States - 20090730_OS50 ... | reverse complement strand
CTTTGCAGTTGCGGCGCTTCCTGAGCCGGGTCGAAAGGCTGATGCCCGAAGGCCAGGCGCTGGAGCTGCGTTGTGGAGATCTGGTTTTCCGGCCTACTGATGGCATTCTGCGCAAGCGATCCGAGGAGCTGTACCTCAATCCCAAGCTGTCGAAATTGTTGCAGTTGTTTATGCAGCGCCCCGGCGAAGTGCTGACGCGCAAGTTCCTGATGCAGCAGGTGTGGGAGACCTCCTTCATGGGCGACACCCGCACGCTGGACGTTCATATCCGCTGGCTGCGCGAAGCCATTGAAGATGAGCCGGCTGATCCTATCTATCTCCGCACCGTGCGCCGCCAGGGCTACCGCTTCGAAAACCCCAAAGCGCGCAAATAATCTGCCAGCCATTTTGCCCGGCCCGCGTCCGCCCATCCCAAATCCCAACTCCAAAATCCAAAATCCGAGATGCGTATCATCATCACCGGCTCGATTGCCTACGACTATCTGATGACCTTCCCCGGCTCGTTCAGCGAGCATCTGCTGCCCGATCAACTGGCGCGCGTCAGCCTGAGCTTTTTGGTGGACTCCATGGAGCGCCGGCGCGGCGGATGCGCTCCCAACATCGCGTACACCCTGGCGTTGCTGGGCGAGCGCCCGATGGTGATGGGAACAGCCGGCCAGGACTTCGGCGAATATCGCCAGTGGCTCGAATCCGTTGGCGTAGACACCTCGTTGATCAGGCAAATCAACGACAAGTTCACCGCCTCGTTCTTCTGCAATACCGACCGCCACAACAGCCAGATCGCGTCTTTCTACACGGGCGCCATGGCGCACGCCCGCGAGTTGTCGTTCCACGACGCGCCCCGCCCCGATCTGGTTATCATCTCGCCCAACGACCCGGTTGCCATGGTGCGCCATGCGCAGGAATGCGGCCAGATGGGCATCCGCTGCATCTATGATCCGGGCCAGCAGTGCGCCCGCTCCAGCGCCGACGAATTGCGCGCCGGCATCCTGAACGCCGATGTTCTGATCGTCAACGACTACGAGATGGAATTGATCCGCCAGAAAGTCGGCATGGGCGAGCAGGAAATTCTGCGCCGCAGCGAGGCGTTGATTGTCACGCGCGGGCCGCAGGGCAGCGTGATCTACCTGAGAGATCGCACGATTGATGTGCCGGCTGTGCCCGAACGCCGCATTGTGGACCCGACCGGCGTGGGCGACGCCTATCGCGCCGGCTTGTTGAAAGGCATGGCTGTCGGCGCGGACTGGGAGACGGCGGGCCGGCTGGGCAGCGTCGCCGCCACCTACGTTCTGGAATGCGTCGGGGGCCAGAGCCATTACTTCACCTGGGACGAGTTCAAGGCGCGCTATGAAGAGAACTTTGGCGAGCTGGCGATTGACGCATGAGCGTTGGCCGGCTGCGCAGAGTATTCCGAAAATCGAAAAGGACAAATAGTAATGATCGATCATGATGTGAAAGACCTGAACTTGGCGACAGCCGGCCGCTACAAGATCGAGTGGGCCGAAAGCCAGATGCCCGTGCTCCAGTTGATCCGCGAGCGGTTCACCAAAGATCGTCCCCTGGACGGCGTGCGTGTGTCGGCCTGCCTGCACGTCACCAGTGAGACGGCGGCGCTGATGCGCACGCTACAGGCCGGCGGCGCAGATATCGTGCTGTGCGCCAGCAACCCGCTCAGCACTCAGGACGAGGTGGCAGCATCGCTGGTGGCCAACGACGAGATCCCGGTCTACGCCGTCAAGGGCGAAGACAACAAGACCTACTATCAGCACCTCAACGCCGCGCTCGATCATCGCCCGCAGATGACGATGGATGACGGCTGTGACCTGGTGAGCCTGCTGCACAAGGAGCGGCCCAATCAGGTGGCTGATGTGATCGCCGGCACCGAGGAGACCACCACTGGCGTGATCCGGCTGCGTGCGATGGTGAAAGATGGTGCGCTGAAGTACCCTGTTCTCGCCGTCAACGACTCGATGACCAAGCACTTCTTCGACAACCGGTACGGCACCGGCCAGAGCACCATCGACGGCATTGTGCGCGCGACGAACATCCTGCTGGCCGGGCGCACTGTCGTGGTGTGCGGATATGGCTGGTGCGGGCGCGGTCTGGCTTCCCGCGCGAAGGGCATGGGCGCTCATGTGATCGTCACCGAAGTCGATCCACTGAAGGCCATCGAGGCGCTGATGGATGGCTATCAGGTCATGCCGCTGATGGACGCCGCCAGAGTGGGCGATGTGTTCGTCACCGTCACCGGCAACAAGAACGTCATCGACGCCCATCACATGGCTGTGATGAAGGACAGCGCCGGCGAGCCGCGCCAGGTGCGGCCATTTGTGCAGCAATACACCGTTCGGGATGGGCGCCGGCTGAATCTGCTCGGCGAGGGGCGTCTGATCAACCTGGCGGCAGCCGAAGGCCACCCGGCGGCAGTGATGGACATGAGCTTCGCCAATCAGGCCCTAGGCGCCGAGTTCATGCGCCAGAACGCCGGCAGGCTCGCCCCGGACGTGTACACCATCCCCGAGGAGATCGACCGCGAGATTGCCCGCCTCAAGCTGCACAGCCTGGGCGTCACGATCGACACCCTCACCGACGAGCAGCGTGAATACCTGGCCAGCTGGCAGGAAGGCACGTAATTGCTGCTCCGGGCAGGTTCAGGCGTCGGACTTCACTCGAGGAGTCCGACACCTTTTTATCTGCCGGTGATTTTTTGCCAGATATTCGGCTTCCTCAAACGCCGCCGATTGAATTCGATCGCCGGGTGTTCCGAATTGGCCTGCTCCCACATCTGCAACCAGGACCGCGCGGCATCCGGTCTGCCTTTTGCCAGCCAAACTTCGATCTGTGCCTGGCACAGCGACGCGAATTCGCTCGTGTGCAACCGCTTGCGCGCCAGCAGCGGTTGGATCATCTTTTCGGCTTCCTCTGGCTTGCCTTCCCGCGCCAGTATCTGGGCGACATTGGTGATTCCAAAGAAATAATCCGGGAAGCGCTGATGCAGGTCGAACATGACCTTCCGCGCCTCTTCGTATCGATCCGTCGTGTTGTAAACGCTGGCCAGGTTATTGAGCAGATCCGGCGAATCCGGCTCGATTTGAAGCGCCTGTTCCAGCAGTTCTTCCGCGCGATCCCACTGCTCGTTTTGGATGGCCAAAATGGCCTCGTCGCCCAGTTGCCTCACTTTGTCAGAGTGGGCTATGGATGGCGGCGCGTCGCCGCTGATTTGAAAGCCCATGGTCAGCACATCTTGCCATGCGCCTTTGATCCACAGGCGAACCGGCCCGACCGGCGCAGCGTCCGCCTCAGAAAGAATGCGTGACGCTTCCACGCGCATCTCGTCGGACCCCCGCTGGCCGAGCATGAACGCTTGCAGCGCCGCTAGTGTCTCCGGCGTCTTGATCAGTGAAGCCAGCATCAGGGCAAATTTGCAGCCGGCCGGGTCGCCACGCTCCAGCAGGATATGCAGGATGGCAGTCAATTCAGGGTGCTTCTGAACGAGTTTCTGCACCGCCTGGCTGAGCGCCTTTTCTGAATCCTTGCGATTGGTCGCCGGCGACAGAATGGCATTGATGTCGTTGGCGAGTCGCGCGCTGATCCAGTGCCGCATGTCGAAGGCCCAGGCGCCGTGACGCTTGCCCGGCGGATTGCGCAAGTCGTCCAGGTTGTCGCGCGCCAGGGTGAAGGCTGGCGAAATCTGAAGCGCCTTGTTCCACAGACTGCGGGCCGCCTTTTCGTCGCCCTTGCGGCAGGTTGCCGCGGCGGCCAAATGGAACACCATTGGATTGTGGCGCACTGGCTCTTGAAAGCTGTCGCTGCGGCTGGCGGCGGCGAATGTTTCCAGGACGGCGTCATCGTCTCCCAGTAAGCTGAACGCCTCCAGCTTCTTCAGCCAGGCGTCGTAGGTGTCCTGAGATGTGGCCCTGAGCCGGTCGGCGTAGTGTTTAGCCTCGTCAAGCCGTCCGGCCAGGCACATGAACTGCACAAGGTTGCCCAGCGCGTGGAAGTTGTCCGGCGCAATAGCCAGCGCCCTTTGCGCGGCGCTGATGGCCCGGGCGTGATCGCCCTCGGCCATGTAGGCCAGGCTGATGTTGTTCAGCGCGGGTGGGAAGTTGGGGTACGCTCTCAGCAGGTCCTCGCCGATTCGACGAGCACCCGCATAGTCGCCCCGATTCAACCGTATCTGCATCTCTTCGTGCAGAGCCGCCGTGTCTTCGTTGGCCGGCAATCCCACTTCAGCCAACAGACCCGCCAGGTGTTGCTGCAGATCGGTCAGCGTTGACCGGACTTCGGCTGCGCGGGGGTGATCGGGCCAGCGTGAGAGGAAACGCCGGAATGCGCGCGCCGCCATGACGGGGTAGGCGTTTTGCAGGTAGCTGCCGGCCAGCCCCAACGCAATGTCGGGATCATCAGGGCGCAGCTTGCTGAGCCGATCGATGTATTGCAGGTATCGTGCCTGGTCCCCTGCATCGAGACTGACGTTGACCAGGGCGGTCAATATTTCGTCTCGATTCGGACTGCGCTGCAGGAGCGATTCAAGCAAATCAAGCGCCTCGGCGTAACGTTTGCGCGAGGCCAGATCTCTGGCCTGATCCAGATGCTCAGACAGCTGGCGGGAAAGGCCGGGTGTTGAAAGAGATCGGAATCGAGACTTGTTCTTGGGCATTTGAAATTCTCTTGCTCACTGTTCCATCACACTGGCGGCCAGCTCCAGCAGATATTCCGCTGCGGCCGGGTTCGCCGGCTGCGGCAGATCCAGTTGCTGTGAGATTGCGCCGGCAATCTGCATCGCCAATGTCGTGCGCTGATGAGCCGACATGTCGCCCCGCCGGGCGATGAACTCGCGCGCCAGATTGCGCCGCTCCCGATCCAGCCGGTGAATCGGGAGCGCGGCTGCCTCTGCGGCGGCGTGTTCGGACAGATGAATGGCCGGCGTCAGCGAACGCGACACTTGTGACAGCGACATCTTGCGGCCCTCGCGCACGACCAGCGTCCCGGCGGCGAAGTCGCCCAGCCGCCTGGATTGACTGCTGAGAAACATGGTCACCAGGCCAGTCACATAGAACCCCGGAAACAGATCGACCAGCCGCATGATATTGCGAATGACAATCTGCCCCGGCGCGGCGGGCGCGCCGTCGATCCGGATCACGCGCAGGCCCACCAGTCTTTTGCCCGGCGACTGGCCGCCCCACAGCAGCTCAAACAGGATGTAATACGCCCAGTACAGGACGAACGTGAAGCCGATGTAGACCGCCTCCAGCGCGCTGGAGAGCGCGGGGTCCGAGATGCGCCGATTGATCTGGCCATAGACGATGGACACGCCGATCGCCATGACGAAGTAGGCGAGAAAATCCGCAAAGGCCGCCATGAAGCGCGAGCCGATGCCGGCGATGTCATAGCTGAAGCTGATGCGCTCCGGCGTGGCGACGATGTGCCGTTCATCCATGCGGCGATTATAGGGGCGCGCAGGGACAGGCCGGCTTACGCCACCCGCGCCTGAAGTTGATCCAGTTGCGCTTGCAGCCGGCCGGGCAGGCGCGTCCCGTATTGGGCGAAGTACTGGCGGATGTCCTCGGCTTCATGCCGCCAGTCTGCCGGATCGACCTGGAACAATTGCTCCAGGTGATCGGGCTGGATATCCAGGCCGGCGAGATCGAGTTCGCCCGTCTGCGGGTGAATGCCGATGGGTGTGCGTTTGCCTTGCGCCCGGCCCTCGACCCGCTCGCACATCCATTTGAGCACGCGGCTGTTCTCTCCGAACCCCGGCCACAGCCATTTGCCTTCGGCGCTCTTGCGAAACCAGTTCACGTAGAAGATGCGCGGCGCCTTGCTGCCCAGCCGGTCGCCCATGTCGAACCAATGCTGGAAATAGTCGGCCATGTTGTAGCCGCAGAAGGGCAGCATGGCGAAGGGATCGCGGCGCAGCTTGCCGATGGCCTCGATGTTGGCGGCTGTGGTTTCGGAAGCGACTGTCGCGCCCATGAATACGCCGTGGTCCCAATCGAAAGCCTCTGTGACCAGCGGCATCACTTGCGAGCGCCGGCCGCCGAACACCAGAATGTCGATGGGGACGCCGGCGGGGTTCTCCCAGTCCGGCGAGATGACCGGGCACTGCGCAGCCGGCGCCGTGAAGCGCGCGTTGGCATGCGCCGCAGTGTGGCGCTCGCCGGGATGCCAATCGCACCCCAGCCAGTCGATGGCGCGCGCCGGCGGCTCGCTCATTCCTTCCCACCACACGTCGCCGTCGTCGGTCAGCGCGCAGTTGGTGTAAATGACATTCGCTTTCAGCGTGTCCATCGCGCTGGGGTTGGATTGATAAGAGGTGCCGGGCGCCACGCCGAAAAAGCCTGCCTCTGGATTGATGGCCCGCAAACGCCCGTCCGTATCAATCCACATCCAGGCGATGTCGTCGCCGATGCATTCGGCCTTCCAGCCCGGAATGGTTGGGCGCAGCATGGCCAGATTGGTCTTGCCGCAGGCCGAGGGGAATGCGGCGGCGATGTGGAACTGCCGGCCCTGCGGATTGGTCAGGCGCACGATCAACATGTGCTCGGCCATCCAGCCTTCGCGCCGGGCCATCGCCGATGCGATGCGCAGGGCAAAGCATTTCTTGCCCAGCAGCGCGTTCCCGCCGTAACCGGAGCCAAACGACCAGATCAGGTTTTCTTCCGGGAAGTGGCTGATGTATTTGTCCTCGATCTGCGCGCACGGCCACGGCTTGTCTTGCGCGCCCGGCGCCAGCGGCGCGCCGACCGAGTGCAGGCAGGGCACGAATTCGCCGTCGGCGCCAAGCGCGTCCAACACGGTTGTCCCCATGCGGGTCATGATGCGCATGTTGCACACCACGTAGGGGCTGTCGGTCAGCTCGACACCGATGCGGGCCATGGGCGAGCCGAGCGGTCCCATGCAGAAGGGGATGACATACAGCGTGCGGCCGCGCATGCAGCCGGCGTACAGTCTGCGCATTTCGGCTTTCAACGCATCCGGCGCAACCCAGTTGTTGTTCGGCCCGGCGTCATCGCGCGAAGATGTGCTGATGTAGGTGCGGTCTTCCACGCGCGCCACGTCGCTGGGGTCTGAGCGGAAGAGAAAGCTGTTGGGCCGTTTGTCGGGGTTGAGCGGGATTGCCATGCCGGCGGCAACCATGTGTTGCATCAGCCGGTCATACTCTGCTTTGCTCCCGTCGCACCAATGGATGTGGTCGGGCTGGCACAGATCGGCTACTTCCTGAACCCATTGACTCAATTTGGCGTGTGTGGTTGGCGTGTTCATAGTGTTGTGTGGCAGCAAATCAGCGTATCGTCGCCCGAGGTCGTGCGCGGGCATGGATGGCGTAGACCTTTTGTCCAGCAGCCAGGACGATCAAAGCCGAAACGATATCATATTCCGGTCAAATCAGCGGGCGCACATTGCGCAACTGTTCGGCCAGCACTTCCGACTTCTTCTTCTTTTTGGCCGGCTTGGGTTTGACCAGGGGTGTGACCGGCTTGTAGTCTGCCGACGGTGCCGGCTCTTTGAATACGTCTGCCCAGTTGTCGATCTCGCGGGCGCCGGCCTGGGGCTTCTCGGCAGAGGGGCGGTCAGACACCGCGGCGCGCAGCCGCTGGATGAAGTCTGTTGAAGACTCCACGCGAACGCCGGTCATGCGGGTGAAGTTGGCGACTGCCGCGTCAGAGGTGACCACGATCCAGCCCTGTTTGTCTTTGATCTCGCCCACCATCATGCGGATGAGGTCGTCGGCTTTGCTGCCGGGCGGCGCGTAGTGCGCGGTCACGTTGCCGGCGCGGATTCGCCCGGCCCCGATGCGCGGCGTCGCGTCGGCGGGATTGGGGTCGAACACGACTGTGACGCGCTTGTTGGCGCGATCGGCAAACTGCTTGAGGCGCGCGATCAACTTGTCCTCGTCATGGGGATCGCTCAACGACAGGTCTGGCATCTGGCCGATCAGGTTGTGGCCGTCGATCAGGAATGGCATGGATGGATTTTAGCAGTGCGAACGATTGTTCTATAATCCCGCTCATGGCGGCGCACGACAAGGTCCCCGAATCTCGCCTGGTGTCCGGCGAGAACCAGCCGGCCGATGACGGCGCGCTGGACCGCGCGCTGCGTCCGCGCACACTCGACGACCTGATCGGCCAGGATAAGGTGCGCGACAACCTGCGCATCCTCATCCACGCCGCCCGGGCGCGCGGCGAGGCGCTGGACCACATTTTGATCTACGGCCCGCCTGGGCTGGGCAAGACCACGTTGTCGCATGTCATCGCGCATGAGATGGGCGCCAGCCTGCGTGTCACATCCGGCCCGGCCATCGAGCGCGCCGGCGACCTGGCCGCCATCCTCACCAATCTGCGCAAGAACGATCTGTTGTTCATCGACGAGATTCACCGCCTCAACCGCGCGGTCGAGGAAATCCTGTACCCGGCCATGGAGGATTACGCGCTCGACATTGTCATCGGCAAAGGCCCCAGCGCGCGCAGTGTGCGGCTGAAGCTGCCGCCCATCACCGTGGTGGGCGCGACCACGCGCCTTGCCCTGATGACCGCCCCCCTGCGGGCGCGCTTTGGCGCGACGTTCCGCGTGGACTTTTACCCGCTGGACGCCATGGAGCAAATTGTGGCTCGCGCGTCACGGTTGATGAACACCGGCATTGACCCTCTGGCGCAGACCGAGATCGCCCGGCGCGCGCGCGGCACGCCCCGCGTGGCGCTGCGCCTGCTCAAGCGTGTGCGCGACTATGCCCAGGTCAAGGCCGACGGCCTCATCACGCCGGCGCTGGCCGTCGAGGCCTTGCAGTTGATGGAGGTCGATCCGCTTGGCCTCGACGACCTGGACCGGCGCGTCTTGCGCACGATCATTGAGAAGTTCGCCGGCGGGCCGGTGGGGCTGGAGACAATCGCCGCCAGCATCAGCGAGGAGAGCGACACCATCATGGATGTGGTCGAGCCGTATCTCTTGCAGCTTGGATTTCTCGACCGCACGCCGCGCGGGCGCGTGGCCACTCAGCGCGCCTACGAGCATCTGGGGCTGCCCTACGAGCCGCCCCGGCAGCCTGGCCTGTTGTGAGCGACCCGTCGCCGAGACAGGCGCTGCCCCTACACCTCCTGCACAGACGCTTCGTCAATGCGGACGCGCCGGCCCTCGCGCGTGGACACGTAACATGCCAGCGTCATGCGCAACACCGCCCGGCCCTCCTCGGCGGTGGCGATCGGCCGGCGCTTGCCATGCAGAAACTCCGAGATCGGGCCGGCCAGCCCCGCAATGCGATGCCCGTGGTTCGGCGGCGAGGCAATCTCGCTGTGCGTCCATTGTTTGCTGGCCGACAGGTACCACTTCAGGCCGGGGGCGTTTTCTGGCCGGGGCACGTTGCAGCTCGGCACATCGCCATAGTTTTGAATGATGCTGCCCTTTTCGGCGATGATCTCGACAGTGTTCTCAGCAGCCGGGCAGGTGAACGAACACACGACCTCGGCGATCGGCCCGCCGGGGTAGCGATAAATGGCAATGCCGTTGTCCATCGGCACGCGCGGGTCGAACAGCGAATCGATCTCGGCGGTCACCGTCTCCGGCGCGCCCAGCAGCCAGTAGATGAAATCGATGGCGTGGGAGGCGTCATCGGCCCAGATGTCGCGGTTCAACGCCGGCTTGCTGTGCCACAGCGAGGTGAACGTTGGCCATTCGTGCGTGTTCAGCGCGTGCCGCCGGCGCACCATGAAAACCTTGCCAAACTGCCCGCTGTTCAACAGCGCTTTGATCTGGAGGTTCTGCGGATCGACGCGCATCTGCCAGGCCATGCTGAAGGGGACGCCGTGCCGGCTCACTGCCGCCACGATCCGGTCGGCTTCAGGCAGGGTCAGCGCCATCGGCTTTTGCAGGATGATCGCCTTGCCGGCTGCGGCAGCCTGCTCGACCAGTTCGGCGTGCAACGAGGTTTCCGCAGCCACCACAACGGCATCGACGCCGGCCTGAGTCAGCAGCGCCTGCGCGTCTGAGTAAGGGGTGAATCCATACGTCCTGGCATTTTGTTCGAGCCGGGCTGCATCGTGGTCCCAGCCGGCGGTCACGGCGATGTCATGCGCCGGGGTGTCGCGCCACTGGTTGCAGTACAGGTTGACGTGTCCGTGCGCGAAGCCGAGAATACCGATCTTGACAGGCATAGATTTCTCCTTTTTGGGGCCGGCGCAATTCCAAAGATGCGCATCTGGCGCGCATAGTGTGCCACTTTTCGCCGCATCGGGCGGCTTCGGCGGCTGAGCTTCGGCGGCTGAGCTTCGGCGGCTGAGCCTGTCGAAGCCGTCGAAGCCGTCGAAGCCGTCGCCGTGGCCTGAGCTTGTCGAAGGCAACGGCGACACGCTCAGGGACAAGGGACAAGCCTGGCGGCTTGTCCTACTACGGCGGCTGAGCTTCGGCGGCTGAGCCTGTCGAAGCCGTCGAAGCCGTCGCCGTTGCCTGAGCTTGTCGAAGGCAACGGCGACAGGCGCCGCTTCGACGCGCTCAGCGACCGGCAACGGTCAGCGATACAGGCCGGCGCGTTGGATGTACGCCGCCACCGTTTCCGGCATCACATAGCGCAGCGGCCATCCTGCGCGCACCCGCCGGCGCAGATCGGTGGAGGAGATGTCGATCAGCGGGGTATCCATCCAGTCAACGCGCTGCAGGATGCCGGGCAGCGCGCGCTCGACTGCGCCGGCGTCGATCACCGTGCCGGGGCGCTTGGCCACAGCCAGCCGGGCCAGCGCCGTCAGCCGTTCGGGGTGGCGCCAGCGGGGCATTTCCATGAAGGAATCTGCGCCCATGATGAAATGCCAGATGTGATCGGGATGCCGGCTGCTGAGGATTTCCACCAGCTCGAAGCTGTAGTGCGGGCCGGGGCGTTCAACATCCACCCGGCACAACTCAAAGCAGGGATTGCCCTCGATGGCGAGTTGCAGCATCGCCACGCGATGCTCGGCCGGCGTGATGTGGTCGCCCTTGTGAGGCGGGTCGCCGGCCGGCGCGAACCACACCCGGTCGAGCCGGAGTTGGGCGCAGGCCTGATCGGCGATGACCAGGTGCCCGATGTGCGGCGGGTCAAATGTGCCGCCCAGAAGGCCGATATGCATCTTTTCGATTTTGGGTTTTGGATTTTGGATTGAGAATCCCCAATCCCCAATCCAAAATCCAGAGTTCACTCCCCCCATTCCAGTTCGTATTCGCCGATGTAAATGGTGTCGCCGGGCTTGACCCCGCGCGCTTCCAGCTCGGCGGTGATGCCGCTCCGCTCGAGAAAGCGCTGAAATCGCTGCGTGGCCTCGTCCAGATCCCAGCGCGTGGTTTCGACCCGCCGCAACACCATCGGGCTGTGAATGCGGAAGCCGCCCCCCTCGCGCGTGATCTGGAAGCCCATCTCGCTTTCAGTGGGTGTGAGTTCTTCAAGGGCGACTGGCTCTTCATCCGGCAGCGGCGCCAGCGCATCCAGTGTGCGCACGGCCTGTTCGAGCAGGGCGCGCACGTTCCTGCCGGTGGCAGCGGAGATGGGCGCCGCGTCGCGCAACGGCGACGCCGGGTTGTTTTTGCAGTACAGCTCGTAAGCGGCCTGCGCGTCGGGCAGATCCATCTTGCTCATGGCCAGCACCTGGGGTTTGTCGATGAGGCCATGGCCGAATGCGGCCAGTTCCTTCTGGATGGTGTCGTAGTCGCGCAGCGGGTCTTCGCTCAGTCCATCGATCAGATGAATCAGCACGCGGGTGCGCTCGATGTGCTTGAGGAACTCGATGCCCAGCCCGGCGCCCTGGCTGGCGCCTTCGATCAGTCCGGGGATGTCGGCCAGGACGACGGTGCGGGTGGCGTCGATTTCGGCCACGCCCAGATTGGGCTGCAAGGTGGTGAAAGGATAGTCAGCGATCTTTGGTTTTGCGGCGGTGAGCGCGGCGAGCAGGGTGCTCTTGCCGGCGTTGGGCATGCCCACAAAGCCGATATCCGCGATCAACTTGAGTGTAAGGATCAGATCGCGCGCCTCGCCGGGTGTGCCGTTTTCGGCCATCTGCGGCGCCTGGTTGCTGGGGGTGGCAAACATCGCGTTGCCGCGCCCGCCCCGTCCGCCTCTGGCC
>Ga0308414_1002459_pt1 | contig 12082 bp, 11 predicted proteins | sample HotsprSampleOS50_FD_205667 | JGI IMG/M metagenome (GOLD analysis project Ga0308414, IMG submission 205667) | Hot spring phototrophic mat microbial communities from Octopus Spring, Yellowstone National Park, Wyoming, United States - 20090730_OS50 ... | reverse complement strand
CCGGCGCGCCGGTGTGGATCGTAGCCGAGCCAGACCCGGCGCAGGACGGCATCACGCCCGTCGTCGTCGGCGCCAACGACTGGGCGCTCGGCTGGGCCAGCGATGCCGAGGGGCGCCCCTTGGCCGCCTTCCTGCCCGGCGGCGTGCCCCAGCGCATCCAAGCGATGCGCTTCGGCGTCAATCTCGTCCTCTACGCCCTGACCGGGAACTACAAGGGCGACCAGGTCCATGTCGACGCGATCCTCGAGCGTCTGGGGCAGCCGCGATGATCGTCCTCGAGCCCCTCCTGCCCTGGCCGCTCCTCGTCCTCCTGGCAATCGCCGCCACCGCCGTTCTTGGCCCGTCGCTTCTCGCCGGCCGCCCGGGGGCTTGGCCGCGGGCCGGGGCAGCCGCCACCCTCGTCCTCCTCCTCGCCGGCCCCGCCTGGGAGCGACGCGTGCCGGGCGAGGGTCAGGATGTCGTGCTGCTCGTACGCGACCGCACCCCCTCGTCGGAGATCCCCGAACGGGCGGAGGCGATCACGGCCGCGGCGGACGCCGCCGCGCGCCGGCTCGCGGGTGTGCCCGGGATCGAGGTGCGCCGCCTCGATGCGGCCGACGATCCGGCCGCGCGCATCGCCGAGGCCGCTGGCGCCGTCCCCACGGGGCGTCTGTCCGCGGTGGTGCTCGTCTCCGACGGGCAGATCCGCCCGCCCGCCGACGGGGCCCTGCCCGGAGGCGCGCCGGTCCATCTCCTCCTGCCCGGCCAGGCGGGACAGACCGACCGCCGTGTACGCTTCCTCGCCCCGCCCGCCTACGCCATCGTGGGCCGCCCGCTCGAGATCGAGGCCGTCGTCGAGGACCTTGGGGTCCAGGGCGACGGCGCGCCCGTCGAAATCCGGGTCCAAGGCGCTGCCGACGGCGCGGAGCGCCGGAGCGTCCGCCCCGGCGTCCCCTTCAAGATCCCGCTCGCCCCCGACCGCGCCGGCGCGCTCCTCGTCGGCGTCGAAGCCCCGCCGCTGCCGGGCGAGGCAGGGACGGCGAACAACCGCGCCGCCATCGCCATCCCCGCGATCCGCGACCGCCTGCGCGTCCTCCTGCTCTCCGGCGAGGCCCACCCCGGCACGCGCGCCTGGCGGCGCCTGCTGCGCGGGGATCCGGCCATCGACCTCGTCCATCTGACGATCCTGCGCACCTCGGAGCAGGACGACGCGACGCCGCCACAGGACCTCTCCCTCATCCCCTTCCCCGTGCGCGAGCTCTTCGAGGAGCGCCTGCAGACCTTCGACCTCGTCGTCCTCGACCGCTTCCGGAACCTCCCCGGGCTGCTGCCGCCGGCTTACGTCGAGCGCCTCGCGCGGCGCGTGCAGGAGGGCGGAGCCCTGCTCGCCGTCCTCGGGCCTGAGGCCGCGGGCGAGCACGCCATCGCCGTCGGCCCCCTCGCCCAGGTGATCCCGCTGACGGCCGGCCCCCTGGTCGAAACGCCCTTCGTGCCGCGCCCTGCGGCGGGGACCGCGGCGCACCCGATCCTGCGCGGCCTCGAGGGAACGGACCGCTGGGGGCCGTGGGGGCGGCATGTCGCCGGCACGGCGCCGGCGGGCGCTCGAACCCTGCTGGCCACGCCCGGCGGCGCGGCCCTGCTGACGCTGGCCGACGTCGGCGAGGGACGCGCCGCAGCGCTGGCCTCCGATCATCTCTGGTGGTGGGGCCGGGGGCACGAGGGCGGGGGACCGGACGCCGAGATCAGCCGCCGCCTCGTCCATTGGCTCCTGCGCGAGCCCGACCTCGAGGAGCAGGATCTGCGCCTCGTCCGCGAGGGCGGCGCCTGGCGGGTCGTCCGCCGCGACGCCGCGGGCGCGCCCGCCGGCGTCGTCGAGGCGGAAGGGCCGGACGGCCAGGTCAAGCGCCTGACGCTCGTCCCGGCGGGGCCTGGCGTCGCGGAGGCCCTCCTCGAGGCCCCCGCCGCCGGGCTGTGGCGCCTGCGTCACGGCTCCCTCGAGCGCCTGGCGATCGTGGCGGATCCGGATCCGCAGGAGATCGCCGATCTCCGCGCCGACCCTGGGCCGAGCGCCGCCTGGCGTCAGGGCGGAGGGCACGCCTGGGCGGGGGCGGCCGGAGCCTTGCCGAGCTTCCGCCGCACCACGCCCGACGCCCCGCAGGCGGGGCCCGGCTGGCTCGGCCTGCCGCGCACAGGCCTGCGCAGGGAGGCCCGGATCCAGACACCTCTGCCGCCCGTGCTGCCGGCCCTGATCGCCGCCGGGCTTGTCCTTCTGGCCTGGCAGCGCGAGTCGCGCTGACAGGGCCCGCCAGCAGGCTCAGAGAGGAACCGAGCCGAAGCGGGCGACGGGGCGGGGAAGAAGACGAAGCCTGGGCCGGCCAGACGCGCCCGGCAGGATGGCCCCCGGGGCCAGGGGCGCCCGGCGCAGCCGTCGGCGATCACGTCGGCTTCCTCGAGTCCGGAAGGCGGCGGGGGCGACGAAGGCCAGAGCGCTCGTGTTGCGCAGCTCCTCCTCCCATCCCTCTGCTCCCGCATGGACGATCACCTCCGCGCGGAGCCGGGTCTCCGGTACGACACCGAACGGTGCCGCCTCGGGCGCGCCGGCGCGCAGGCACCCCGGAGCCTGGCCGACCGCGATGGGCGCGGAGACGACCTCGACCTCGCAGGGCCCACCGGGCGGCAGGATCTCCGGACAGGCATGGGGATCGCGCAGACCGAAGCCGCCGCCCTCGATCGACAGCGGCATCCGGACCGGGCGCGGACCGAACCGACGTTGGAGACGCGCGCGGAGAAGCCGATGGCGGTGCCATCGATCGGGGCGGAGGTGTCCGTGCCGTCGAAGCCGAGGCGTCCCAGGATTCGCAGGGCAGGCGTCGACGAGCGTGTCCCAGAACCATGCCTCCCCCGCCCGCCAGTCGAGCAGGAGATGCTTGGTGAGGAACGCCGCTGCGAGGAAGCGCGCGCGGTTTGAGAGCCATCCCTCCCACCACAGCTGGCGCATCCCCGCATCCACCGCCGGCATGCCTGTCCGTCCCCGGTGCCAGGCCCGCCGATCCGCCGGCGAGGTCCGCTAGGCGGCCTCGCCATCCGCCGGCCGCCGACGGCCGGACCGCCTGCCGGCGCCGCAGCGCCGTCGAGCGGGGATGGGCGCGCCTGAAGGAGTGGCGGGGCGTCGCCTCCCGCCTCGACAAGCAGGCCGCCTGCTTCGCCGCCGGCCTCTTCGTCGCCAGGGTCTTCGACTGGCTCAAAGATTGACAGGCCCTAGGCGGCGGGAGCGGCTCGGACAGCACCGGATCGGCGAGGCGGCGTCGGAACGCCGCGAAGGTGCCGACCGCGCCGTCGGAGGGATCCTGCAGGCGGTTGGGCTCGTGCAGCAGGGCAGCGGTGTGCAGACGCAGGCGATCCCCGCCCGCCGTCTCCGCCACCCGCCGCGCCTGCGTGCGCGCCCAGGGCTCGGGACGGCGGGAGGCGTGGGTCCGGCCGCCCTCCGCCAAGGCCGGCAGGATCGCCTCCGCCCGACCGCGCGCCAGGACGAGCCGTCCGCCGCGCGCGGCGATGGCCTCGGAGAGCGCCGCCAAGGAGCGGGCCAGCCAGACGCGGGACGCGGCCCCGGGCGCGCGCGCGCCCATGGCCTCCGCGTCCCACACGCAGACGGCCAGCGGCGGCCCCCGCTCGCACGGGCGGCCTCAGCGCAGGAAGGGACGGGGATCGGCGAGGCGTCCCGCCAGCGCCGAGGCGGCCGCGGTCGCCGGCGAGACCAGGTGCGTGCGGCCGCCGGGGCCCTGGCGCCCCTCGAAGTTGCGGTTCGAGGTCGAGGCGCAGCGCTCGCCGGGGCGCAGGCGATCGGGGTTCATCCCGAGGCACATCGAGCACCCCGCGTCCCGCCAGGAGAACCCGGCGTCGCGGAAGATCCGGTCGAGCCCCTCCGCCTCGGCCTGCGCCTTCACGAGGCCGGACCCGGGCACCACCATCGCCCGCACCCCCGGCGCGACGCGCCGCCCGGCGACAACGGCGGCGGCGCGGCGGAGATCCTCGATGCGCGCGTTCGTGCAGGAGCCGAGGAAGACCGCGTCGATCCGGATCTCCTCCATCGGCGTGCCGGGGCGGAGATCCATGTACTCGAGTGCCCGCGCCTTCGAGGCCGCGCGGGCGGGGCCGAAGGAGTCCGGATCGGGCACCACCCCCGAGATCCCGACGACGTCCTCGGGCGAGGTGCCCCAGGAGACCTGCGGCACCAGTGTAGATACGTCCATCGCCTCCTCCCGGTCGAAGACGGCGTCCGCGTCGGAGGGCAGCAGCTTCCAGGCGGCGACGGCCTCCGCGAGGCGCGCCCCTTCGGCGCGCGGGGACGCCCCTCAAGCCAGGCGAAGGTCGTCTCGTCGGGAGCGACGAGGCCCGCGCGCGCGCCGGCCTCGATGCTCATGTTGCACACCGTCATCCGCCCGGCCATCCCGAGGGCGCGGATCGCCGAGCCCGCATACTCAAGCACATGCCCCGTGCCGCCGGCCGTGCCGATGCGCGCGATGAGCGCGAGGACGAGGTCCTTGGCCTCGCAGCCCGGCGGCAGATCCCCCTCCGCCAGGATCCGCATCGTCCTCGGCCGCCGCTGCGCCAGCGTCTGGGTCGCCAGCACATGCTCTACCTCGCTCGTGCCGATCCCGAAGGCCAGCGCCCCGAAGGCGCCGTGCGTCGAGGTGTGGCTGTCGCCGCAGACGATCGTCGTCCCCGGCAGCGTCATCCCCTGCTCCGGCCCGACCACATGGACGATGCCCTGCCGGACATCGTCGAGCGGGATGAGGGGGACGCCGAAGGCCCCCGCGTTGGCCGCCAGCGTCTCCACCTGCAGCCGGCTCTCCGGATCGGCGATGCCGGCGGCTCGCCCCTCGGTCGGCACGTTGTGGTCTGGCACGGCCAAGGTGAGATCCGGGCGGCGCACCGCGCGCCGCGCCGCGCGCAGCCCCTCGAAGGCCTGCGGGCTCGTCACCTCATGCACGAAGTGGCGATCGATGTAGAGGAGGTCGGTGTCCTCCGAGAGGGAGGCCAGGACGTGCGCAGTCCAGATCTTTCCGACGAGGGTGCGGGGGTCCATGGCCCCCCCTCAGATAGAGAGGAGACCGCCCGACCTCCAGACCGGCGCGGGGCGATGGCCCATGTACTCCGCGGGGGCGCGTTGCGCAGGTCGGCCGACGATCTCCCTTGCCTGCGAGAGCGCACGGTTCCACATCGGCCACTCTCCCCCGAGACAGAGCCGCCGATGACCGGAACACCGCCCGACCGCGACCACGCCTTCCTGCGCGTGGCGACTTGGAACGTCCATAAGGCCGTCGGCAGCGACGGGCGCTGCAGCCCCGAGCGCATCGCTGAGGTTGCTGCCAAGATGGCGCCCCGGATCCTCGTCCTCCAGGAGGCCGACCGCCGCGTCCCCCGCGCCCCCGTCTTCGCCCACGACGCCTTTGGGCCGCTCCGCCCCACCGCCACCTTCGGCCGCCTCCTCGGCTGGCACGGCAACGCGATCCTCGCCCGCGGCGCCGAGACCCTCCGGATTACCCCTTTCACCCTCCCCGGCGGCGAGCCGCGGGGCGCCCTCATCGCGGATCTCCGGCTCGACGACGGACGGGAAATCCGGGTCTGCGCCGCCCATCTCGGCCTCCTGCGCCGGCACCGCCGGCTCCAGATCGCCCGGATCCTCGGGATCCTCGCCGCCCTGCCGCCCCTGCCCACCATCCTCGCCGGCGACCTCAACGAGCGGCTCGACGGCGACGGCAGCCCGCTGGCCGCCCTCGACGGCCTCCTCGCGCCCGCCGCCCCCCTTGCCCGGCGGGCCTCGGACCACCTGCCCCTGGTGGCCGAGATCCTCCTTCCGCACCGGGCCTGACGCTGCCAATCCGCGCCGGGGCTTGAGCCCACGCCGCCGCACCCATCTCCCGCCCCTCCCCGGCAGAGAGGTGTCCTCCGCCATGCGCCGCCCGGTACTCGCCCTCATCCTCCTCGTGCCGCTGGCCGCCTGCGGCGGCCGCGGCGCGGAAGGCCCCGAAATCCTCTCCGGCAGCCCCACCATGCGCGTCTCCTGCGAGGTCGCGATCCAAGGCGCCCGCGCGCGGATCGCCGAAGGGCCGCTCGGCTACACCTACGCTGGCGCCACCCAGCGCGTCGAGGTGCTCGCGGTCGACGAGGCCGACGCACGCCGCCAGTTCCAGGCCGCCGGTGTCGGCACCCGCGAGCGCCCGTGCCTGCGCGTCGCCCGCGAGCGCATCTGAGCGCCGCCCGGATCGCCCCGCCCCGTTCGGGGGCGGGATGACGCGACGGCGGACGGGGCCCACTTTCCGTCCATGGCCTCCCCGCCCGTCCCCCGCGCGCCCACTCCGGAGGTCGCGGCCTTCCTCGAGCGGCTCGCCGCCGTCCCCGCGGTCCGGACCGGCCAGGCCCGCCGGCCCCGCCTGCTCCTGGCCTTCGACGCGACGGCGTCGCGCGAGGCCACCTGGAGACGCGCCCAAGACCTGACCGCCGCGGTCCTCGCCGAAGGCCTACGCGCCGGTGGCGGCCTCGACGTGTCGCTGTGCTACTTCCGCGGCCCCACCGAGATGGCCGCGACCCCCTTCCTCGCCTCCGGCGAGGAGCTCGCCCGTCGGCTCCAGGGGATCCGGTGCCGCGGCGGGCACACCCAGATCGCCCGCGTCCTCGCCCACGCGCTCGACCGCCACGCGGAAGTCCCGCTCGCCGCCCTCGTCCTCGTCGGCGACGCCTGCGAGGAGCCCCTCGATCTCCTGGCGGCGGGCGCCGGGGCGCTCGGACTGCGTGGGGTGCGCGTCTTCGCCCTCCAGGAGGGCGCGGATCCGGAGGCCGCACGCGCCTTCGCCACCCTCGCCCGCCTCACCGGCGGCGCCCATGTGCCCTTCGATGCCGACAGCCCCGAAACGCTCCGCCGCCTCCTCGAAGGGGTCGCGGCCTGGAGCGCCGGCGGGGCCTCGCGCCTCGCCCGCCTCGCCCAGGCCTCCCCCGAGGCCGCCCGCCTCCTCCGATGCCTCCCGCCCCCAGGACGCTCCCCGTGATGCCTTTCCCCCCGCGGCTGGAGACCACCCTCCACCACGATCTCGCCGCGCGCGCCCGCCACGCCGCCTCGGCGCCGATGACCCTCGGCGACCTCGTGCGCGACCTCGGGGCCAGCGCCCTGCCCCTCCTGCTGCTCCTCGACGCCATCCCCAACAGCCTCCCGATGCCAAGGATCCCGGGGGTCTCGGCCGTCTTCGGGATCCCGGCGATCCTCTTCGGCTTCCAGATCGCCCAGGGCCGCCCCCCCTGGCTTCCCGGATGGCTCGCCCGGCGCGCCCTTCCCGACGAGGCCGTTGCCAAGGCCGTCGACCTCGTCCTGCCCAGGCTCGAACGCCTGGAGCGCTCGCTCCATCCCTGGCACCCCGACGCCGCCCGCCGCCTCACCCCCCTGGCGGGCCTGGCCGCTGCCCGGTGCGGCTTCCTCCTGGCTCTGCCCATCGTCCTCGGCAACCTGCCGCCAGGGCTGGCCCTCCTCACCCTCGCCGTCGGCCTCTGCACCCGCAACGCCGGGATCCTGGCCGCCGGCCTCGCAGGCGCCGCCCTGGCCACCCTCTGGGTGCTCCTCCTGCTCTATGCCGCCGTCAGCGGTGTCGTCTGGGTCCTCGGAATCTGACCCCGGCGGAGGCCGGGAGGAGGGGCTTGCGAAACAGTTCGAAAGTCCCATTTCTCGATGGCCGTTCTTGTGCTGTATTGCTCTCTGACGAAACTCCTGCCCACAGATGCCTCGCCGATGCGGACCATGACCGACTCCCTCCGTTCTGCCATCGCCGCAGCGGCCGCCCTGGTCCTGCGCCGCCGCGGCGCATCGATGGCCGAATACGCGGTCCTCGCCGGCCTCATCGCGGTCGCCGTGCTCGGCACCATTGTTCTGACCGGCGACCGGATCAAGACCCTGTTCGACACCTCCGAGGAGCGACTGACCGATGGGATCGCCGGCCTGCCCCTCCCCGATCCCACTCCGCTGGGCGGCGGCATGGACGGCGGCCCGCCCCCGGCCGGATAAGGAGCCTGGAGCGGCGACGGCACCTTCGTCCTTTCTCCCCTGACCTCGGCGCAGACGCAGATCCTGGTGCTCACCAACACCGGTAGCGGTGTCCTGCCGATCGGCGCCCCCGGCATCTCCGGGCCCGATGCCACCGCCTTCCAGATCATCTCGACGGACTGCGGCGCCGTGCTGCTGCCCGGCGAGTCCTGTACGGTCTCCGTCGAGGCATCCGCCACCGCCAATGGCGCAGCGACCGCCGTCCTCGCCGTCGCCGGCGTCCCCGGCGGCGCGAGCCTCTCGCGCACCGCCACCGGCTTCGATCCCATACTCGCGTGGAGCGGAAGCCCCACCATCGCTATCTCCGGCGCTCCCGGCCCCGAGCCCCTGCCCCGCACGGGCCAGACCACGCTGACCCTCGAGAACCAGGGCTTCGCCGATGCCACCGGCATCGCGCCCGCGCTCTCCGGCCCCGACGCGGGCCTGGCGCCAACCGCCTCCTGCACCGTCACGCTCACGGTCGAGGCGTCGGACAACACGGCCTTCGCCGCGACCCTGGATGCCGGCGGCCCCGCCTCGACCTCGACCGGGGTCGCTGCCACCGCCAGCGGCTTCGCCCCTGCCTTCGCCTGGACCGGCGACGGCACCTTCCTCCTTGACGGCAGTATCGCGACGCCCACGACGGCGCAGCGCACCTTCACGCTCGCCAACACCGGCACCCTCGCCGGCGCCCCCGACCCCGTCGCCGTCTCCGGCACCGGCTTCTCCCTCGTCTCGACCTCCTGCGGGCCCGTGCTCCAGATCGCCGAGACCTGCACCGCGACCGTCGCCGTCTCGGCCAGCGACAACGGCACCCTCACGGGCGACCTCACCTCCGGCGACGCGGGGCTTCCCCTGTCCGCCACCGCCTCGGGATTCGCAGCGGCATGGTCCTGGTCGGACGGCGGCACCTTCATCCTGACAACGCCCAGCGCCAACCCCGATACGGTCGATCAGACCTTCACGCTCACCAACACCGGCACCCTCGCCGGCACGCCGGCCACTCCGACCGTCTCGGGCTCTGGCACGGGCTTCGCCTATAGCCTGGTGACTCATACCTGCGGCTCGTCGCTGGCCGTCGGCGCGACCTGCACCGCGACGGTGCGCGCGACCTACACCAACAACGTCGCCTCGGCCACGGGAACGCTCGCCAGCGGAACCGTCTCCCGGGCCCTGACCGGATCTGCCAGTGGCTTCGCCGCCGCCTGGGCCTTCGACAGCTCCCCGTCCGGAATCTTCGCGATCGCGGCCCCGGCGACCACCTCCACCCAGACCTTCACCCTGCGCAACATCGGCACGCTCGCCGGCCCCGTCCCAACCCGCGCCATCACCGGGACCAACGCCGCTGACTACGGAATCACCGGGGGCACCTGCGCAAGCCAGACGCTGCCCCCCAACGACACCTGCACCGTCCAGATCACCTTCACCGCCTCGACCAACGTCGCCGACCGCACCGCCACCCTGTCGGCGGGCAGCGCCACCCGCGCCCTCAGCGGATCGGCCAGTGGATTCGTCCTGCCAACCTGGCGTTTCGTCACCCGAGTCGTCATCTGGGCAGGCTGCAACGGCATGACCACGGAAGGGGAGACCAGCCTCATCAACGGCACGACGGCCTTCTGCAGCTCCCTGACCTTCCAACAGTTCCCGCTAGGTGGCGCCGGCTTCTCAATCGGGGCCAACACTGGCATCTCCTGCCCGAGCGTCGGGGCGACTTGCCAGCGGACGGGAGGGTCGGGGAACTGCTCCTTCGGGTCCCAGTTCCACGACGCCTTCCGCTGCCAGTGAGGAAAGGGGCCTAGCGTCCCGACGCGTCCCCGAGCGCCCGAAGGCGGGAGAGCACGCCCGATGGGGCCCCCGGGGCCAAGGCCGCGGCCGCATCCGCGGCCGCCTTCCAAGACCCCGGATCCCACCAGGCCGCCACCGCGCGCGCCTGCGCCTGCCAGGCCGCGCTCCAGGCCTCCATCCCCGGCACCCCCGCGCCGATCATCCCGGCCAGGCGCGCCGCGTCCTCCGCCGCATCGGAGGGAGAGGGCGCATCCGCCCGCCGCGCCGACGCCTCCAGCAGATCCGCGCTACGGGCGGAGAGGCGGCGCAAGGCGTCGCCACGCGAGGAGAAACGCTCGACGCGCGGCGCCGAGACCGGCTCGAACCCCTCGGCGCGATAGGTCCAGACCTCGTCCAGCCGATCGCCCGACAGCAAGAGCGAGACCTCCCAGCGGTGGCCGGCGGCGAGGGCGGAGGGAAAGGATAGGGAGAGGGCGGCGTCCATGGCACAGGAGATGGGACTTTCCGGATCTCTCCTGCCGCTTCCATCTCCTCCTCCGCCATCACCGTCCAGACAGGGCATCCATGCGCCGCCTTCTGCTCGTCCGGAGCCCCCAAGGCTCTGGAAAGTCCACCCTCCTGCGCCAGGATCTCGGCCTCGACGGCCATGTCCTGTCGCCCGACGACGCCCGCCTCCTTGGCGGCTCGACCTGGACGACGTCTCTGCGCCTGCGTCCCGGCCTGTCCTTCCTGGTGCGCCTGACGACCGGTGCCAACGGGACGAGCGCGGACGCCGTCGTCAATGCCGGCGGCATCCTGCGCGACTGGAGCGTCGACACGCGGGTCCTCGACGCCACGCCCAACGTGTTCTCCATCCCGGCGATGACGGCCCAGCCGGCGAACACGCTGGTCCAGAGTGCTTGGGTCACGCCGACGGGCTACCTCGATCCAGCGCCGATCTCGGTCGCAGACGGGGAGATCCTGGTCGATGGCGACACGACCTGACGCACCTCCGCGACCCTCGAGCCCGGCCAGCACTTTCGGATGCGCCTGACGAGCGGCAGCGCGGGCGCGACGGTCTCGGCGACGGTCACGATCGGTGGCGTCTCGGCGGTCTTCTCGGTCACCTCCGGCTCTTGATCCCATCCCCCGGGACTCCGGTCCCGGGGGAGCCCGCCCGGACGGCGGCACGGAGCGCGCTATGCTCCGCCGGGGCCCCGGCAGGGCTCCGCATGGAGGACGGCGATGGCCAGGACGGCAGGCGCGCGCGCGGAGACAGGGACGCGGGCCCTGCTGGGGTGGAGCCTCCTGCTCGCGCTGGCCCTGCTGTGGCCGGCGGCCTGGAACGGGATGCCGCTGCTCTTCTCCGACAGCCTCGACTACCTCGACACCGCGCGCGACCTCTCCGCCCCGCGGATCCGGCCGCCCCTCTACGGGCTTCTCATCGCCCCCCTCGTCGCCACCGGTGGATCCTGGGCGGTCGCCCTGGCCCAGGCCTTGGCCCTCGCCCTGCCGCTCCTGCTGCTCGTCTGCCGCCTGACCCCTCATCCGCTTGCGATCCCGCTGGCAGCCCTTGCCGCCGCAGCCCTCTCGACCGCTCCCTTCTTCGCCTCCTGGATCCTGCCCGATGCCTTGGCCGCCCTGGTCGTGATGGCGGCGATCCACGCGGCCCTCGTCGAGACGCGCCGGGGCATGCTGGCATGGGTCCTCGTCGCCACGATCGCGGCCGGGACGCACGCGACCTATCCGCCGCTCCTCGCCGGCCTCGGGCTCGTCGTTCTCGCCATATCCGTCGCGATCCGTCCCCGTCCCGTCCTCGCCGGCGCCCTTCTGCTTCTGGCCGGAGCGGCGGCGCCGCTGCCCAACGTCCTGCACAACGCCTGGCACCACGGCCAGGCCCGGCCGGCGCTTGGCGCAGACGGCTTCCTTGCCGGCCGTCTGGCCGGCGACGGCCTCCTGCAGGCCCATCTGGCCCGGATCTGTCCCGACGCCGTCCGACCCCATCCGCTCTGCGCGGCGCGGGAGCAGATCCCAAAGGACAGCGACCTCTTCCTCTGGACCGCGACCGGGCCGTTCCGGCTGCTCCGCGGCTTCGACGCTCCCGACGGGCTCTGGCGAGACCTGAACCGTGCTGCCCTGGCGGAAGGCTGGCCCGTGTGGCTCCGGGCCTCGATCGGGCGCGCGATCGCGCAGGCGACCGCGGTGGCGGCCGGCGACGGGCCGACGCACGGGCCCGACTTCTACCGCCAGATCTCACCCTTCGCCCTGCCG
>Ga0308414_1002457_pt1 | contig 12087 bp, 10 predicted proteins | sample HotsprSampleOS50_FD_205667 | JGI IMG/M metagenome (GOLD analysis project Ga0308414, IMG submission 205667) | Hot spring phototrophic mat microbial communities from Octopus Spring, Yellowstone National Park, Wyoming, United States - 20090730_OS50 ... | reverse complement strand
TGCGGCGCGCATGGGAGACACTCGATCCCGACCTGCCGGCGGTGGTCGTCACCGGCTCGATTGCCGAGATGATCGGCGGCGGCGTGACGCCCGAGGGGACCTCGATCCAGCGCTTCCTGCCGCGCACCATCGACGAGGACCAGTGGCAGGCGGCCGACCGCGCGCTGGTCTGGCTCTGGAGCCAGTTCGGGCCGCGCAAGCCGCCTCCGCCGCGACCGCGCCGGGCCGGGGAACGGCCGCGGGTCAACATCATCGGGCCGATGTACGGCGTCTTCAACATGCCCTCCGATCTCGCCGAGATCCGCCGGCTGGTCGAGGGCATCGGCGCCGAGGTGAACATGGTGTTCCCGCTGGGTGCCCATCTTGCGGACATGCGCCGGCTGGCCGAGGCCGAGGTCAACATCTGCATGTACCGCGAGTTCGGCCGCGGCCTGTGCGAGCTGCTCGAACGGCCCTATCTCCAGGCGCCGATCGGCCTGACCTCAACGACGCGCTTCCTCGAGACGCTCGGCGAGCTTCTGGGTCTTGACCCGCAGCCGTTCATTGCCCGCGAGAAGCACACCACCATCAAGCCGCTGTGGGACCTCTGGCGGTCGGTCACCCAGGATTTCTTCGCGACCGCCTCCTTCGCCGTGGTGGCAACCGAAACCTATGCCCGGGGCCTCAGGGCCTTCCTGGAGGACGACATGGGGCTGCCCTGCCAGTTCGCCTTCTGGCGGTCGGCCGGGGTGAAGCCCGACAACGCCCGGGTGCGCGAGGCGGTCCACGCCCGTCCGCCGCTGGTCCTGTTCGGCTCCTACAACGAGCGGATGTATCTTGCCGAGGCGGGCGGGCGGGGCATCTTCATCCCCGCCTCCTTCCCGGGCGCTGCCATCCGCCGGCATACCGGCACGCCCTTCATGGGCTATTCCGGTGCGACCTATGTGGTGCAGGAGGTCTGCAACGCGCTGTTCGACGCCCTGTTCCACGTTCTCCCGCTTGCAACCGAGCTTGACCGGGCGGAGGCGACGCCGTCGCGCCTGACGGCCGAGATGGCTTGGGCGGACGAAGCCAAGGCCGCCCTTGATCAGGCGGTTGCGCGCGAGCCGGTGCTTGTGCGGATCTCCGCGGCCAAGCGCCTGCGCGACGAGGCCGAGCGCCTCGCCCGCGCCCGGGGCGAATCCATGGTCTCGCCCGAGCTCGTGCGCCACGTGATGACCGGGAGCCGCGCGGCATGAGCCCGCCGCTTCCCTGCCGGCCGCCCGGCCCGCCCCGATCCGTCGCGGGGGCAAGCCTCGCGTGGATGCCGCCGGAGGACGCGCCTGCGCCCTCTTCCTTGCGGAACTGTTGGAGAGCAGAAAATGGCTGATGAACGGGAACGAATGGGGGTTGGGACCTACCTGACGCCCGAGGAGGCGCAAGAGTTCCACAAGCTCTTCGTCGCCGGCTTTACGGTGTTCACCATCATTGCGATCATCGCGCACATCCTGGTGTGGAACTGGCGGAGCTGGCTGCCGCCCGAGGGAGGCTATGGTTCCGCATCCGTGGCGCAGACGCAACAGCTTGCGGCTGCCCCCGCCAACCCTGCGCCTGCTTCCTGAGGAGACGGCACCATGTGGAGACTTTGGCTGATCTTTGATCCGCGGCGCGCACTGACGGCCCTGTCCGTCTTCCTGTTCGTGCTCGCGCTTCTCATCCACTTCATTCTCCTGTCGACAGACCGGTTCAACTGGCTCGACGGTCCGCGGCCTGCCGGGACGGCATCGGCGACGATGCTGGCCCCGCCGGCTCAGGGCTGAATCCGGAGGGCCCGGGCGGGCAGCCCCCGCCCGGGCCCGGCCGGGCGCGTCCGGCTCTGGCAGGCGAACCCGGCTGTCTCTCAGGCCCCGCGCGGGGCAACGGAGGTCTGCGCCATGGCGCTGTTGAGCTTTGAGCGAAAGTATCGCGTCAAGGGAGGAACCCTGATCGGAGGGGATCTGTTCGACTTCTGGGTCGGCCCCTTCTACGTCGGGTTCTTCGGGGTCACCACGATCTTTTTCTCAGCACTGGGCACCGCGCTCATCTTCTGGGGCGCGGCCATCGATGTCCGGGCCGGGACCGGCTCGTGGAACCCGTGGCTCATCAGCATCGACCCGCCGCCGCTCGAATATGGCCTCGGGCTTGCGCCGCTGGCCGAGGGTGGCCTCTGGCAGCTGATCACCATCTGCGCCATTGGCGCTTTCGTCTCCTGGGCGCTGCGGCAGGTCGAAATCAGCCGCAAGCTGGGCATGGCCTACCATGTCCCGATCGCCTTTGGAGTGGCGATCTTCGCTTACGTCAGCCTCGTGGTCATCCGGCCGCTGCTGCTTGGCGCCTGGGGGCACGGCTTTCCCTACGGCATCTGGAGCCACCTCGACTGGGTGTCGAACGTCGGCTACCAGTTCCTCCACTTCCACTACAATCCGGCGCACATGCTCGCGGTGACCTTCTTCTTCACCACGACGCTTGCGCTCTCGCTGCACGGCTCGCTGATCCTCTCGGCCGCCAACCCGCAGAAAGGGGAGGCGGTCCGGAGCCCGGAATATGAGGATACGTTCTTCCGGGACGTGCTCGGCTACTCGGTCGGCGAGCTCGGCATCCACCGCCTCGGCCTGTTCCTTGCGCTCAACGCCGGCTTCTGGAGCGCGGTGTGCATCATCATCAGCGGCCCCTTCTGGACCCGCGGTTGGCCCGAATGGTGGACCTGGTGGCTCAACCTTCCGATCTGGTCTTGAGGAGAGTGGCCATGGGCTATCAGAACATCTTCAACCAGGTCCAGGTCCGCGGCCCGCTCGAGACGGGGATCCCGCTTCCGGCGGGGGATTTTCCGAGGTTCGGGCAACCGACCTCCAGCTATTTCCTGGGCAGGTTCGCCAACGCCCAGATCGGGCCGATCTACCTCGGGCGCCTCGGGGTCGCCTCGCTGGTCTGCGGCTTTATCGCCATCGAGATCATCGGCCTCAACATGTGGGCCTCGGTCGGCTGGGACCCGGTCCAGTTCTTCCGGCTGATGCCTTGGCTCGCACTGGAGCCCCCGGGTCCGGAATGGGGCCTGCGCATCCCGCCGCTCAACCAGGGCGGATGGTGGCTGATGGCCGGGTTCTTCCTGACGGCATCGATCCTGCTCTGGTGGCTGCGCACATACCGGCGGGCGATCGCGCTCGGCATGGGCACGCATGTGGCCTGGGCCTTCGCAAGCGCGATCTGGCTCTACCTCGTGCTCGGCTTCATCCGCCCGATCATGATGGGAAGCTGGTCGGAGGCCGTCCCCTTCGGGATTTTCCCGCACCTCGACTGGACTGCGGCCTTTTCCATCCGCTACGGCAACCTCTTCTATAATCCCTTCCACGCACTCTCGATCGTCTTCCTCTACGGCTCGACGCTTCTGTTCGCGATGCACGGTGCGACGATTCTCGCCGTTGGCCGCTATGGCGGCGAGCGGGAGCTTGAGCATATCACGGACCGCGGAACGGCCGCCGAGCGGGCGGCCCTGTTCTGGCGCTGGACGATGGGGTGGAACGCCAGCTTCGAGTCGATCCACCGCTGGGCCTGGTGGTTCGCAGTGCTCACCACGCTGACCGGGGGGATCGGAATTCTCCTGACCGGCACCGTGGTGGACAACTGGTACCTCTTCGCCGTCCAGAACGGCTTTGCGCCCCAATATCCGCCGACCGGTGTGGTCGACCCGGCCACCCTTCCAGGAGCTCAGCCATGACCGCCACCAAGAGGGTTCCCCTGCTTCTGGCCGTCGGCGCACTGCCCGCCCTTCTTGCAGCCTGTGAGCGACCGGCCGGGCTTCAGGTCGAGCAGCTCGGGCCCTCGGGTGCCGGGATGGAGCAGGTGCTCAATCCGCGCGTGCAGCCGGTTGAGGCCCCGATCCCGCCGACGCTCGTCCTGCCGGCGCAGGAGGGCGAGCCGCTGGCCCGCGACGTCTACCAGAACGTCCAAGTGCTGGGGGACCTGCCCGTCAGCCAGTTCAATGCCCTCATGACCAACATCACCAACTGGGTTTCGCCGGCCAAGGCCGGAGACCCCAACTCGGGGTGCAACTATTGCCATAACCCGGCCAACATGGCCTCGGAGGAGAAATATACTTACGCAGTCGCGCGCTCGATGATCAACATGACGCGCACCATCAACCAGGACTGGCAGAGCCACGTGAAGGCAACTGGCGTGACCTGCTGGACCTGCCACCGCGGCCAGCCGGTGCCGGCGAACGTGTGGGTCGAGGCGGCACCGCCGCGGTCCCGCGGCCTTCTGCAGACCCAGGGCCGGCAGAACATGCCGATGGCCAGCGTCGCTTGGGCGACCCTGCCCTATGACCCCTTCACCCCCTACCTCGCCGGCGCGGAGAACATCCGCGTCGTCTCGCAGCGGATCCACCGGTCGCCCGACCATGTCCGCTCCATCCAGGCGACCGAGGCGACCTACGGCCTCATGATGCACATGTCTGACGCGCTCGGGGTCAACTGCACCTACTGCCACAACAGCCGGAACTTCGGCTCGTGGTATACGAGCCGCGAACAGCGGGTGGGAAGCTGGTACGCCATCCGGATGGTGCGCGAAAGCAACAACACCTACATCACACCCCTTGTCCGCGCGGGGGTCATCCCCGCCCGGGGCATGGACGGCGGGGCCCGGCTCGGCCCGATGGGGGACGCACTCAAGATCAACTGCGCAACCTGCCACAACGGCCAGGCAAAGCCCATGGGCGGCGTCTCGATGATCAAGGACGTGCCGGCACTGGCCGCCCACCCGCCGGGCTATGTCTCGGCCGCCCGGGCGGCCGCAGCCGTCGCTGCGGGCTGAAGGCCGGGCCACCGGCGCGGGAACAGATCCGGAAGGCCGAAGGCCCGGCCGGCGCCGCCGAGGGCAAGGTCCGCTGCGCGCTGCCGCCGCGCGCGGCGCCCGGTGCTGATGCAGCCTAACTGCTAAGGCGCGCCCCGAAGGCCGCGTATTCTCCGCGCTCGCGCCCACCCCGCCGGTCCATCCATGTCCGGGCTGGCCATGTGATCGCAGCTCGCCATGGCACGTGGTGCGGGGCGGCATGGCGGCCAAGGCTGTGCATCATGGCAACCGAAGCTTCCCGAGTCGCCAGGAGGGGCCTGCCGCCTTGCGTGGCGGGGTGCCTGGGGCCGGGGGGCTCTGGCCCGGCGTGCCGGGGCGTTCTGTTCCCGTTCGTCAAGGCTCGTCCTTCAAGGGGGATGGCACCCCCGACCCGGGCCGGCACCCGGGAGGGCCCTCCTCTGGTTTCGGGATGGCTCCCGAAGGGACGAGGGCTTTCCGAAGGGGTGCCAGGGGTGACCTTTGTTGGCGGATGCCGGACGCAGCGCGATGCCGGGGGGCGGAGGAAGGGAGGCAAGCGCGAACGAAGGTGCGGCGGGCCCTCTGCCGAAGTCCGGGCGGAGCCGGGCCCGCGACGCTCGGTTGCGCGTGCCGCCAGATGGTGTCACCCTTGATGCGGCACGGAGCCGGGGCGGATGCCGGGTTTTTCCGGGCGACCGGGAGCCCCTGTGTCCGTCTCGGGCGCGGTTGCCGTATCGGGGTCGCCGTCGCCGTGTCGGGGCGTGGCCCGCCGGGGGCGCAGGTGACACCGGGCGCCGCGCCCGGCCGTCGCCAGAGCGACGCCCAGGGACGGCGCGCCGACCGGCCGGTCCCGTCCGTGCGGGACAGCCGGACCGGCCCTGACGGGAGCCTTGAGGGCCGCGGCCGGGCCGTCGCGGGTCAGCCGTTCGTCACCGCGACGTCTCCGCCCTCGGTCGCCCGGGGCCGCGCCGTCCTGTCCGGCGCGCCCTTGGGCCACGCGCGGTGCCGCCCGGCATCGACGGCGCCTGACTGCCGGGGAAAGCGAAAGCCGCAGCCGCAGCGGAGATCTCGGGTCGTCGGATCCGGCGGCCGCGGGCGGACGCGCCTTCGGTCTCCGGTCCGCAAGGCCGTCTGAGGGGTGCACGGCCCGGCCACCCGAAGGCGCGGTGCTGGGCATCGCGCCGGCGGAGGGCCGCCGGGCCGCCCGGCAGGGAGTTGAGACGTGCCGCCGCACCGGGCGCGCCCGCCCCGGCCGCTGGGCCGCCCGCGCTTCACGGCCGACCTCGCCTGCCGGCCCGTGCCGTGGTTCCGCGGTCCGGGCGCCGCCTGCCGCTTCCGACGGTTTGCATGCCTCTGCCTCTCGCCTAGGCTTGGCATCGGAGGAGGGTTCCATGCACGATCTTGTGATTCGGGGCGGCCTTGTCGTTGACGGAAGCGGCGACCGGCCATTCGAGGCGGACGTGGCCGTCGACGGCGGCCGGATCGTGGCGGTAGGTCGGGCCCTGTCGCGCGGGCGGGAGGAGATCGATGCCCGCGGCGCGATCGTGACGCCCGGCTTTGTGGACATCCACACCCACTACGACGGACAGGCCACCTGGGATCCCGAGCTTGCGCCTTCGGCATGGCACGGCGTGACCACCGTGATCATGGGGAATTGCGGGGTGGGCTTCGCGCCTGCGCATCCGGACCGGCACCAGTGGCTGATCGGGCTGATGGAGGGCGTGGAGGATATTCCGGGCACCGCCCTCGCCGAGGGTATGTCGTGGGGGTGGGAGCGGTTTCCCGAATATCTGGACGTACTTGCCCGGCTGCCGCGGACGGTCGACGTCGGAACGCAGGTGCCGCACGGCGCCGTGCGCGCTTACGTGATGGGAGACCGGGGGGCGCGGAACGAGCCGCCCACCGAGTCCGACATCGCGGCCATGGCGGCGATCGTCGAGGAGGGGCTGCGCGCGGGCGCGCTCGGCTTCTCGACCTCGCGCACCGTCCTCCACCGGTCGGTGGACGGCGAACTCGTGCCGGGCACCACGGCCACGCGCGAGGAGCTGTTCGGGATCGGGCGGGCGATGGGCCGCGTCGGCCACGGGGTGTTCGAGATGGCCTCGGACCTCCGCCGCGAATGGCGCGAGTTCGAATGGATGGGCGCGCTCTCAAGGGAGACCGGGCTGCCGGTGACCTTCGCCGCGCTGGAAAGCCCGGCCAAGGAATTGCCGCTTGCCGAGCAGTTGGAGGCAATGGCCGCTGAGAACGCGCAGGGCGCGCGGATCGTCGCCTCGATTTCGATCCGGGCGACGGGGATCCTGATGGCCTGGGACGGAACCGTGCATCCCTTCCTGTTCCGGCCCGCCTGGAGCGAGGTCGAGGGCCTCCCGCGCGAGGCGCGGCTTGCCCGCCTGCGCGACCCGGCGTTCCAGGCGCGTCTTCTGTCCGAGCCTTCGGTCTTTCCGCCGCATGAGCTCGCCCCGCTGTTCCAGCTCGTCGCCTCCGGCTGGCACATGATCTATCGCATGGGGCCGGGGTTTGACTACGAGCCGGCCCGGGAGGAGAGCATTGCTGCTCTCGCTGCGGCGCGCGGTGTTCCCCCGGAAGCGCTCGCCTATGAGCTTCTGATGGAGTCGGACGGGCAGGGGTTCCTCTATTTCCCGCTCCTCAACTATGCGGACGGGAACCTCGATTTCCTTGAGCCGATCCTCCGCCGCGAGGATACGGTCAACGCCCTGTCGGACGGCGGGGCGCACTGCGGCACCATCTGCGATGCGGCCGCACCGACCTTCCTTCTCCAGCACTGGGTGCGCGACCGGCGGCGCGGGCGGATCCCGCTGGAACTGGCGGTCCGCCGGCAGTGCCGGGACACCGCGCTCCTCTACGGGCTTGCCGACCGTGGCCTTCTGGCGCCGGGATATCTGGCGGACCTGAATGTGATCGACCTCAACCGCCTCCGGCTCGGCCGGCCGTATCTGGCATGGGATCTTCCGGCCGGTGGCAAACGGCTCCTCCAGAAGGCTGAGGGCTATGTCGCAACAGTGAAGGCCGGCGTGGTCACGTTCCGGCACGGCGAGGCGACCGGCGCCCGCCCCGGCCGGGTGGTGCGCGGCCCGCAGCGGCCGCCGCTCGCAATGGCCGCCCAATAGCCCCATCCGCCGGGCGGAGGACGCGGGCGGCGGGGCGGAGGCGCGGGGTCTGCCCGCCGCGGCTGTGCGTTCTCCCGGGTGCGCGGCGCGGTGCACGGGACAAGCCGGGTCTCGACACCGCGCCGGACGGGGAACCGCGCGGCCGCGCAGCCGGGCAAGTGAGCCGGCTTAAGGCACGACGGGTCCTGCGGGGTTGGACGGAAAGCGCAGTCCCTCCCGATGCGCCGGCCGCAGCCGACGGGCGGGAAGCCGCCGGAGGTCGAGTCTTGCGGGCCAGGGATCGAGCCGGGGGGATTGCAGGCGGGCTGCGGCCTGACGGACGCCCGACGGGCGCAGGGGGCGGCGGGCCCGAACGGAGGCGGCCGTGAACGGGCCGGGCAGCGGGGGCAGCGAACGCCGGGGCGGGGCCTCGCGCGGGTCATGGAAGCCCCGCCCCGGTGTTCGGGCTCAGGGGGGCGGCAGGGCGCTCAGGAAGGCGAGGATCGCCCGGGCGAGCTCCGGCCTCGTGACGGCGGACATGTGGTTGCCGGGGATCTCCGCAAAGGCGGCGCCGGGGATCGCCTCCGCCAGCGCCCGGGGGCTGCCGTTGTCCCGGTCCTCGTCGCCGGCGACGACGAGCGTCGGGCACGCGATGGCCGCCAGCACCGATATCGGGGTCGAGACCTGGCCCTGCAGCAGGAACAGCAGATGCGCCGGGTCCCGCACATTTGCCTTGAGGAACGCCTCGGCGAGGAATTCCGCCGAGCCCGGCTTCCAGCCGCCCCGGCCCTCGATCACCCGGATGAACCAGGCGCTTCGCGCGCCGGCGTCGGTGATCCCCTCAAGCCCCATGCCGGCAAGAACCGCGGCCCGGACCGGAAGCCCGCGGGCGAGGCAGCGCACGGCCGTGCGGGCGCCCAGCGAATAGCCGCCGAGGACGAGGATTGCCGGATCGAGCCCGAGCGACCGCACGACGGCCTCGGTGTCGCGGGCGAGCACGTCCTCCGGCCAGAAAGCGGGATCGGCAGGACTGTCGCTTTTGCCGTGGCCGCGCAGGTCCGGCAGGATGACGCGCCAGCCGGCCTCGGCAAGCGCATTGGCCTGGCCGAAGCGCAGCCAGTTCACTGCGGTGCTCGAGAACAGGCCGTGGAGGAGGAGGAGCGGCGGGCCGTCGCCCATCTCGTGGACGGCGAGCCGGACGCCGTCGAAGGAGGACAAGCGGCGTGTCTTCACCCGCGACCGACTAGGGCCCCGGCCGGGCAGGGCCAAGCCCTTGCGCCGGGAGCGGGCCGTCGCCATGGATGGCGCGGGCGTCGCGGCCGCCGCCGCCGCCGCTTGGAGGACTGAGATGGCAGCAGAGACGACCGCCGACTCCGACCGGCTGCAGCTTGAGCCGCCCGCGCCGGTCGGACCCGTGCTGCCCGAGAAGGCGGCTGGTCTCGTGCCCCTGGACCCGGAGCAGAAAAACGCGCTCGAGGCCCGGGTCGATGCCTTCGTCGCCGATCTGGTGGCGCAGGATGCCAACAGCCCCGAGTTCGGCAAGCGCGTCGATCGGCTGGCCCGCATGGGCCAGGCCGAGATCCGGCGCGCGGCCGGGCATTCCAACCGCTTTCTCGACCGGCCGGTCCGCGCCATGGACCGGGAGTCGGGCGTCGGCGCGGATCTGACCGAACTTCGCCGCATGATCGAGGATCTCGACCCCAGCGCCCGCGGGGATCTGTTCACCCGGCGCAAGCTCTTCGGCATCATCCCCTTCGGCAGCCGGGCCCGGGCCTATTTCGACAGCTACCAGAGCGCGCAGGGGCATATCGCCGAGATCCTGAGGCGGCTGGAGAGCGGGAAGACCGAGCTTCTGCGCGACAACGCCGCAATCGACGAGGAGCGCGCGCAGCTCTGGGAGGCGATGGGCCAGCTCGAGCAGATGATCTACATGTCGAAGCTGCTTGACCGGAAGCTGGAGGAGAAGGCCGCGGAGCTTGAGGCCGAGGATCCGGAGAAGGCGAAGGCGATCCGCGAGAACGCTCTGTTCTACACGCGCCAGCGCACGACCGACCTCCTGACCCAGATGGCAGTGGCGGTCCAGGGGTATCTGGCGCTCGATCTCGTTAAGAAGAACAACCAGGAGCTGGTGAAGGGGGTGGACCGCGCCAGCACCACGACCGTGGCCGCGCTGCGCACGGCCGTGACCGTCGCGCAGGCGCTGACCGGACAGAAGATGGTGCTGGACCAGATCACCGCGCTCAACACGACGACTGCGAAAGTCATTGAATCGACCGGCACGATGCTGCACACTCAGACGGCGGAGATCCAGCAGCAGGCGGCCTCTTCGACCATCCCCGTCGAGACGCTGAAAAAGGCCTTCCAGGACATCTACGCCACCATGGATTCGATCGAGGGCTTCAAGCTGAAGGCGCTCGACTCCATGAAGAAGACGGTCGAGGTCCTCTCCGAGGAGGTGGAGAAGTCGCGCGGCTACATCGCCCGCGCCGAAGGGGCAGCGCAGGCCGCCGCCGAACCAGAGGCGCTTCTTGCCCCAGTGGCGCGCTAGGCGGCGCTGTGCGCGACGTGGACGAGGTGCTGGCCCGCTATGACGCGTGGCTGGAACAGCTGCGCGCCTCGGCGCCCGTCGAGGCCGCGCGCCTCAAGCGGCTGAGGCGGCGCGCGCAGGCGGTCTGGCGCCGGGTCACCCGGATCCTGATCGCCAATGCCGCAATCCTGCTCGCGGCGGTCACCTGGGGTGCCTTGGTTGGGCCGCTCGACTTCTGGGGGCTGGTGGTGACGGTCCTCGCCATGGCCGGTGCCGCGGTTTTTCTTGCCGGCTGGCCGCGGGGGCGGGATCCGGTCGTCTCGTCCATGCGGACGGCGGGGCTCGCGGAGCTTCCCGCGCAGGTCGAGGACTGGCTGGACAGCAAGCGGGCCGCGCTTCCCCCCGCCGCCCGGCGGGAGGTGGACCGCATCATGGTTCTGATCGACGACCTCGCGCCCGAGCTGGGGCGGCTTGATCCCCTTGACCCGCGCGGGCTTGAGGCCCGCGAGCTGATCGGTAACCATCTTCCCGGCCTGGTTGAGGCGTATGCGGCGGTCCCGGCGCGCGCGGGAGGACAGGCGGAAGCCCGGGTGCGGTTTGAGGAGGGCCTGCGGCTCATCCGCGCGGAGCTCGAGAAACTGGGTGCCGGTCTTGCCGCCGAGCGGATCCGCGACCTGCGCGTCGAGGGTCGGGCGCTTGAAAGCAGGGTCAGGGGCTCGGGTCCGGAGGAGGGCGAGGGTTGACAACGGCCGCGAGGGTGCCGCCGACGGACCCGGGCGGACGGCCGGGTCCGCGGCCGGGGCCTGCAAGTATCGGCCGCGCGCGACCGCCGCGGCGCCGTTTCCCGCACACGGACCGCAGCCGGCGCAGGGCGGAGGAGCACAGGAGCCCATGACACGCAGGCTTCATCCGGAGACGCTTGCTCTTCACGCCGGATGGCGCGCCGACCCGGCGACGGGCTCGGTCGCCGTACCTGTGCACCAGACGACCTCCTACCAGTTCCGCTCGACGGACCATGCCGCCAATCTCTTCGCGCTGAGGGAACTGGGCAACATCTACACGCGAATCATGAACCCGACGGTCGATGTGCTCGAGCAACGGCTTGCCGCGCTCGAGGGCGGCGCTGCGGCCCTGTGTGTTGCCTCCGGCCAGGCCGCCTCGGCCTTCGCCATCCAGAACCTCGCACGGGCGGGTGACAATATCGTCTCATCGACCGACCTCTACGGCGGGACCTGGAACCTCTTCGCGCACACGCTGCGCGACATGGGGATCGAGGTCCGCTTCGTGGATCCGGAGGAGCCGGAAGCCTTCGTGCGCGCGTCCGACGCGCGAACCCGCGCCTGGTATGCCGAGACGCTCCCGAACCCGAAGCTTGCGGTGTTCCCCATACGCGAGGTGGCCGAGCTCGGCCGCCCGCTCGGCATTCCCCTTATCATGGACAATACGGCCGCGCCGCTCATCGCCCGGCCGTTCGACCACGGGGCGGCGGTGGTCGTCTATTCGACCACCAAGTATCTCGGCGGGCACGGGACCTCGATCGGTGGCGCCATCATCGATTCCGGCACGTTCCCCTGGGCCGAGCACAGCGCGCGCCAGCCGCTTCTGAACGAGCCCGACCCGAGCTATCATGGGGCGGTCTGGGCCGAG
>Ga0308414_1002456_pt1 | contig 12089 bp, 7 predicted proteins | sample HotsprSampleOS50_FD_205667 | JGI IMG/M metagenome (GOLD analysis project Ga0308414, IMG submission 205667) | Hot spring phototrophic mat microbial communities from Octopus Spring, Yellowstone National Park, Wyoming, United States - 20090730_OS50 ... | reverse complement strand
CGCGAATTCTACGATGCCTTCGATCTTCTCGCCGCATGCTTTCCCGGCGGATCGATCACAGGGGCCCCCAAAATCCGCGCCATGGAAATCATCGCCGAACTGGAACCCCATGTCCGCGGGGCCTACTGCGGCTCGCTGGGTTACGTCGGTTTTGGTGGAGACGCAGATTTCAACATCCTGATCCGAACCATAACGGCCACAAAAGATTGGTGGGTCTTTTCCGTTGGTGGCGGAATCCTGGCAACGTCCCAGCCTGAAGACGAGTACGCCGAAACCTGGCACAAGGCCGAGGGACTGCTGCGGGCCGTTCGCGCGGCATACCGCTTCTCAACCTGAACAGGGACGCCTCACGCCCGATCAATCTTTGATCTGACCGGCATCAAAAAGGCTCCAGAATTCGGCGGCCGGCATCATCCGGTCAGCAATGCCCCAATCGGACCCCCCGAAGGCGGTACCGATCTCACGGAGCGTCGCCATATTGCGAACGACATCCATCCCCGATTGAATCCTGGATGGTGTGAAGACAAGCCGCTCCAGGCGTAACCAGCGGAGTGGCGTCAGGTCGGTCACTTCGCAGCGGGCGATGTGCAGTCGCTTCAGGGGCATCCCTTTCAGTGGATTAAGGTCTTTGACCTTCGTTCCGGCAATCGTCAAGCTCTCCAGAGGAACACTCCGCAGAGGTGAAAGATCAGCCACCGGCGTATCATTGAGCCAAAGGGTCTCCAATGGGCAGCGAGCCAGAGGCGATAGATCCGTCACCTTGGTCCGCACAAGGTTCAACTGCTTCAAAGGACAACCGGCCAGGGGCGACAGGTCGCTAACTTCCGTCTCGCTCAGGGAAAGGTACTCCAAAGGCATACCAACTAGGGGACGCAAATCCGTCACTTTGGTGCGGTCAAGGGCCATCGCAGTGAGGGGAAGTCCGCTCAGAGGGCTGAGATCGCTCACCGAACATTGATAAAGGTCCAATTTGTGGATGCGAAGCCCGGCGAGTGGTGAAATATCCCGCACCTCCGGATCGTTGACCGCAACGACGATCGCGCCGTCCTGATTCTCCACGATGACCTCACCACGAAATCCGGGATTGGCCTTTTGCATTTCCGCCGTCAATTCCGTGGCGACAACGTCGCGCAGACGTCTCGTCACCGCAGGTGGCGACGACTCTGCAGCGGATTGTCGGTCCGTCGTTTCCCCCTGGCCGTTAGTCGTGCTGCGGGACGCCGGTGCTGCCACGCCGGCTTCCTTGCCGCCGGTTTGCGGGGATTCCTTGTTGGTCGCAGAGTGGCAACCTCCCAAGAGCGCACCGGTCAATCCCAGGAAGAGCAGAGTCCAAAGCAATTCATGGCTCATTTTCGTCATCAGAAATCGCCTCCCACATGTGCTCAGGAAAGGGTTTTCCTCGCGTTTCGGCGGGCACGACGGGCGTGCCCCTCCAGACCCTCGGAAGGACCTGCTTGTCAGGTCCGCCGCTTCGGAGGGACGCGCTTGTCGCGTCCGCCGATTAACTGTCACATCCACTTGAAATCAGGCCGCAATTAGCGATTCTACCTTTACCGCATGAAAACATCCAACGGGCCGTCATATCGTGAGGCATCCCAGGGTGCAGGGACTTGCTCGGCCCTTACGCTTTTGTCACATTGGTGGGTGTTCATTCCGGAAAGGTGATTCGCAAGGTCCCGCAACTCGGGCGTCGTGCAGCGGATTCGATTCCTGTCGGAATTGTCGGTGAAATCCGTAGTGAATATGGCAAACGATCGTGGGACCTGGCGAAAACTGATTGCGACGAGAGTTGTCTTGCATATCGAGGGAGTACCGGCCATGCTTGCAAAGACTTTACGACGTGTTTTCGGCGACGGAGACAGCCATTATTGTCCTCTGCGGAACAACGCAGGGCGGGCGATAGAACGGGCTCGCCACATCCGCTGGGCGTTACTGATAAGTATTGCGATCACATCAGTTTTGAGTCTGGCCCCGGATGTCGCGTCCCATGCTGAAGAAGCGTCGCCCATCATGAAAGTCGGATTCGCCGAACGGGACATCAGTCCCGATATCGGGATGGAACAACCCGGTGGCTACGGCAAGTCGTATCACAAGGTCTTCCACGATCCCTGTAAAGTCCGTGCGTCTGTATTTGACGATGGCCAAAAACAAGTGGCCGTCGTGGGATTGGATGTCCTCATCATCCGGGAGCCGAGCGTGAAAAAGATCCGAGAGGAGGCCGCCCGTCGCACCGGTCTCGATCCCAAGGCGATCCTCCTAGGCGCGTCGCATACGCATTCGGGTGGACCCACCGGGATGGTATTGCCGGGCGAGTTTGACCACGCCGACGACTGGGTGAAACATCTGGCGTATGAGGTGGCCTCCGCCGCCGACGCCACCTACTTGGAACGGGTAGAGAAGCAAACTGTCGAAGCCATCTGTGAGGCCTGGGAGAAACGCCATCCGGCTGTCTGTGGTGTGGGACGTGGCATCGAAGACAAGGTCGCGTTCAACCGTCGTTTTCGTATGAAGAACGGACTGACGTACACACACCCAGGGCAACTCAATCCTGAGATCGTCGAGGTCGCTGGCCCCGTTGATCCTGAAGTTGTCGTCCTGGGGGCCTGGTCGCCCGATGGTAAACTGGAGGGGTGTCTGGTCAATTATGCCTGTCATGCCACAACCAGTCCGGGAGGCATCTCTGCCAACTGGATCTACTACATGGAAAAGGCAATTCGCGGATTCTTCGGCGAGGATGTGGTTGTCGTCTTCCTCGCCGGCTGTTGCGGGGATGTCACGCAGGTCGATAACCTCAGTCCGTACCGGAATCCGTCAGGCGAGGAATGGGCCAAACTGGTGGGCGGTCGAGTCGGTGCCGAAGCGGTCAAGGTCCTGCTCTCCATGCCACGTGGCGACCTGGCACCCATCGAGGGACGGACAACAGAACTCACAATTCCGCGTCGCAAGCCGGATCCGAAACGGGTGGAGGAATGTTTGGAGCTGACTAAGAAGGACCCCAAGGAAGTCGGCCATACCGATTGGATCTTTGCCGTGCAAACGGTGCTCCTCGATGCCAAAATCAAGGTCGAGCCGGAGGTCCCGGTTGAACTTCAGGCGATCCAGATCGGCCCCCTTGTAATCCTTGCCAATCCCGCCGAGTACTTCTGCCAGTATGGTCTGGAATTGAAGGCCAATTCCAGGTTTCCTTTTACCATGCCGGTCGAGCTGGCCAACGGATGTGTGGGATATGTGCCGACAACCGAAGCCTTCGGACCGAATGGCGGCGGTTATGAGACGCGCCTGACGGCCTACAGCAATCTTGAGTTTTCCGCGGGAGATAAGATTCGCGATGGTCTGTTGGCCCTGGCCCACCAGCTCGTACCCGGTGCGGTTCCCGAACGTCCTAAGGTAACACCCGTGACAACCCCCTGGTCCTACGGTAGTGTGCCACCAAATCACCACTGATCGTGATCGGCTGCGTAGCCATGACTCGGGGAATGACGGGAGGGTCATAGACGGTTTGTCAGTTGGAATTGTGATGCCATGGCCTCCGCGGCAGCGATTCCGCTGCGAACGGCGCTTTCTATCGTTCCTGGCCAGTCGGTTGCCGTCCAGTCCCCAGCCAAGACGAGACCGGGAAGAGGGGTGACCTGGGGCGGTCTAAGTTGGTTCCATTCCCAGGTTGGGGATAGCACGGCCGCCGGCTCGGTGACCACCCGTCCGTGAATAAGGGTTGCCCCTCGAACAGCCGGGAAAACGGCTTTCAGGTCATCAACAGCCAAACGAATCCATTCCTCTGCAGTCATCTTCGGCATGCAATGCGATGCACTAACGACAACCTGGCAGTACCAGGTGTCGGGGTAAGTTTTGACCGGCGGACCATCGGGGTCAACTGATCGGCTCTGCGCGTCATTTGTCTCCGTGAAACTCGGACGAAACACCCATTGACTGGAGCGCCCGAGGAGCACGGCATGAGGCCAAGGAAAACAGGACCGATCAAACCACAGGTGAACCGCCGTAATCGCGCAGCTATCGGCCCTTGTGCGAGGATCTTCAAGCCGTTCCGCCCACCCCGGTAAGACCTTGGCATGAAACTCCGGGAAAAGCACCTTAAGGGCCGCCCGCCAGGGAATCGCAAGAACAATGCCATCAAAGGTCAGTGAACCTCCATCGGTAAGATGAATCACCCAGCCGGTCTCGTCGCGGTTTATCCGTCTGACAATGCGCCCTTTGGCGAGGGTGATTCCCGCCTCCTCTAAGCGGAGCGAGATTTTCCTGTCGAAAAGATCGCTCAAAGGAACATTAGGAACCCAAAGCTCGTAGCCATTCCGGGTGGCCATGAGACCATCGACAAGGACCTTGCGGGCAGCGGCAACGGGAATATTCTCAATCTTCTCACTAAGTGCACTGACCAGGATCGGCTCCCAGAAGCGTTCCATCAGAGCGGGCGTTTGACGATTCATTGGAAGCCATTCTCCCATTGTAGAACAGCTATCGAATCCCTTCTTGCGCGACAGACGGTGCATCCCCCTGAGCAAATTCACCCGTTCGCTGATACTCAGAAAGCCCAGCCGGGCCACAGCCGGCAGGAGATGCAGCGGGGGAAAAAGCCATCGACTGGGACAAAAACGATGAACCTGGCCCGCATAATCGACAAAATAGAGCGTCCTGTGTCTTCCCCAATACGAGAGGATCCCTACTTCGCGGCAGAATCGCAGCAGTTCGGTACAGCACCCCAGCGCGATGTGCTGACAGGTGTCCACTTCGCTTCCCATTTGCCGCTCATAAAACGAACGGACACGTCCACCCAGCCGATGCCTGGCTTCGAAAATGGTGACGCCGATTCCGGTCTTCCTGAGATACCAGGCAGCCGAAATCCCGGCCAGACCGCCACCAATGATTGCCACATGGCCCACGTCTAAGGTCCTCTCTCCTCAGAAAAGTCGGCTTGTTTGCATAAGATGTGTCCTTGAAAACTCGAAACAGTTGTCACTCATGCCCCCTCCGCTGCGAAGACGACGGCTTGAGGCGAACGAGTCTTGCAGGTGGCATCACCATCCAGCGGACCCAAAGGAAGAGCTTTTGGAGCGGCGAAAGACTGAGCCGCCGTTCGAGGAGGTGTTCCTTCTGTCGGGCAATTCTTCCAAGAAGATGCCAATAGACGTCCCACATGAGGCCAAAAATCCTTCGACCTTCTGTCGACAGCAAGTCATAAATCGGCGCTGCGCTGTTGTAATAGCGCCTTGCCCGATCGATCTGAAAATCCAGAAGTGCTAACCATTCTGGGGTCACCCGCCTGGCCAGCAGGTCCTCCAGCGAGCAGCCGAAACGAACGAAGTCCTCTCGCGGGAGATATAAACGACCTACCTTGACGTCCTCGGGCAGATCACGCAGGATGTTTGTCAACTGGAAGGCCACCCCACAATCGTGCGCTTGAGGAGGGATATTGTCACTTTGGAGTCCCCAGACGCAAAGACAAGCGACCCCCACCGCGGAAGCCACCTTCCGGCAGTAGTCCTCCAGGTCGTTGAAGGTTTCGAACTGTTTGGGCGTCAGGTCCATGCGAACACCTTCGATCACAGCCAGCAGCGAATCAGGCGGAATGCGAAACCGCTCAGTCGTATCTACGATGGCCGGAAGAATGTCACGCCCTGTGTGTAGTGGGGAATCCCACGAATCAATACCGGAACCGGGTAACTCGCTTGCAGGATCGCCTAATTTCAGGGCCGCGATGACCCAACGATGCCAGGTGTCCAGGCACCGGGCCGGATCAAGACACAACTTGCCATCGACCAGATCGTCACTGAAGCGACAGAAGGCATAGATGGCTTCCATCGCTTGCGCCTTGTCCCGGCTCAGCAGGGAAAAAGCAGGATAGAAACTGGACCCCGAGGAGCGACAGATCGCCCGACATAGGGCATAGCTGGCGGCAAGGTCCCTGTTATCTGAATCAATCCGTGACATCGAACGATCAAGCCTTCAATCTCGGTCGTAGTGACGACACAAAACATCCCAGAAAGTACGAATCATCAAGGCCACCTTCTTGCTGCGGGACAACATGGGCCGTTGTGACCAGACGTCGTAATCACAGTTTTCAATAGCCTGGGCAATCGCCAGGCCACCACGAACAAAGAGATAAATGGGAATCTGAAGTTTTCTGGGCATCATGGCCACCAAAGGGCGTCCCCTTCGCAAAAAAGCTGCGGCCTCATTGACAAGTCCCTTCATGAGCGTACGAAATGCCGGATTAGCTTCCCGGCGGACGAACATCTCATCGGTGTATCCCACCCGCCGACACTCCGCCTTCGGAATGTAGATCCGTCCCCGATCATAATCCCGCGCCACGTCTTGCCAAAAATTGACGAGCTGCAAGCCGGTGCAAATCTGGTCCGATAAGATGACTCGCTCTGGTGTGTGGCAACGTCCCAGGAGCAACACCAATCGCCCCACGGGATTGGCCGAGTGTCGGCAATAGTCCAGCAGTTCCTCAAACGTCTCGTAACGAACAACCTGCTGATCCTGGCGAAACGCCGTGAGGAGATCGAGGAAGGGATCCCGCGGAATGCCGAATTGCGTGATCGTCTCACGCAGGGCCACCATCACAGGATGCCGCGCAACGCCTTGATAACAGGCCAGCAATTCTCGCTGCCACCATTCCAGCAGGCTGAGACCCACCTGGGGGTGGGAAGTCTCATCGGCCAAATCGTCGGCCCAGCGACACCAGGCGTAAGTATTACAAAAATGCTGACGTAATTCCCGAGGCACAAACAAGCTCACCACGGTAAAATTTTCATAGTGTGTTCGGGCAAGCCGACGGCAATAGCGACGACTCGCCCGCAGCGAAACCGGCTCGTACTGGGCCTTTGGGCCAAACCTGGCCAGATCAGCAAGGAACCGCTCTCGATCCGGTGATGGGACCACAGGCGGAGAAATCGGGGGTTTCGGCTGATCAATGGCGAACATACGTTTGCCCGAGGGAAACACGACAACCGGGAATCACAACAACGCATCGTGAGCATTTGTTATCGTTACTATTATCCCCTGAAAGGAAGATCGAGAAAACCATGCGAGTTCTTCTGGCTGCCCCGCGGGGATTCTGCGCCGGGGTCAATATGGCGATTGAAACACTGGAAACAGCCTTGCGTCGCTACGGTCCACCGCTCTACGTCTATCATGAAATTGTCCACAATCGCTGGGTTGTCAACGAGTTTGTCCAGCGGGGAGTTCACTTCGTCGAAACGCTCGACGTTGTTCCCGACGGCGCCATTCTCATCTTTTCTGCCCATGGCGTATCCCCTCTGATTCGCCAGGAAGCTGCCGCCCGCAATCTTCACACCATTGATGCCACCTGTCCTCTGGTCACCAAGGTCCATCGCGAGGTTCGCCGTTTCGCCGACATGGGTTACACGATCCTTCTGATCGGGCATGCTGGTCACGATGAAATCGTCGGCACGATGGGCGAGGCCCCCGATCAGATTCGCCTCATCAAGGATGACCAGGAGGCAGAGACGGTCGAGGTTCCCGATCCCGAACGAGTTGCCTACACGACCCAGACGACCCTTTCTCTGACGGATGCTTCCCGCATTGTCGAACAGCTGCGAAAACGGTTTCCGAAACTTGTCGGTCCAGCCAGGGATGATATTTGTTACGCCACTCAGAATCGTCAAGAGGCCGTTTTAGAGCTGGCCCGAGAAGCCGATGTGTTTCTTGTCGTAGGAAGTCAGAACAGCTCGAACAGCCGTCGGTTGGCGGAAATTGCCCAAGCGGCTGGCACGCCTGCCTACCTCGTTGACGGTCCTGAAGATCTCAAGCATGAATGGTTCTCGGCGGAACAAACCGTCGCGATCACCGCGGGGGCCAGCGCACCGGAACACCTCGTCCAGGGATGCATCGCGTTCCTCCGCGACAACTTTCCTGTGACAGTGGAGGAACGAGTCATTCGGACGGAAAACGTCCATTTTTTGTTGCCGCCAGAACTTCGCGGTGAACCGTCTTCGCCGTGACCCGTCACCGTGGGCACAGGGTGAATGTGACCTCGCCGGGAATCAGTTGTGAAAACGGTCCGGGGATCGTCGGTTTCGCACGGGACCGTCCGAAAAAGTCCGTGTCGATCACAAGACTCCCGCCATCGTAGTTTTCGTAAGGGAGTTGCGAAACAGCTGTCTGGCCTAGCCGATCCGAAGTCACAAGCTCCCGCTTGGCGTTGATCCATTCGGGGGAGACCCGCACGGTCAGGGCGACGCCTTCGTCATCGGTTACGATCTGGCAGAGGGGATCCTCTTTAATCTCCAGCGGATTGGATTCACTTTTGGCGGGCGGCGCATGATGAAGATAGACATTTCCTTCTGCTACATTTGACATATTCTGGGCATCGTAGGCCGACAGGCCGAACCCCGTTATCCAGGCCCGTCGTGGCCCTGCCGAGGCGTCCGGCATGGGAGTCGCCTCGCCGCGGCCCACAAACACATTATTGAGGAAGCGATTGTCGCCACCTTTAATGCTCTCCAATCCGGCGACTTCCGTGGTGTGAGCTGGATGAAAGGGTGTCTTCCGGTTCGGCTCGGGACACACCGTGATCGCCCCGGCAAACAGATTATGGAGATAGGCCCCTCCTTGCGACATATCGCGAAGGTTGAGCTGAGACAGGAAAAGGTTGTTATCCACTACGAAAGGACCGTGGTTAACCTCGACAAAAAGGTCTTCGTCATTGTTGTGAAACAGATTGGCATGGACTCGCGTACCCTGGGCCATCCAGTCCAGCCACAACCCGCGGCATGTACGGTAGATGTGATTGTTCGCAATCAACGTGTCGATTGCCGCATGGAACTTGATCCCCGCCATTTCCGCTCCAGTGAAAAGCCGACGCACGTGGATGTCGTGGACAATGTTGTCGGTCACACGACAGAAAATAGGACCGAGACTACCCACAATCCCGGCCTGTTCGCAGTGGGAAATCACGTTATTCCGCACAACATGGTGGCCGATGGTGTCCCGGTTCCAACCGTTTTCCAGGGCACGGTTAATTGTCGCCACATATCCTTCCGCCGTATTGGCCGAGGTGTTGTCGAACTCGTCGCCATATTTACCCAACGTGATTCCACAACAGACAGAGTGACTGATGACATTATTTTCGATGACCCAGCCTTTGCTCCAGTGGGTACCGATCAAACCGATCTGTTGGGCCGTGGGCGGTGCCCAGGGCGTCGCCGCATGCCTCATGATGAACCCGCGAACGGTGATGTAGTTACAGCCGGGCGTCCGAGGATAGAAGACCGTCTGCCGCACGTTGATCTCCACAAGCTCTGCGTTGGGGTCCACTCCCGGGAATTGTGCCCAGATCGTCGTTTTTTCATCATCGACCTCGGCAAACCACCATCGCAGATCACCAACCGGTTTGAAGAGATCCTCTTTGCTGGCTGCCTCGGCGAGCCACTCTCCATTGAGATAAACCGCACCCGTGTGATGGACACGCCCTTTGGGGTTGAACCAGTCCCCCTTAATCACGTCACTGTAAGGATTGAAGTTGCCAAAAAAGCTGTTGGGAATGACAACCTGCCAGACATCGCCCTCCAGCTTGGTCCAGCCTTTGATGACCTCGGAGCCGCGGATCTCGACGCGTTCGTTCGGAGCAGCCTGATAGATAATGCGTTGCTCATCGGAAAGGCCGCCACGGGGAGGTGCTATCTCCTCGCGGTATAATCCGCCGTGAACAATAACGGTATCACCCGGTTGCGCCAATTGCGCGGCCGCCGAAATCGTCCGCAACGGTCTCTCCGCAGTTCCCTCGGCAGCGTCATCGCCACTCATGGCCACGTGAATTTCCCGAGAAACGCCCACCGATGCCAGGATCAGCAAGAGACACACGCCGATTGTAAACTTGACTCGCATGATCATCCTCCTTCGTCATTTCCTTCCCAAGTTTGGTCAAACGCAAACGCTGGACGTGGTCCGCGTCGGTCAAAAGACCGATCAGTCTTGTTCCACTTGAGCCGCAATGTCGGTGGTGAAGGCCACCGTTTCAATTGTCGCAACCTCTTCGCCGGTCGGTACGGTCAACGGGACTTCCGCCACCTTTCTGCCTTGCCAGGTATCCCACCATATCACGCGGTAGCGCCCCCCTGCGAGGCCGGGCAGGACGATCCGCGCCGTCGCCGATTGCGGTGCGGGTTCACCCCTCAATCGGCTCAACCAGGTGCCCTGATCGCGAATAATCCAGTAGTAGCCACACTGATTCGCGGTCATCCCCAGGACACGGATGCTTGTTGCGTCATCTTTCCAGACAACTGGTTGCAAAGCCTGCCTGGTAAAGGGAATGACCTCAGCAAAGCGCGCCACTGGCAGGTAATGAGAATAAGCATTCATGCGATCGAGGCGATCCCACCACCAGAAGAGCGTTGTACCGGACACTCCCGAGACGAGAGAGGCCCACAATGAATTGTGAAAATGCAACAATTCGGTGTCCTGGGGCATTTGCGGGTCCTCACGCCACTTGTCGTCGGCCAGGCCAAATTCGCCGATTAAGACCGGCTTCTTTGCCGCATGCTCGCGGAGAAACGCGGTTCGATCCAAAACGGCGGCCACCTCATCGCGGATCTTCTCGCGATCCTGCGGACGGAGATAATAATGGACCTCGGCAATATCCAATCGGGGGTGCCGACAGTCCTTCGGCGATGGCCCCCAAGCACTCGTCGTTCGCAAGTGACGATACAGGTCAATCTCTTCCAGATACTGCCCCAGCTCTTCATAAAAGCGATCGGTCGGCAAACCGGGATCGATTTCGTTCCAGTACTCCCAGACTGCCACTGCGGGAGAATAACCCCACCGTGCAACCGCGTAGCGAAATGTCCGTTTGGCATCTTCAATCGCGCTGCGATACGACTCACTTGCAGGATCCCGCAGGCGGTGCATGTACAAATCGCGCGTCAGGAGGCAGAGTTGCAGATAAATTCCCTTCTCTTCCGCCGCGGCAACAAGCCGATCCAGCATGAAGCAATCGACGGCGTTATATCGGCCGAGGAGCGGTCGATCAATTTCGGCTTCCCACAACAACTCCCGTTGCGTCGTCGGGTCGCGCAGAGACAGTCCCGCAAGATAGACGGCCGGATGTTGGTCGCGAGCACCTTCAGCCGAGATTTCTACAGGCCCGAGCCACCACGTGTCCTGGCTGGCGGTGATCCTGGCCTCTTTAACAACCCAACGCCCGACCTCATTGCTTTGCAACGGAAAGACCACGTTTTCCCCGAGCACCCGGCACCGGATATTCGCGGCCTGATCGGCCCACACGGCAATCGACCAGATGTAGGATGTATTCGGCTGAACGGCCACACTGTGAGACGGATCGGGCCGAATCGCCTGCGAGGTCAGCGGAATCACTTTTGCCGCGGCGAGATGAACAAACGGGGGAGAGTGACGAAAATCGGGGACCGGGACATTCGCCGGGCGGTCGATCCAGGGCGGTCGCCATGCCCAACTCCGCCCCCAGGCACTCTTTCGGCCCTCGATACACAAGGCCCAGTCGTCGCAGCATGTCCAGATGCGAAGAAAGTTTGCCCCGTTTTTCGCCAGCTTATCAAAAGTCTCAAGCGCGCCACTCAATGTGAAATACTGGCTGTTCGAGCCGATGAAGGCGAGATTCTGGCCAACGGCGAAAAAGGGTGTACCGTCGTCGAACGCCAGAAATCGCCGATCCCCGTCCGCCACGCGGAGGAACCCCCGACCGGGAGCGTCAACACACCGGAACGTCGTAACACCTGATTCCGCAACCCCATTGCGATCTTTGATGCGAACCGTTGCCTTGTAGAGGCCGGCAAGAGTGGGTGTGAACCTCACCAACCAGCCGGGCTTTCCCTGAGGATAAAACCATTCTCCGCCGCGCTGACGGCCCATGGATCGCCAGACAAAATCTTCCATCCAGAATGCAGGGTGGAGGAAGGTCTTTCCATCCGGCCCCGTCACGACGACATCGACGCTCACTTCTGTGGGATCATACGGATTGAGGTAGTCTTGAGGCCAGTCGATGCGACCCTCGATTCGCCGCCAGCGTAGCACTTCTGGGCTTAGCCATATCAGTTGGGGCGATTGAGTGATGCGGTGGCCTTCATTGCCGGCTG
>Ga0308414_1002454_pt1 | contig 12094 bp, 6 predicted proteins | sample HotsprSampleOS50_FD_205667 | JGI IMG/M metagenome (GOLD analysis project Ga0308414, IMG submission 205667) | Hot spring phototrophic mat microbial communities from Octopus Spring, Yellowstone National Park, Wyoming, United States - 20090730_OS50 ... | reverse complement strand
ACTGCATCTCGCCCTGGACGAAATCCAGCGCCTTGCTCCAGGTGTAGTGCGTGTTGACGAGGAAGCCGTTGGAAAACTGCCGGTTCAGGGCGAGCGTCAAGCCGTGGTAGTTGTTCCAGCCGATCGGAGCCATGTGCGCATAATTGCCGAGCAGCGGGAACAGGTTGTAGGTCAGTTCGCGGTTCACGGTGCGCGCATTCCACGGTGCCTGGAAGGCGTTGAGGTCTCCCGAGGACGGCTGATACGGGTTCGGCACCTGGATGTTGCGCGGGTCGCTCGCGCCGTTGTTCGCGATCCATTCCTGGCGGAACATCTGGATGGCGGCATCGGGGTAGAACTGCCGCGCGTTGAAAGGCAAGCGTGCGTACGGAAGCCGGTAGCCGCGCAGTCCGTTGTAAGTGGCCGAGATCTGGTACCGGTCGAAAAGCCGCGTCTCGAGGGCAGCGTTCCACTGCTGCACGCGCCCGCCCTTGTAATCGTTGCGCACAAACGTGATGTTGCCGGCGCCGTACAGGCGCGGGTCGTCCGGGTTCATGCCGATGGGCGTGACAATGCGGTTGACGGCCGGATCGTAAAACTTGCCTACCGGCACGCCGCTCGGGGCGCTGCCGTACGGGGCGTTGATGGTCGAAGGCGAAAAGGCGGTCATGTTGTAGTAATACGGGCCGCCATTGAAGCCGGTGTTGGACGGAATCATGGACAGTCCGTAGCCTGCCCGGAACACGAGGTCCTGACTGATGCGGTAGGCCATGCCGAGACGGGGCTGGAAGTCCAGCGAGTTGTTGTCCCAATAATTGCGGCTCGTTCCTTGCGTGCCCGGGAAGACCCATTTTCCCGGCGCCCCCCATCTGTTCCTCTCATCGAGGTTGACAGGCATGAGCCTGTCGAAGCGCTCGGTGGGGCCGGGCTGCTGGTCGAAACGCAGGCCGAGATTCAGCGTGAGGCGGCTGGAGACGCGCCAGTCGTTCTGCGAATACAGCGCCCAGTATTTCGCCGACAAGGCCGGCTGGAGCGCGAACCCCTGCAGGATGACCGTATCACCGAAGCCGAGCAGGAGGGAGGCGCCGCCGTGACCGGTGCGGTCGGCGGTGAGGGCGTCGCTCGGGTCGCCGGTCGCATTCACCGTGGCGCGTGTGAAATTCGGGCTGGTGCGGACGGAAAAAGGATACGCATTGTCGGTGAAATGTGCCATCGAGTTGCGGTATTCGCCGCCGAACTTGAACGTCCACCGGCCCATCATTTTGGTGAAATTCTGGCTGTAAAGCCAGTTGGTCTGATGCTCGATTTTCCAGAGAAACGCGGTGTTGGAAAGCGCGCTCCAGTAGTTGATGCCGTCGGAGACGTGGGGAATGCCGCCGAAGGGGATGGCGTATGCCTGGATTTCTTTCGGGATCCTCATTTGGTCGTACAGCCCGGCGGGGCCGGTGCCGGCGATGTTGCTGGTGTTGACGCGGTTCAGGCCGAGCCGCGCATCCATGACAAAAGTCGGCGAGATCACCCACGTGTCGCCGATCGAGGCGTAGGGGTTGCGGTCCTGGTTCCTCCGGCCGACGAATTCCGGCTGGCTGTAAAACGGGTTGTCCGGACCCCAGCCGGATTCGGTGCGGATGTCGCCGAAGCTGAAGCCGCCGGTGAGGTAGATATTGTGCGCGCCCGCGCGGTGGTCGAGACGCCCGTTGAAGTTGTTGCGGCGGAACTCCTGAGGGAAACGGGCCTGATAGTTGTTCAGCAGGAAGCGCGGCTCGAGCGGGGCGATGTTGGGAGCGGGATAGCTGTTGACCAGGAACCTCCCGGCCGGATCCAGCCGGTCCTGCGGAATGACGGAGTTGGCGAACGGCGTGCGCACATAGCGGCCGCCCTCGAAGCGAACCGAAGCGGGGTCGTACAGCAGCAGCGGCGCCGGCGTGCCGCCGACGTTGGCCACGCTGCGGCTGAAGTCGCCGCGGCGCTCCGCCTCGGTGGGCACGGTGCGCGTGTAGTCAACGGCGCGGTTGAACTGCAGCCGCTCAAAGCTGCCGAAGACAAACGTCCGGTCTTTGCCGTTGTACAGCCCGGGGATGAGGAGCGGACCGCCCGCCGTGCCCCCGTACAGGTTCGACTTGAAGGCCGGGCGGCGCGACAGCGGGTTGCTTTCCCCTAGCATGTTCCGGTAGAAGGTGTTGGCGTTCAGGGCGTCGTTTCGCAGCCTGTAGAATGCCGACGCGTGCAACTGGTTGGTGCCGCTCTTGGTGATGATCTGCACCACGCTCTGGCCGCGGCCGTATTCGGCCGAGTAGTTGTTCGCCTGGAGGCGCACCTCCTGGATCCCTTCCGGGTTGGGCAGCACGGTGGCTTCGTTCCAGCCGTGCCCGAGCACGCTGATGCCGTCCACCTGGATGTCGTTGGAGAACGTGTCCCCGCCATTGACCGAGAAAGCCGAGAAGCTGCGGCGGCCTTCTGCGCCGATGCCGAAGCCGTAGGTGCTGGTCGAATCGTTGAATCGCGAATGGGTCTGCACCTGCGGCTGGAGCAGAACGTAGAACAGCGGATTGTTCTGGATGTTCGGGATCGACTTGATGACGGTTTCCCCGACCGCGTTCTGCACTGTGGCGGTGTCGGTTTGGAGAGCGGCGGCGGAGGCCTCCACCGTGACCGTGGTCTCCACCTGCCCCACCTCCAGCGCGACATCGACGCGCACCGTCGCCGCCGTCTCCAGCGTCACGTTCGACTTGGTGACGGTCTTGAAGCCCGGCTTTTTCACGGTCACCGAATAAAGGCCGCCGGGCAGGTAGGGCACCGTGTACTGGCCGGCCTCATTGGTGCGGAAATCGTAGGAAATGTTTGTGTTCTGCTCGCGCAGCAGGACGTCGGCGGCGGGCACGGCGGCCCCCGTGGAGTCTGTGACCGTGCCGACGATGGTGCTGGAGCGGACCTGGGCGTGGACACATGGCGGCAACAACAGGAGTGCCGCCAGGAAAGCGAATCGCAACTTTTTCATGGTTGCATCTCCCCTGTGATAGTCGTACTCCCATACTTCTGCCCGAGCGATTCCAATAGAGCTTGGCCCGACTGGGGCAGCGACAGCAGATCTTCCGCGATCCTCGCAGCAGAGGCCCGGTCGCCAGCAGAAACCGTAGTGTCGGTCTCCGGGCCGTTTTCACTCAGAAGATTGGCGGCCGCATAAGCGGCGGCGATGGCGCGCTGATACGGTTGCTGGCAGGTCTGGATCGCTTCGGCGATCGCGAGGACCGAGACCTCGGAAAGGATGCGGGCCAGCGGGCCGCAGGAGCCGGAGCCGGCGCCGCGCAGCATGGCTGCCTTGCCGCTGCTGAGGAGCGCGCATTCCGCAAGCGTCTGCTCGACGCCGGCGCCGCTGTTCCAAAGGTCGGCCATGCCGGCGGCTTGCGCCTCCCACGGCCAGGCATCAGTCAGCGAAACCGGGCAACCGCGGGTTGCCTTCACGATGAGGCTCTCCCACGACCCCGAACGCAAGGGCCCGGTAGCCCCCGCCTCGAGAGAGGCAAGCGTGCGGACGGCGCAGAGGGCGACGGCAATAGCGCAGATCACCTCCGGCGTCTGTTTCTCATGCAGGCATTGGACGATTTCGCGGATGAAGGGCCGCGCGCTGTCGCCGCCCCGCGCCGCGCCACTGCCTTCAAACTGCGCCTCCGCCCGGCGCCAGACCTCCATAACCGCTGGCGCTGACACGATGCCGGCGGCCAGGATCAGGCCGGCTACGTCACCAGCGCGCAGCGCGCGCCCGAACAGTCCCAATCCGGCCGTCGTCTCGAGATTCACAATATCGGCCCCGGACTCGATCGCCTGACGGATCCGGGCGTCCGGCGCGCTGAGGGTCACTCTCAGCCCAGCCGCAAAGCCGGTTTCGTTTCTCGCGCGCTCCAGAGACCGGCGCACGCCGCGCACGATGGCCTCCCACGCGCCGGGCGGTCTTGTGGCGGCGAGATCAAGATCAAGGACGGCACCGGAGGCGGAACCGGCGGCAGCGGACAAAAGCGATTCCGCTTGGCCAACGCACCGGCCGGCATCGTCCGGTGAGCCCGGGTCGAGTTCGATCCTGAATTCCGGGTAGACGGTTCCGCTCCCCAACACCAGGCCACAAGGCAGCCGAACCGGGCTGGCCGTGCGCGCCGTCTGCGGCTGGCCAAGTCCCGCCATTGCCGCCGAAGCGGGTGCTGGCGCTTCCGGAACCTCCGACTGTGGCGCCGAAGCTGGTTTCCGCCGGTTCACCGCGTGCAGTATGGGCCGCCCCGGCGGCGCCGTCCATGCGAGAAACGGTTATAACCTTGGCAACAGATGAATAAGCAAAGACTTGCGGGTGTCTTGCGGGCGCTGTTCAGACTGTTAGAACCTGAAATTGTTCTGTAGTATTCTCACAGAGGGGCGTTGATGCCAGCGGCAGGGCCAAACCGGGAACCCAAGGCTGCTGATCTGGGTCCGGTTCGCGCCGCCTCCGCCGAACGGGTGCTCGCGCACCTGGAGGCGGTTCTGGCCAGCCCGGTCTTCCGGACCAGCAAACGCTGCCAGGAGCTGCTGCGCTTCGTGGTGGAAAACGCTGTTCTGGGCAGAGTGGATCTGCTGAAAGAGCGCACCATCGGTGTCGAGGTGTTCTCCCGGCCTCCCCATTACGAGCCTTCGGAAGACGCCATCGTCCGCGTCAACGCCAACGAGGTGCGCAAGCGCCTCGCGCAGTACTACCTGGCCGCCGGCAGGCAGGGCGTCTGGATCGAATTGCCTGCCGGATCCTATGTGCCGGAGTTCCACTTCGGGCCGCCGGCGGAACCCGCGCCCGCTCCGGCGCTGCCCCAGCCTCCGGAAGCCCCCGCATGGCGCGGCTTTTTCGAGCGCCGCTGGCGGAGGTGGCCGGCGGCAGCAGGCGTGCTGGCGGCGGCTGCCGCGCTCGGCGTTCTGTTTTTCTGGCAGCGGAAGACACCGGTGGAGGAGTTTTGGGCGCCCATGTGGGCGGGAGACAAGGCTCCACTGGTCAGCGTGCCCATTGGTTCGGTCACCCTGCTCTCCCCGAGGCTGCAAGAGGAACTGGCCCGCCAGAACCCTCCGTTCAGCAAACCGGTGCTCGCCGGTCCCGGAGAGATCGAGATCCTCCCGGAGCAGGTGGTCAACCGCCTCACGGCAAGCTGCATCCTGGATCTCGCCCTGTTCATTCAGCGGCACGGGCGGACGCCCGAGATCCGCTTCAATCCACAGATGAGCCTGGAAGATTTGCGGAGCCGCCCTGTGGTTCTCATCGGCGCGTTCAACAATCCCTGGACGCTCGATTTGGGCCGCGAGGGCCGGTTCGTCTTCGAGCGGCAGGACGAACCCAACCAGGCCATCTTCGCCATCCAGGACAGGAAAGACGCGGCCCGGCGCTGGCGGGTTTACGGGCAGCCGCGGTTCGGTTACGCGAGTCCCGAAGTCGACTACGCCATCGTCACGCGCATCTTCGAACCCTCCACCCGCCAGCCGCTGATCTCGGCAGCCGGAGTCACGCAGCGAGGCACTCGAGCGGCAGTGGAGTTCATCACCAACCCGGTTTATTGGCAGGAACTCGCCAGAACAGCCCCGAAAGACTGGAAACGCCGGAACCTGCAAGTGGTTCTGCAAACGAACGTCGTCGGCGGCACCCCCAAGCCCCCGCGCGTTCTCGCCACGCATTTCTGGTAGCCGCCGGCTCCGGCGCCGCCTCGCCCGTTTTGCGCGGCTGATTTCCGGGCCGCCGCAGGCTCGCGCAGGCGCGGCGTTCCGGCAAAGGCCGAATGGCGCAGGGCGGCTCAAGCGGAAACACTCATGGTCAGCGGATCCATCCAGGGATCAGATGAACTTGACATACACAGCTTTCGCACTTTTCGTTTCCCGGACTTCCCCCCGGCCTTGGCCGGGGTTTCCCTTTTGGAATGGTTATCTATATCCGCCACTCGCCCCACATTTGCGTCGGAATTGGGCAAACGCCAATCACGGTTGTGAGTAGCCAGGTGGGGAGCACGGCCCGGGCCCTCGCGCGAGCGCGAGGGGAAACCCGGGGCAAGAGGCGAAACCCACAAACAAAGCAGGAACCGCAACCGGAGCGGCACACGGTGGGGGCCCTCGCGCGAGCGCGAGGGGGAAAGGGCGGGTGGAGACCCACGGTCAGCAAGGCCATCAAGGGTTTGCTGAACATCACGGGCGGAGCTTGAGGTTCCTGAGGGGGTTCCTGCGCTATCCGAACCGGCCCCGCCTTCAAGACGCCGCGCCGGACGACTCATCCAGACAGCCGCTCCATCCGGTTCCGGGGCGTTTGCGGGCCCTTGCGAGCATTCCCTCCGCTGTTCCACCCCCGGGGTGGCGTGATTGCAGACAAGCCGAGTCCACCCTGATTGGGACAAGCCTGGTTCCGGACGGGACGATTCTACGGCGCCTGGCGGATTCTCACGCCTGCTTTGCGCCCGGGCTGGAAGCGAAGCTCGAGAATGCCGCCGGAATCGGAAAGAGCTTCAAACATCTCCTCTCCGTCCACTTCCACCTCGTATCGCGCGTCCTTCCCCAGGCCCACGACAAACGCAACCTCTTCCAGCAGTTTCTCGCCCTCTTCCGGCGGCGGCAGCCAGCCGGTCTCGAACTGCAGTCCCGCCGGCGCGAAGAGCACCCGCACCGGCCCCAGTTCGAGCGGGCGCGGCTGCGCGTCGGGCCGAACGAGGACCCGTTTTCCCGCGATAAACAACTGCGCCCGGCCGTCCCAAAGGCCGAACCACGAAGCGTCCTCTTCCCAGCCGGAGCGGACCAGCAGCCGCCCGCGGCCGTGAAAGAGATCGGGCATGTAAGTGAAGCTCAACCCCGGCTGGTAGGGGTTTGCCCAGAGAAACTCATACGGGATGCCGAAGTCGCCGCGCATCAGGAAGCGGTCCATCATCAGCCAGCCCTGGAGGAACTGGTGTGGCTTGGCATTGGCGTCGTAGGCGACCAGTGCGAATTCGGCCGCGCGGGAAAACACGGCCTCGCGCAAATCGGGGTCGCCGGGCGTCCAGTAAGCGGGAATTCGGTATTCATTTTCCGCCGCCGGCCAGGGCAATGGATAGTAGGAAAGCAGCAAAATCGGGGGCAATTCCTCGAACCACCGGTTCAAACCCTCGCGCAAATCCAGGCGAAGATTGTCGCGGATGGCGTGGAGAAATTCCGTCATCGCGTAGAGCTGCTCGCGGGTGGCGAAGGGGATATGGCCGCGCTGCAGTTGCGGGGCGATCTGCCGCTGCCACCAGCCCTCTACGGCAAAGCGCAGGGCAGCTTCGGCTGCCTTGGGTTCGGCGTCCGCCATGGCGATCGCGGCGAACACGAGCGAACGGATGTGCCGCGCGTCGCCGGCGCGCAGGGAGAGGGCGGAAGCGAGCTTGCGCGCCATCATCTGCGTCAGCGCCTCGCCCGCCTGCGGCTGGCACCAGTCGTAGACCAGGGCGATCTGCCTCAGCTCCGAAGGATCGCCTGGGTTGGCTTTCGCCGCCCATTCGGAGGCTTCGCGGCACGCTGACGGCTGCGACGTCACCGCGCCCCACAGCGCCAGGGCGAAGCCGGGCTCGCTCATGCGGGCTCGCCCGCGCATGAGCGAATCGAATTGCTGCCAGCGGATGGACTCCCGCTCCCGCTCGCGCTTCAGCAGCCGCAGCCGGCGCTGGTTGAGCAGCAGGCGGGGCGGCTCGGCGTAGATCTGGTAATCGATTTCCTGCCCTCCGGAGGGAGGCTGGGAGAAGAGCCACATGGAGAGTCCCAGGAGCTGTGTCACCATGCCACACCATCTGGGGCGAACCTGCCCGCAGCCGGGGCGGCGCTGGCGGGCTGGCCGCCCAAAATCAACAACTTGGAAGCCAGCAAAGTTGGCAGGGGGTTTGCTACACTCAAGAGCGAATTGATGAAGTCTCTGTAGACCTGCCCTCTGCTGTGACGGGCCGGTGAAAGGGCGAAGTGGGACTTGGATACGCAGTGCTTGCGGGAGCCGGTGTTCAAAGATCTTTTCCACTTCATCTGATCGCTGGCAGGTCCCAGCAGAGGGTCATTTTTTTCGGCAATCATTTTTTGGTGGATTGGCTGACGGCTTGACGGAGTTCTCCCCTTGGGGAACGGGAAGCGGTTCTCCGGGTTCGAGTGGTGAAGAGTAGTCGAAAGCGGCAGCTTCATCAGGAGCGAAAGGGAACGAAGGCTTTTTCGGATCCGGACGGATCGTCGCCGTGACCCGCGCCCGGCCCGGGCGGGCCGCATTGGATTGGCTCATATCGAGTGACCCCCGCCATGAGGCAGTCCAATGCGGCTTTTTCTTTCCCGTCACCAGCACAGGGTGCCGGACCGGGGCTCTTCCTCTTCATTCGGCAGATAAATGGTTTTGCATTTCTCGCAGCGGTAGATTTCCGCATTCGGGCCGAAGCGCCGCCGGATCTCGTCGCCGAAAAAGTACCACCGCTTCAGGTGCCCCGCGCACAGCTTGCCCTTTTCGTCTTTCAGCCCGCAGGAGCGGATGCGGGGCGCGCGCTTCAGGATTTTCGTGCCATCGCTCAGCGCGCCGATCTCGACCGCCTGCGGCACGGGCCGCGTCGCCTCTGCGTATTTCGGGTTCGCCATGACAAACAGGACCTCGACGCCCTTATTATGTCACAGCGCTTCCGCGCCGCTCGAAGCCTGGCCGTGGTTGGCTGGCATGGCTCATCTTCCAGCTCAACGAGGCCCCTTCCGAACAGGCGGATCCCGCCCACAACAACGGCTTCCGCGCCGAGCGCCGGAAGCCGGTCGCGCGGCTGAGGCATTGGCTGGCCGACACCGGAGACAGGCCCGCCGTGCCGGACGGCTGAGGCCCGCCACGCGCCGCGCGGTGCGAGAATCACAGTATCGATGCCGCGCGTCACGCTGCTCGTCAACGGACAGGACCGCACGGCGGAGCTGCCGGCGGGGGCGACGCTGCTCGAGTTTCTTCACGACCAATTGCACTTGTCCGGCGTGCGGGTGGGTTGCGAGGAAGGCACGTGCGGAGCATGCACCGTGCTGGTGGACGGCCGCGCCACGCGCGCGTGCATGATCACGGCCGCGGCTTGCGCGGGCAAGCCCGTCACGACGCTGGAGGGCCTGGCGCGCAACGGGCAGATGCATCCCGTGCAGCAGGCGTTTCTGCGCCATGCGAGTCTCCGGTGCGGCTTCTGCACGCCGGGCGCGGTGCTGGAGGCGGTGGCGCTGATCGACGACGAATCGCGGCCGCTCACGCGGCGGCGCATCCGGCAGGCGCTGGGCGGCCACGTCTGCCACTGCGGCATGCACGAGCGCATTGTGGCGGCAGTGGAAGAAGCGGCGCGGCGGATGGGACGGCTGAAATAGCCGTTGCGGTCCTGGCTGCCGCGTGGGCGCACGGGTCCGGCGGCTTGGCCAACCGGAAGGATGGCGGCGGGCGTCCTCGTGCCTGCCGCGCCGCGGCCCCATTTCGATTTCACCGAGAATTCATCCCTGATTTGTGCTGGCGCGGCGGCGATCCTGTTAGGCTGTGGCCATGCGCAAGGCGTGGATCGCGGTCATTATTCTGTTGCCCGTTGCGGGAGTGGCTTGGTTGCAGGCGCGCCGCGCGGGCAAGCTGGCGGACGGCTCGTTTCTCATTCCCACCGGACAGCGGCTGTCGCCGGCGGGCGCGCATATCGAGGTTGCGGACCGCCCGCTGGGGATGAGTTTCAGCCCGGACGGGGAGTGGCTTGCCGTGGCCGCGGGCAGCAACTTCGCGCCGCGCGCCCTGCACCTGGTCGAGGCCGCGCAGGCGCGCGTCCGGCAGACGCTGCCTGTGGGGGACAGTTTCGTGGGCGTGGCGTTCAGCCCCACGGGAGAGGAATTGTATGTGGGCGGCGGGCGCGACCATGACGTGAAAATCTTCCGCCGGCGCGAGGACGGCTCTTTCGCTCCGGAGGCCCGGATCCAGATGCCGGGCGCCGCGCCCAGCGGGCTGGCGCTGACGCCGGACGGCAAGCGGCTGTTCGTGGCGTTGAACCTGAAGCATGCGGTGGCGCGCATCGACCTCGCCACGCGCGAGGTGCTCGAGCTGGAATCAGGCAGCTTCCCCTACACCGTGGCAGCCGCGGGCGGCAAGATGTACGCCAGCAACTGGGGCGGGCGCAAGCCGCTGCCTGGCGACCGCACGGACGGCGCTTTTCCTGTCGTGCTGGATGAACGGGGCATCCCCGCAAGCGGCACCGTGACGGCGTTCGACGCCGAATCCGGCAAGCGCGTGGCGGACATCGACGTCGGGCTGCACCCGAGCGCGATGTGCGTGGACGCGCGGCGCGGGCGGCTCTATGTCGCCAACGCCAACAGCGACACGGTTTCGGTGATCGACACGCGCGCGGACCGCGTGATCGAGACAATCCGCGTGGGGCCGTTCGACGGCGCGCCGCTGGGAAGCTCGCCCAACGCGCTGGCGCTGTCGCCCGACGGCGCCACCTTGTATGTAGCGAACGCCGCCAACAATGCCGTCGCCGTGGTCGGCGTGCGCTTGCGCAAGGCGCGCGTGGAGGGTTTCATCCCCACGGGCTGGTATCCGACGGCTGTGGCGCTGGACAAGGGCGGGAAGCGGCTGTGGGTGGCCAGCGGGTACGGCTTCGGTTCGGTGGCGCCGCTGCCGGAAGGCCGCACGGGGCGCAGCTACCGCGACCGGGCGGGCGTGGTCTCCGTGCTCGACGTGCCGGGCGCGCGCGAACTGGCCCGCATGACGCGGCAGGTTCTCGACAACAACCGGGACCAGAGCGCGCAGCCCCCGCGGCCGAAGTCCGGACACCCGGTGCCGATGCACCGCGGACAAGCCTCGCCCATCCGCTACGTCTTTTACATCATCAAGGAGAATCGCACCTACGACCAGGTTTTCGGGGACCTGCCGCAGGGCAACGGCGACCCTTCGCTCGTCCACTTCGGGCGCGAGGTCACGCCCAACCACCACGCGCTGGCCGAGCAGTTCGTGCTGCTCGACAACTACTACGCGCCGGGCGACCAGTCCGCTCTCGGCCACCGCTGGTGCACGCAGGGCTACGCGAGCGACTGGGTCCACAAGTACGGCAACGCCCGCAACGACGCCAACCCGATGCTGTTCGCGCCCACCGATTTTCTCTGGGACAACGCGCGCAAGCACGGCATCAGCGTGCGGGCCTACGGCGAGCGCGGCAGGACGATACTCGATCCGCCCGACGCGGCATGGACTGACATTTATGAGGACTGGAAGAACAAAACCGGAAAAATCCGCATCCGGGCGGTTCCGCTGGTGCTGGGCCTGCGCGACGTGTATCACCCGGCATATCCGGGATTCAATATGCGCATTACGGATCAATTGCGGGCCGACATTTTCCTGGAAGAATTCCGGAAATTCGAGCAGGACGGGAACCTGCCGCGGCTGGTCATTCTGCTGCTGCCGCAGAACCACACCAACGGCACGGCGGAAGGGTTCCCGACGCCGCGCGCCACGGTGGCCGACAACGATCTGGCGCTCGGCCGGATCGTCGAGGCGATTTCGCACAGCCGTTACTGGCGCGAGTCGGCGATTTTCGTCACCGAAGACGACGCCCAGAACGGGCTGGATCATGTCGCCGGGCACCGCACCGTCGGGCTGGTGATTTCCCCGTGGGCGCGGCGGCGCGCGGTGGACAGCACGTTCTACACGACGATTCACATGTACCGCACCATGGAGCAGATTCTCGGGCTGCCGCCGTCCAACCAGTTCGATCTGGCGGCTGAGCCGATGTTCACGGTGTTCACCGCCGAGCCGGACTACACGCCGTACAAGGCGCTGCCGAACCGCATCCCTCTGGATGAGATGAACCCGCCGGTGAAGAAGCTGGCCGGGATGGCGCGGCGGCTGGCGGAGGCCTCCGGGCGAATGGATTTCGAGGAGCCCGATGCGGCCGATGAACAGTTGCTGAACCGGGCGGTGTGGCACTCGCTGTATCCCGCGCGGGCCTACCCGGCGCGGGCCGCAGGGCGTTGACGCCCGGCAGAAGCGGCGCGATGCCGTAGAATCGTGCCATGACGAAGGCATGGCTGTTTCTCCCCGTTTTCTGTCTTTGGCTCCCTGCCGCGGAGCAGGAGCTTTACCGTATGCCCACGGCGCGCGTGGAGACGCGGT
>Ga0308414_1002452_pt1 | contig 12105 bp, 8 predicted proteins | sample HotsprSampleOS50_FD_205667 | JGI IMG/M metagenome (GOLD analysis project Ga0308414, IMG submission 205667) | Hot spring phototrophic mat microbial communities from Octopus Spring, Yellowstone National Park, Wyoming, United States - 20090730_OS50 ... | reverse complement strand
CGCAGCTTACTCCGCCAAAGAAATTCCCTCCGATGCCGAGGTGCAATCGGCCGAGCAACTGCAGGTCACACTTCCCGAGAAAAACGAGAACTTCAACACGCTCGCCCTCGCCATCGCTCATTCGCTGCCACGGGATGCTGAGATCCCGTCCACCGTGGCGGCTTATCAGACCTGGGCGAACCGCAAGCGAAGTCAGTTGCGGGAAGTCGTACGATTACCCGCCGAGGAGTCGGTTGACGCCGACCCGGCGGGAGCCAGCGTGGTCGACCCGCTGACGATTGCCCGCTGGCGGTTACGCCTGGGGCATACCTGGACCGTCCCTGCTGTGGAATTCGCTCGCGTGCAGCCGACAAAAGTTGCCATTTTGCTCGCCGATGGCGGTCGGAAGAATGCCACTGCCGAACTTCAACGGTTGCTGGAAGAAGGATACCGCGTCCTCGCCATCGATCCGGTCTTCATCGGTGAGAATGAGCCGATTTATCCGGAGGGGGACAAACGTGAGCCAACATTTCAAAGTAGCTGGTTGTATGCACTTTTGCTTGGAGCGATCGGGGAGCGACCGATCGGAATTCAAACGGCGCAAGTCCTCGCAGCGGCACGCTGGCTTCAGCAAAATCGTCAGGCCGAGTCAGTCACGGTGGCTGCCGTCGGTCCGCGAACTTCTCTGCTGGCATTGCTCGCAGGAGCCCTCGCACCCGAGCGAATTGCCGCCGTCGAGATCAATAACCCACCCGGTAGCTTAAAGCAAGCCATTGAAGAAAATCGCTCTTATGCACAAACTCCCGAACTGTTTTGCTTCGGTTTGCTTGAGGTGGTAGATATCCGGCAACTCGTTGCCTTGCAGGCTCCACGTCCGGTCCGAATTCGGGCACCGGCGGAACGGGTGCGACTTGAACTCCGTGAGATTGAAAACGTTTATGAGATGCTCGGCAAGCCGTATTCGCCACTTCCTTGACTTCTGATCTTTCCTTGCGTGCGAGACTGACCGCAAATGGGAATATTCGGAATATTTCTGAGTAAATTCACGAATTGAAATTTGGCGGAAAAAAACGAGAATTCGGACTGGCCAAGTTATGATTTGTTTGGCCGGATCAGCTATGAAAGCATCAGATCAATCAATCATCAGCACGGATCGACCGCGAGACGAGACGCGCGGCAAATCGTGCTGATCAAGTTACCGAGACATCGTTCCTTAACGGATGGCTCGGCCACGACTTATGCATAACACAGATTTCCAGGTAAGATCGCCAATTTTCTAAGAACTCATCAATTCTTCAAACTGACGGGCCTTCCGATCCCATCCTTCCCCTTCAAGTCGATACCGTGCTTGTCGCTGCTCGATGGTGATCCCTTCTCGGAGGCGTCGGATCACCAGATCGACAAATTCTTGCCCGTTCTGGCAAAGGTCCGCGGCATCGGCCCAGTCGCTGATGCTTGGCAAGTTTCGAGCGACCACCGGTTTCCCGGTCGCCAGGTATTCCTTGAACTTCAGGGGTTGCATGGCCCGGGTTACTGGCAGATCGGCGTACGGCATGATCAGCAGATCCGCGGCCGCTGCCAGGTGAGGAAGCCGTTCATAACTCACCGGCGGTAAAATCTTCAGACGGGGAATTGAGATCAACGCCGGATCCGGTGCTTCTTGCGGTCCGACAAGGACCAGTTTGCCCGCCGTCAGCGTCTGCCCGAGTTTTTGCAACCAATTCAGATCCAGTCGCCGATCGATTACCCCCCAGAACAACACAATCGGACGGACAATCCCGCGAAATTCCGGAGGGGTAGGACCGCTCGGCACGACCCAGCGGCGAAGCTCAACGCCGTGCGTCAGCAACGCCGATGATCGCCCTCGTGCCGCCAGTCGTTTTTGCAGCGTTTCACTGACAGCCACGACGGCATCGACCCGCGCCAGTAAATCGCCTTCCATCTGGTCCATGGTCTGTCCGTCATACCCTGGCCAGACTCGAAAATCATCGACACAGTAGTAGATCCACCGTTTCGCCGGGAGTTCTCCGATCAAATCCGCGACCAGCGGCAGCGTCGTGACGACGACCGGTGGTTGCGGCATCGCTTCGATCACCGGCCGCAATGCCGACCGCAATAATCGGCGATTGATCGCGCGGGACCAGGGGGAACGGAAGGATGGCCACATCTTCGGCGACAGGATTTGTGGTGAGGTCGGTGAGTTGAAGAATCTCGGTCCTGCAGATTCGTTCTGAGGTCGGAGCCAATGCCCGAGCTTTTCCCAGATTCGTGCCGCGGTTCGCCGGTCAAAGCGGAGCGGTCGCGTGCCGATTGTCTGCACCCAGGTCACCGAGCGTCGCGGCAGCAATTCGCGGATCAGATGCTGACAGCTCGAGGGATGCCTGCCCCAGTCATCGGCAAACACCAGAAGTGGCGGTGACTCACTTGTCTTCAAGCGTTGATTCCTGAGCGTCGGTAGGAAGTCACTTACGAGCGGCCTGTGAGAACGTTTCGCAAGCCCGTGGGATGTTGTGTAACTTTTACCAGGTAACTTTTGCAAGCGGAGTTTGCGAGCCGAGCTACGTCCGCGATTCCGCGGCAGGGAATTTCCATTACAAAGCAAATGGCGACATAAGGTTAAATCAAATATTGAGGAAAATTGAATTTTGGCACGGCAATCGCTAAGAGTGTTCTAACGTCCTCGTCTTCAGAGGACGTGACAAGTGCCGACCGGTAACCCCCCACCGATTCTGTCGGCTCAAGTGGAAAACGCCGTGGCTTCATCCCCCCGAAACCACGGCTTCTTCCACGCCGCAGGGACGAAAGCGGCTGTCTCCAATCTGGGTCAGAAACCGTAACCCCTAGCCAGGCTGTCCGCTCCCCCGCGGTCGGCCTAGTTTCATTTTGTTCCCACGGTCAGCCAGGCAAAGTTTTCTTGCGAGATGCGGAACGACTGATAAAGTAACTTTCTCAGCGATTGCTTAGCCGACAGCATCGGGAATTACCAAAACATGTGAGGTCGTGTCATGGGAAATCCGGCGGGTGTGCGAAAGAAAAAGCGTGAAAAACGGCGATTGAAGTTTGAACAACGGCTTGGTGGCGTCCTTGCCTACGTTCCCCGACAACTCCGCGAAGAGATTTTGGCCAAAATCAAAAGCGAAAGTGCAAAGACTCAAAATGCTCAGCGCTCTGAACCGGTCAAGCCGTCATCTTCATGAGCAGCAGTGAACCTCAAGCGGTGGCGTTATCGCTCGGTAACCACCCACCGCCGCTCGGAATCTCAAAAGAGTATTGCCTTCCGGAGATCCGCAACACGAGTCGGTTTCATTTCATCTCATTGAATCGCCAGGTTGGCACATTCGGCGGTAACTCGCCACGGAGATACGCTTCGTCCCCGATCAAAGACACCAGTTTTTTCAAAGCCTGGCGGCGTACCGTCACATAATAAAATTCACAGCGGGCATCGCGAACAGCATCCCAAATTTGGTACAGTCGATCTGTTTCCTGCATCACGGTCCGTAATGCCTCCGAACGGTCCATTTCGAGTTCATGCCGTTGATCGAGGTGCTTGCGGAACGCTCGATTGAAGCGGACGAGTTCGTTCACCGCGGTCCGATCGGGAAAGCGGTAACTGTCGGCGACGCGCGGGGCGTCCATCAGTTCCTGATAGCGTCGGCGGAGCAGGTTGATGTCGGAACAAAAGTCCTCGGGCCGGGCGAGAATATAGCGGATTTCCCGGGGATCGAGAATTTCCCAGTCGATGGCCAGTTTGTGCACGGCTTCACGGATGCCGGGCCATTGCTCGGCGGGGGGCGGTTGTTCTGGAATCCCTGGTGAGGTTGTCAGCAGTATGGCCGCCAGAAGTAAGTCGCCAGTGGACATGATTCGATCCTCCCCTCGCACCGATCGGAGTCGGTACGGTGGACAGGGCGCGATCCGGGGATAAAACCGGATCGCGTCATGAACATGAAATCCCAGAGATTACGCCATCTGCGGTAATTACTGGTTGCGATCGGGAGTCGCGGGCTCGTTTCCAGAGAGGACACTCGATTCGGCGAGGCGTAAAGACCCGTGGCTCAACAATCGTTCCATTCTGAAGATCCGTCCTCCTGCATCGCCTGGGGATCCGTCCCACAGGCGGAACTATTTCTCATCCTGATGCTGCCCCTCGGCTTGTCAGCGAAGGGGTAGAAATCCTCGACCTCAAGTCACGTGCGATCTTAATAATCGCTTCATGGAAAACTTACTAGACATTTTTCGTGCCGCGGGGAAAAAAAGTGAGAACTGGCTGACGCGAAATGCAGCCGGGCAAATTCGCAATGACGCAAAATATTGGTAAACATAAGGTTATAGAATCCGATTTTAACGACGCCCAGCCGGGCCAGTGGCAAGAATGCAAATGTTCACTGCTGGACAGTTGGTTGGACGTGGGATTGGACTGCCCGATTGTTGTGCAGCTTGTCTCTCTCAGTGATTAGCGCTGCAGCAGATTTTCATCTCCGTGGAATACCACCACCCTGGCGGGCTGACTGCCTGAGCTGTTCTGGCTCCGAGTACGACGTGAACACCCCTGGCCTGCTCTGATACATTGAAGTTAATTCAGGCAGCCGCATTCGGATCGGATTCGATTCAGACAGTCGCGGTGGGCGGCACTCCTAAGTTTTGTTACCTGGCAAAGTCGTTATGACCTCGGAACAGGCGTTAGCCCTCGTTGTTCGCGGCACCGACTGGAGCGAATCGAGTCGAATTGTCACCCTGTTTACTCGGGAACACGGTCGGATTCGGGCCCTGGCGAAGGGTGGGCGGCGATTAAAGTCAAATTTTGAGATCGCTCTGGATTTACTGAACTTGTGCCGAATCGTTTATTTGAAAAAAGCCAGCAATGGCCTTGATGTGTTGACAGAAGCCCGCGTCGAGGAACGCTTTCCGATCTTGCGACGGTCGCTCATGGCACTTTATGCGGGATATTATGTCGCAGAACTTTTGGCGGATGGCACTCATGATTATGATCCTCACCCGGGGTTATTTGACGCTGCCGTTGCTAGCTTACGGATGTTATCGGATGGTGTGGAAAGCAGACCGGGTGAGTTCTTGTCAATTCTGGTCGGGTTTGAGCTTGTCTGGCTCCGAGAACTGGGTTATAGCCCCCGGCTCGAGAGCTGTGCGGGGTGCGGGATCGTGCTCGTCGGGCAGGCAGGGTCGGTCCCTCGCCTGGGATACAGTGCCAGCTTGGGCGGCGTGGTTTGCCCGAGCTGTTTGTCTTTGGCCCGAGAGAGCCGGGTTTTGAGTCCTGACTGCTGGCAGGTCCTTCGGCATCTGAGTGAGCAGCAGCCGGGGCCAACCGAGCCAGTCCCCGGCCCGGTGCAATTGGAACTTCGCTCGCTGGTCAGCCAGACTGTCAGTACTGTGCTGGGCCGACGGCCACGGATGCTCGGGTATCTCGACGTGGCCTTTCGCGGCGGGGGATAACGTGTGGGGGAGCCAGCCCGAGGCCGGCCATCGTTGCGGGTAAATCAGGGGGGAGCCGACGACATGGCAGAGCTTGGCAAACGGCTTAACTTGATCACACACGTCATTTTGCTGTTGCTGTTCTGTCTGGCGGGAGCTTCCAGCGGTTGTACGAGTCTGGAGAAGTTGCGGGGCAAATCTTACTCTGCCGTGCGTTCGATCATCACCAGTTCCTACCACGATCCGGAAGCGGACTCGAAAATGATGATGGCGGAGTCGCTGTTTGAGCAAGGCCGTTACAAGGAAGCGCAAGCCCTCTTCGCCGACATTGCTGACAATACTTACAACCCGGTGCTGATGGCCGAGAAGGCCCGGTACTATGAGGCAGAATGCCTGCGGCTGCAAGGCAAACTGCACAAAGCGGTTGCCCATTATCATCGGCAATTGCAGGATTTTCCGACGGGGCCGTACCGAGAGAAAGCTTGCACCCACATTTATAACATTGCCTACGGCTGGCTTGAAAGTGGCACACTTGCCGAGATCGAAGCGGACTTGGCCGGGACGAAAAAATCCTGGTGGAAGAAGTTTCCGAATCTTCTCCCGAATCCCGTGGATGATTCAAAGCCCTTGGTTGATGTCGAAGGCGAAGCGTTGAAATATCTGGAAGTGGCGCACACGCACGATTTGACCGGCCCGACCGCCGACAAAGCCTTGTTCTGGAGCGGATACATCCACTTTTATCGCGGCCGATACGAAGAAGCGGATTATTTTTTCAGCCAACTCGTGGAAATGCACAAGCAAAGCCCCCTCTGGGAAGAAGCGTTGAAACTGGCGGTGATTGCAAAAAATCAGAGCACCGGTGGTGCGGTTTATGATTCGCAAAAAGCTTCGGAAGCACTGCAACTGGTGCATCATGCCGAGGCGGCGGTGCCGGCTTATGTGCAAGATCCGGAAAAAACCGCCTGGTTGAATCGACAAAAAGTCGCTGTGCGGATGCAACTGGCTCAGAAAGATTACGAGATGGCCCGTTATTACGAGCGAACTGCGCACCCGGCGTCCGCTTATTTTTATTACGAACTGGTGACACGGCGTTACCCTGGGACAAAATTTGAAGCGTTGGCACGGCAACGGATGGCGGCCCTGGAACAAGTTCGACAAGACCAGGAACGTGCAGCCGCATCGTCGAATCAGCCCGGCGTGCTGGAAAGGTTGCAACACGAGTGGCAGAAACTCACAGGACAATCAGCAGAACCATCGCAAGAGCCGGCCACGCCGGCGACACCACCGAAGGATCAACCACGAACCCTGCCGGCCGACATCACTCAGCCGCGTTAACAGCGGCTCTCAGGCGTGACAACGCCGCAGTCGACGGCGGTAGGGCGGGTAGTTGCTGAAGAATTTCCCGAGGGAGTGGGGTGCTGCGGTGACACGAATGCCAAGGATCGTAGGGAATTTTGCAGCCACGGCGACGGCGACCTTGCTGGGCATCAGTTGTCTGGCCACATTATCAGGTTGCGTCGGCGACGGGGATCTCACCGTGCTTGGCTACAGCACTGTGCCGCCTTACGATCCGAACATTCGTTCCGTACATATCCCTGTCTTTAAGAACGTTGCCTTTGTCACGGATCCGTACCGGGGGATCGAAGTCGAGGCCACGCAAGCGATTGTCAAAGAACTCGGGCGGCGGCGTTCCCCGATCCGCGTGGTTGGCGATCCGTCGCGGGCGGACACCGAACTGATTGGCACCATCCTTCAGATCGACAAAGGTGTTCTGAATCGCAGTCAGTTGAATTTTGCTCGGGAACTGGAATTGGTGGTCACGGCCGAGGTGGTCTGGAGGGATTTGCGTACGGGAGCAATTCTGACAAATCCGCGACGAGGTGCGGTGGCGGTGGTGGAGCCGTTCGATCCGTCGCTTCCGCCTCCGCCTCAGACAGCCGAGCAACAAGTTCCGATCCCGGTACGGATCACGGCGGTCGGCCGTTTCATTCCGGAACTGGGAGAAAGCAACGCTTCGGCGCAAAAGCTGGCCTGCGATATGCTGGCAAAACAGATCGTCGATATGTTCGAAGCCCCCTGGTGAGCATGTGGCCAGCAGTTCTTTATACGATTCTCATCAGGAACTCGCGCAAACAGGCTGGTCAATTCTGCACGTCGGTGTAAATCATGGTGGACTCTCCGTGCTATTGTTCCTCGGGGAATCTCCGCCATGTCGCGTCGCACGAAGATCGTCGCCACCCTGGGTCCAGCGGTGGATGCTCCCGAGACCCTTGCCGAGCTGTTAAATGCGGGAGTGGATGTCGCCCGGATCAATTTTTCTCACGGAGCAGCGGAAGAACACCTGCAGCGGATCACCCGGCTTCGTGAGACGGCCGACAAACTCGGCAAAGTCGTCGCGGTGCTGGGCGATTTGCCGGGGCCGAAACTTCGGGTCCGCCTGCCGGAAGCTCGAGAACTTGTCGATGGCGATACGGTTCACTTCAGTTTGAATCACGAGCCGGGCAGCGCCGACGAACTGGTGATTACCGAGCCGGAACTACTCGCAGATGTCCGGCCGGGTCAGCGGCTATTGCTCGATGATGGCCGCTTACAACTGGTCGCCCGAGCCACGGTGGGGCAGCGGCTATCGACGCGTGTGCTGGTCGGAGGGACCCTGCATCCGAACAAGGGCATTAACTTGCCGGACACGCAAATTCAAGTCCCGGCAGTCACGCCACGAGATCGGGAAGCCCTGGCCACAGCGGCCCGAGTCGGCGTCGACTGGCTGGCCTTGTCCTTCGTCCGGGGTCCGGAAGCCGCGGAGGAACTGCGAATCGCGGCGGCGGAGTTCGGGTTAAAAGTGCCGGTGCTTGCCAAGATCGAACGTCCGGAAGCGGTCCGGCGTGTGGCGGCGATTGTCGCGGCCTTTGATGGCATCATGGTAGCCCGCGGCGACCTGGGCGTCGAGATGCCGCTGGAACAGGTGCCGACGATTCAGAAATCGCTGATTACGGAAGCAAACACGGCTGGGAAACCGGTCATCACCGCCACCGACATGCTGGACAGTATGCGGAATAACCCTCGGCCGACCCGGGCTGAAGCCAGCGATGTCGCCAACGCGGTCTATGATGGCAGCGATGCGTTGATGCTTTCCGGGGAAACAGCGATCGGTCATTACCCGATTGAGGCCGTTCGCTGCATGGCGAGAATCGCCGAGGAAACGGAACGCCATCTCTTTGAGGTGAATCGTCGCCAGCGCTCGCTGGAACTGTTTCAGCCAGGTCAAGAAATCGTGCAACAACTCGCGGAAGCGACGGTGGGTCTGGCCGAGAATCTCGGGGCGGCTGCCATTATTACCCCGACTCGAACCGGCCGGACGGCGCGGTTGCTGACAAAGTATCGGCCGCGAACGCCCGTAATTGCCCTCGGTCCGAGTCCCACGATCTTACGGCGGATGGCGGTCTACTGGGGGGTATTACCGGTGCCACTGGCACCGCTGACACCCGGCGACGATCGGATCGTCGCAGCCGTCCGCGATGCCTTCGCCGCCAACGCGGTGGCCGTTGGCGACCGCGTGGTCGTGCTCGCCGGTCATCCTGTCGAAGGCGGCCGGCATTATCCGACGATCCGTGTCGTCCAGGTCGGCGAGGGAGGGGCTTCAGTCGCCCCTTGATCGATCTTTGGCATCCTTCCGATTCCATCAATCGCACGGAAGATGCGGATTTGCTGGTGAAACCGTAGTCAATCGCTGCTGTTTCTTGGCCGTTCTCAGTTCTCATCCGGGCAATTCCTAGTCAATTTAAAGTATCTCGACCTTGGTGGTGGGGAAATCGTGGTCGGCCGCAGCACGGTCTGTTGCGGGTCTTCCCACATCTTTCGCGAATTTGTCGTTCAGGAAGAACTCGGTTGACCTTGTGATCGGGCGTCATTGGCACGGTGGCCAGCCCCCACGGAGTCACCTGTACCATGAATGATGTCGCTCCTCGGATTCGAGTTCAGGTGGAAGCACTCGAAGAACGCTGTCAGCCCTCGGCCACTTTGTTTTCCGAAGGGTTCGATGCCGTGACACCGCCGAGCCTGCCGGGTGGCTGGGAGGCCTGGGCCAGTCAGGGCTCGTTCCCCTTCATCACCAGCCGCTTGCAATCGCTTTCGGGGACAACCTCGCTGGCCAGCCTGGGGAATAGCGGAGTCAGCGGGCGGCTGTGGCATTCCTCCCCTGTTTCCTCGGAAACTGGGGTCGCCATCAGTGTGGCCCCAAATGCACCTGCCCCGATCGTGGCCGTCACGCGGGGGCACGATCTGAACACGTCGGCTCCGAGTTACCTGGGGGCGGTGCTCCATCCTGGGATTGGCGGAGTGGAATTGCTCGAGGTGCAAGCAGGACAATCCCGATCGCTCGGCCGGGTTGGATTGCCCTCGCCGATACCCTCAGGTTGGCTTCGACTCAGCTTGTGCTTTGCCGGTGATCTTGCTCAGGTCCGGTTGCAGCGACTCGACACCGGTGAGTTCCTTCAGCCGCACGGAGAATGGCAGGCCATCCCGGGCGATGCCCTCACTCTGCCGGTTTCCTGGAACCCGGGCACAGGCCAGGCCGGAATTATCCGTTTGCCCGGCGGCTCGGGAATGGCGTTCATCGACGATTTCGCGGTGCTTGCCCCGTCCACCATGATCGTGCAGGAATCGTTTGATTCCGCGCCGGTGGGGGAGTTGCCCGCGAATTGGCGCGGGTGGACGAACCGCTCGGCAGGCAGCTTTCAGGTGACGGACGCTCCGGCTCCTGGTAGTGGCCGGGTTCTTGTCAGTGAAGGAAACTCGGCCAACCAGTCGCGTGCCTGGCTTACGGAGCCGGTTTCCGCCGATGTTCGAGCCGCGGTGGACATTCGCATCGACACGCTGATCCCAGTCAGCCTGATCATTCGTGGGCAGAATCTGGAAACTGACTCAGCGAGTTATTACGCCGCCACCGTCACCCGCGGGATGACGCTGGAACTGGTCCGCGTGATCGACGGGGTTCCCACGGTGCTGGCATCGCTGAAATCCCGCAGTTACTTCAGCCAGCAGTGGATCCGGCTGGAGATCCGAACCACGGCGGAACGGCTGGAAGTCACGGTCGTTCGTACCGACACCGGGCAGTGGTTGAATCGCGACGGGAACTGGGTCGCCGACGAGGCCACTGCTCTCGAGGCGCGGGATACGCTGTTGCCGACCGGGGGGCTGGTCGGGCTGGCGCGGAATCACGCCGTTGCTGGTCGGGTGCTGTTCGATCGTTTCGAGGTACGTTCCACGGCCGGAACGGCTGCTCCGCCATCGCCGACAACCCCCAGCGACCCGGTCACTGGCCGCGTCGAACTCGCGCGGAAACTACCCCACATCCGCATCGCCCAGCTGGCCTATTCCGGCACTCCGCTTGGCGACTTTGAACTTCAGAAACTTCGTGATGCGGTCGATCTGGTGGTGGCAAATCCGATCTTTCACGATGCGATTGATCTGAACGCCCCAGCGACACCACAGCTGGTGTATTCGAATGCGTCGAATCTTTACCTCGACCTGCTCACCGACTGGCTGAATACGGCGGATCGGCTCGGTGTTTCCCGCGAACTGGCGTTCTTTCACGTGAGCCAGGCAACCCCCTGGAAGAATGCTAGCCCCTCGGCCATTCCGGTGAACCGTTTCTGGAGCGTGACGCATCAGCGTCCGGGAGCCGCGGCGACGGATCAGACCGCCGCGGCTTACGGGGGTCGGAACTGGCCGCCGATGTTGCCCGCCGCCGGGGAAATCACTGCCCTGGGTTATCCCGACCGGTTCCGGGAAATTCACCTCAACCTCAGTCGGGGCGCGACGAGTCCGTGGCGTGGCGTGATCGAGTATCCTGCCGCAGTCGCCGCCGACGGCACGGTCACCCTGTGGAAAACCTTGCCCTTGCGAAGCGACGGCACCGCCGGGCTCACCCGCTCGGGAGTCATCACTTTTGACCCACCCCGTGACTGGGTCGCCTCAGTCGGAGCCCTCGGCGGCCAGCGGCTCTTCCATCTGCGAATTCGCGGCGTGCAAGGCTCTGCCAGCGATGCTCCGCAAGCCCGGACGATTCTCGGTCGAGATTACGATCAGTCCGGCGGAAAACTCACGGGTGGCATCATCCCCGCTTTCGACACCATGGCCGACCGTGATGGCGACGGTTACCTCAACGACAGCGAATACGCCGCTCGGCGACCTGGTTTTGATGCGCGATTCCTGTACGAATCCCGGCTCATTTATCCGAACTACGGCCCGATGCGTTTTGTCGTCAACCCGACCGACGAAGTTGTCCGCAACTGGGCTGCCGATTACCACGTTCGCTTCCTGCAAGCGCATCCGCTGGCAGACGGGCTATTTCTCGACAACTCGAACGGTCGGCTGCCGACCGGCGGTGCCGCGGTGATCGAAGCGACGGGAAATTACACCCGGGATTATGCCGACCTGGTGCGCCGCATTCAGCAAGCGAACCCGAACCGCATCGTGGTGGCGAACACCGTCGGTGGCTGGGAGCAGGCGAATCCCGTGGCCGCCGCGGTCACCGCCGCCTTCGAAGAATTTCAACTCCGGCCGATGCAAGGGAACTGGGCGGCGCTCCAGGATACCGCGAATCTGGTGGCGAGCCGACTGGCGGCCGATTCCCCGGCACCGTACCTGATCCTCGATACTCATCCCGGCGGCGGCGGTTCTTCGAACGATCCGCGCACG
>Ga0308414_1002451_pt1 | contig 12106 bp, 8 predicted proteins | sample HotsprSampleOS50_FD_205667 | JGI IMG/M metagenome (GOLD analysis project Ga0308414, IMG submission 205667) | Hot spring phototrophic mat microbial communities from Octopus Spring, Yellowstone National Park, Wyoming, United States - 20090730_OS50 ... | reverse complement strand
AGCGACGAACCGGTCTCTGTCAATTCGACGATGCCGTTGACCAGCCGCGCCTTGACCTCGGTAGCGCCCCAACTGAACTCGACTTTGACGGGGATGTTTTTCTGCTCAAAGTATCGCTTGGTGGCGTTGACCAGCTCGGTGGCGATGATGCCGCCGGCCAAATCTTCAGGTTTCTGGACGTCCGATTCGTTCGGAACCGCCAGCACCCACCGCGCCGGATTGGACGTGGCCTTGCTGTATTTAAGCTCGCAAATCTCATGCACGTCGGAGGCGTTTTCCATAATCCAGTCGTGGCCGGTAAAACCGGCGTCCAGGACGCCCTCTTCTACATAGCGGCTCATCTCCTGAGCGCGGAGCATAATCAGTTGAATCTCGGCGTCGTCGATGCGCGGAAAGTAGCTGCGTTCATAGCCGCTGATGCTGAAGCCCGCTTTTTCAAACAACTCAAACGTCGCGTTTTGCAAACTCCCTTTGGGAATGCCCAGTTTTAATACCTTTTCTGTCAATGGAGTACCCTTTTCTAACAAGCGTTATTTGGCGGCCGATTTCTTTTTGGCGGCCGGTTTTTTCGTCGCCGTTTTAGCGGCGGGTTTGGGCTTGGCGCCGCCGGCGGCGGGTTTCCGTCCGCCTTCGGCCTCGGCGCGAAGCAGTGCATAAAACGAATAGGCGTCGGCCGCGCTGATGTGCCGCTCCAGAAAGCTTTCGATTGCCTCTGTTGTCGCCTCAGGATCGACCAACTCGTTCTGCTTGAGATAATCGACCATCCGGTCGGTCAGCGGAATGGCATGTCCGCCGAACGCCGTCAGCGTTGTATAGGCGGCGACAAACGGCGTAACGCCGGCGATCTGCTCAAGCTCTTTTCGCGCCTGACGTTTGCCCTCGCCGCACAATGCGTCAAGACTGACTTTATCATATTTTTCAAAAATGGCGTTCAGCGCAGTCGTCATCGCCTGAGCGGACGCCGCCGCCGCGTCGGTCATCTCGCCGAAAACCTCGACAATCTCTTCCGGCCGCGAGACGCGCAGATCATTAACATCCACAAAATGACTGTGGATGCGCTTGATCATCTTAGCGGCGTTGGCCTCGGTCGTAAACGCGCTGACAAAAGCATACACCATCGCATCGACCGGCTCTTTATAGGTTACCGGCTTAATCGCGCTGTTGTCTTTTTTGAGCGACTTGAACAGCTTGTCGATTTTTGCGCCGTAGTCTTTACTGTTTTTCATACCGCAAGTTCCTATGGCCTATTTCCAATTTCCTATTTCCAATTTTGAAATAAGAAATCGCAACGCTCTATTCCCACATTACAACTCTCTACTTTTTAACCTCTGACTCCTAACTTCTTATCTCAAATCTCAAATTTGAAATTTGAAACCTACTTCCATACCCCAACAACAAACACATACCCTTTATCCACCCCGACGTGGCTTCACATCACTGCGTCCGGCAGATTTCCTTCTTCCTTCTGAGTTCTAAGTTCTGTGTTCTGTGTTCTTATTCTAACTTTCCTCCTCTTCGTCCGCCGTCTCATCTTCTTCCTGCTCTTGGGCGTAGGCATCGCGGTTGGCCTCTTCAATCAACTGGAGCGTCTGAATCGTCTTTTTCATCTTGGTATCCAACTCAAACCGCAGATGCGGACAGGTGCGTCCAGGCAGGTCTTTGCCCAAAATCGCCTGTATATGCCCGACGGCGTGTTGAATCGCCATAAACGTCGTCCGTCCGGCGACCTCATCGACGCCGAAAACGCTCAGCGACACGGTCGCGTTTTTGCTGTCCGGCGACACATTCACCTCGGTTACGCTGACAAACCCCGTAATCCGCGGATCGCTGAGTTTATTTTGAATCGTCTTGCTGACCGAATCGCGAATCACGCGAGCAAGTTTATGTTGTCGTCGATTTTCCATAGTCAGAGGACAGAAGCCAGAGGACAGAAGTCAGAGTTAATATTCCGACTTTGGCTCTCTTTCTTCCCATCCATTCATTAAACTAAACAACATTGCATTTACCTTATCATATTGGCTATCGAGCCGCTGAAATTGTTCTTTTTTAATATAACCGCAATCCTGCGAAAAACTTAACCATCCTCGCGTTTCTTCACTTGATCCCAACGCATCATTCAGATGACGTACAAAAACCTGCACATAACGTCGCTTGGCGTATCCTTCTCGGATGTTAATTGCAGCCGAACGCGATGACCGTCTCATTTGATCAGTCAAGGAATAAACTTCTTCTTTTGGAAATCGTTTCGTTATTTCAAATATCTCCATCGCCAACTCATACGCCAGGCGATAAACCTTTAGATCATTCACACACCGAATACCGTCTCCCATTCTGTCCTCTGTCCTCTGTCCTCTGTCCTTTGTCTTACAGCGACGTTCGTTTGACCTGAATAATCTCAAACGCCTCCAGCACATCGTCAAGTTTAACGTCGTCAAAGCCGGCGATTTTGATGCCGCATTCCAGTCCGGCGCGCACCTCGCGCACGTCGTCCTTGAAGTGCTTAAGCGACTCAATGGTGCATTTGTCCTTGATGACGATATTGTCGCGAATCAGCCGCAGCTTGGCATTTTTCTGAATCACACCGTTGGTTACATAACAGCCGGCAATGGTGCCGACGCTGGACACCTTAAAGGTATTGCGCACCGTCGCACGACCCAAAATCTTTTCCTCGGTCTCCGGCTCCAGCATCCCAATCATCGCCGCCTTGAGGTCTTCGGTAATACGGTAAATAATATTGTACAGGCGAATATCGACGCCCTTGCTTTCGGCCAACTGCCGCACGCGATCCTCCGGCACGACGTTGAAGCCGATGATAATCGCCCCCGACGCCTCGGCCAGCACCGCGTCGCCTTCGTTGATGCCGCCGACGCCGGAGTGAATGATCCGCACCCGCACCTCGTTGGTACTTAGGTCGGTCAGATACTTGTTCAAAACGTCCACCGAACCCTGCACATCGGCCTTGACAATCAGGTTCAGCTCTTTGATACTGCCGGCGGCGATATGACTGAACAGGTTGTCCAGCGTAATCTGCGAACGTTTGGCCAGCGTCTGCTCGCGCGACAGACGCTGAATTTCCTCGGCGGCCTGCTTGGCCTGGTTGATATCGGACAGACAATAGAACTTATCGCCCGCCGCCGGCACTCCGTCAAGACCGGTCAGCACCACCGGCATCGCCGGCACAGCGGTTTTGACCGAGCGTCCGCGACTGTCAAAAATCGTCCGCACGCGCCCATATACCCCGCCGGCCAGCACGACATCGCCTTTTTCAATATGGCCTTCTTTGACCAGCACCGTCGCAACAGGACCTTTGGTCGGCGACATATTCGCCTCAACCACCCACCCGCAGCCCGGAATCGTCGGATCGGCGGCGTAGTTTTTATCCTCGGCGATAAAATCGATATGCTCCAGCAAGTCCTCGACGCCCTGACCGGTAATAGCGCTGGTCTTGACCACGTCCGTGCTGCCGCCCCATTCGCTTGGCGTCAGTTCATGCTCGGCCAACTGGCCGTAAATACGGTTGACGTCAATTCCCGGCAGGTCGATTTTGTTCAGCGCAACGATAATCGTAACGCCCGCGGCCTTGGCATGGTGAATCGCCTCAATCGTCTGCGGCATTAGGCCGTCGTCAGCGGCCACCACCAGCACGACGATGTCGGTCATATTCGCCCCGCGGGCGCGCATCGCGGTAAACGCCTCGTGGCCGGGGGTGTCGAGGAAGGTGATTTTCTTGCCGTGAATCTCAACCTGATAAGCGCCGATGTGCTGGGTAATGCCGCCGGCCTCGCCGGCTGCGACACTGGTCTGGCGGATACGGTCCAGCAAACTCGTTTTGCCGTGGTCCACATGGCCGAGCATCGTAACCACCGGCGGACGCTTTTGCAGATGTTCCCTGCTGCGGGTTTCAAATGTTTTTTCAATCTGCTCCAGAATGGTCTGCTTACGCTCCACCACCAACTCGGTGCCGAATTCCAGCGCGATAATCTCGGCGACATCGGTAGCAATCACCTGATTGGCGGTGGCCATAATTTTTTGACTCATCAATTTGAAAATGATATCGCTGGTTTTGACCGCCAGCGCCGCCGACAAGTCCTTAACCGTAATCGGTTCCCGCACAACGGCCTTCTGCGGACGTTCCACCGGCGCGGCCACATCGTCGGCGGTTCGCGCCTCGATGCGTCGGGAGGGTTTGGCTCGCAGGCCGATGCCGCCGGCCGCCTCCAGACGAGCGCGGCGTTCTTCCAGATCGCGCTTGCGCAGACGGCCGATTTCGCCGCCGTCCATCTCGCCGCCGTCCTTGCGGCGGCCATGCGTCTTGGCCTTGCTGGCTTTTTTGCCTTTGCCGGACGTGTCGGGGACAGGTATCGGCGCCGTCGGCGCCAGCGGCGCACGCCCCGAACGCACCCCGCCCTGCGGCGGACGCTGTCCCCCGCCTTGCCCTGCCGGACGAGGGCTGCGGCCATGATCACGGTCTCGGCGACCGCCGGGACGATGGCGCGCATCTTCATCGGCGGCCTCGACGCGAACGACCGTCGGTCCGTTCATCACGGCCGGCGCCGGTTTCTCCAGACGCGGCCCGGCCGGCATAATAACCGGCGGAGGCGTCGGTTCCGGCTCCGGTTCGGGCTGCGGCGCTGCGACCGGTTCGGCCGGCGCAGGTGCAATCAACGGGGGCTGTAATTCCTGTGCGGCTTGTTCCGGCGCCGCTTCAACCGGCGGCTGCGGTTCAACCGCAACGGCGACCGGCTGGTCGGCTTCGACCGGCGGCGCTTCGGCCTGACCTGCGGCGGTGTCCGCAACGGGTTCGGCCTCTGTCGCAACGGCGGCTTTCTTGCGGGGTTTTCGGACGCGCACTTTCTCCAAATCGACCTTAGCGGCCTCTTCGACCGCGGTAGTGTGTTCGCCTTCGCTGAACCATTCGCGGATTGTCGCTGCAAGTCCCACCGACAGCACGGCCATGTGGTCTTTAATGTCCGTCAGTCCTTCGGCCTGGCACTTCTTTACTATCGCCTTGCTTTCAACGCCAAGTTCTTTGGCCAACAGATAGACGCGCGTCGTTTTTGCCAAAACCGTCTCTCCAGAATAAACCGTCTCAAGTCCGTCAACAGACTTTATTTATCGCTTGCTCTTTTTCTTGTTTTTTTCCTGACGCATCAGGGCGGCCGCCTGTGTGGGGGTGTTCTCGGCGGCGGCTTTCTTGGCCGCCTCGCTGGCCGCTGCAATAATCGCATTGGCCTTCTCGGCGTCCAGCTTTAATTCTTGAATCAGCGGCTCGACGCCCACTTCTTCCAAATCCAGCACCGAAATAATCCCCAGCGCCAACAGCTTATCGACCAACGACTCATCCACGCCGCCGACGCTCTTGATGCACTCGGTCAGCCGATCCACCTCGCGATTGTATTCGCTCGGCGTGAGAATATCGATGTCCCAGCCGGTCAGCCGCGCCGCCAGCCGCACGTTCTGACCGTGCTTGCCGATGGCCAAGCTCAACTGATCCTCGGTAACAACCACCGTCGCCCGCCCCAACTCAAAGCAAATGGCGATCTCGCTGACCTTGGCCGGCGCAAGGGCGTTGGCAATCAGATTGTGCGACGAATCGCTCCACTTGACGATGTCAATCTTCTCGCCGCCCAGTTCATCGACGATATTTTTGATACGGCTGCCGCGCACGCCCACGCACGCCCCAACCGGATCGACCTTGTCGTCGGTCGTATCGACAGCAATCTTGGTGCGATAGCCCGCCTCGCGCGCCAGCGACTTAATCTCGATGATCCCCTCGGCCACCTCCGGCACTTCCAGCTCGAACAGCCGCCGGATAAAGTCCGGATGCGTCCGCGACAGGATAATCTTGACCTGATTGGTCATATCACGCACTTCCAAAATCATACAGCGAATGCGCTCGCCGGGATGGTGCGTTTGCCCTGAAATCTGCTCGGATTTGGGCATAATCGCCTCAACCCTGTTGCTCAAATTAATCACCAGCACGCCGCCCTCATACCGTCCGGCGATGCCGTTGACAATCTCGCCGCGCCGTTGGGCGTATTCGGCAAAAATGCTGTCGCGCTCATCGGCCTTTATCTTCTGAATCATCACCTGCTTGGCCGTCTGGGCTGGAATACGCCCTAACTGACGAATATCCAACGGCTTATCGTCTTTTGTAGCCGTGATTTCACCGGTCGTGCGGTCGATATGGACTACCACATCGCCCTCGACACCTTGCTGGATACCAAAGTGCTTGCGCGCAGCGGAAATCATCGCTGCTTCCAAGTCCTGAAAGATCGACTCCCTGTCGATATTCTTATCGCGAGCGATGTTGTCAACAATCCTTATTAATTCCTGATTCATATTGTCTTTTTCCTTTTCAGAAAAACAAAAAAGTGGAAACCTTCAGGTCGCCACTTCGCGCAATACACATACACTTGGGCATCGGGGGCAAACCACACCCCGCCGGCCGAATCAGGATTTCCCGTCAATCGACCATTATGCCCTCCGCGACAAAAGCCCGATACCGCACAATTCCTGAAGAGCTTCGCATATCGTCAAACAGTCGGCGATGCGCCGGATAAAATCCGACCCAGCATACTATAACACTATGCTTATGCACGACTTACAATTCCCGTCACACACATAAAAACCTCTGGCCATCATGTTGATACATAGATTAAGTAAGTTATTATAATCAATCATACCCCCTTGTCAACACCGTAGTTGCAATTCTACCCTCCGACCTCTGTCTTCTGTTTTTTGTTCTCTGTCCTCTGACCTCCGACTTCTGTCTTCTGACATAATTTAGCGGGTTTTTCGTTGAAAGCGGCGATTAATATGGTATAGTGCCGACTTGTTTGTGCCAAAGGTTGACTTATTGTTCTGTTTGGCACAATAAACACAAAAAAGGACTTATTGACTCTTGTAATTTATGGACGTTATCCCGTTTAAGGCGTATCGTTTTAACCCCGCCGTCGTTGGCGATGCGGGCGCATGTATCGCCCCGCCGTATGATGTGATTGACCCTGCCCAGCAGGAGGCGTTATATCGTCAGAACCCGTACAACATCATTCGGGCTATTCTCGGCAAGACCTGCCCCGGCGACACCGAGGCCGAAAACCAATACACCCGCGCGCGGGCGTTTCTGGACAAGGCGATCGCCGACGGCGCGCTGACGCAGGACAGCAAAGAGGCCATTTATGCCTATGTGCAGGATTTTGCCATCGGGGATAGAACCTATCAGCGCAGCGGCATCATCGCGCTGGGCAAGATCGAGCCGTTCGGCAAGGGCGTCCAGCCGCACGAAAAGACGCTTGACGGCCCCAAGGCCGACCGGCTGCGGCTGACCCGCGCAACGGCGGCGCAGATGGAGCTGATTTTTATGCTCTATGACGACCCGCAAAAGACCGCCGAGGAGATTATCGCACAGGCCGTCCGCAAGCCGGCCGTGCTGGACGCAACCGACGACGAACACGTGCGCCATCGCATTTATGTTATCGACGACCCGCAGCCGGTGCGGGCGTTTGCGGCAATGATGCGGACGCAAAACACCGTCATTGCCGACGGCCATCACCGCTACGAGACAGCGCTGAATTATTGGAAGCAGACCGGCCGGGCGGAGGCGCAGTACCTGATGATGACCTTCGTCAATATGCGCAACGAAGGGCTGGTCATTCAGCCGACGCATCGCTTGATCGCTGATGTAAAGGGTTTTTCGATGGCCAAGCTGCTGGCGTCGCTGCCGGAGTTTGCGGTTCAGAAGTTCGCTTTTACCCCCGCGACCAAAAACGCCTCGCGCGACGCGATGTTTGCGGCGATGCGCACACAGGGCGCGCAAGGCAAGAACATCTTTGGCATTTACGCCGCCGACGGGGCGTTTTACACCGCCGCCCTGACGGACAACACCGCGATGAAGGCCGTCGCGCCGACAATGTCAGACGCCGCCCGCGGGCTGGATGTCAATGTGCTGCATCTGCTGATTCTCGAAAAGCATCTGGGCATCGGCGAGGCGCAGTTGGCCGCCGAAAGCCATATTGAATATATTAAGGACATCGGCGATGCAATTGACAAATCCATCGCCAAGGTCGATAGCGGAAAATGCCAGGCGGTGTTCTTTGTAAATCCGACCCGCATCGAGCAGGTGCAGGCGGTCGCCGCCGCCGGCGAAAAAATGCCGCAAAAGTCCACGTTTTTTTACCCGAAAGTCTTTTCAGGCGTAACGATCAACAAATTGCCCATCGCTCCGATGGCGCCGTATAACGCAAAATAATACAAGGAAAGGAAACTTTTATGGTTGACTGGAGAAATCCGCCAAAGCTGTACATTCCGGGGCCAATCAATGTCCTGCCGGATGTCCTGCAGCAGTTGGCACGCCCCACAATGGGACATCGCAACAAAGAATACGCAATGCTGCACAAAGAAACGGTCGATATGCTCAAGAAGGTGTTGTTCACCGAACAGCACGTGTTCTTGGTTACATCGTCGGCCTCGGGCATCTGGGAGGCGAGCATACGCAACTGCGTCAAGAAAGACGAAACCGTGCTGGCGTGCATGTGCGGGGCGTTCAGCGACAAGTGGGCCAGCGTCGCCAAGTCCTGCGGCCGCAACGTCGATCAGCTTAAAGCCGAATGGGGCAAGCCCAACCTGCCCGAACAGATCGACAAAGCCCTGTCCACCGGCAAATACGCCGCCATCACGCTGGTCTATTCGGAAACCAGCACGGGGCTGGCCAATCCGGTGTATGAAATCAGCGAAATGATGAAGAAAAAATATCCCGATGTGCTGGTGTTTGTGGATTCGGTCAGCGCAATGGTCGGAATGCCGATTCATTTTGACCAGCTCGGCTGGGATGTAACGTTTGCATCCGTGCAGAAGGCGTTTGCCATTCCTCCGGGATTTACCATCGCGGCCGTCAGCAAACGCGCCGTCGAGAAGGCCAAAAACGTGCCGGAACGCGGGTACTATTTTGACTTTGTCGATTTTGCCAAGAACAACGAAAAGGACAATACGCCGACGACGCCGTCGATTCCGCATATTATGGCGGTGCATTATCAGGCGACCAAGCTGCTCAAGGAAGGGATGGAGAACGTCTGGAAGCGGCATAAAGAAATGGCCGACTATTGCCGCTCGTGGGCCAAGCAGAAGTTTGAGGTCTTCTGCGAGGAAAAATACTGCACCAATACGCTGACGACGGTCAAGAACACACGCGGCATCGATATCTCGGCGCTGAACAAGGCCTTGCAGGCCAAACACAATGTGATTATCAGCAACGGCTACGGCGACCTGAAAGACAAGACCTTCCGCATCGCACACATGGGCGACACCCAACTGCCCGAACTGAAAGAACTGCTCGGCTGGATCGATGACGAGATTAAATAGACCACAAAGGTTGTTTTTCCAAGCCCGTGTCAGCTATGATGCGGGCTTTTTTCTTTTCAAGACGGGGGGTAAAATGCTATGATACGGCCTGTATTTTGAACTCATTTTAAGCATCACAAGACATGGAGATTATGGACATGGATACAAGAAAACTCTTTTTCGTTGTATTATCGCTTTTTGCCGCCGCGGCGGTTGCGGCGCCGGCCTCGGAGATGGAGGCCAAGCGCGAGCAGATGCGTCAGGAAGCGCAGGCCTCTTACGCCAGCATTGAACGCGCATTGAAGGCCACGCTGGAAAAAATCAACCTCAACCAGCGGCTCAACGACGAGCAGCTCAAAAAGGCCGCCGAACTGCTGGAGACCAACCGCCGCAACGCCGCGCTGTACGATACGCCGCAAAAGGCCGGCTATATGCTGCTGCAATCGTGGACGGCCTATCATCAAAATGACTCGACCAACGCCCTGAACTGGGCGACCCGCGCCTGCAAAGAAGACCCCAACAACGGCGACGCTTGGGCGACGCAGACGCTGTTTTCGCTGGCGTATGGCCGTCGTCCGCTGGAGCCGCAGGCCATACGGCCGCGCTTGCAGACGCGCCGCTTGCGCGAAGGTCAGGACGATGTAATGAACGAGATGACAACACCGGAGGCCGTCGGATACGGCCAGCCGGGGACACTGGCGTTTGATGTCAAGACTCTGCGGCGCGAGATTATGCGCGAGCGGATCACCCTGCAAGAGTTCAAAAGCGCCGACGGACAGGAAGTGATGTATCGCCCCGGCGAGAATATCCTCTGTCTTTTGTTCTGGAAAACGCAGGTCGAAGCGGACAGCAACGACCCCTTTGAGACCAAACCTGCCGCAGCGCCGGACGCTGGTATGCCGGGGATGCCCGGGATGCCGGTAATGCCGGATATTGGCGGCGGGTATGACAGCAGCCAAGCCAGCCCGCTGGCCGAACAGCAGGCCTATTTTGAGGCAATGGCCGAGGCCTTGGCCGACAAAAAAGAGGTGCGTTTTGCGGAAATCAGTCTCAATGCCGCCTCGGACGCGGCCAAGATAATGCGCGATAGGTTTTCCACCGTGCCGTTGGTGTTTGCCGCTTCAGCCGGCTCGGGAGCGACGGCGTTTGGCCGGATTGACGCCGCCTCGCCGGTGATGCTGATTATCGATAAAGAAGGGCAAATCCGATACGCCGGACCGGCGGCGGGATTTGTGCCGGCGTTTTTGCTGACGCATCTGACGGGCGTACCGATTGACTTGGCGGCGCTGCAGGCCGAACCGAGCGAGATTCCGGCGATGCAGATGACGACCCCCGATGCGCCCGGCGCGCCGATGATGGCGCCCCCGATGATGCCGGGGATGCCCGGAATGCCGCCCATGGAAGGCGAGCCGATGCAAGAGGCCGCCCCGACGGAAAAGAAATACAAAGAGCTGCCGCCGGAAAAGCAGGTCGAGGCCGAAAAAAAGCTGTCGTATGTGCGGGATTTGTTTATACGCGGCTCCAGGATGCGCATTCAGTCGTACAAACGCGGCGTGGATATGTGCCGCGAGATTATGCGCGATTACCCCGGCACACAGTATGCCGAGGAGGCGAGGATGCTGCTGCGCCAAGTTCCGGAAAACCGCCGCTCGACGTATAATATCACGAATGAAGAATTGGGACTGTAAGAAACATCCCGCAGGAGTGTTTCAGCAAAATAATTTTAAATCGTCCGCTATTTATATTCCTATTTTGCTAATTTACAAAACACCGTTGACATTGTCGTATATCCTTGCTATCGTACGCCAAGCTCTTTAATAATGAGGTTATAGACAGGTTGTTAGTCCCTAAACAAACGGAGTACGCTTGTTTAAGGGTTAGTTGCCTGTCCCAGGGAACGCGGTGAAAATCCGCGACGGTCGCGCCGCTGTAATTGTTTGTCCCGAACGTTTCGTCGGGATGTTCGTCAACACAATGCCACTGCTCGAAAGAGAGGGAAGGCGTTGACGGGCAAAACATCAGTCAGAATACCTGGTTTTATTGTACTATGTTCTCGCGTCAGGAACAGCAATAGGTCTGCGGCAAATCGTAGGTTTGGGGACTCGCTTTTGCCTGCACATAAGGTTTTATAAGCCGTTGCTTTCGATGTCGAGAGCAACGGCTTTTTTTTTGATGGAGTTTCAGGAAAGATAAATAATAACATAGCAAAAGGCGCCGGCATCAGATACCGACGCCCCCGAGAAACCGATTTGGCTTTTCTGCTTGCACAGATATTTTATCACCGAATCGGCTGGCATGTCAATCTAAATCTTTCATGTCCACATTCTTGCATGGGGCAAATCAATCTGGCTGGTGCTGCAATGCGACCTAGGTCCCTTGGGGGATGAAAGGCAGGTGATGATGCGGACACGAGGATGAAAGATAACCCAAGATGTTTAAAATCCAAATGACGAAACATATATAACTAATTTTCAAATCGAAAGGTTTACAATGAAAAAGCTAAAAACTATCTGTTTATGTGCAATGCTGTCGGCATTGGCTGAGTTCTCGGCAGCAACTCCCTATTACTTCCAAAGCGCATCCGGACAAAACGCTTGGATCGAAGTGGATGCTTGGGTTGGCAACGGAAGCAATGAGACCATTTTAGTGGTCGATTGGAACTTTATGGGCGGGCCTTATCAAACCGAATCGCACGCCTTCGGCTATCGGTGGAATAACACAGCGTATGTATCGGATATGCTGAATGCCTTTCATAGCGCCGGTATCT
>Ga0308414_1002450_pt1 | contig 12111 bp, 9 predicted proteins | sample HotsprSampleOS50_FD_205667 | JGI IMG/M metagenome (GOLD analysis project Ga0308414, IMG submission 205667) | Hot spring phototrophic mat microbial communities from Octopus Spring, Yellowstone National Park, Wyoming, United States - 20090730_OS50 ... | reverse complement strand
CAGCGCGATTTCCAGCACCTTGTCGATCCACTTGACCGGCACCAGCTCGAGGCGGTTCTTGACGTTGTCCGGGATTTCCGCAAGGTCCTTGACGTTCTCCTCCGGAATCAGCACCGTCCTGATGCCGCCACGCAGCGCCGCCAGCAGCTTCTCCTTCAGGCCGCCGATGGCCAGCACGTCGCCGCGCAGCGTGATCTCGCCGGTCATCGCCACGTCCGGCCGCACCGCGATGCCGGTCAGCGCCGAAACCATCGCCGTGGTGATGGCGATGCCCGCGCTCGGGCCGTCCTTGGGCGTGGCGCCCTCCGGCATGTGGATGTGGATGTCGGTCTTGTCGAACACCTCGTCCTTGATGCCGAGCTTGCGTGCCCGGCTGCGCACCACCGTCCGCGCCGCCTCGACCGATTCCTTCATCACGTCGCCGAGCGAGCCGGTGCGGATCGTGTTGCCCTTGCCGGGCATCACCGCCGCTTCGATCGTCAGCAGCTCGCCGCCGACCTCGGTCCACGCCAGGCCGGTCACCTGCCCGACCTGCGGCTCCTTCTCGGCCATGCCGAAGGTGTAGCGGCGTACGCCGAGGAACTTGTCGAGGTTGCGCGGCGTCACCCGCGTCTTGCCGCCGCGCTTCTTCAGCAGCGCCCCCTTGACGACCTTGCGGCAGATCTTCGACAGCTCCCGCTCCAGCGCGCGCACGCCGGCCTCGCGCGTGTAGTAGCGGATGATGTCGCGCACCGCGGCTTCGGTGACCTCGAGTTCGCCCTTCTTCAGGCCGTTGTTGCCCACCTGCTTCGGCAGCAGGTAGCGCATCGCGATGTTGACCTTCTCGTCCTCGGTGTAGCCGGACAGCCGGATCACCTCCATGCGGTCGAGCAGCGGCGGCGGGATGTTCATCGTATTGGCGGTGGCGACGAACATGACGTCCGACAGGTCGTAGTCGACCTCGACATAGTGGTCGACGAAGGTGTGGTTCTGCTCCGGGTCGAGCACCTCGAGCAAGGCGGAGGACGGATCGCCGCGGAAGTCCTGCCCCATCTTGTCGACCTCGTCGAGCAGGAACAAGGGGTTCCTGACGCCGACCTTGGCCAGGTTCTGCAGGATCTTGCCCGGCATCGAGCCGATGTAGGTGCGGCGGTGGCCGCGGATCTCCGCTTCGTCGCGCACGCCGCCGAGCGCCATGCGTACGAACTTGCGGTTGGTGGCGCGGGCAATCGACTGCCCGAGCGAGGTCTTGCCGACCCCCGGCGGGCCGACCAGGCAAAGGATCGGTGCCTTCAGGCGGTCGACCCGCTGCTGCACGGCCAGGTACTCGACGATGCGGTCCTTGACCTTCTCCAGGCCCCAGTGGTCCTCGTCGAGGACCTTCTGCGCATTGGCCAGATCGTTGTTGATCTTGCTCTTTTTCTTCCAGGGCAGGCTGATCAGCGTGTCGATGTAGTTGCGCACCACGGTCGCCTCGGCCGACATCGGCGACATCAGCTTGAGCTTCTTCAGCTCGGCTTCGGCCTTCTGTCGCGCCTGCTTCGGCATCCGCGCCGCCTTGATCTTCTTGTCGAGCTCCTCGATGTCGGCGCCCTCCTCGCCCTCGCCGAGCTCCTTCTGGATCGCCTTGACCTGCTCGTTCAGGTAGTACTCGCGCTGGCTCTTCTCCATCTGCCGCTTGACGCGGCCGCGGATGCGCTTTTCCACCTGCAGGATGTCGATCTCGGTCTCCAGCTGCGTCAGCAGGTGCTCCAGCCGCTCGGTCAGGCCGAACATCTCGAGCACCTTCTGCTTCTGCTCCAGCTTCAGCGGCAGGTGGGCGGCGATCGTGTCGGCCAGCCGGCCGGGGTCGTCGATGCCGGCGATCGAGGTCAGGATCTCGGCCGGGATCTTCTTGTTCAGCTTCACGTACTGGTCGAACTGGGTGACGATCGCGCGCCGCAGCGCCTCCAGCTCGGCGCTGGTCTGCGCCTCAGGCGCCACCGGCGTCAGCTCGCAGGTGAAGTGCGTCTGCTGGTCGTGGATGCCGTGGATGTGGGCACGCTGCGCGCCCTCGACCAGCACCTTCATCGTGCCGTCCGGCAGCTTCAGCATCTGCAGGATGTTGGCCACGCAGCCGATGGCATAGATGTCCTCGGCGACGGGCTCGTCTTTGGCGGCGTTCTTCTGCGCCACCAGCATGATGCTCTTGCCGGATTCCATCGCCGTGTCCAGGGCCTTGATCGACTTCGGCCGGCCGACGAACAGCGGAATGACCATGTGCGGGAAGACGACGACGTCGCGCAGCGGCAGCAGCGGCAGCGAGATCTTTTCCGAGGGCAGCAGCGAGGTGGACATGGGCGGTCCTTTGCGAGGTTTAGCCTCGCAGATGCGGGCGCAGGCGCCCGAAGACAAGGGCGCCGGCCGGAAAGCCGGGGAGACGAAAGGAATCTAGCACGCAGGGCGGCCGGCCCAGCCGGCCGCGTCCGTCAGCGCGGCGCGCCGGCGACCTTGGGCGGGTCGGCGTAGATCAGGATCGGGCGGCCGCCGACGACGGCGTTCTCGTCCAGCACCACCTTGATCACGTTCTTCTGGCTCGGCAGGTCGTACATGACGTCCAGCAGCGCCGCCTCGACGATCGAGCGCAGGCCGCGCGCGCCGGTGCGCCGCTTCAGCGCCTTGCGCGCGATCGCCAGCAGTGCGTCCGGGCGCACCTCGAGCTCGACGCCCTCCATGCGCAGCAGCCGCTGGTACTGCTTGATCAGGGCGTTCTTCGGCGCCACCAGGATCTCGACCAGCGCCTCCTCGGACAGTTCGTCGAGCGTGGCCACCACCGGCAGGCGGCCGACCAGCTCGGGGATCAGGCCGAACTTGATCAGGTCCTCGGGCTCGACGTCGCGCAGCAGCTCGCCCACCGAACGGTCGGTCGGCGAGACCACCTCGGCGCCGAAGCCGATGCCGCTCTTCTCCGAGCGGTTGCGGATCACCTTTTCCAGCCCGTCGAAGGCGCCGCCGCAGATGAACAGGATGTTTGTGGTGTCGATCTGCACGAAGTCCTGGTTGGGGTGCTTGCGGCCGCCCTGCGGCGGCACGCTGGCGATCGTGCCCTCGATCAGCTTCAGCAACGCCTGCTGCACGCCCTCGCCCGAAACGTCGCGGGTGATCGACGGGTTGTCGCTCTTGCGCGAGATCTTGTCGATCTCGTCGATGTAGACGATCCCCTTCTGCGCCTTGTCGATCTCGTAATTGCAGTTCTGCAGCAGCTTCTGGATGATGTTCTCGACGTCCTCGCCGACGTAGCCGGCCTCGGTCAGCGTCGTGGCGTCGGCCATCACGAAGGGGACGTTCAGCAGCCGCGCCAGCGTCTGCGCCAGCAGCGTCTTGCCGGAACCGGTCGGGCCGATGAGCAGGATGTTGCTCTTGGCCAGCTCGACCTCGTCCTTGGCGGCGAGGTTCTTCAGCCGCTTGTAGTGGTTATAGACCGCGACCGAAAGGATGCGCTTGGCCTTGTCCTGGCCGATGACGTACTGGTCGAGGATGGCGCAGATCTCGGCCGGCGTCGGCAGGTCGGACCGGGCCACCGCCGCCGACGAGTCGGCGCTGCTCTCGTCGCGGATGATGTCGTTGCACAGGTCGATGCACTCGTCGCAGATGAAAACCGACGGGCCGGCGATCAGCTTCTTGACCTCGTGCTGGCTCTTGCCGCAGAAGGAGCAATACAGCAGCTTCTCGCCCGAACCCTTCTTGTCCGCCATCCCGACCGCTTCCCGCGCCCTAACCGCCTTCGCCGCGCCTGACGAAGATCTTGTCGATGATGCCGTAGCTTACTGCATCCTCCGCGGACATGAAGTTGTCGCGGTCGGTGTCCTTCTCGATGCGCTCCACCGGCTGGCCGGTGCGCTCGGCGAGGATGCGGTTCAGGCGCGTGCGCACGTCGAGGATCTCGCGCGCGGCGATCTCGATGTCGGAGGCCTGGCCCTGCGCGCCCGATGACGGCTGGTGGATCATGATGCGCGAGTTGGGCAGCGCATAGCGCTTGCCGCGGCTGCCTGCGGCGAGCAGAAACGCGCCCATGCTGGCCGCCATGCCGACGCAGATCGTCGACACGTCGGGCTTGATGAACTGCATGGTGTCGTAAATGGCCATGCCCGAGTAGACCGAGCCGCCGGGCGAGTTGATGTACAGCGCGATGTCCTTGTCCGGGTTTTCGGACTCGAGAAACAGCAGCTGCGCCACCACCAGATTGGCGGTCTGGTCGTTGACCGGCCCGACCAGGAACACCACCCGGTCGCGCAGCAGCCGCGAGTAGATGTCGTAGGCGCGCTCGCCGCGGCCGCTCTGCTCGATGACCATCGGCACCATGCCGAGGCCCTGCGGCTGCGGCAGCGGTTGCTCGGTTTCGAAGATCCTGCTCATAGCCCTTCCCTAAGCGACGTTGCTGCCCATCAGTTCGTCGAAGGCGATCGCCCTTTCGCTCACCTTCGCCCGCTGCAGCACCCAGTCGACCACGTTGTCTTCCATCACCAGCGTTTCGACCTCGGCCAGCCGTTGCCGGTTGTCGAGGTACCACTGGATCACTTCCGCCGGCTTCTCGTAGCTGCTGGCGATCTCCTCCAGCCGTCTGCGGATCTGGTCCTGCCGCGGCTGCAGCTGCTGCGTGCGCACGATCTCGCCGACCAGCAGGCCGAGCCGGACGCGGCGCTCCGCCTGCGGCCGGAACGTCTCCGCGGACAGCTGCAACTGCGCCGGGTCGACGCCGCGGGCGGCCATGTCCGAGCGCGCCAGCTCGAGCAGACGCTCGCTGTCGGCCTCGACCAGCGACCGCGGCAGCTCGAAACGGGCCAGGCCGAGCAGCGCCGCCATCACGCTTTCCCTGAGCTGTGCCCGCAAACGGCCCTGCACCTCGCGCAGCAGATTGGCGCGCACCTCCTCGCGCATCTGGGCCAGGTCGCCGTCGCGCACGCCGAGCTGGCGCGCGAAGGCCGCATCCAGCGGCGGCAGGTCGACCTGCTCGACCCTCTTCACGGTGACCTCGAACGAGGCCGTCCTGCCGGCCAGTTCGGGCGCCCGGTAGTCGGCCGGAAAGGTCAGCGGGAAGGTCTTCGACTCGCCGCGCGCCATGCCGCGCACCGCGGCGTCGAACTCCGGCAGCATGCGGCCGCCGCCGACCGTGAACGGGAAGTCGGTGGCCGAGCCACCGTCGAAGGCCACGCCGTCGATCGAACCCTTGTAGTCGACCGTCACCCGGTCGCCCTCGGCGGCTTGGCGCTCGACCTCGGCGTACTTCGCGCGCTGCCGGCGCATGATCTCGATGGTCTTGTCGACCTCGGCCTCGCCGACCGGGCAGACCGGTTTCTCCACGGCCACGCCGGACAGGTCGCCGATCTCGATCTCCGGATAGACCTCGAAGGTCGCGGAGAAGGTCAGCTCCGTGCCCTCGCCGCCGGCCTTCGGTGCCACCGTCGGCCGCCCGGCGACTCGAAGCTGGCGGGCGCTGACGGCGGCGTTGAACGCTTCGCCGATCTTGTCGTTGAGCACCTCCGCCTGCACCTGCGGCCCGTAGCTGGAGGCGATCATCTTCATCGGCACCTTGCCGGGGCGAAAACCGGGCATCTTGACCGAGCGCGCCAGCCGCGCCAGGCGCGCGGACACCTCCTTGGCCAGGGCTTCCGCCGATACCGTGATCTCCAGGCGGCGCTGCAGCGCGCCGAGGTTTTCCACTTCTTGCAGCATGTAGGGCTTCTTCCGGGGGCCGGGCCGATGCCGGCCGGGGTTCACGGAGCGATGGTGCGAAGGGGGGGACTCGAACCCCCACGCCGGTGAAGGCGTCAGGACCTAAACCTGGTGCGTCTACCAATTTCGCCACCTTCGCGACGGCGACGGCGCATCGACGCCGCGCGACCCGCGATTCTAGACGATGCCCTGTGGCGCGGCCCGCGCGTGGTAGCTTGCGCGCATGGGCGTGGGCCACTACGAGAACTTCCCGGTCGCCTCCTGGTTGCTGCCGGCGCGGCTCCGTCCGGCCGTGCGCGCGATCTACCGCTTTGCCCGCACCGCCGACGACGTGGCCGACGAGGGCGAGGCAACGGCGGCGCAGCGCCTGGCCGAGCTGGCACGGCTGCGCGCGGCGCTCGACCGGATCGCCGCCGGTGGCGACGGCGGCTGGCCCGATCTGGCGGCGGCATTGCGCGCGCACGCGCTGCCGCTCGAGCCGCTGCGGCAGTTGCTGTCGGCGTTCGAGCAGGACGTCACCGTTCACCGCTATGCCGACTACGAGGCGTTGTTCGACTACTGCCGGCGCTCGGCCAATCCGGTCGGCCGGCTGCTGCTGGCGCTGTACGCTATCGACGACGCCACCTCGCTGGCGCAGTCCGACCGCATCTGCACCGGGCTGCAGCTGACGAACTTCTGGCAGGACGTGGCGGTCGACTGGCGCAAGGGCCGCGTGTACCTGCCGCAGCGCGAGCTGGTCCGCTTCGGGCTGAGCGACGCGGCGATCGCCGCCGGCGGCGCCGACCCGAACTGGGCGCCGATGATGCGGGCGCAGACAGCGGTCGCGCGCGACCTGCTGCGCGGCGGCGCGCCGCTGGCGCGCCGGCTCGGTGGCCGCGTCGGCTGGGAGCTGCGCCTTGTGGTCCAGGGCGGGCTGCGCATCCTGGAGGCGATCGACCGCGCCGACGGCGATGTCTTTCGCCACCGGCCTCAGCTCGCGCTTGGCGACTGGCTGCGCATGACCGCGCGCTCGCTGGCGATGTCCGCCGGCGCCCCGCACCATGACGCCTGACGAGTACTGCCAGCAGAAAGCGGCCGCCAGCGGCTCCAGCTTCTACTACAGCTTCCTGTTCCTGCCGCCGGAGCGGCGGCGGGCGATTACCGCGCTGTACGCCTATTGCCGCGAGGTCGACGACGTCGTCGACGAGACGAGCGACGCCGCTGTCGCGCAGCGCAAGCTGGCCTGGTGGGCGGAGGAAATCGGGCGCCTTTACGCCGGCGAGCCGCAGCACCCGGTCACCCGCGCCCTGGCGCCGCACGTCAGCGCCTTCGGCCTGCGCCGCGAGGACCTGCTGCTGGTGCTCGAAGGCATGGCGATGGACCTGCGGCAGAACCGCTATCTGGATTTCGCCACCCTGGCCCGCTACTGTCACAACGTCGCCGGCGTGGTCGGCGAGATGGCAGCGGGCATTTTCGGCGTCACCGCGCCGCAGACCTACGAATACGCACGCAAGCTCGGGCTGGCGCTGCAGTTGACCAACATCGTCCGCGACGTCGGCGAGGACGCGCGACGCGGGCGCGTCTACCTGCCGCTGGAGGACCTGCAGCGCTTCGGCGTCCGGGTCGCCGACCTGCTCGAGGGCCGCTACGTCGATGGCTACCTGCCGCTGATGCGACACCAGGCGTGGCGCGCCCGCACCGCCTACGCCGAGGCGCTGGCGGCACTGCCCGCCGCCGACCGCCGCGCCCAGCGGCCGGGTCTGATCATGGGCGCCATCTACGCCACCCTCCTCGACGAGATCGAGCGCGATGGCTTCCGCGTCCTGCACCAGCGCATCGCGCTGACGCCGCTGCGCAAGCTGTGGATCGCCTGGCGCACGTGGGTCTTCGGGCCGGCGTTCGCGACGGCGCGCTGAGCCGCCGGTGAGCCGCGTCGCGGTGATCGGCGCCGGCTGGTCGGGTCTGGCCTGCGCGCTGGAGCTGACGCGCCGCGGCCAGGAGGTCGTCGTCTACGAGGCGGCGCCGCAGCCGGGCGGGCGGGCGCGCGCCGTGCGCGTGGCGCTTGGCGACCGCGAGTTCATGCTCGACAACGGCCAGCACCTGCTGATCGGCGCCTACGCGCAGACCCTGCGGCTGGCGGCCGAGGCCGGCGTCGACGCCGCGGCAGCCTTTCTGCGCCTGCCGTTCGAGATGCGCTACCCCGACGGCGTGTGCCTGCGCGCGCCGGCGCTGCCGGCGCCGCTGCACATGGCGGTCGCGCTGGCCACCGCGCGCGGCCTGGACTGGTCGGCGCGGCGATCTGCGCTCGCCTTTGCCTTGCGTTGGCGCCGGCGCCGCTGGCAGGCCCCGGCCGACGCGCCGGCCGACACCCTGTTTGCCGACGCGCCGCCGCCGCTGGTGCGGCGGATGTGGCGGCCGCTGTGCCTTGCGGCCCTGAACGTCGAACTCGCCGACGCTTCGGCGCAGGTGCTGCTGAACGTGCTGCGCGATTCGCTTGCGGGTGGCAGCGGCGCCGCCGACCTGCTCCTGCCCCGTGGCGACCTGACCCGAAGTTTCGCTGGCCCGGCCGCGTCGCGGCTTGCGCAGCGGGGGGCGCAGATCCGTTTGCGCAGCCCCGTGCAGCGGCTGGCGCGCAGTGCCGACGGCTGGCAGGTCTCATGCCGCGACCGCGCCGACGCCGCGGCGGCCGTGGTGCTGGCGCTGCCGCCCGACCGCGCCGCCGACCTGCTCGCCTCCGCGGCGCGGCCCGAACTCGATGCGGCGGTGACGGCGCTGCGGTCGGTTCGCAGCGCGCCGATCGCGACCGTGTACCTGCGCTATCCGGACCCGGTGCGCCTGCCGCGGCCGCTTCTGGCGCTGCTCGACGATCCCGCGGCCGGCCGCTTCGGGCAGTGGGTATTCGACCGTGGCCAGCTCGATGCGGAGCATGCCGGCGTGCTCAGCGTCGTGGTCAGCGCCGCTGCGGCCGCGCTCCAGCAGGGCGCGCAGACGTTGGCCAGCCGGGTGGCGGCGCAACTGCGCGTCGATCTCGGTCTGCCCGAGCCCGTCGCCAGCGCGGTCATCGCCGAGAAGCGGGCCACGATCGTGCCGGCCCCGGGACTGCAAAGGCCGCCGTCGAGGCTGCCGCTGCCGGGGCTGTATCTGGCCGGCGACGCCGCCGAAAGCGATTACCCGTCCACGCTGGAAGGCTCGGTGCGCGCCGGTGTGGCCGCCGCCGTCGCCGCCGCCGGCGATCTTGCCGCGCGCTGACGCGCGTATCAGCCGCGGCGCGTCGATCGCCGACCGCCATCCGGCGCGGGTGGACCGACACGATCGGCGGTGCGCGTCGCGGCGACCCGGATGGTCGGCGGCGCCGACCGGCGGCGGGCAATCCGAAGCTTCCCGGACGATGAACGGCATCACGTTGGCCTGGGTTTCGCCGCGCGGCCAAACGGCATGGCCCTTCGGTTGTCAGCGCTGCGCCGGCCTGCGCGGGCGCGCCCTCCCCCAACGGGTCACTGCCCGAATTGCGCCATCGCCCTGGCCAGCGGCGCCACGCGCCGCTCCTGTTCGCGCAGTTCCGTTTCGAATGCCTCGGGCGACACCACCCGCGGCACCATGCCGATTCGGCGCAGCGGCTCGGTCATCTGTGGCGTGCCCATCGCCCGCGCGACGTGCTCGTGCAGGCGCTCGAGGAGGCGCCGCGGCAGTCCGGCGGGCGCGAACAGCGCATAGACGTTGCTGGCCTCGAGCTCGCCGAAGCCCGCTTCCGCCACGGTCGGCACTTCGGGCAATTCCGGCAGGCGACGGGCGCTGGCGGTCGCCAGCGCGACGAGGTCACCGCTGCGCACCAGCGGCAGCACGGCGCCCACATCGGCCGACATCATCGCCACCTCGCCGGAGCGCACCGCAAGCGCCGCCGGCGCGCCACCGCGATACGGCACCTCGTTCAGCCGGATGCCGGCCTCGCGCTGCAGCGCCACCGCCGCCAGGTGCGTCATCGCGCCTGGCGTCGGGATGGCGATGGTCACGCCGACGGGATCGCGGCGCGCCTTTTCCACCAAGTCCGCGAGCGAGCGGATGCCCGCCGCCGGGTGGGCGACGAACAATTGCGGCACGTCGGCCAGCGGCGTGACCGGCAGCAGGTCGCGCCCCGGATCGAAGGGCAGCCGCTGCACCTGCAACGGCAGCACCGTGCGCCCGCTGGTGCTGGCCACGAGCAGCGTGCAGCCGTCGGCCGGCGCCTTGGCCACCGTGTCCCAGGCCGGGATCGTCATGCCGCCGGAGCGGTTCTCGACGACGTGCGGCTGACCGGTGGCCTGCGCAAGATGCTCGGCCAGGCCGCGCGCGAGCCGGTCCATCGGCCCGCCCGCCACCACCGGCACGACGATGCGCACCGGGCCATTGGGGCAGGCCAGCGCCGGATCGTGCAGCGCCAGGCCCAGCAGCGCCGACCCCAGCCGCGCGAGGCCCCGCAACGCCGGCGGCGGGCGCAGGGCGCCGCTGCCGAGGCCGTGAAGGAGTCGCCGCCCGCGCCCGCAGATCGCCGCGCGCAGCGCCGCCGCGACGCCACCGGCGACTCGCCACGCCGCCGCAGCACCACCGGCAACGCGCTGCGGCGCGGCGAGCGCTGCACGCCGAGCGGCGACGATCAACGGCTCGGAGGCGTTCAGTAAAGCGACTGCCCGTGCCGGTTTCGCACCTTCGGCTCGCTGCCCCACAGCTCCGCAAGGGTTCGCTGCCGGCTTCGAGCCTGCCGCCGGTCGCAACGATTTCCTCATCGCCTTTCAGGCCCGGAAGCGCACGTAGCGCGGCTCGATGTTTCGCCGCGACGTGCCCCCCTGCAGCGTGTAACCCGAGGCGACCCACTGCGCGCCGTTGCCGTGGTGCGGCGCGCAGGTCAGATAGTCGCCCCACGACTGATCCGGCGGGCCGTGCGAGCTGGTGCGGGTCAGCGTCGTTTCCCACCCGGTGGCGGTGCGCACACCGACGACGTGCCCCGGATGCCGCGTGCCGCCGCCGTAGAAGGCGGTGAAGCCGACCGCGCCCTGGGCGTTGGCGGCGGCAGCCGGATAGGCCCAGGCCGACGACTGGCTCCAGATGTCGGGTTCGTCGATCCTCGCCTTGTCGGACTCGCGCAGCCGAACGACGCGGATGTACGGCAGCGGATGGGTCGAATCGCGGTTGGCCGACCACATGAAGCCGATCGTCCCGGCGCCGACCCACGCGCCGGTGATGCGCGGATCCAGGCGGTTGAGCCAGTTGACGCCGCCGGGCCCCGGCGCCGAGTAGGCGCCGGCCGACCACGGCCGCACCGAGACGTCCTTCCACGTCAGGCCGGTGGCGCTGTCCGGCCACTGGAACACCCGCAATTGCGAGGTGCTGTTGTGGCTGCCCATGTACATGGTGGCGCCCGGACCGCGGCACAGGCGGATCGAACCGTTGCTGGTGGTGGCCCAGAAGCGGTAGCCGAGCGAAGCGCCGGAGGCGAGCGTGGCCAGCGGGAAACGGAAGACCACCGCACGCTGCCAGTTGTTGCCCTTGAACATGTTGAAGGTGACGAACAGCTGCGCGCTGGTGAACGCCATGTCCGGATAGTCGAACCAGTTGCCGGCCCACGCCGCGTTGACGCCGCGCGGCGCGAAGTCCCAGTAGTACCAGCTGCCGAACGTCGCCTCGCGGCTGATCGCCAGGCGGAAGATGTTCTCGCCGTTGCTCGCCTGCGAGTACTGCAGCAGCCAGATCCAGATGCGGTGCGCCGGGTTGAACAGCACCACCTGGTCGCAACAGAAGCCGCCGGCGCTGGCCGGAAAGCGGGTGAACGGATTGACATGGCTCCAGGTGGCGCCGGCATCGGTCGAGCTGCTGGCGAACCAGTTGCCGGTCATGAACAGCTGCCGCTCGTTGGCGGCGGTGGCCGGCTCGCAGATGGTGGAGGTCAGCTCGCTGGTGGCGGCATCGCCCAGGCCGACGTTTTGCAGCAGGGTCAGCGCCATGGTCAGCTCCTCGTCCTGCGGTTCTTGGGGTCGGTGGGTTCGGGCACCACTTCGTTGCGCAGCGCCTCCATCGCCGCGCGCGTCATCACGTCGCCGACCAGCGGCGGCCCAGCCGGCCGCCGTGGCTGCGCCTTCAGGCGATCGCGCAGGTCGAGCTCCTCTTTCGAGGGACCGGCGATGGCGCGGCGGCTGCGCGTCGCGCTTTCCTGTACGGGCTTGCCGGCCGTCTTGGCGCTGGACTTCGCGCTGCTGGCAGCCGCTGTGCTCTTCTTTCTCGTGGCCATGGGCCCTCCTTGCGCTGTGCGTCGCCTCGACTGCGCGACGCCCGCAGTGGACTCCCCGCACCAGGGCATGTCAACGCGCGCCGATCCCCCGTTCCCGTTCGGCTGCCGCAGGCGCGTCACGCGTCGGCGCGCAACGCCGCGGGCGAGCCTGCGGAGAAGCTCATCGCGCGTGCCTTCGTCGC
>Ga0308414_1002448_pt1 | contig 12116 bp, 12 predicted proteins | sample HotsprSampleOS50_FD_205667 | JGI IMG/M metagenome (GOLD analysis project Ga0308414, IMG submission 205667) | Hot spring phototrophic mat microbial communities from Octopus Spring, Yellowstone National Park, Wyoming, United States - 20090730_OS50 ... | reverse complement strand
TTGGTCACATCATGCGGGACGGGAGCGGGCGGCAGCTGGTCGGTATGCGCTTTGACCCAATTCATAACGGTTTTATGGTCAACGCCGAGCAGCCGGGCAATGCGCCGATAGTTGATACCGTCCACACTCATTTTCACCGCTTGCTGGCGCAGCGCATCAGGATAGCCGCGTTCACGCGGCTGCGGTGTGTACTTCCGCCCACAATGCTGACATTTCCAGCGTTGCGAACCGGAAGCATTGCGTCCATTCTTGACCTGTCGATCTTGGGCTTTGCAGTAAGGGCATGTGTTCATAGAAGCATTCTAACTTATGTCCCCTATCTTCCCCACTCCCGTAACAAATTAACGGTAGACATAATATCGTTAGGCTGGTAGAATGTCCATTCCGTCGAGGGACGCTTCTAGAAAGCGAGACAGCATGAAAGTTTCGACTTCGATCAAGAAGCGCTGCCCGAAGTGCCGCGTGATCAAGCGGCACGGGCGCGTCATGATTATCTGCGACAACCCGAATCACAAGCAGCGCCAGGGTTAAAGTGTAAGGATCGCCTGGAGGAAAGCAGCAGCGTATGGCGCGTATTGAGGGGGTGGACCTGCCCCGCGACAAACGAGTGGAGATAGCGCTCACCTACATCTACGGGATTGGCCGCCCCACCAGCAACAAGCTGCTGGCGGCCACTGGCGTCAACCCGGATACCCGCGTGCGGGATTTGACCGAGGCGGAGCTGCAGCTTTTGCGCGATGAGATCGCCAAGCTGACGACCGAGGGCGATTTGCGCCGCGAGGTGCAGTTGAACATCAAGCGGCTGTCGGAGATCGGCAGTTATCGCGGCCTGCGCCACCGCCGCAACCTGCCGGTGCGCGGCCAGCGCACGCGCACCAACGCGCGCACCAAGCGCGGCCCCAAGAAGACCGTGCCAGGGCGCGGCCGGCGGCGCGGCGCAACCAAGAAGTAACAGCGGCGCTGCGCGGGCAGCGCCCCAGCGGGCACACACGACAATGCGCCCTGGCTTCGCGGCAGGGCGCGTTTCCCATCACAAACCGTTGAGAGAGGTTCGGGCATGGCACGTCAGAAGAAGGGTGGACGCCGCGCCACCAAAAAAGTCGTCAAGAACATACCTTACGGGCAGGCGCATATCTACGCCACGTTCAACAACACGATCGTCTCCATGACGGATCAATCGGGCAACGTGGTGTCCTGGGCCAGCGCCGGCACGTCGGGCTTTAAAGGCAGCCGCAAGAGCACGCCATATGCCGCGCGCATGGCTGCCCAGAACGCGTCTGAGGCTGCCCAGGGCCAGGGGATGCAGGAAGTGGATGTGTTCGTCAAAGGACCAGGGCCGGGCCGCGAGGCCGCCATCCGGGCCATCCAGGGCAGCGGCCTGAAGGTGCGCTCGATTACCGACGTCACGCCGATCCCGCACAACGGCGTTCGCCCGCCCAAAAAGCGCCGCGTCTAAGCGCGCTCACGCGCCAGGAGGTTGTGGGTTTGGTAACAAATAACATGGTCCTGCCCCACAAGGTGCAGGGCGACGCAGTATCGCGCAATTACGGGCGCTTCGTCATCAGCCCGCTGGAGAGCGGCTTCGGCCTCACGCTGGGCACGGCCCTGCGGCGCGTGCTGCTGTCGTCGCTGCCGGGCGCGGCTGTCACCAGCATTCGCGTGTCCGACGTGCACCACGAGTTCTCCGCCATTCCCGGCGTGCGCGAGGACATGACGCAGCTCATCCTCCAGATCAAACAGCTCCGGCTGCGCCTGTTCAACGCCGAGACGGCGCGCCTGCGCTTGGAGCACCGCGGCGAGGGCACGGTCACGGCGGCTGACATTCTCTGCCCGCCGGAGGTGGAGATCGTCAACAGCGATCTGTACCTGTTCACCGTGGACGCCCCCGACGCCCACCTGGAGATCGAGTTTGAGGTGCGCGCCGGGCGCGGCTACAGCCCCGCAGAGGATCGCGGCCGCCTGCCGATTGGCGAGCTGCCGGTGGACGCCATCTTCAGCCCCATCCGCCGCGTCAACTTCGATGTGGAGCGCGCGCGCGTGGGCCAGCGCACCAATTACGACAAGCTGGTGATTGAAATCTGGACCGACGGCACAGTGCGCCCGGAGGACGCGCTCAGCCAGGCGGCGCAGATTCTCATCAAGCACTTGACGGTGGTGGGCGGTATCCAGGAGCTGGCTTTCTCCGATCTGGCGCTGGATATGCCCGAGCCGCTGAGCGAAGCCGCCACCGGCAAAAAGCGCGAGCTGTACGAAAAACCGATTGAGGAGCTGGACCTGAGCGTGCGCGTGTTTAACTCGCTCAAGCGCACCGGCATTACCACCGTTGGTGACGTCCTTGACATGCTCGATCGCGGCGCGGATGCTATGCTGGCTATCCGCAACTTCGGCGAGAAATCGCTCGACGAGCTGGTGGAGAAGCTGCAGGCTAAAGGCTATCTCAGCACCGACGCAGGAATTCCTGAACTGAGTGGCGGTGAGTAACGATGAGACATCGCGTAAAAGGCAAGAAACTAGGCCGCAACGGCGGCCAGCGCAAAGCCCTGGAGCTGAGCCTGACGCGCGCGCTGCTGGAGCACGAGCGCATCACGACCACCCAGGCCAAGGCGACTTTCGTGCGCGGCAGCGTCGAGCGGCTGATCACAGTGGCCAAGCGCGGCCTGGCCCACGACGACCCGAACCGTGCGGTGCACGCCCGGCGCATCGCCGCCAGCCGCCTGCGTAACGACCGCGAGCTGGTGTCGAAGCTGTTCGACGAGCTGGCCCCGCGCTACGCTGATCGGCCCGGCGGCTACACCCGCGTCATTAAGCTGGGGCCGCGCAAGGGCGACAGCGCCGAGCTGGTGCTGCTGGAGCTGGTGGACCGCGCCGAGTAGCGCCCGCCTGCCGGCCATGACGCGCTACCGCGCCACGCTGGCCTACGACGGAACGGCCTACCAGGGTTTTCAGCGCCAAGGCGGCGGCACGCCTACCATCCAGGGCGCGCTGGAAGAGGCGCTGGCCCGCGTCACCGGCCAGCCGGTGACTGTAATCGGCGCCGGGCGCACCGACACCGGCGTACACGCCACCGGCCAGGTGATCGCTTTCGACGCCGCCTGGCGGCACAGCGACGCCGAGCTGCTGCGGGCGCTCAACGCGGTCCTGCCGGATGACATCGCCCTGCAGGACATTTCCCAGCAGCCCGGCTTTCACCCGCGTTTCGACGCGGTGGCGCGGCTTTACACCTACGATGTGCTCAACGCCCCGCAGCGCCAGCCGCTGCTGCGCTGCCGGGCCTGGCACGTGTGGACGCCGCTCGATTGCGACGCCCTGCGCGCAGCGGCGGCCCTGCTGGTGGGCGAGCACGATTTCGCCACGTTCGGCCAGCCGCCGCGCGGGACGAACACCGTGCGCACCGTGCTGCGCTCCGAGTGGGCGGCGCAGCCGGTGAGCGGCGGCGCGCTGCTCACTTACACGATTGAGGCCAACGCCTTTCTTCAGCACATGGCGCGGCGCATCGTGGGGATGCTGGTGGACGTTGGGCGCGGCGCGCTGACGCTGGCGCAGTTCGAGGCGGCCTTCCGCGCTGCCGACCTGGCTCAAGCCGGCGCGCTCGCCCCACCGCACGGGCTGGTGCTGGCGCAGGTGCGCTATGGCCCTCATCCCCGGCCTTTCCCGCGCTGAGCAGGGGGCAAGCGGATCGTCTGCTAACGGGGCGGCGGGGGGCGGCAAAACTGTATCTTGATCGGGCGCGGTTTGCCCGTACAATTGGCAGGCATAACGTTCGCAGCGGGTTTTTTTGAGACGCCCGCCGGAGGCTACCGTGAAATACAAGACGTTCGTCACCAAAGCAGACGACATCGAGCGCGAGTGGTGGGTTGTGGACGCAAAGGGCAAAACACTGGGGCGTCTCGCTACACAGATCGCCACGATCCTGCGCGGCAAGAACAAGCCGATCTACGCGCCTAATATTGACGTGGGCGACTACGTCATCGTCATCAACGCTGAGCACATCGCCGTCACTGGCAACCGCCTGGACGACAAGAAGTACTACCGCCACTCCGGCTATCACGGCGGCATCAAGGAGATCACCCTGCGCGACCAGCTCGAGCGCCACCCAGAGCGCGTGATCCAGGCCGCCGTCAAGGGGATGCTGCCCAAAAACGCCCTGGGGCGGGCCATGTTCAGCAAGCTGAAAGTCTACGCCGGCGAGACGCACCCTCACGCCGCGCAGCAGCCCAAAGTGTTAGAGCTTTAGGAAGAAGGACTAGCGGATGTCTGCTCAGTATTACGAAGGCATTGGCCGGCGCAAGGCCGCTTCGGCGCGGGTGCGGCTGTTCCCCGGCGGCACCGGCAACATGATTATCAACGGCAAGGACGCCGCCGAGTATCTGCCGCGCTTCGGCGATGTTGACATTATGCTGGAGCCGCTGCGCGCTGTTGGCCAGGAACGGCACTACAACATCAGCGTGCACGTCAGCGGCGGCGGCATCAGCGGCCAGCGCGACGCGATCCAGCTCGGCATCGCCCGCGCCCTGCTCAAGATTGACCCCGACCTGAAGCCGGCGCTCAAGGAGGGCAAGTATCTGACGCGCGACGCCCGCGTGAAGGAACGCAAGAAACCCGGCCTAAAGCGCGCGCGCAAGGCTCCTACCTACACCAAGCGTTAAACACCCGCCTGCACGAGACGGAGCTATAATCGAGGCAGGGTTGCCGCAGCGCGGCCCTGCCTTTTGCGTTTTGCCCGTCGGAGGGACTCCGTGACTGATCCACTCGCGCCTGAAGCCCTGATGGCGCACGTCTGCGCGCTGGCTGACGGCGTCGGCCCGCGCCCAGCCGGCACCCCGCGCGAGCGGTGGGCGCACGACTATGTGCGCGCAGCGCTCGTCGAAAGCGGACTCGACCAGATCGAGACGCTGCCGTTCCGCGCGCCCCGAACCTGGGGCTGGAGCCTGAGCCTGCCGGCGGCGCTGGCGCTGGCCGGCAATTTCGCCCTGGCCGGGCGGCGCGGGCGGCTGCTGGGCGGCCTGCTCTCGCTGTGGGCGGCCCGCGCTGTGTGGCAGACATACCGCGCGCAGCGCGTGCCGCTGATCGCTGCGCTGACCCCCACCGGCCCCAGCGCCACCCAGGTGGCGCGCGTGCCGGCAAGAATCGAGCCGCGCGCCCGGCTGGTCTGCATCGGCCACGTGGACGTTAACCGCCACCGCCTGACCTTCTCGAACGCCAACAAGCGCTTGATGCGCCTCTACACCACAGCTGGGCTGCTGGGTCTGGCTGCCAACGGCTTGATCCAGCTGTGGCGCGCGGCCGGCCCGCGCTGGGCGGGCCGCAGCCTGGGCAGCTCTAGCGTGCTGGGGCTGCTGGCCGCGCTGGGCCTGCTGGTCGCCGACGAGCAGGGTTCATGGACAGACGGGGCCAACGACAACGCGACGGCAGTCGCCTGCCTGCTGGGGCTGGCAGCGCATCTCAAAGCCAACCCGCTCGACTACGTCGAGGTGTGGTTCGCCTTCACGGGCGCGGGAGAGGTGGGCGCGCTGGGGACGCACGCCCTGCTCGACGCGCACGGCGAAACGCTGCGCGACGCCTTCTTCCTCGATTTCGAGATGGTGGGGGCGGGCGACCTGGCCTACGTCAGCAGTCACGGCGTGTCGTATCTCAGCCGCTACACGCCGGACCCGTACTCGGCGATGCTGGCGATGGAGACGGCGCGCAGCAGCCCTGAATTTGCGGGCGTGCGCGGGCGGGCCGTGACCATCGTGGAGGAGGTGGGGGCGCTGCGCGGGCGCGGCTGCCGCGGGCTGTGTCTGGTCGGCGTGGGTGCAGACGGTTTCCCCGTCAACTGGCATCGCAGCACTGATACCTCAGCCAACGTTGCGCCGGAGAAGGTGGCGCAGGCGGCGCGCTTTGGCCTGGCCTATGCCCACACGCTCGACCGGCACTGGAAACACCGGCGGTAGCCTCATCCCTCACTCCAGCAGGCGCTCCCACTCCGCCATGACTGCCGCCAGGTCAGCTTCGGCGCGGGCGTAGGCTTCGCCCAAGTCGCGGACGCGGGCGGCGTCGCCGGCGGCGCTGGCGCTGGCGATGTCGTCGTGCAGCCGCGCCATCTCAGCTTCGAGCGCGTGGATGCGGCCCTCGACTTCGCCCACGCGCTTCTCGTACTGGTAGGGCGTCAGGCCGTGGCGGCGGGCAGCGGGCGCGGCTGAGCGGCGCGCGCCGTCTGCGGCGGCGGCGCGGGCGGCCTCCTGCTCGGCCAGGCGGCGGCGCTCGCGCTCGGCGGCGTATTCGCTGTACGTCCCCTCGAACACCTCCAGGCGGCCCGGCTCTGCCGCCCAAATCTGCGAGGCCAGCGCGTCAATCAGGTAGCGGTCGTGGCTCACCAGCAGGATCGTGCCGTCGAAGTCGTCCAGCACGCGCTGCAGAATCTCTTGACTGTCAATGTCGAGGTGGTTGGTTGGTTCGTCCAGCAGCAGGAAGTTGGCCCCGCTGAGGGCCAGTTTAGCCAGCGCCACCCGCCCGCGCTCACCGCCGGAGAGCGTGGCAATCGGGCGGAACACGTCGTCACCGCTGAACAGGAACAGCGCCAGGTAGCTGCGCGCCTCGCTGATGGGCATGGCCTTGACGCTCAGCACCTCGTCCATGACGCTGTTGTCTGGGTTGAGGCGCTCGTGCGCCTGGGCGAAATAGCCCGGCTTGACCGCTGAGCCGAAGCGCGCTTCGCCGGCCAGCGGGGGCAGCTCGCCCATGATCGTCTTGAGAAAGGTGCTCTTGCCCACGCCGTTGGGGCCAATCAGCGCCGCCACCTGTCCCCGGTAGAGCGTGATATCCGGCACAATGAGCAGGGGGGCGGGCGCGTCAGCGTAGCCCACGGCCAGGCCGCGCGTCAGCAGCACGCGGTCGCCGCTGCGGGCGGCGCGCTCCATGCGCAGAAACATGCTGCGCTTCTTCAGCGGGCGGTCAATCACGCGGCCGGCGCGGCGCATCGTCTCCAGGCGTTTGAGGCGGCCCTTAGCCTGGGCCGTGAGCTGTCCGGCTATGTTGCGGCGGATGAACTCCTCCTCCTTGGCGATGAACGCCTGCTGCGCCTCGTACTCTTTCAACAGGCGCTCGCGGCGCTCCTCACGCTGGCGGATGTAGTGGCTGTAGCTGCCCCGGTAAGTTTCTAGGCGGCCAAAGTCGAGTTCCCACACGGTTTGGGCGAAGGCGTCCATGAAGTAGCGGTCGTGACTGACGGCCAGCACCGCGCCGGGGAATGTTTTCAAGAAGCCCTCCAGGCACTCAACGGCCTGGATATCGAGGTGGTTGGTCGGCTCGTCCAGCACCAGCAGGTCCGGCGCGTCGAGCAGGAGACGGGCCAGCAGGGCGCGCGTCGTCTGCCCGCCGGAGAGCTGGCGCAGCGGGCGGCTGTAATCGTCCGGCGTGAAGCCCAGGCCGTGCAGCACCGTCCTGATGCGCTGTTCGTAGGTGTAGCCGCCGTCGCGCTCGAAGCGCTCCTGCAGCGGGCCGTATTTCGCCAGCGCCGCGTCGTGGCGGGCGGGGTCGGCCATCGCGCGTTCCAGCTCGCGCAGCTGCGCCTCAACGCGGCGCAGCTCGGCGAAGGCCGCCATCTGCTCGTCCCACAGCGTGTGCGCGCCGTCCAGCTCTGGGCGCTGCGGCAGAAAGCCGATGCGCGTCCCGCGCGCGACTGTCACGCTGCCGGAGTCGGGCCGGTCTGCGCCGATCAGGATGCGCAGCAGCGTCGTCTTGCCGGCCCCGTTGGGGCCGACCAGCGCGATCCGCGCGCCGCGCGGAATTTCGACCGAAACGCCCTCGAAGATGTCGTCCGGGCCGAACGATTTGGCGATGTTGGTGGCAGTCAGCAGGGACATAAGCGCATACAACCAGGCGGTGACTGACAGGCAGACCGATTATAATTGACACTGTGCCGCAAGGAAACCGCGCTGTTGACAGCGCGGCGGGTGCGTCGTCAACGCCCGGTGTGGTAGCGATGAGGTGAACAGACACATATGTCGTCCGCTGCTGCGGCAGTCCTGCAGGCGCTGGCCCGCGAGCACGCTAGTGTCCGGGCCAGTTGGCGCGCCAACTGGCTGCGCCGGGAGCTGTTCGACTGGCGGGCGCTGCTGGCCTGTATTGTCGGCGGCGCGGCGCTCTACCCGCTGACTCGCCTGCTGCCATTCTTAGGGCACGACTGGCTTATGTATTTCAGCGTTCTGGACCGCGTCCCTAACGTGTATGCATACCCGCCCTGGACACAGATCGCGCTGCTGCCGCTCAATCTAGGGACGCAGCTTGAGGGGATCGCGCTGCTCAACGGCCTGCTGCTGATGACGGTGGCGGTGGCAGCGGCGCGCGAGGGTCGGTTGTTCACCCGCCGGTCGCGGCTGCTGGCGGCGATCCTGGCGGTCGTGACGCCGCCGGTGTTCCAGCTCATGTGGCAGGGCAACGTGGCCGGGCTGGTGCTGCTGGGGCTGGTTGGTGTGCCGCTGATGCTGCCGTATGCGCTGCTGCAGCCGAATCTCACCGTGTGGGCGATCATCAGCCGCGCGCGCTGGCTGGCGTGGGCTGCCGGTTTCGGGCTGCTGTCGCTGGCCATCTGGGGCTGGTGGCCGGGCGCGATGCTCGCCACTGTCGCAGCGGACGCGCAACGTATCACACATCCCATTGCAATGGGCTGGCAGGCGATGGGCTGGCCGGTCTTGGCGATCGGCCTGGCCTTGCTGCCCTTCACGACAGCTGATCCGCTGCGGCTGCTGGCGCTGGGCGCTTTTCTGTCGCCCTATCTGATGCCGGTGCATCTGGTGCTGCTGCTGCCGGCGCTGGGGCGTGTCACCGGGTGGAGACGCGCGCTGCTGTGGGGCTGCTCATGGCTCACGTTGCTGCCGGCCATGTTCTTAACGGATTGGTCGAAGGCGGCGGCGCTGCTGTTTCCGTTCGCCGTCTGGTGGGTGCTTCGGCGCTAGACGATCGGGCTCGCCTCGCGGCGCAGCGCGATCAGCGCGCGCGTCGGCCAGCGTCTCGGCCACGAGCACGCGCTCGCTCATGTGCGGGTTGAGATCGCGGAAAATCTCCAGCCGCCCACGAAATCCCAGCGTGAGATCGTGTGCTCCGGGTTGTCCCAAACGACCGTGATACCCGCTGCCACGGCGCTCCTCCAGGGGCTGATTGTGAAATTTGTCTCAATTATACGACGAACTGGTCGCTGGCGCTGGCCGGCCTAATCCGCCCACGCCAGCACATAGCGCCCGCGCGTGGTCTGTGATGTGGCTGTGTAGAGATATGTCACCCCGTCCACAATGACGATGTCGGCGTGGCCGATGCCCCAGTTGAACGACACCGGCATGATGACCGGGTTGCCGGGGAACTTCTCCCAGGGGCCGTCAAGCGCGCTGCCGGCGGAGCGGGCGAAGCCCAGCCCGAACTGCGTGTCCATGCCGCGTTCCAGCACGTCGGGGCCGCGAATACCCTCGTAGGCCATGTAGTAACGGTCGCCCACGCGCACCACGTCGGCGCTGCTCACGTAGCGGAAATCGAAGTACGGCGCGATTTCCGGCCCTTCGGTGATGTCGAGCGGGCCGTACTCGCGCGCGCCTTCGAACAGCGGGTCGTGGTCGCACAGGCGCAGCGCGTCCAGCGGACCGTGACGGCTGCCTTTGTAGCAGCGCATATGGCCCGGCGCAGAGCCGGCCGCCACGAACACGTAGAGCGTGTCGCCCTCGACGAACAGCCCCGGCGGCGCGCCTACCAGGCAGTCGTGCGCCTCGCCGCGGATGTTCGGGTGCGGGCCGATACGCTCCACCTCGCTGCACGGCGCGAACGAACTCGGCCACGTGCCGCCTGGCGTGCGCAGGAACGACCAGTCGGACCACACGACGCCGTCGGCAGAGCGGCGCAGCACCGTCTGCGCGTGCCACTCGTAGACCAGGTACGCGCCGTCCTCAGCGAAGGCCACGCGCGGGTACTGCTGCGCGGTGATGTGGTCGCGGTCGTCAGTGCAGGGGCAGGCGGCGCAGGGCAGAAGACACAGCGGCGCTGCGATGGCGAAGCTGACCCCGCCGTTGGCGCTCTCCCACACTGTTAGGCAGCCGGGGAAGGCCGCTGGCTGGCCGCATTGGTCCACCACGCCGGCTGACTGCGCGCTGGCGTGCAGATACGAGCGAAGGCGGCCGTTCCCCAGGTAGACGGTGTCGCTCTCGCCCACCGGCAGGCCCACGTCGGGCACGTCCACGACCCACACAGCGCGGCCTTCCCAGAAGTTGTCCAGTGTAGGCGGGGCCGGCTGGCTTCCGGTTAGAAAAATCAACCCAATAACTAAGAGAATCGTAGCCCACACCATACGAGAGTACCGCTTGTGCGCTTGAGCAGAACTGCGAGATAGTTTATAGTTGAGGCAAACGACACGCTACCCACAGCCGACCGCAGGCGCTGGGCGCACAGCCACGCAGCGCTGGCGCGGTTTATGCTATAATTCCCGCAGAAAGGCCGCTCATTCGGTCTGCTGGGGGCGGGATGCGGCAGACTCAGAGGGACATATGGCCGAAATCAGCCTTAAGGAGTACCACCAGAAGCTGGAAGCGCTGCTGAAGGCTAACCAGGTGGACGAGACGATCCATCACTGCCGCCACATCCTGCAGTACTTCCCGCGCAACGCTGCTACCTACCGCTATCTGGGGCGGGCGCTGCTGGCCAGCGGCAGCCTCTCGGAGGCGGCTGAGGTATTCCGCCGCGTGCTGAGCGTCTACCCAGACGACATCACAGCGCACACCAGCCTGGCGGCTGTCTACCGGCAGAAAGGTCAGTACGACGCGGCTATCTGGCATCTGGAGCGCGCCTACGAGCAGGACACCGCCAACCTAGAATACCAAGAGGCCCTGCGCGAGCTGTACCGCCAGCAGCGCGGCGTAGAACAGACCCGCCTGCAGCTCACGGCCGCTGCCGCTGCCCGCCACTACGTCAGCAGCGGCCTGCACGACCAAGCGGTGCGCACGCTGCAAGAGGCCCTGGCTGCTGCCCCTCAGCGCGCCGACCTGCGCCTGCTGCTGGCCCGCACGCTGAGCGAAAGCGGCCAGTCAGTGGAAAGCGCCGAGGCCGCGCTCGACACGCTGGAGGCCCTGCCCGACTGCCTGGAAGCCAACCGCATCATGGCCCGCTTCTGGCTGAGCGAGCAGCGGCCGTCTGACGCGCAGCGCTACGTCAGCCGCATTGAGGCGCTTGACCCCTACGAGGCCTATCTCATCGCCCAGGGCGGCCCGCCGCCAGAGACCGCCTTCACGCTGCTGGAGCTGGATTACGGCCGCGTGGTCAAGCGGCGGCTGGCCACCGAGACGCCGGACTGGTTGGAAGCCATTGACGCCGCGCCCGCTGAAGCCGCCGAAGCGGCTCCCGCCCCGGCCGCGGACAGCGATCTGCCAGAGTGGCTGTTTGGCGGCGACAGCCTCAGCCTGGACGACGCCTTTGGTGCGCCTAAGCCGGCCGAGGCTGGCGTCAGCGGCGCGCTGCCCGCCTTTGACGATGAACCGTCTGCCGTGGAAGAGGCGCAGCCCGTAGCGCGCACCGGTTTCACCGGCATGCTGGCCGCGCTCGACCACAGCGTGACCGCTGCAGGCGCGGAAGAAGCGGCCGCCGAAGCAGACGAACCGCTGCTGGAGGGCGGCGAGCTGGCCGACTGGCTGCTGGAGGCGGCCCCGCCGGAGGTGGCCGGCGCGGCTGCCGACGACGCCAGCGCCGCCTGGCTCGATGAGCTGCCCGCTGCTCCTGACGAATTCGGCCTGCTGGCCGATGTTCCCGCCGCTGGCGAGCGCCCCGATCCAACAGCCGACCCGCTAGCCTGGCTGCAGGGCAGCGGCATTGAGCTGACCGACGAGGGCGCAGGCGTCCCCGTGCCCGCGCCTGACGAGGAGGAGATGGTCTACGGCGACCCTGGCGCGGCCGACCCGCTGGCCTGGCTGTACGGCAGCGGCATTGAGCTGACCGACGAGGGCGCAGGCGTCCCCGTGCCCGCGCCTGATGAGGAGGAGATGGTCTACGGCGACCCTGGCGCGGCTGCTGCGCGCCCCTACGCTGACGCTGACGATGACGCCGCGCTTGACTGGCTGAGCGACGAAGCCCTGCTGGAGGAGCTGCTTGACCTCGAAGCGATGGTA
>Ga0308414_1002447_pt1 | contig 12118 bp, 19 predicted proteins | sample HotsprSampleOS50_FD_205667 | JGI IMG/M metagenome (GOLD analysis project Ga0308414, IMG submission 205667) | Hot spring phototrophic mat microbial communities from Octopus Spring, Yellowstone National Park, Wyoming, United States - 20090730_OS50 ... | reverse complement strand
GCTTGCCGCCTTAGCCCACCAAGCCAAAACCACTGTCTATCACCTCAAACGAGGACTGCTCGATGAGTATCTCAAACAACAACTCAAAAATCCCAAACTCACTTTCGCTCTTGCGTAAGTCCTAATTTTAATAGAAGTGGCTAAAGTCAAAATGAAATCATCAAGGAGTTTAACTTAATAAACTTAACAGGTAAGCACGATAAATTTATGCCCAGACAAGTTCCGTTAGATAAGGTAAGAAACATCGGTATCATGGCGCATATTGATGCCGGTAAGACAACAACAACCGAACGAATTCTCTACTACACAGGTCGAGTGCATCGCTTAGGTGAAGTGCATGACGGTGCGGCGACAATGGACTGGATGGAACAGGAAAAGGAACGCGGAATTACAATTACTTCGGCGGCAACAACATGTTTTTGGACGCCAAAATACGGAAACTTCAAGGACAAAAAGCACCGCATCAACATCATTGATACGCCGGGGCACGTAGATTTTACAGTAGAAGTCGAGCGTTCTTTGCGCATTCTGGATGGCGCAGTGGCGCTATACGATTCGGTCGCAGGGGTGCAACCGCAATCGGAGACGGTGTGGCGTCAGGCGACAAAATATCATGTTCCCCGCATTGCCTTTGTTAATAAGATGGATAGAGTCGGTGCCAATTTCTTCCGTTGCGTCGAGATGATGAAAGAGCGCTTGGGCGCCAATGCCGTGCCCATTCAAGTGCCCTACGGCGAAGGAGAAACCTACAAGGGTGCTATCGATTTGATTCGCATGAAGGCAATCGTCTACGATGCCGAAGATGGCACAAGCTATCAAGAGCTGGAGGTGCCAGCAGACTACAAAGAGGTGGTAGAAAAATGGCGCATCAATATGTTGGAGGCTGTCTCCGAAGTCAATGACCACCTGATGGAAAAATACTTGGGTGGGGAAGAGATTTCTGAAGAAGAAGTGCGCGACACGCTGCGCAAAGCAACACTTGCCTCGAAAATTGTGCCTGTGCTCTGCGGTTCTGCCTTCAAGAACAAAGGCGTGCAATTCTTGCTGGATGCTGTGATAGATTACTTGCCTTCGCCATTAGATATTCCGGCTATTAAGGGGACTCATCCGAAAACAGGCGAAGAAATTGAGCGCAAGGTCGATGACAATGAAGCCTTCTCGGCACTGGCATTCAAAATTATGACTGACCCATTTGTCGGTCGCCTGACCTACTTCCGAGTGTATTCAGGAAAACTCACCAAAGGAAGTTATGTGCTAAACTCGGTTTCGGGGACCAAAGAGCGCATCAGTCGTTTGGTGCAAATGCACGCCAATCACCGTGAGGAAATTGAAGAGGCGCTGACCGGTGATATTGTGGCAGCAGTAGGACTAAAGGATACTCGCACGGGCGACACGCTCTGCGATGAGTCGAAGCCGATTGTGCTGGAGAAGATGAGCTTCCCAGAGCCAGTGATTCAAATTGCTATTGAGCCGAAGACCAAAGCGGACTCGGATAAGCTGAGCTTGTCACTGCAGAAATTGGCTGAAGAAGACCCGACCTTCCGCGTAAGCACCGATGAGGAAACGCAGCAAACCATCATCGCTGGCATGGGCGAGCTGCACTTGGAAATTATTGTGGATAGACTTAAGCGCGAATTCAAGGTAGAGGCAAATGTAGGGAAGCCTCAAGTCGCCTACCGTGAGAGCATTCGTCGCAAAGTTGAAGTGGAAGGCAAATTTGTGCGTCAATCTGGTGGAAAAGGTCAGTTCGGCGTGGTAAACCTCATCCTTGAGCCGCTTGAAAGAGGCAAAGGGTTTGAGTTTGTCAATGCAATCAAGGGTGGTGCAATTCCGAAAGAGTATATTCCTGCTGTTCAGAAAGGTGTTGAAGGTGCAACGAAGGATGGAGTGTTGGCAGGTTATCCGGTTCAGGATGTTCGAGTAACGCTGTATGATGGCAAGTATCACGAAGTAGACTCCTCAGAAATGGCATTTGAATTTGCAGGGTCAATTGGTTTCAAGGAAGGGGCACGGAAAGCAGACCCCTACATCTTAGAGCCGATTATGTCTGTGGAAGTAACCACACCAGAAGAATACATGGGAGCGGTGATGGGCGACCTCAACAGCCGTCGCGGTCGCATTGAAGGGATGACCGAGCGAGCTGGGGCACAAGTGGTGTCAGCCAAAGTGCCGCTCTCGGAAATGTTCGGCTACTCGACCGACCTGCGCTCCATGACACAAGGACGAGCCAGCTATTCTATGGAGTTTAGCCACTATGAGGAAGTGCCAAGAAACGTCGCCGAGGAGATTATCGAGAAAAGTGGCGCAAGCAAGGTTACTGCATAAAATCCTAACGTAAATACATAGTATCGGAGGACTCACCAACCATGGCAAAAGAAAATTTCAAGCGCGACAAGCCCCATGTCAATATCGGTACCATCGGGCATGTCGACCACGGGAAGACGACGCTCACCGCCGCTATCACCAAAGTGTTGGCTGAGGCGGGAATGGCTCAAGCGCTGGCGTATGACCAAATCGATAAAGCGCCAGAAGAAAAAGCACGTGGCATTACCATTTCTACTTCGCACGTGGAATATGAGACCAAGAACCGCCACTATGCGCATATTGACTGCCCCGGTCATGCTGACTACATCAAGAACATGATTACGGGTGCAGCACAAATGGATGGCGCTATCTTGGTCGTTGCTGCCACCGACGGTCCGATGCCACAGACGCGTGAGCATATTCTGCTGGCGCGTCAGGTGAATGTGCCGGCAATCGTGGTGTTCCTCAACAAGGTAGATATTGCTGACCCAGAACTCATTGAGCTTGTGGAAATGGAACTGCGTGAACTGCTCTCCAGCTACCAATTCCCGGGCGATGAAATTCCTATCATTCGCGGTTCAGCGCTGGGTGCACTCAACGGTGACCCGAAATGGGTGCCAGCCATCCATCAGTTGATGGATGAAGTCGACCGATACATCCCAACGCCTAAGCGTGATATTGATAAGCCCTTCTTGATGCCAGTAGAAGATGTGTTCTCAATTCAAGGGCGCGGCACGGTCGGCACGGGACGTATTGAGAGAGGGATTATCAGGCTGAACGAAGAAGTCGAAATCATTGGCTTGGGTCCAACCAAAAAGTCAGTGGTAACAGGCATTGAGATGTTCCGCAAGAATCTCGATGAAGGGCGAGCAGGCGATAATGCAGGTTTGTTGCTGCGCGGGATTGAAAAGAAAGATTTGGAGCGCGGCATGGTGATTGCAAAGCCGGGCTCAATTACGCCGCACACAAAATTCAAGGCGGAAATCTACGTGCTCAAAAAAGAAGAGGGCGGTCGGCATACCGCATTCTTCTCTGGGTATCGCCCGCAGTTCTACTTTAGAACCACCGATGTTACTGGCGTGGTAACCCTGCCACAGGGCGTCGAGATGGTCATGCCGGGCGATAACGTCAGCATTGAAGTCGAACTGATTGCACCTATTGCAATGGACGAAGGGCTGCGCTTCGCCATTCGTGAAGGTGGTAGAACCGTAGGTGCAGGTGCCGTGACAAAGATTCTCGAGTAAACTAAAGTCTCAGCGAACTGGGGGAGTGAGTGCCAAACGCTCACTCCTTTTTTGTCCCAAAACTGAAATTACACGCAGTCGTGGCAGCACAGCAAAAAATTCGCATCAAGCTCAAGTCATATGACCACAGCTTAGTGGATAAGTGGGCAGAAAAAATTATTGATGTGGTCAAACAGACGGATGCAATTATCTCTGGTCCGATTCCACTGCCGACGGAGTCGCAGGTTTATACCGTCAATCGGTCGCCGCATGTAGATAAAAAGTCGCGTGAGCAATTCATGGTGGCGTCGCACAAGCGACTCATCGAGATTATCAATCCAAGTGGCAAGACGATTGACCTTCTCATGAAGTTGGAATTGCCCAGCGGAGTCGATGTAGAAATTAAAGGCTAACATTGCTCCAGCAAGCATGACAAAAGATTCATTAACCCGAAAAATATCGTGGTTACAAAATCGAGCTAAGTTATGAGCGCAATTTTAGGCAAAAAGGTTGGAATGACCAGTATCTATGACGAGAAAGGCAAGGTCATTCCATGCACAGTGATTGAAGCGGGTCCATGCTATGTCTCACAAGTGAAGACGGTCGAGAAAGATGGATATGCGGCATATCAAGTTGCATTCGATGAGAAAAAAGCTGCTCGTACACCGAAACCGCAACAGGGACATTTCAAAAAGGCAAATGTGCCACCCGCTTACTGTGTCAAGGAGTTTCATAAAGATGTCTTAGGGCTCGAGCTCAAAGCAGGCGATAGCTTCAAGGCAGATGTGTTCAAGGAAGGTGATGTGGTGGATGTGATTGGCACCTCAAAGGGAAAAGGGTTTCAGGGAGTGGTCAAGCGGCATCACTTTGGCGGCGGAAGCAGGACGCATGGTCAATCAGACCGTTTGCGTGCGCCGGGCTCTCTGGGCGGCTCATCGTTTCCCTCGCGCTCCTTCAAAGGGTTGCGAATGGCAGGAAGAATGGGCGGAGAGACCGTGACGGCAAAAAACCTAAAAGTCGTCAAAGTGCTTGCGGATTCAAACCTGATAGTCGTCAAAGGCGCTGTGCCGGGCAAAAAAGGCGGCTATGTGCAAATTGTTACGGCAAAAGGATAAGAGGGCAAACCATGCAACTGAAAGTGCTAACAAAAACTGGAGCCGACAGCGGCGAGACCATTGAACTCAACCCAGCTATTTTTGAAATTGAGCCAAATGACCACGCCATCTACATGGATGTGCGCTCCATTATGGCAAATCAGCGTCAAGGCACACACAAAGTCAAATCACGTGCGGAAGTGCGCGGAGGAGGCAAAAAACCTTACCGTCAGAAAGGTACGGGCGGAGCACGACGCGGTTCGCAGCGTTCCCCGCTGCTGGTCGGTGGCGGCGCCATCTTCGGACCAAGACCACACGACTATGTCGTGAAAATCAACAAAAAAGTAAAGCAACTGGCACGTAAATCTGCCCTCAGCTATAAAGCAAAAGAAGCGGCAATTGTGGTGGTGGAAGATTTTAAGTTGGAGCAAATCAAAACTAAAGAGATGGCTACCGTCCTAAAAAACTTGGGGATAAACGATAAGAAAACGCTGTTTCTAACGGCTGGAAAAGATGAGGTGCTCTATAAGTCGGGACGAAATATCCCCTATTTGGCAGTGTTGGAAGCGCAAAAGGCTTCAACTTACGACATTCTAAACTGCAAAACACTCTTGCTGCAAAAGAGTGCCGTTAAGGTGTTAGAAGAAAATCTAAGCATGAACTAAGGAGACGGTCATGACGGATATACTCATTCGCCCGATACTGACTGAAAAAGTGCTCAAGCTCTCCGAAGAAAAAAATCAATATGCGTTTGAAGTGCATCGTGAAGCGACGAAGGAGGCGATTAAAAAAGCTGTGGAAGAAAAGTTCGGCGTCAAAGTAGAATCGGTGCGGACTGCGTTTATCGAGGGCAAACGCAAGATGCGCTTTACACGCAAAGGCATGCAGGTTGGCAAGAAACCTGATGTCAAAAAAGCATATGTAACGCTCGCAAAGGACTCTAAAATTGATTACTACGGCACTTCAGGGCAACAGCAAGGGTAAAAATTAACAAAGAAGACCATGCCGATACGCAACATGAAGCCGAGAACGCCCGGAACACGCTTTATGTCGTTTCCGACGTTCGACGAAATTACAAAGACAGAGCCCGAAAAAAGTTTAATCGTGCCGCTGAAAAAGACGGGCGGACGCAACAACTTAGGGCGGATAACCAGCCGAGGAATGGGCGGCGGCGCAAAACGCCATTACCGCATCATTGATTTTAAGCGCAATAAAGATGGCATCAATGCAAGCGTAATTGCTATTGAATACGACCCAAACCGCTCGGCTCGCATTGCTTTGCTGGAGTATGAAGACAAAGAACGACGCTACATTCTGGCACCAAATGGCATAAAAGTTGGCGACAAAATTGAAACGGGTGAAACCGCCGATATTAAAGTCGGCAATGCTCTGCCCCTCAAAAACATTCCAGTGGGGACAGAGGTGCACAACATTGAAATGAAAGCAGGTAAGGGCGGTCAGATTGCGCGCAGTGCAGGAGCATTTGCTATCCTGCTGGCAAAGGAAGGCAATTATGCAACGCTGAAAATGCCATCAGGCGAACTGCGAAAAGTTCGAATTGAATGCCGAGCAACCATCGGCGTGGTAGGAAATTTAGAGCATGAGAATATCTCACTTGGTAAAGCAGGTCGTTCGCGCTGGTTAGGTATCCGTCCCATCACGCGGGGCATGGCGCGCAACCCCGTCGACCACCCTATGGGCGGCGGCGAAGGTCGCTCCAAATCAGGCGGCGGACGCAAGCATCCTAAGTCGCCGTGGGGTCAGCTCTCGAAAGGGTTCAAGACACGGCACAAAAAGAAAGCCTCAGAAAAACTTATTGTTCGCGATAGAAGAAAAGCATAATTCTAACTATGCCACGTTCGCTAAAAAAAGGTCCATTTATTCAGGAGCGGTTGCTTAAACGCATCCGAGAACTTAATGAAAAGAATCAAAAGAAAGTGCTCAAAACTTGGTCACGAGCGTCCATGATTTCGCCAGAATTTGTCGGTCATACGATTGCTGTGCATAATGGCAAGACGCATATACCCGTGTATATCACGGAAAATATGGTGGGGCATAAACTGGGAGAATTTGCGCCAACCAGAACCTTCCGAGGTCATACATCGGGAGATAAAAAAGAAAAATCGGGTTCGGCGCCCGGCAAAAAGTAACTGGAGCAAACGATGGGGGCAAGAAAACGCGAAGCGGCAGAAGCACGCAAAGCGGCACGCCGCAATGCTTCAAGAAGTATGGCGGTGCTGAGGCATACACCGACTTCACCGCGCAAAATGAGGCTGGTCGTAGACTTGGTGCGTGGCAAGGATGTAGAGACGGCAACGGCAATTTTGCAAAACTCTACGAAGCATGCGGCACGCACCGTGTTGCACACGCTGAAATCTGCAGTGGCCAACTACATGAACCGTAACAACGAGACCGTAAGCGAACGCGAGCTCTACATCGTGGAAGCATTTGTGAATGCGGGCGTAACACTCAAGCGCATTTCACCAGCACCAATGGGGCGGGCGTATCGTATCAGAAAGCGCTCGAACCACTTGACCATCGTGGTCGATAAGCGCACGGCAAAGCCACGCCGCAGCGACGAAAACGAAGACGACCTAAGCAAGACGAATTAACGGATTAACTAAAAAAGAATAAACCTGTGGGGCAAAAAGTAAATCCGAACGGTTTCCGACTCGGCATCATTAAGGACTGGGACTCCCGGTGGTATGATAACTCTGTGTCAGTTGCCGATAAGGTGAAAGAAGATTACATGATTCGCAACTATGTGATGGCACGCTTGAAACGCCAAAAAGCTGGGGTGTCGAAAGTCGTAATTGAAAGAACAACAAAAAATATCAAACTCTACATCTACGCCGCACGTCCCGGTGCCGTCGTCGGCAAAAGTGGTGAAGAAATTAATACGCTTGGTCAAGAATTAGGCAAACTGACCACGAAGGAAGTCAAAATAGATGTGATTGAAATTAAAAAGCCAGAATTGGATGCACAGTTGGTGGCCGACAACATTGCGGCGCAGCTGGAAGGACGTGTTGCCTTTCGGCGCGCCATGAAACAAGCTATCCAACAAGCCACACGTGCAGGTGCAGAAGGAATTCGTGTGCAGGTGAGCGGTCGATTGGGCGGAGCAGAAATTGCTCGCATGGAGCAATACAAAGAGGGCAAAGTACCGCTGCATACCTTACGAGCCAATATCGACTACGCACAGGCAACAGCCTTCACCATCACGGGCACAGTTGGCGTAAAAGTCTGGATTTACAAGGGTGAGATTCTGGGTCAGCGTATCGAAGCGCTCGAAGAAGAAGAGCGTCAGAAAGTGCGCGACCGCCGTGAAAGTGCAAAAGCCCGCGGACGCCAAGAGCGCGGCGAAAAACAAGGCGCACGACGTCGGCGCCGGCGCCGTGGTGGCAGCAAGGGTGGCGGCACAACAGAAGGCGGTAACCCAGCCACACCGACAGCAGAAAATTAAAAAGTTCGGAGGACTTGACTATGCTCATGCCTAAGCGCGTCAAATACCGCAAATCGCAACGCGGGAAAATGAAAGGCAATGCCACACGAGGCACAGAAATTGCATTCGGCGCTTTTGGATTGAAAGCCTTAGACCTTGGCTGGATTACCAGCCGACAAATTGAGGCGGCGCGTGTGGCCATGACTCGCTACATGAAGCGAGACGGTAAATCATGGATTCGCATTTTCCCTGATAAGCCTGTCACCAAAAAGCCCGCTGAAACACGCATGGGCTCAGGAAAAGGCGCCCCAGAGTTTTGGGTGGCGCCCGTAAAACCGGGGTGCATCATGTTTGAAATTGATGGTGTGCCAAAAGCCACGGCAGAAGAAGCGCTGCGACTGGCGGCAGCCAAACTGCCTATCAAAACAAAATTTGTCGTGCGCCCCGATTACGAAGAGACTGCAACCGCAAAGAAATAAATCAAAGGAGAAGCAACTATGAAAAAATATGAAATTGCGGCACTAAGCGAAGATGAAATGCGGGAGCGAATTAAGGAATATAAAGCACAAATTGCGGCAATCAGGTTCAATAAAGCGATTGAACCGCCAGCAAATCCAATGATTCTGCGCAATCTAAGAAAAGATATTGCGCGCATGAAAACACTCTTACGGCAAAAAGAACTTGCCGCTGAAAAACAGAAAAATCATCCGAACACTTAATTCCTAAGGTAGAAAATGTCGGAGCAGCAGGAACAACAGGTTACAACGCCAGAGGCACAAGCCCCGGCAGAGCAGACCGAGACCGCAGAAAAAAAGAAAAATAAGCGCGAAAGAATCGGCAAGGTTGTAAGCAATAAGATGCAAAAAAGTATTGTGGTCGCTATCGAGCGGCGTGTCCAGCATCCGATTTACAAAAAGTATTTTAGGAAAACGACAAAAATTATGGCGCATGATGAGATGAACGAGGCAAGAATTGGCGATGTGGTGCGCATTGCGGAAACAAGACCACTTAGCAAACGCAAAGCGTGGAAATTGGTTGAAATTGTCGAGCGCGCAAAGTAAGAATATCTGAAGAAGTTCACAAAATTAGAAGAGAGCGTATAACCATGATTCAGAACGAAACAAATTTAGTCGTAGCCGATAACAGCGGTGCAAAAAAAGTCCGAGTCATTCATGTTCCCGGTGGCACCCGGCGCCGCTATGCCAGCATCGGCGATGTAGTGGTAGTATCCGTGAAAGCGGCTATCCCCGGAGGAACAGTCAAGAAAAAGGAAGTCTCACGCGCCGTGGTGGTAAGAACGAAAAAAGAATACCGCCGAAAAGATGGGTCATACATTCGCTTCGATGAAAATGCCGTTGTGCTCATCAACGCGCAAGGTGAACCGCGCGGAACGCGTATCTTCGGTCCAATTGCCAGAGAACTGCGCGATAAGCAATACACGAAAATTATTTCATTAGCACCTGAAGTGGTATAAATTTGCAATTTGCCACGAAGTATGACGCGATGCGGGAGTAACTCAGTTGGTAGAGTCACAGCCTTCCAAGCTGTTGGTCGCGGGTTCGAGTCCCGTCTCCCGCTCAACATGAATAGAGTGCAGGCAAAATTCCTTCAGGAAAAAGCCTGAGACAACAAAGTTGTAGGAAATTTTAATACGAACCAGACATGAAGACCGGCATCAAGAAACCGAAAATGCATGTCAAAAAAGGTGATACCGTAGTCTTGCTCAAAAATATCACTGCCGCTAAAAGTGTTGGAGCAGACCGCGAAAAAGGCTATCAGGGCAAAGTGTTGCGGGTGTTTCCTGAAACCAATCGAGTAATTGTAGAAGGTGTCAACATCCGCAAAAAACATGTACGCCCAAACAAAAATCAGCCGCAAGGCGCAATTATTGAACGCGAGATGCCCATTCATGCCTCAAATGTAAGAAAAATTTAACGGAACCGAAAAGGCTAACGAGAGATGACCAAGACCATCTCCAAAATTTGACATGAACAATGGCAGAAAAAGAACAAAAAAAGCAAAAAAAGAAAGGTGAAGAACCGGTAAAAGCAGCGGCGCCTGTGTCAAACGAGCCTGCTCCGCCGCCGCGCTTGTTTGTAAAATATCGTCAGGAAGTTGTCAAGCGCCTCATGGAGCAATTCAAATACAAAAATGTGATGATGGTGCCACGTCTGGAAAAAATTGCCATCAACATCGGTATCGGCGAAGCGGCGCAAGACCCAAAGCTGCTGGATGTTGCCGCAAGAGAGCTGGCACTTATCACGGGGCAAAAGCCTGAAATTCGTAAATCGAAAAAAGCAATTTCAAACTTTAAGCTCAGAGAAAATCAACCCATCGGCTGCCGGGTTACACTGCGCAGACAAAGAATGTATGAATTTTTAGACAGATTGATTTCACTGGCGATTCCACGTATCCGAGATTTCAGAGGTGTCAGTGACAGCAGTTTTGATGGAAGAGGAAATTATACGCTTGGCATAAAAGAGCAAATTATTTTCCCAGAAATTGATATTGACAAGGTTACCAAAATCAACGGCATGGACATCACATTTGTTACCACAGCCAAGACCGATGAAGAAGCCTACGCCTTGCTGAAAGAACTTGGCATGCCGTTCAGGAAGAAAAACTAATCCGACTCTAAAACACCATGGCAAAGAAAAGTGTAATTGCGCGAAACGAAAAGCGTAAAAGAAAAATAGAGTTCTACGCTGAACGTCGTCAAAAACTCAAGCAAGAGGGAAATTGGGAAGCCCTGCGCGCCCTGCCGCGCGATAGCTCACCGACACGGTTCCGAAATCGATGCTCTATCACGGGTAGAGGGCGTGGCGTGTATAGAAAATATGGCGTGTGTCGCCACATTTTGCGCAAATTCGCTTTGGAAGGCAAAATTCCCGGAATGAAAAAAGCAAGTTGGTAAGTTTTCACTAATCTAAGAACTTTTAATCAATCAACCTTCGTGGCTGCTGTAAGATAAGGCAGATTTTACAGAACGCACGAAGAAACCGAGAACCACAAATGCCGGTTACAGATCCAATCGCTGATTACTTGACACGTATTCGCAACGCTGCAAAAGCAAAGCATAAAACAGTAGATATTCCCAGCTCAAAGCTGAAAGTCAGCATTTCTCAGCTCTTGAAAGAAAAGGGATACATCAAAGATTTCACGGTCATTGAGGCTGGAAAATTTCCAGTGTTGCGTGTGCACCTCAAATACGACGCTTACGGACAGCATGCCATAAAGAGTTTGCAGCGCGTCAGCACGCCCGGGCGGCGCGTCTATGAAGGGAAAAACATTAAGAAATACTTAAACGGATTAGGGCTATCGATTCTGACGACATCAAAAGGATTGATGACCGATAAAGAAGCCCGCGCCGCTGGCGTAGGAGGCGAAGTCCTATTCCGCATCAGCTAAAATTGGGAGGAAAACAGCATGTCCCGAATTGGAAAAAAAGCTATTCCGCTTGCTAAGGGAGTCAAGGTAGAGGTCAAAAACGGTATCATCACCGTAGAGGGTCCAAAAGGCAAATTAGAGCGACCGCTGCGTGGCGCGCTAACCGTTAAAGTAGAACCGGAAAGTGTGAAGATAGAGCGCCAAAATGATGAAAAGCAAACCAAAGCCCTGCATGGACTTTATCGCGCACTGATTAATAATATGGTCATAGGCGTCTCGCAAGGCTATTCACGTAAGTTGGAACTCGTGGGCGTAGGTTTCAAGGCAGAAGCCAAAAGCAATTATGTGGTGTTTTCGTTGGGATACTCGCACGCTATTTATTTCAAACCGCCAGAAGGCGTGAAAATCGAAGTGCCGCAACCCACCAACGTGGTGGTCAGCGGCATTGACAAAGAACTGGTCGGCAGTGTCGCCGCAAAAATTCGTTCATTCAAGAAGCCTGAACCCTACAAGGGCAAAGGCATTAAGTATGAAAATGAGATCATTCGTCGCAAGGAAGGAAAGACCGCAGGCAGGTAAGTTTTATCAATCTCTGAAAGCGGCAACTATCGCTTTCGCAAATAAATCAGAGCTATGAATCCGTTTCTTAAAACACGACGCAGGAATAG
>Ga0308414_1002443_pt1 | contig 12125 bp, 9 predicted proteins | sample HotsprSampleOS50_FD_205667 | JGI IMG/M metagenome (GOLD analysis project Ga0308414, IMG submission 205667) | Hot spring phototrophic mat microbial communities from Octopus Spring, Yellowstone National Park, Wyoming, United States - 20090730_OS50 ... | reverse complement strand
TATCGTGATTACAGGCTTTAAACATTGTATAAAGCTACCAGTCAACGTGGTTTGGCATGCATCGCGAAAACTCAACGTGAGGGACACTGCCATGAATGATCCTCGTCAATTCGACCTCCGGAGTCTGCTGCGGTATTTGCTGATCATTACGATTGCTTTGAGGTTGTTTTCTTTCCAGGCTGTCGGCGAAACCGCGTCAGACCAGCTCTGGCAATTGTGTCGCGATAAGGCCCCGGTGCACCGATTCTCAACCCTCTTTACAGCCCAGAATGTCCGGGATAACTTGGCGACTGAGGAAGGCCGCCAGGCGGCCATGGAATGGTGCCGGAAAACCGGTGTCACCCGAGTCTTCATCGAGACCTTCCGCGATGGCTACTTAGCGCCTCGGGAACTGTTGACCCAAGCCCGGGATGAGTTTCGGTCTGCCGGTTTTGAGGTCTCAGGTTGTGTGACCACAACAAGGGTCGGCAAAGCTTCGACGGGCTGGAACATCATCGCTTGCTATACCGATCGTGCAACTCAAGATAAGCTAGCCGAAGTCTTCAGATACACCGCTTCGCTCTTCGATGAGATCATGATTGATGATTTCTTGTTTACCGATTGTGCCTGCCCCGATTGTGATGCCGCAAGGAAGAATCGGCGCGTTATCGTTGGGGATCAGACCTTCCCTGTTGCTGGTGATACCTGGGCGGACTATCGTTGCGAGCTGATGGTTCAACTGTCGCGAATCATGATTCTTCAAGCCGCTCGCAAAGTTAACCCCAACGTTCGGATCATCATTAAGTATCCGCAATGGTATGACGGGTTTCACGAACGGGGTTACGACGTCCTCAGACAGACTGCTGATTTCGATCTCATCTGGGTTGGAACTGAGACGCGAGATTATGACAATCCGCGGTGGGGACGCAAGGTTCAATACGAGGCGTATTTCATCATGCGGTGGCTCGGCGGGATAGGCGGCGACAAATGCGGCGGTGGATGGTTTGATCCATTTGGAACAACAGAAAAGACGTATCTGGAACAAGCGCGGCAGACGGTCCTCGCAGGGGCGAGAGAATCGATGCTCTTTTGCTACGGCGCTCTGCAAAGAGACACAGGTCCGCGAAACATCGAGGTATTTCGCGAGAATATACAGGACCTACTCAGGACCGCCGAACATGTCCGGAGTCGCTCGGTCATTGGAATCGCGGCCTACAAGCCGCCACACAGTCCGCCTGGCAACGAACCTTATGTTTTCGACTTTGTCGGGATGCTGGGATTGCCGTTGGTCCCATGCCATGAATTTCCCACTGAGGCCAAGGCAGCTTTTTTCTCATCTCATGCACTGACCGACCCGGATTTCGAAACGAAACTAGCAGGCCTTGTTGAGCGAGAAGTCCCGGTTTTGTTAACCGATGGACTGGCCAAGCGGCTGAAAAACCAAGAGTTGCTCAAGAGCTCTTGTGTGCATGTGCTCCCTGTACAGGGTGATCCCCATCGTCTTTTGAAACTTTCCGAGGAAGAACTCAACACGTTGCGTCAGGCCATGCTCCGCCCCTGGTCCATGACAATTCGCGGCCCGAACAAATTGGGCGTCTATGTCTTTGCTGACGGCAGCTACGTCCTGGAAAACTTCAATGACGAGCCAGTGCGCGTGGACTTTAACGGTGTCTCCCACAACATCTCGGCCCGAGATTGGGTACAGGTCTGGAAATAACGGGCGCAACCGCTACCTCTGGACCACAGCAACGGCAGTTGCCCGGAGCGGCATTTCGGTTGCGCCTTCCGAATCCGTGTGGATATGAATCTGGACGACGACCCGCCCGGATTCCTCTCCTGCTGTGTAGGTAATCGGAATGACATGAACTGTCGCCGGTTTATCGGCCCGAGAAAGATCGGCTTCCAATGATCCAGCGCACGGTTCACAATCAATGTTGGTAATGCGAATTGGCCGTTTTGAGCGAACGACAAGTTGTTTGCTGACCTTATCGCCTGGCTTGACCAGTCCGAGAAAGAGAGTGCCGGGCGTCACGGAAATGGGTGCAACCACCGTCCCCTCAATTTGCAAGGGAACCGAATCTGCCGTTCGATCGTTCGTTTTCAAAATGAGGTGATTCGCTAAGCTACCAACCGGGGCATTTTCCTGCAGCCGCACGTTCAGCCGATACATGATCTGTGAACCAGACACAATCGGCTCAGAAAGCGAAGTCGTAATATATGGGGCGGGCGAGATCACATCGGTGATCCGCCAGTTACGGCTACCCGAATAATTGATCGTAACCACCTGCTCCGCACCGTTGCCGGAATCGACGTTTCCGAAATTCACAGCCTCCGGCTCAAAAACAATATCGCTGCGGATATAGGACCTGACCCTCAGCTGCACTTCAGCGTAATACGGACGGTCAAAGACTACGGTAATCGTTGCTCCCTTCGAACCGATAAACGCTCGCGAATTCACCGTCGCGACGATCGCGCCAGTCTCATAAGTCTTGAGCAAGGGATTCTCCACACGCACGAGAGTGCATCCACAAGTCGAACGGGCACTCTGGACATGGACGTCTTCCATGTAAATATTCTTGAAGACGAAGCGATATTCAGCCTTCGCCCCTCGGGCGACCACCCCGAAGTCGTGCTCAAGAGTTTCAAACATCTTGGCCGCCCAGTCCTCGGCACGTGAACTGCCGGGTAACCAACCGATCAAGAGAGCCGCGATAAGAAACCTAATACCCTTCATGGAGTGAATCCTTCCCTAAGATCATTTTAATTATACGGTTCTGCACAAACGGTCCAGTTGTTTGGATTGCCGCCAAATGGCAATTGCAAGCAACCAGAAAGACGCTCTTCGGGGTGGGAAGCTAGGTAAGCGCCTTACTTCATGTGGTCTGGCGCGCCGGTAATTCTCAAAAAACATAGCTCAAGACAGGATCTCCGGATCGCATTTGGCCCCTCCAGAACGGATAGAAAACCTGCAGGACCTTCTTTGTTTGCAGAAAAATCCGAATTTTCCGGCGGAAAAAGCTCCCGGCTGAAGCCGAAACAGTCGTCAGCACGTGTTTTTCTTAAACGTTCAGCTGCCGCGCTCTCTCTGCCCATCACCCCTATTGACTGGGGCCCTATAATCGAAAACGATAGGGATAACGAAAATACGATGATGTGCTAGGATTCCAGCCATGGAATAGAGGAGCGAATACCCCGATGGGAAAAGCGATCTCTTTGAATGAGCAGAATTTCGACCAGGAAGTCTTACAGTCTAGCATCCCGGTTCTTGTCGATTTTTGGGCGCCGTGGTGTGGACCGTGCCGGATGATCGCTCCAACAATCGAACAACTGGCAGAGGAGCTTGCCGGTCAAGCGAAGGTCTGCAAACTGAACGTTGATGAGACGACCGGGCTTGCCGCTCGCTATAGCGTCACCAGCATTCCGACCATCATTATTTTCAAGAACGGTCAGATCGTCGATCGTTATGTCGGTGCCCAATCTAAGGAGCGGTTGCGGGATGCCATTCTTGAAGCAGCCCGCTAAGATCGCTCTGGCGGTCATAATCAAGACTGATCCAGTGACATCTCACTGGCCGCTTAATCAAGTCACGATTGTTCAAACCCCCGTCTCGGTGAAGGGATTGCGTTCTGGTCGCGCGCACAGCAGATTGGCCTCATCGTCACCCACAAATTTTTCATGCGCCGGGTCGAATTTAAGTTTTCTATCCAGGATCCATGCAATCGCGGCAGCGTGACAGGCGATGTGCGAGTGGCGCATGACGTTCTCGTTTGTCACCGGCTTGCCCCGAGACCGAACACAATCAAAGAAATTCCTGGCGTGTGTCGAAACATCCAAACCACGAACACGCGTTACCGCTTCCGGTACCTCCTTTTTAAGCGAATCGGGCTGGACCTGAATACCACCGTTATCACCGGTTTCTACCCAACCCTCCTCACCGACGAAGCGAACCGGACACGTTCCCAAATCCGTGATGAACTTTGGCGAACGATCGCCAAATGGTGTTTTCAAAAAATCCAGAATTAGCTTGACGCCATCGGCATACGTACAAATAATCTTATCGCCGGCGGGCTCATACTCGACGGGATATGTATGGTCCGCACCGATGGCCCACTGGCAGAGATCAACCGTGTGGGCTCCCCAATCCAAGAGTCTCGCACCAGAATCGAAATCGAAATAACCTCGCCAGCCTCCCTGGACGTATTTCTGGTTGTAGGGTCGCCATGGCGCCGGACCAAGCCAGAGGTTCCAATCCACGATGTCACGCGGGGGTGTTTGCTCCCGTGGCAGCCAACTGTTGTCCAAGACCGGCTCGTACACCGACGCATACAATGTGTGGATTTTGCCAAGCTTTCCGCTACGGGCCAATTGAACCGCGTAAACGAAGTTTGCAACACTTCGCCGTTGCGTCCCCGCTTGAAAAACTCGTTTCGTTTCCTGGAAGACAGCCGCTAGCTCTTGACATTTGGCAATGGTAATCCCGCAGGGTTTCTCGCTATAGACATCCTTGCCCGCCTTGGCCGCCATGATCGAAGCCGGCGCGTGCCACCGATCACCCGTCGCGACAAGAACTGTGTCGATGTCCTGGCGATCGAGCAATTCACGAAAGTCACGGTATGTCACACAATCTTGATTGCCGTAAAACTCGTCAACCAGCTTCTTTCCCGCCTCCCGACGACTGGCCTGGACATCGGCAATCGCGAGGCAGTGAACGTCGGAAAGCTTCAACATAGCCTGGAGGTCATACGTGGCGCGAGGCCCAATTCCAATCACACCCATTGTGATTCGCTCATTGGCAGCGGCTTGACCGGTCAACCCAAGGGCACTGGCCGAGACAATCATAGGAGCGCTACTCAACACACCCCCAACACTCCCGGCCACCTTCATAAACTCGCGACGCGTTGCTCTCGATGTCATTGGCATATCCTTTAACTGAATCACTGCCGAGAAATCTTACAAGCCAAATCGATTCGACGTCGGTAGTCGGCTCTTCAACAGCCTACTTGGCCCGATCTGGCAAATCAAGAGCCTGAGGAACATTTGAGCCTTTCACCGGCCCAATAGAAAGCGCAAAAAAAGGGCACCGAAGTCTCGATGCCCTCGGAGCCAACGGGTGTCTCGTTCTTGCCGTCACGGTGACGTCCCGGTCCTTCCGTGGAACATCATGCTCGTATTATCGGCAACGCCCTGGACAGAACGAAACAGATCGCCAAGTGCTTCATCAACAGGACGACCCGGGTACCAGACCAGGCCAATGGACACACTCCAATGTTCGTCCCTTTGGCCATCAACACCTCGCCCACTGTTGGGAGCCAGGTAGGCAAAATTTGCTTCCAGAGCCAAGCTCCGATCGAGCGGCAGCAGCACATCGCCCCCGATCAATCCATCACCGTAGCCAGAGACGCCAGCCCAAAATCGTCCTTCTCCTCCGCGGCAAAAATGCCATCGGTAGAACATCGCGTATCGATCAAGGACCGACAGGTTAAGATAGAGCCGTTCTTGTTCACCATAGTCGCGAAGCAACAGGGAATCGTCCTTCACTCCATACATCCCCATGTAGCCGATCTCGCGCTGGTCATCAATGAAAAAGGAGATTTCATGCCGGACTTGAAGAAGGTCCGAATCCACGTAGTAATCGTCGTGCATCCAATCAAAGAGGACGCTCCACTGCCAGCGATCGCACTCCGGCCGCCGAAAGAGACCGGCCGTAAAAAACATTTGAGCGCGACTGGCATTGGTAACCTGGTCCTGGCCAAACCAGGTCAAGGTTTGATGTCCGGCGAAGTCACTATGCACCACCTGTACCCCGACCTGATATCCAATATTCCAGGGGCCGCCTAACGGCGCCGAGTAATTCAGCCCCTCATGCAGTCCGAAGTTGCCATTTCGGCCCAAATCCGCAGTCCCTTTGAATCCGTGAGCCCCAGCAAAGACATTTAGATGCTGGATCCACGGGCCAAATGGGAAACACCCGTAACAGGGTGCTCCACAATATCCCGAGCCACAATCACCGGACAAGCCGTCCGAGGACATAGGAGGCATGCCCTCAAACTCAACAGTTTCGGGGGTTTCGAGGTGATAGACAGGCTCACCGGGTGGGATAACCTCAGGGAGACCTTCGGCTTCTTGCGATGCGAACCTCGTCCTCAAGCTCGTAGGTGGATAAGAAGCAACACGGTCCGGCTGGAACACCTGATTGGTGACCACCGGACGGCTGATAGTACTACCTTGAGAGGTCGCCGTCCTCCCGAGGACCCGGCTTGACCAGTAGGCGGCAGGGGTCCCGGTTGCACGTTCGACATAATCATTGGCCGCAAGGGGACTCCCCACCAGAAGCACGGCGCTAGCGCCAAACGCCCACAGGACACAGGACATTGAGACTCTGAACATGCCATTGGCTCCCAAATTGCTGAATCGCCGGTTAACTAATCCGAGGGGCAAAGGCGATTCGGAAACAACTCATCTGATCGTTTCGGAGGATATATCGTCACCGGCAAAGTCGATTCTTTCGTTAAACTTTGCGCAAAACGAAGAGTTTTCCAAGCCGTCGACAGAAATAGCATTTTGGACGAGATGGCGAAGATAGGGAATCTTCACAACGCAGAAAAGACAAACGTCCGCGGCACGGTAGCCTTGATCAACTTCAACTAAAGCCGGCCAAGCGCTTGCTCCAAATCCGCAATCAGATCGTCCGGGTCTTCCAAACCAATTGAGAGCCGAATTAGTTCGTCCCGGATCCCGTGTTGCATCCGAAACGTGGGATCGTAGCTGGCATGAGACATCAATGCCGGCTGCTCGATGAGGGATTCGACAGCCCCCAAACTTACGGCAAGATGGAAAAGCTGAGTTGTCCTGGCAAACTGTTGAGCTGTGCCGATGTCCCCCTCCAACTCAAGACTGACCATCGCCCCAAACCCCCCGATCATCTGGCGGGCGGCAATCTCATGTCCTGGATGGTCCGGTAACCCCGGATAATACACCTTGCGAACCTTCGGGTGCTGGCGGAGGTACTCTGCTATCTTCATCGCGGATCGCGACTGCTCCCTGATCCTCAAATCGAGGGTCTTTAATCCCCTGTGACACAGGTATGCCTCAAGTGGTCCCATGACACCACCCGTGGCATTTTGAATAAAGTACAACTGCTTAAACAAATCGCCGTCGCGCACCACAAGGACGCCTCCGAGGACATCGGTGTGACCACCGATATACTTCGTCGCAGAATGCATCACGATGTCGGCCCCCAATTCCAGGGGACGTGTCAAGGCAGGCGTCGCAAAGGTATTGTCAACCCCCAAGAGCGCCCCATGACGATGGGCTATCTCAGCACACGCCGCAATATCGGAAATTGTCAGGAGCGGGTTGCCAGGTGTTTCGATCCAGAGCAGTTTTGTTGCCGGTGTGAAAGCCGCTTCAATCGCGGCAAGATCATTCGTTGGGACCATCGTAACCGTGATCCCTGCTCGATTGACGATCTTATGAAAAAGGCGATAGGTTCCGCCGTAAACGTCGTGCCCTGTGACAATGTGGTCGCCACTGTTAAGTAACATGGTCACGCAGTGGATTGCCGCCATTCCGGAAGAGAACGCAAGCCCACCTATTCCCGACTCCAGCTCGGCGATCGCATTTTCGAAGCATTTGCGAGTCGGATTGCCGCTCCGCGAGTAATCAAACTCTCCCCATTGGCCGGGTGCTGGTTGTGCGAATGTCGTCGAAAGATGGATTGCTGGAACCAAAGCGCCGGTTAAGCGTCCTGGCGGCGTTAGATGAATCGCCTTTGTTCGAAACTTCATGAATGTTTATTCCCGCAATTCGATTTGCGATAACCCAACCAAAAAACCGAAATCATGAGGTAGACACCGTGACCTCTCGGCCCGCAAAAGCTACCAACGGGCCTTGCAGATTCTGTTTCGTTCAGCCGATCATGCTGTCTCGAGGGCCTGGGCAAAGTCTGCGATCAAATCTTCCGTATTTTCAATGCCGCAAGCCACGCGGATCATGTTGTCGTAAATTCCAACGGCACGACGCTGTTCAGGCGTGTAATCGTGATAGCTCATGTAAATTGGCTGTTCGATAAGAGATTCCACTCCGCCAAGGCTGGGGCCAATTCTGGGAATCTTCACGGCATCAATAATTCGGGATGTAGCCTGGGCGTCTGCATCTTTGACAAGAAACGTCACCAGTCCACCAAAGCCCCGCATGTAGCGCTTGGCAACAGGATAATCGCGGTGACTCTCCAGCCCTGGGTAATAAACCTTTTCCACACGTGGATGCTTTTCAAGGAACCGTGCCAGCGCCAGTCCGTTTTCATTGTGTCTCTGCATCCGCAGCTCAAACGTCTTCAGGCCTCGTAAGAGGAGATAGACAGCATGTGGGGAATTGCCGCATCCCATGATCCCCCTCATTTTGCGGACCGGCTCAAGTTTTTCCTCTGATCCGATAATTGCTCCAGCCAGCAAGTCGTTGTGCCCTCCCAGATACTTCGTGCAGGAGTGAAGGACGCAATCGATGCCGTATTCCAGAGGCCGGACGTTATAAGGCGTCGCCAGAGTCGCATCGATAAGGGTTTCCACCCCATATTTCCTTCCGAGGGCAGCAAATCGCTCGAGATCAACGACACTCTGGTGGGGATTTGTCGGCGACTCACTGATTAGGATCTTTGTGCGATTGTTAATCGCCGCTTCCATCCTGTCGTAGTCGCAAGCCGGAATCTGATGAGTGACGACACCGAAGCTGGCCAAAACGGCTGTGCAAAACTGGCGAGTTCGGTGATAACACTCATCAAACAGAACAACCTCATCTCCGGCTCTCAGTTTCGCCATCAGGTAACATGCCACGGCAGCCATTCCCGTGGCAAACGTCACACACGATTCGCCGCCTTCCAAGGCCGCCAATTTGCGCTCGAGTACTTTTTCTGTGGGATTGCCATATCGCCCGTACTCTTCACGAGGGAGCTTTCGGGTCACATATTCAAGAAGGGCCTCTGTATCCTCAAAGGTGTACGTGGCGGTACAGAAAATTGGATCCGTTATCGAGTAACACGGTTTAATCCGATCTTCACCACCGTGGACACATAAAGTTGAGAAGCCGCGCGGACTCTGGGGATCCTTTGAAGCAGTTGGCTCGTGTGTCATACCAAACACCGCTTTCTTTTCTGTTGTTTAGCGAAACTACAAGTGCGCACAATAGAGCGGCCCGAACCAACTCGCTGCTTACCTGCTTCGGCTAAACAAAAACCGCGACGAACGGGCGTCGCGGCTGGCAAGTTTCGCGATGGATCGTCGCCTTCAGACCAACCTCCAAAGAGCGACGATGGCACTTTAGCAGATATGGCTGCAAGCGGCCGCAAATCCCATTTTGAGGGATTTTACCACCAATCCCTTGAATAGACAAGAATTGCCGAGCTTTTTCATCCACCCGCGCCGCATAGACAACGGTTTCCGGTGCTAACAAGAGTTATGACGCAGCGGCGACAACGGATGCCGACTACAATCCACGAGTCAGAATTGCCGTTGTCAGGCTGTCATTTCCGCAAAGTTGTTGATCGTACCGTCTTTACCGCGATTCTCGATTGATTCGAATCGGTGGGAGGTTGCTTCGTACATTGTCCAGACTCAGGACCCAGTCATTTCCTCGCCCTGCTGAAGGAGCTTCTAACCTAAGCACCGTCGCCTTAGCGATTTCTTCTGAATGGGCAACCTCTCCCTTGCGCGGGTCAAACCATGAGACTCGGACCCGTTCCCCTTTAAGACGGCCCGTTTTCACATGAATTTCTCCACCCGTGGGAAGATAGATCAGAGCGAAGCTGCCATCCTCAGCACGCGCAGCACGACGGTGGTCACCGCCGCTTCGTTCGTCGCCTTCAATAAGTTCCTGATCGGGAACAAGGCGATAATATGGGCGGAGGAGGAACAAATGTTTCATATATCCCATCTGCGCTGCCCCCGGATGTTGCAGAGCCGTTTTCCACGGAGTCCGGGCAGATGACACTGGTTTCCGGGGTGGTTCAAACATCTGCCAGATGTTGTGATTTCCGTATGTGTGACCACAGGCCCCGCAAAGCATCGACCAGTAGGCCGCCTGACGCACATCCCAATCATCAAACCAACCTTTCTCTGCTCGCCAATTGATGGGATGGTCTTCATAACGGGGTTCACCGTCTAGGGTCGGCTTGACAGGCTGCCTTCGGTAATTGGCAAGTGTCACGAGGTAATTGGGGTGATTAGCCTGACCGTGGCCCGATTGAAACATGTTGAAACTAAGCCAGTCGTCATCATGGAACCAATTTGCCGAATTGGCACCACCCTGGGGATGATAGGTCATAAGATGTCGCCCTTGATCGCCTGCCCGAAGGCCTGCCGCCATTGCGCGGATAACTGACAGATGCTTGTCACTTTCAGGATTCCGGTCACCGCCCAGGATCCAGATGATCGGTTTGTCACGATAACGTTTACCCAAAAACTCACCGTAGGTTCGCGCGTTTTCTGGATTGAAAATCTCTGGACCGACGCCCCACTTCTTATTCCATTTGTCTCCCCAAGTCGGGAGCATCCCGATGAATAAGCCCAGCTCCTCAGCTCGATTCACAATCCAATCTACATGATCCCAGTAGTCATCATTCTTGCCGGGACGGATGTCAGGCTTGGTTGGATCATCATTGATTAGCGGAACATGACCGTAGGCATTGGGAGTGCGAAGTCCGTCCAACTCTGCAAGGACCACAGCCTGGATGACAGTAAAACCTTTGCTGGCTCGATCTTTGAGATAAAGATCCGCTTCTTCCCGATTCAGGCGATGGAAAAGTTCCCAAGCGGTATCGCCAAGATAAAAGAAAGGTTCACCTTTGTCGGTTATTAGGTACCGTCCGTTCGGGCTGACCTTCAGGCTGGGTGATGACGCTTCACCCCGGTCGGTCAAAAGAGTTACACCCACCACCGAAACAAAAAGCCAGCACATGGAACGAATCATCGGCAATACCTCCAACAGAATCGTTAACAAGCTCAGCAGGCCTGCATGCCAACATCAAATTGATCCCATTGTACCAAAAACCAATTGCAGAATTATAATGCCCGTGCCAGCAGTGCAACTGTCGCGGGACTGCATTATGATGGATGGGCGGTGCGGTGCGAGAGATTCATCCACGGTGCGAGGGGGATTTGGCTATGTCCTCCGGAAGTTTGACGGTCAAGTGTCCTTTTTGTGGGCGAGCATCACGAATGCCACCTGGGGTCTCTGGACGAGTGGTCCGTTGTCCCCACTGTCAACAAACGTGGAAGCTGACAGGTGAATCGCAGCCGGGACAGGCGACTGGCCAGCATGGGCAAACTCAGCAAACCGGCGCGACGAATGTCAAACCGATAGCGGGGACGTCCCCCACCGAGAAAGGGCTGTCAGATGTTCTCTCGGACCTTTCACTAGGTCAGGGTACTACTCCCTCTTCAGAAATCGGCGCCCATCCGAGCATGGTGATGGGAAGTGCGATGGCAAATCCTCCCAGCGCGGGGCCGCCATCGTCGATTTGGTGGTTTGTTCTGGGTGGACTATCGGTTTTGGTCTTGCTGGGCGTTCTCGCCGCCGTGGTCGTCGTGGTTGTTCTGTTCTTGCAGAAGACGCCCCAGCAAGTTCCTCCGCCACAACCTCCGGCGATCGTCGCCGAACCAACGCCGACACCGGATCCCGCTGAAGAGTTGAACCGAAGGGGTGCCGCAACGGCAGCGTTTTTGGAAGCTTTGTTCAACGAAAGTCGCAAGGTCCTGGGAGATTTTTCAAATCCCAGCAATCTTTTTGCGGTCGGAGCACCGGCGCCGGGTGACCTTAACCGCAAAATGGCCGCCTGGGAGCAGGCCCTGGCACACTTGGATACTAAAGATGTTGATCCGGTCGCGATTCAATTCAAAGACAACTATGCCCGAGAATTCCGGAAGTTCTTGGATGTGATGATCAAGATGAGTCAAAACCTCAACGCGGCATCGCAGTCTGGCAATCCGGATGCCGTGCTCAACATGGCCGAACAACTGGCAGCCGCACAAAATGAATCTTTGAGGGCCACCAACGACTTCTTCGATTTTCTCAACACTGAGGGGCAGGCCGTCAAAAAGGACCTGGAAAGCCGCTATCACCGTACGTTCCCAATGCCATCTCTCCCGAGATAG
>Ga0308414_1002442_pt1 | contig 12125 bp, 8 predicted proteins | sample HotsprSampleOS50_FD_205667 | JGI IMG/M metagenome (GOLD analysis project Ga0308414, IMG submission 205667) | Hot spring phototrophic mat microbial communities from Octopus Spring, Yellowstone National Park, Wyoming, United States - 20090730_OS50 ... | reverse complement strand
TCGACCTCACCCTGGCAGTCGCAGTGGTCGATTCGCTCGACGCGGCGATTGAGCACATCAACCGCCACGGCTCCAAACACACCGACGCCATCGTATCACGCGACTTGGAGAGCGTCCGCCGCTTCGCCGCCCGGGTCGATACCGCCGCGGTCATGATCAACGCCAGCACCCGGTTCAACGACGGCGGCCAACTCGGCCTGGGCGCGGAAATCGGCATCTCCACCGATAAACTCCACGCCCGGGGACCCTGCGGCCTACGCGAACTGACCACGACCAAGTGGATCGTCACCGGATCGGGTCACATCCGCACTTAAGCTTTGTTAAAACTGGTCGGATGAAATAATTTCACCTCCTTGACGAGTCAACAACGCAGCGAATGTCTCGGCGCTGATCGTCTGTTTGAGGAACCGCACCGATCCATCCGCCATGCAAACGTTGGCCCCGCCGGGATGGAACCCGTAAACCGCGAACTGGTTCGAGCAATTGACCATGCATCGCCCCCGACCAACTCCCCCCTGATCGTATCCCCGCGCCACGAACAGGTTGCCCTCCGCCCAGGCGCACACCAACACGCTCAACGCAGTGGTCTCGGCCCGCGAGATCTGCCGACCAGCCCGCCAAATGTAGGGACGACCCGCCGACTCGAAGAACATGACCGTGTTGGACAACCCGTCGCTCACTTCGCGGAAGCTCCGCTGACCAGTCGAGTCATTCCCCTGAAACACCCCGTCGAGGCTGGCCGGACGCGGCGAGGAGATCACCGGCGGGTTGTTCCAAAGGTTGGAGATGATCCCCGCACTGGCCGCATAGTCAGCCACCGCCGCCGGCCAGCGCGTCTGACCCGCTGCCGGACGCGCAGGAAAGTGCGGATTGACTCGATACGGCTCCGGTGTGCTAGGACACTGGAAGACATTCAAATGAATCTGAACCGCCGTGCTGTTGGGCGGGTCGGAGAACCGAATCTCGAAGTTGTACGAATGGTTGAGATTCGTTTGCTCGAAGAACGGCAGCAGCATCGCGCCCCAGTAGTGAGTCGGGTTAACCATCGTAGTTGGCAGCTCGCCCCGCGCGCTTTCGAAGTTGTGGGTGGCGAGGCCGATCTGTTTGAGGTTGTTGGCGCACTGCATCCGTCGCGCTGCCTCCCGCGCTGCTTGCACGGCGGGCAGCAATAACGCGATCAACACCGCGATGATGGCGATGACCACCAACAGCTCGATCAAGGTGAATCCGCGAATCCGCTTGAGCCTCGAACCGGTCACCGGCAACGCCACCCAAACCGGTTCGTCCGACCAACTCCCAAACGAAGACGCGAACCCGAACCGCAACCCAAACGAACGTGTTGAAATCATGGACGCATGATCCGAATCGGAGACCAAAGGCGAGTCTGCCGCGAACCGGACGCGGACCAAGCGTGGAATCGGTTCGCTTCCAGAGGAACATTTGATGCTTCGACGCGAGCCGCGGGACCAAACGGGACGTGACGGACCGGCTCGGCCCGTTTGATTATTATTCCTTCACTTCACCCGACTCTGACTCTTTTGAGATCGCCGAAGGGCGAACCGGCGGATCGAGTGGACGATCCCACTGGGGTGGTCGGACCCGTCGGGGCGGCGAGGTCAACCCCTCGACCAAAAACGCCTTGAGATCGGCGAGGTCGCGGCGGTTCAAACCCAGCGGTTTGAGCAACGGCGATTTGACCGGAAACCGCGGATCCTCGGCCGCGTCGCCCCGCCGGGGAATCGTCGGCATCCCAGCGTTGTACATCTTCAACACGCCGTCGAGTTGAAACAATCCATTGTGCATATAAGGCGCAGTCAGGGCGACGTTACGCAGGCTCGGAGTGCGGAACTTCCCCGAATCGGCCGGGTCGCCGGTGACGTGAAACCGTCCGAGGTCCTCCAACTCGCGTCCAAAGTAGCTCAACCCCACCTCGTGAAACTGGCCGTCGCTCAACAACGGCCCGTAGTGGCAATTCAAACAACGCCCTTCGCGGCGAAACAGATCCAAACCAATCAACGCCTCGTCGGAAAGCGCCTGAACCTCCCCCTCGATGAACCGATCCAGCGGCGCGCGGATGACTGGAATCGCCCGCTCGAAGGCAGCTAGAGCCCGGCTGACCCGATCCAGCGCTGGGGTGTCGCAAGCGGGCGACGCCACCCGATCCTTGGTTGGCTCGGCGTTTGGTTTGGGGATTGGCAACTCGTTCAAACCGCGATACTCGGGACGTTCGAGCAACTCTCGAGCGATCGTCTCAGAGCAACCCATCTCTTCCTCATTGAGCAACACCATGCGAGCCTGAGTCTCCAGCGAGTCGGCCCGGCCATCCCAAAACAGCGCGGAGGCGTGTGCCGCGAACACCAGCCCAGGCGCGTTGCGTTTGAGAGGACGACGCCCCAACCCGAACGAGACGGTCCGCCCGTCGGCCCATCCTAGGTCAGGGTCGTGGCACGACGCGCACGCCATTTCCCCCGTGCGGGACAACCGGGGATCGAAAAACAGCCGCTTCCCCCATTCGATCCACTCCTCCTCCAGCGGCGTCGGCTTGGGACGCGAAGGCAACGCGGCGAACTCCTTCCACGCCACCCCCTCATCAACCATCGGCGCGGGCCATTCCTCCCTCGGCCGCGCGTAAAGCCGACGCAACTCCGCCACCCACGCCGCCCGCTCCTCCGCCGTGCGCTCCGGACGCGGTTGAGGACGCCCGAGAGTCTCTTGAGCCGTCACCCAACTCGACCCGATCCCTAACCCCAACCCCACCCACAACCAACCCCATCCGATCCTCATGTGCTATCGATCCGAACCTGGAGATTGCGACTGAGATTCAATTTCAACGGAAGTGGATTGTGTAGAAAATGGAGTGGATTTGTCAAGAACCTGGGGGCCGTGGGACGGCGTTTTGGGATGGGCTTGGTGATACAATCAATCAAACGAACCAACCTGAAGACAGTGCGTTTATTTATTGGGAACGGGGGCGGTCTAGGGACTTTCAGGGACGATCGGAGGAGGGAGATGGCCCGTCGAAACGCGCCGCCGCCGGTGTTGACGCCTCATGGACGCAAGCGGATCGCCTTTGGCTGGTATGGGGGCAAGTTCTCCCATCTGGATTGGCTTTTGCCGCTCCTGCCGGATTGTCACCATTACTGCGAACCGTTCGCCGGTTCGGCCGCGGTTCTGCTCAACCGCGCACCGTCGCCGGTCGAGACGTACAACGACTTAGATGGCGAGGTCGTTCATTTCTTCCGGGTTCTCCGGGACCACAAGGCGGAACTCGTCGAAAAGATCGGCCTGACTCCGTTCAGCCGCGAAGAGTTTAGCCGTGCCTGCGAGTTTGACGCGAGCGTGGACCCCATCGAGCGCGCCCGCCGGTTTTATGTCCGCGCCCGGCAGGTGCGTACCGGACTGGCCCAAACCGCCAGCCTAGGACGTTGGGCCAACTGTAAAAACACCAGTCGGGCCGGCATGAGTGGGGTCGTCAGCCGATGGCTGGGCGGGGTCGAGGCGTTGCCCGACATCGCGGAACGTCTGCTGCGAGTGCAGATCGAGAATCGTCCAGCCTTGGACGTGATCCGACTCTACGACACGCCGGGGACCTTGTTCTATTGCGACCCGCCTTATGTTCACGACACCCGAGGGGACGAAAACGCCTACGGTCACGAGATGACGGACCAGCAGCACATCGAATTGGCGGCCGCTCTAAACGCGGCGACAGGTTTGGTGGCGATCAGTAATTATGATTGTGAACTGATGCGAACGCTTTATCCCGCTCCCCAATGGCGCATCCATCTCGCCCCCGAGCGCACGATTCATTCGACCAAAGGCAAGCGGGTCGAGGCGCTTTGGACCAACTACGACCCTGGCGCTATGCGTTCAAAGTCGTTGATGGAAATCACGGCGTCCCCGGCTGCGTCCATGAAGCTGTTCTGACCTCCCATCGTACCATCCCAGTTAATCTGACCGGACCGAATCCCCGACCCCGAAGAAGCAGGCCTTCTCCAAGACCAGAGCGAAGCCTGGAAAACAAAACGAAGTTCTTGTCTGAATGGAATCATATCAATTCCATAAGATTTGGTTCGCCATGAGGAGATGAACGATCCGAAGGATTGTCAGGACAGCCTAGCCCACATGGCCTGTTCCAGCCCCCGTGAAGGCTGAGGGGATGGAACGCGCGGCTTGCGGGATCAACGGCGCGGGGCTAGGCTCGTTCGCTCCGGGAGATGATCCGTAAGCGGGATGATCGGGCGACGTGACGACGCACCTGGAATGAGAGGGAGTTCCTATCGTGGTGGACGCGACGGCGGTGCTGAAACGGCTGGGGATCGACCCGGCCGCGGTGGTCAGCGGAGTTCACGCCGGTTCCCGGCTGGAGAAGCCCGGCGGCGAGGTGATCGAGTCCATCAACCCCGCCAGCGGCGCGACGCTGGCGCGGGTGGCGACCGGTTCGAAGGAGGATTACGACCATTGCGCCCAGAAGGCGTCCGAGACCTTCCGCGCCTGGAGGTCGTTGCCGGCCCCAGCGCGGGGCGAGGTGGTGCGGCGGATCACCGAGACGCTGCGGCTCCACAAGGAGGATTTAGGGATGTTGGTTACCCTCGAAGTGGGCAAGATCCGCTCCGAGGGTCTGGGCGAAGTCCAGGAAATGATCGACATGGGTGAATTTGCCGTGGGGTTGTCGCGCCAGTTGTACGGTCTGACAATCGCTTCGGAACGTCCCGACCACCGCATGATGGAACAATGGCACCCGCTGGGACCGGTCGGCGTCATCACCGCGTTCAACTTTCCGGTGGCGGTCTGGGCCTGGAACGCGATGATCGCGGCCGTTTGCGGCGACACCCTGATTTGGAAGCCCTCCCCGTTGACCCCCCTGACCGCGATCGCGGTTCAAAACCTGGTCGATCGGGTGGTGGAGCCAATGGGCTGGAGCGGGGTGTTCAACCTCTGCGTGGGTGAAGCTCAGACTGTAGGCGAGTCGATGATCGCCGACCCGCGGTTGCCCCTGATCTCGGCCACTGGCAGTTGTCGGATGGGACGACGAGTCGGCGCGGTAGTGGCCGGACGTCTGGGCCGGACGATCCTCGAACTGGGCGGCAACAACGCCGTGATCCTGACTCCCAAAGCCAACTTCGACCTGGCCACCCGTGCAGTGCTGTTCGCGGCGGTGGGCACCGCTGGTCAGCGCTGTACTACCTTGAGGCGGCTGATTATCCATGAGTCGATCGCCGAACCGTTCGTCGCCCGGATCGCCCGCGCCTTCGAGGGAATCGTCATCGGTGACCCCGCCGACGAACGGACCTTAATGGGGCCACTGATTCGTCCCCAGGCGGTTGAAGCCTATCGCAAGGCATTGGAGGCGGCCCGCGCTCAGGGGGGCGACCTGGTGAAGGGCGGCCGGGTGCTGGAGGATCGGCCCGGCTTCTTCGTCGAACCGACAATCGTTCGCGCCCGTCCCGACATGCCGATCGTGGGCGAAGAAACCTTCGCGCCGATCCTTTACGTATTAACCTACCGCGAGTTCGACGAGGCGCTGGCCATTCACAACGCGGTCGAACAGGGGCTGTCCTCGGCGATTTTCACTGACGATCTCCTCGAAGCCGAACGGTTCTTAGGACCGGAGGGGTCCGATTGTGGCATCGCTAACGTCAACATTGGTACCTCGGGCGCGGAGATTGGCGGAGCCTTCGGTGGCGAGAAGGCCACCGGCGGGGGGCGGGAGGCCGGGTCCGACTCGTGGAAAGCCTACATGCGCCGTCAGACCTGCACCATCAACCGAGGCAAGACTCTGCCGTTGGCCCAGGGGGTCAAGTTCGACCTCGACGACACAGGAGCGTGAACCCACCCAACACGCGGGCAGGACGGGGCCGAGCCCTCGCCCTCCGCTCGCCCAACCGTCCACCCCGCCGACCGGCACCGCCGTTGTGGGGCGAACGACGTGACGCCCGCTTGCATCGCAGAACGTCGAGGTTAGGAAGCCGGAGTGTCCGGGCTCGCGTCCACCGTTGACGCCGATGTCGGCGTGATCCGTCCTCCCTTGCCGTCCTGACCCACCAGGGTCAACAGCAGATCGTCCTGCGGGTAGGGATGGCCTTTGTAGCGGGTGAACCCCTCGGCGTGCGCAACGCCGATCTCGGAGCCGCGACGCCGCGAAAACTCCTCTTGAACCCGCAGGTATTCGTCGATGCCGTGATGGGCCAGCAGCCAAGCGCGCTGGCTGTCGTGGCAAGCCAACATCTGTTGTTTGAGTGCGAAGACCTCCGAAACGTCGATCCGCGCGTCGCACTCGACCAATCGGCCGTCCCGATCGACCAACCCCAGGGGATCGACGAACCAAAGCCGGGGAATCCGTCGGGTTGGCGGAGCTGGTTCCCACTGGCGGGTCTTGTAGTTGGGCAACGGCGCGCAGAAACAGGCGTCCCGTACCAAGCGACTGGTCACTTCGTGGTCGATCAGATAATCCACCGGCGGGGCCGTCAGAACCAAGTCGGGGTCGATCCGCCGAATCAGCTCGGTGACCCGCCGGCGCGACTCGTCGTCGTCGAAAATCGCCAGATCGCGGAACTCCAAGCAAAGATACTCCGCCCCAATCAAATCGGCCGAGGCCCGCGCCTCGGCCCTGCGAACCTCAGCGATCGCCTCAGCGTCCCGATCAGCGCTGCCGCAATCGCCCGGGGTCATGGTTGCAATCGTGACCGGACAACCAAGGCGACGCAGCAGGGCGAGTGTTCCCGCGCATTGGAACTCAATGTCGTCGGGATGGGCGTGAATCGCCAGAATTCGAGTCGAGGAGGGCGCAGCGGGAGTCTCGGGTGTACTCATCGGCGAGAGGTCCAGGAAAGGAAAACCAGCGGGGATCATCTCGGAACAAACCGCACGACCGCGAGCTTGTCCAGACTTGAGAAAAAAAAGTGGAAAATTTTCGGGGATTGTTCTACCGTGCGCTAGGCCACCAGTGTACATTAGCGGTCATAGAGCCAGTTGGTGATCGCACGTTCGGTGGACTTCCTTCAACCGAGACGAGACGGGACAAGGAGGGAGTTCGCCTGGGTGGATCATGGTTTTCTCAAGGAACCAACCGACGGGCTCGATTCCGGCGGCCTCTTCTGTTTGGTGGTGGATCCGCGTGGCAAGTGGTCGCGCGGCGAGGTCGTCCGTGGCTTCGATGAAGGATCGGTTGATTCCCGAGACCTTCCGTTGGGGACGCGACCTGGCGATCTCCAACGGGTTGCGGGGAAAAGCGATCCGGGAACGTGTCCCCTTGGGCGGGGCGGTTTCTTGTTGGTTCGATTTACCCGATTCACCCGCCTTGTTGCCGAAAGGATCCCAACTTATGGCCGACTTGGAGTTGCTGACGCCCCGTCAGCGTGAGATTTACGAGTTCATCCGCGACAAGATTCAGCGGCGCGGCTACGGCCCGACCGTCCGCGAGATTGGTCAGCAGTTCGACATCAAAAGTCCCAACGGGGTGATGTGTCACCTCAAAGCGCTTCAGAAGAAAGGTCTGATTCACCGCGAAACCAACATGGCGCGGGCGATTCAGTTGCTAGACGACCCAACCACCCCGGAGCCAGCCGGCATCCCATTGCGGGGCCGGATCGCCGCCGGTCAGCCAATCGAAGCGGTCGAACAGGAGGAATTCCTGGCCGTTCAGGACTGGCAGCTCGCCGGCGACAAATTCGCGCTCCAGGTCAGCGGCGACTCCATGATCGAGGAGCATATCGCCGACGGTGACTACGTGATCATCAAGCAACAAAAGGTCGCCCGCGACGGCCAGATCGTCGCCGTCGCCGACGGGGACAACGAAGTTACTCTCAAACGGTTCTTCAAAGAAAAAAATCGCTACCGGCTCGAACCGGCCAACAAAAACTACAAACCGATCTACCGCGACCACGTCGAGATTCTCGGCGTGTTGGTCGGCGTGATCCGCAAGTATTGAGCTAGCCGGCCGGCGAGCGACGACCAGCACCCAGCCACCCGATAGATACATTTCGGCCAACCGCGTCGTCTTGACGTCTTGATTGGTGGATGAAATGGATTCGGAATCCCGATCCATCCGGCTAACTCGCCGAAGAACCGTCGCGCCGCGTCTTCAGCGCGGGCGACGGTCCCTTGAACGTCGCAGTCGGAAGATGAAGATTAGGGAACGCCTTGCCAAACGCAATGATATCAAATCACTTATGGATAGGTTCAACTGCCTTGGCCACCCAGGAGAGCATTGCCTCCAGGGGGAAGGCGATTTGTTCACGCTGGCGGGGATCGGCGGGCAGCAGGTCGCGGGCGTGGGTTAAGGCGTTCAGAGCGGTGGGGCCGTCGGCGCGATCGAGCGCCACCAGCGCGGCCAACCACCAGGTTTCGAAATCATCGGGTCGGCTCGTGCGCGCGTCGTTCAGGTGGGCTTGGGTCATGTCGAGATCGAATCGGGCAAACGCCGCCATCGCCAGGCGGCGGGCTTTGAGACCCGGCGGGGTGGAATCGGGCGCGGCGTTCCAGATGCGAGCGGCCTGGTCGGGATTGCCCAGGCGGCACCACAGGCGGGCGGTCAGATCGGCGCGTTCCCAGGAGGTGGTCAGATCAGGGGCCGATTGGGTCAACCATTCGGCGGCTGTTTGGGCGCGGCCCGAGGCCAACAGACGTTCCAAGCTTCGTTCCAGGTCGTCGCGGTTCTCCCAGCGTGGCGGCGTTTGGTTGGGAATGAGGCGATTGAGTTCGCTTAGACGAGCACGAGCGGATTCAATCTCACGGGTCTGAAGTGGATTGATCGCCGTCAGACGGCTCAAACGCTCAATCACATTGCGTTCCGCGTCCCAAAGCCCTCCATCCTGGTAGAGCTTGGCTAGAAGCGCTAGCGAGAGGAAATCGTTGGGGGCGATCTCCAAGGCGCGTCGGAGGGCGTAAGCCGCCCGCAGGGAATGCCCATCGTCGATCGGATCGAGTGGGCGGTCGGGGCGTCGCGGTGCTTGGGATCGGCTGGATCCAACCAGGTTGGCGGTCGATTCGTCGCGGAGTTGCTCGAACTGAGCTAGGAGTTTCCAGGCGTCGATCCGGGTGGGGTCCAGATCGAGTAGGGCCCGGCTGATCCGCGAACCCCAGACGGTCATGGGGCGTGCCCAGTCGAGTCGTCCGGGACGTTTGCAGAATCCAGCGTAGTTCCGCAGACCAATCGCCAGGGCAAGCCGAGCCGGGTCGGTAGTCGGTTCATGCGGGCCGGACGGGTCGAACACCCGTGCAGCGAAATCCACCGGGGCGACCCCAGCGCGTGGCAGGTCGCGGCGATGCAGGAAGACCGCCGCAATTGGGTCAAACCAGACGCAACGCCAATCGGAGTCAGTCATCAGCACCGCGCCGGTGGCGGCGTTCATGGCGTGGTCAGTCAAGATAGCAGGGCGTCTCCGGGCTTCGAGTTCGGCACGCCAGCGGGGGGCCTCCTCGGTGATCCAATCCTTGAGGGTGACATAGCGGCTGTAGCGTTCTGGCCCCATGACTTCCAAGCGGGCGTCGCAATCGACTTTGCGTTGCGGACCGTGGAGATAAGCGTATAGGGCGGAGTGGCCTTCATGGAAACTTAAAAAACGTTCGGGCATCCCCTGGGCCCCAGCGAAGGCGACCGCCTCGTGGGGGTACCACATTGGCTCTTCGCCCAACCCGAGGGTGCGGCCCTCGCCGGCCCAGCGGTAAATCGTGCCGGAAACCAGCAGACCCAGACAGGCCAGAATCGCCCCCAGCGCGACGAAGCGGGGGGTGAGCGAGTCGCGCCAGCCCGGGCGCTCGGCCAGCAGTGTTCCGGCCCATTGACCAAGGTTCCAAGCGGTCACGGTCCCGACCACCGCCGCGAATTGGTGGCTGTTGCGGGTCGCCTTCCAACTGAGATAGGTGAAGGCCACAAAAAGAATCAATCGCAACGGCTGAATCCCCAGACTCTCCCAACGTCCCGTCGCCCCAACGGCGGCCTTGGCGCGGGAGTCCGCCTTGCGGTTTTTGTCCTTGAGCTTGGCCGCGTCGCGCCGACCCCACGCCCTCAGACGACGCGTTAGGGTTTGCCACCAGAGCAGCGCGAAGCTGGCGGCTCCCAGCAGAATGGTGACAATCTGAACTTGCAGGGTGAAGGGAAGGTTGGGGTAGCGGTCGATCAGAAAGCCCGCGATGGCCACGGGGTCGCCCGAAAGAGGATACGGCCCTTGGCCGGCGTCGTTGATGAGTTTGGGGATGGAACTGAGCTCGGCGATATGGCGGCCAAACACAGGATCATTCATGGTGGTGAGCAGTTGCAAAGGGAACAGCGCTCCCTTCCACCCATAGGGGTTCACGAAGCAGGCCAGGGCCACTAGGCCGGTGACGATCAAGGCGTCGCGCCACCAACGACGGCGGTGGGCGGCAAACGCCCCCGGACTGAGGGCCGCGTCGATTAGGGCGACAGCTAGCAGAAACGGCCCCAGGGCAAAGAGACCCTGGGTGTTGGTCCAGGCCACTTGAACGATCGGCAGCACCCACATCAACCGCGGTTGATCGCGCCAGCGGAACAGCACTGCGAGATAGGCCGCCAACCAGAGCAGAGTCAGCGTTTCGGGGCGGACGTACATCCGCCCGCTCAGCATGTACAGCGCCGGCAACCAGGCCGTCAGCATGACCCAGCGCGGCCACTCAGGACGCCGCGCCGCGATCAGGAGCCAGACCGCCCCTACCGTGACCAGACACTTGGCCAAGTTCAGACCGACGATGCCACCGACTTCCCAGCCCAGCGAAATCAAGATCTGAAACCCCCAGTGAAGGTCAATCCACTCGGCTCCCTCGGCGTTGTAGGTGTACCAATCAGTTGTCGGAATCACCCATTCGGCTCGGATCAGGTCGCCAGTGCGGAGGTGCCACCAGAGGTCGGTGTCTTTGACCGGGAAGCAGCCGTAAAGGAAGGTCAGAGCGAGGAAGGCCGCCACTAGGGCCACCTCGACACCCTGGATCGCCCAGGACGCGCCGGCCCCGACGGCGGTCTTGGCATGACCGGCGGGACGGAAGCGGCGGGGTGAGTCGATCGAGGTTGCGGAGGTCATTGAAGTCGGAGGGGAACCACCACTCATGCCGCCTGGTCTCCGCCGGTCGGGTCGGTCGGTTGGGTCGTCAAGTGTGTGTCGGCCATTCCTGGCCGGGATCGGGTTAGAGGTGGCCAGGTTGCCTCGCCTCACTCGGTTTAGTGTCCCAAGTCTGCGTTCACCAATTGATCCGACGCAAGCGTCACGGGTAGCCTGAAGGAACGCGGGAGGAGGAATCGGCCGTGGGGTCGTTCGAGGAACTCGCCCCCGCTTGCCATTGTAGCCCAAGCGGATCTTGTCGGACGCGCCAGGGGGAGTCCGACCTTCGATGAGGGCGTCCATGTGTGTCGCGCGCCGAGGTTCGTCGCGGCGATTCAGGCCATCCCCCGCGTGGTTGAGTTTCCCCCCTTTCCAAGGAGTCCGCCACCATGCCACGTTTCGCAACCTGGGTCCGAATGCTGAGCCTGGGTCTGGTCAGTTTGGGTCTGACGGTCGGAACCGCCGCGCCCCTTCGAGGCAACACCGCGACCTCGCTTCGCCCAGACGACGAAGGCCCCCAAGTTGGCGATCCGGCTCCCGATTTTGAACTGCAAGCCTCCGACGGCAAGACCTACAAGCTTTCTGACTTCAAGGGCAAGCAAGCGGTGGTGATCGCCTGGTTCCCCCGCGCCTTCACCAGTGGTTGCACGGCCGAATGCAAGTCGTTCCGCGAATCTAGCGCGGGTCTGAAGAGTCTGGGGGTGGCCTACTTCACCGCCAGCGTGGACGAACAAAAAACCAACGCTGATTTCGCCGCCTCGCTCGACCTAGACTATCCCATTCTGTGCGACCCCACCAAGCAAACCGCCCGGGCTTACGGGGTCCTGGGCGATCGTCCCTTCGCCCAACGTTGGACCTTCTACATTGATAAAAAGGGGATCATTCGAGCGATCGACAAGCAAGTGAACACCCGCGCCGCGGGTGAGGATGTCATCAAAAAGGTCAAGGAGCTTGGTTTGACCGACTGACCCCACCCACCGTTCTAAACCCTTTTTTCCCCCTCGACCACCCCGGCGATTCGCGGACGCCCCCCACGCCGTCCCAATCGCCGCGGGTGGCTTCGTTTTGACATGG
>Ga0308414_1002441_pt1 | contig 12131 bp, 11 predicted proteins | sample HotsprSampleOS50_FD_205667 | JGI IMG/M metagenome (GOLD analysis project Ga0308414, IMG submission 205667) | Hot spring phototrophic mat microbial communities from Octopus Spring, Yellowstone National Park, Wyoming, United States - 20090730_OS50 ... | reverse complement strand
CACCCACCGCAGCAAGCCAATAAGATGCCGCCACGCTCCTTCGGCTCACTGCCAGGGCTTGCCCTGCGAATACAGCCGCACGATCTGCCCCTGCCCGTTCTCGCGGATGGCCACCTCCATCATCCAGGGCAGGGGGGGATTGCCGCGCCCTTCGGGCACAAAATACTTCTCCATCCCGAACTCCAGACGCCCATCTTTAAACCGCCCCATCAGGTAGAGCTGATTTTTTCCCTGTGGAATAAACCGATAATACTCCTCGGCGACCGCGTGCTCACCGTCCTGCTTGAGCGCCACATAAACCACATCCTCATCATTGAGATTGCCCAGCATTTCCGGTGGCACCTGCGAAATTTCGTAATGCAGCACCACATAATCTCCACGCAACAGATCGCGCGGATCCACCGGCTCCACCCTCAGCATCACCCTCGGATACTGCAGACCCGCCCGATACCAAAAATACGCCGAAGCGATCACGGCCAACTGCACCAGCAACACAGCGTAAAGCAACTTGCGTTTCATAAAATCAGACCACCTTGTTTAGATAAAAAGTGCTGAGATATTTTTTAGCACGGCTCCACAACCAGATCAGCGCCAGCATCAGCAGCCCGCCGCCGATAAAAATCAGACCCGTGTTCATCATGCTGCCCAGCAGCCGCAGATACGTCCCCAAAATGATGAGAAAAATCGTGAAAAACGCCGCATTCACCTCGTTGGCGCGCCCGCTCTTGAAGCCGAAGTGAATCAGAGCGCCGCAAATCACAAACAGCCCCAGCCAGACCAACGGCCAAACCTCCACAAAAAATCCCAGCACATAACCGGCAATCAACGCAATCAGCACACCAAAATAGCGGCCCACGTCCGAGCGGCGCCTCTCACCGGCCAACAACCACAGCCGCGACACACCGGCGAGCGCCACCCCATAAACACAATAAATCAACGGATAAACAGACTCACCAACCAGCTCACGCGGATAATCCCACTGCGCCAACCAGGCGGACAACACACACAGCGACGCGGCCATCACCGCCACCCACGTGCTCAGGCTGGGAGTCAAAAACGGCAGTGGCAGGATCAAAACCAGCCATGCGGCAAAAAGCACATAAATCTCCCCGTGCACATGAAACATCTGGCTCACCAACGCCAGCCCTACCAACGGCATCGTTGAAGCCAACAACCACAACACTTCCTGCCAAACGCTGCCCGGTCTGCGCCTCTCAGCCTCAATACTTGCGCAGAACAGTCCCGCATGAAGCACCAGCAAAAGCGCCAACTTTGCGAACCTCTCAATTCTGTCCCAGTTTGCTGACACCACCAAAATCACACCCGCCACAATCAGCACACCGGCGATCACCGCCAGCGCGGTAAGAGTGCGTCCGGTTGCGCGCTCGGCCTCAAACGCCACAATCCGGCTGGCCTGCCCGGCATCGATGATCCCCGCCTGCTGCCAACGCTGCGTCATCTCCTTCACCTTCGCGCTTCTCATGACGAAAGTGTTCTAACACAGCCGCGCATACACATCCCATAGATAAATTTTTGACCGGTATTGATAAAATCGAAAATCCTGCGCCACCTGACCCTGAAAACATAGCTGGGAAAAAAACTTGGCTGCCGCGCTTGGGCTCGAACCAAGAACTCCCTGATCCAGAGTCAGGTGTGCTACCAATTGCACCACACGGCAACACTACTACGTTAAATACCCTCCAGATCAGTGCAACATCAAAGCCAGTGTGTTGACTGCGTGGATGATTTTCTGAAAAAAATTCCCATAGAACACCACCCACCAAAATGATAATTTTTGATTGATGACTCCGCTGCAAAAAAAAATCCTTGAGCTCAAGCGCGAAAAAAACGCCGTCATTCTCGCGCACAACTACCAGGTCAAAGAAATCCAGGAGGTGGCCGACCACGTCGGCGATTCGCTGGGGCTCTCTTACAAGGCACGTGAAGCAAAGGCCGACATCATTGTTTTTTGCGGGGTGCACTTCATGGCGGAGACGGCAAAAATTGTGAATCCCGACTGCAAAGTCCTGATACCGGATATCGACGCCGGCTGTTCGCTCTCCGATTCGTGCCCGCCGGAAAAACTGGCCGCGTTCCTGCGCGAAAACGCGGACAAAAATTACTACGTCATCGCCTACATCAACTGCAGCGCTGGCGTCAAAGCCCTCAGCGATGTCATTTGCACCTCCGGCAACGCCGAGCTCATCGCCCGCCGCGCGCCGCCCGATCGCAACATCCTTTTTGTGCCCGATGAAAACCTCGGCCAGTGGGTGATGGAAAAAACCGCCCGCAAAATGGAGCTGTGGAGGGGCAACTGTTATGTGCATGTCGAGTTCACGCACAAAAGTATCTCGCGCATCCGCGATCAATATCCCGACGCGCCGCTTGTCGCCCACCCGGAGTGCGTGCGCGCCGTGCGGCTGCTGGCCGACGAGGTGTGCAGCACCGAAAAAATGGTCGGTTATTGCCGCAACCATCCGGCAAAAAATTTCATCATCGCCACAGAAAGCGGGATGTTGCACCGGCTGCGCCGCGAGTTGCCCGACAAAAATTTTATTCCCGCACCCACCGATCACTGCGCCTGCGCCGACTGTCGCTACATGAAGATGAACACGCTGGAAAAACTGGCCGCCGCGCTGGAATTGGAGCGTCCGGAAATTCTGCTGGATGAGCAAATCCGGCAGCGCGCCCTGCTGCCGATCGAACGGATGTTGGATTGGAGCAAAAACTGAAAAACATGCAGTTACTGCTCCGGGATGTGTCGCGCCGGTCAGGACTCACCCTTGGAGGTGCGTTGCCAGTGATCGTGACATGAGCCAGGCAAACCACAGCAGTCGCGGGTATGGCCCGGAGATTTTTGCGGCGCACTATTTTGGTTTTTTTAACGCCATATCCTACACAATCATACTGAGCACGCCGTTGATTCTCTATGCCAGGCAAATCGGCGCCAGCTCCAGCGTGTTGGGGATCATCGCCTCACTGATGCCGCTGCTCACCGCGTTGCAGATTCCCGCGGCGCATTTCCTGGGGCGTTTCGGATACAAAAATTTCATCGTTTACGGTTGGACGGCGCGAACGTTTTTCACTTTTTGCGTGGCGGCGTTGCCGCTGGCGGCTTTTCTGGACAACAGCGCGCGGCTGGTGCTGCTGGTGGTGTTTATGGCGTGCTTTAACTTTATCCGCGGCATCGCTTCCTCTGCCTGGATGCCGTGGGTTTCACACATCGTGCCCGCCGGATGCCGGGGCGTTTTTTTCTCGCGCGATGCGTTTGCCGGAAATCTGGGGTCGCTGGTTGCTCTGCTTGGCTCCGCCCTGGTTTTGAGCGGCGAGGCCAGGAACGCGGAGTATTCGCTGCTGTTTTTCCTGTCGGCGGTGTTTGGTTTGCTGTGTGTGCGGTATGTGAAAAAGATGCCGGAGGTCGGGGCGTCGGAGAGTCTCCGTGCATCGTCACACCCTGTGCCGTGGGTGGCGATGTTGCGATACGGCCCGTTTTTCCAGCTCGTGGTTTTTTCTTGCGCGGTGATGTTTTTTCTGGGTGCCCTGGGGGTTTTCAGTATCGAGTATTTGAGCGCGGTGGCCGGTCTGGCCACGGACAAAATCATCCTCATCACGGCGCCACATTTCGTTGGCGCGATATTGTTCACGCCCCTTATGGGTTCTTTGGCCGATCGTGTCGGCAGCAGACCGGTGCAGTTTTTTTCGCTGGGCCTTTTTTCAGCGGTGTTGCTCACGTGGGTGGCACTGAGCGGCGGGTTGCTGCAAGTTCACTGGACAATAGTAGCCGTGCTCAGCCTGGCCACCGGTTATGCCGGTGCAGCCTTTCACGTGGCCAACAGCCGCCTGGGCAGCCTGATCATGCCGGAGATGGGCAGGAATCATTTTTTTGCGATGTTCACCGTGATCACCTGCGTGTGTCAGGGCGTGTCGCCGGTGGTGTGGGGGCTGCTGTTGGACGGCATCGGTGACTGGTCGCTTCCGTTGGGGGCGTTTGTCTGGAAGAGACACAGTCTGTTTTTTGCCGGGATGTTTGTGGTTTGCATTTTTTCCCTGCTGCTTCTGGCCCGCTGCAAAAAACTCTCCGAGAAGTGCGCAACAAGCGAGACGGGCAAAAAAATATTTTGAGCCGTTGCGGCGGGCGATTTTTGTGAGTTGTTGCAAAAACATCCGGGAAGGCTAGCTCATAGCATGCCTCTTGGTGTCATTCACACGTTGCAAACGTCGCAGACGATTCCCGTGCCGCTGGAGCGGGCATGGGACTTTTTCTCCAGTCCGCTGAATCTGCGGCAGATCACACCGCCTGAGCTGGATTTTGTGGTGGTGTCGCAGGTGCCGGAGAAAATTTATCCCGGCCTGATGATTGAGTATCGCGTGCGGCCGTTGTTCGGGCTGCGTATGCCGTGGCTGACGGAGATCACGCAGGTGCGCGCACCGCACTACTTTGTGGATGAGCAGCGGCTCGGCCCTTACCGGCTCTGGCACCATGAGCATTTTTTTGAGAGCACGTCTGACGGCTCGGGCACCATCGTGCGCGACCTTGTGCATTACATCATCCCCTTCAGTCCGTTGAGCGAGCTTGCGCATCCGCTGCTGGTGGCGCCGCAGCTCAAAAAGATTTTTGATTACCGTGCCCGCAGGTTGGAGGAGTTTTTTGGAAAAAGCGCGCCTTGATGAACGGCGCCGACAGTTCTTGCACACGGGTTAAGGTTCCCATCTGGCGGCTGAGGCGCGCAACGGTTTGGCTTGCCGCAAGGTTGAGGCCCGTCTTTGCTCTTGGGCTATGCGTTATTTGGTGACCGGTGCGGCAGGTTTTATTGGTTCGCATTTTTGTGAGCGTGTGCTGGCCGAGGGCCATGAGGTGGTTGCTCTGGATAATTTTGATGATTTTTACCGCGCCGAGATCAAGCGCAGGAACATGGCCGGCTTCGCCAACCGCGCGCAGGTTTTTGAGGGCGATGTGCGCGATGAGGAGTTTGTGCGCCGCGTTTTTGCCGAGGGCCGCCCGGACGCTGTGGTGCATATCGCCGCCAAGGCGGGGGTGCGCCCATCCATAGACAATCCGCGGCTCTACATCGAGGTGAATGTGCTGGGCACGCTGAATTTGCTGGAGGCCTGCCGGCGTCAGGGTGTGAAAAATTTCACGCTGGCCTCCACATCGTCGATTTATGGAGTCAACAGCAAGGTGCCGTTCTGTGAGGATGACGCTGTGCACGCCACTCTGTCGCCCTACGCGGCCAGCAAGCTGTGCGCCGAACAGCTCGGCTCCAATTACGCCCGGCTGCACGGCATGCGCGTGGTGGCGCTGCGTTACTTTACCGTCTATGGCCCGCGTCAGCGACCGGACCTGGCAATCCACAAGTTTGCCCGCAACATTCTGGAAGGTCGCCCCATCACCAAATACGGCAGCGGCGAAACGCGGCGCGATTATACGTATGTGGATGACATCGTGGACGGAACGTGGCGGGGCGCGCAATACGTGGGCAGTGAGTTTGAGATTTTCAACCTGGGCAATCATGAGACCACTTCGCTCAATGAGCTGATCGCCGCACTGGAGGAGGTGTGCGGCAGGCGGGCGCTGATCGAGCAGTTGCCGGAGCAGCCGGGTGATGTGCCGCAGACGTATGCGGATATCAGCAAGGCACAGCGCCTGCTGGGCTACCAACCGACCACCAGTGTGCGCGAAGGGCTGGGCAAGTTCGTTGCGTGGCTGCGCCAGGAGATGGCCGCCGGCCGCTGAGCGGCGCAGTTTGTCTCGAGGGTGAGTTTTTCCGCTCCTCGCTTTGCGCGGCGCGGGCAGAGTGCCGGTCAGTAGTTGTTGATGAAGTTGATGAGTTCGCGCAGTCGGCCGAATTGTTTACGGTCGAACGGCACGCACAGGCGCGGCAGGTGGGCGATTTCCGGCTCGTTGATTTCCTGCGGCAGCGCGAGGCAGGATTTCAAAAGGCCGGAGCTGCGCGGAAGCTCGGCGGGGTCGTCTTCCTCGTGCTCGCTTTCTTCTTTGAGCGCCGTGCTCTTTGCTGCGGGGGTGGATTCCTGGCAGATGTCGGCAAATTCTTTTTCGAGTTTTTCGACGGCCTTCTCGGGAAGGTGTCGCTGCATGCGGATGACGAGCTGGTCGCCCACAAAGCGGTAGGAGTGAAAGTTGGAGTAGAATCGCAGAACTTCTTCGTGCGCCTCTTCAAGAGAATCTGTGACTTTGAAGAGGGAAAAATCGCTTGCAGAGATGAGTTTGTCCTTGAGCAGGTGGTCGCGGAGGTAGTTTTCAAAGGTTTTCCAGAAGCTGCCGCCGGCGACGTCGATGAAGACCAGGGGCACGATTTTGCTTTTGCCGGTCTGCACAAGGGTGAGCGTCTCGAAGGCTTCGTCCATGGTGCCGAAACCGCCGGGAAAACAGGCCAGGGCGTGGGATTCTTTCACGAAGTTGAGCTTGCGGGTGAAGAAGTAGTTGAAGTTGACGAGTTTTTCGTCGCCCTGGATGGTGTCGTTGGCGGCCTGCTCGAAGGGCAGGCGGATGTTGAGGCCAAAGCTGCGCTCGCGACCGGCGCCTTTTTGCGCGGCCCCCATGATGCCATCGCCGCCGCCGGTGATCACCATGTAGCCGGACTCCGCCATCATGCGGCCGAATTTTTCCGCGGCCTTGAAGGCCGGGTGCGAGGGCGCAGTGCGGGCAGAGCCGAAGATGGAGATCTTGCGGATGTGGCGGTAGGGCTTGAAGACGCGGTCGGCGACGCGCAGCTCGCCCAGGGCGCGAGCGATGAGTTTGAGGTCGGCCAGGTGCGGGCGGGCGCGGCCAAGTTTGATGACGTTGACGACGAGCTGGCGGTAGAGTTCTTCGTCGTAGGTGATTCCGGCGTCAGCCAGAAGTTTGCCTATTTCCGTGTCGAGCTTGGCATCCCCCAGATAAGCGCGTGTGTTTTTCTTTTGCATGCCGGCGGAAGGGTCGCAAAAGTGTTTTAAAGTGGCAAATCTATTTGAAGGCACGTTGACCAGGCCCATGTGCGCCGACGGGGCGATGGGCACTTATCTCCAGCAGAAGGCCGGCGCTGTGGAGTGCGTGGAAGCTTTGAACCTCAGAGCGCCGGAACTGGTGCTCGCCGCCCACCGCGAGTATCTGCTGGCCGGGGCGCGATTGTTGGAGACAAACACCTTCAGTGCATCGGCACCGCGCCTGGAACGCTGCGGGATGCGTGGCATGGCTGGCGAGGTAAACGCCGCCGCCGTGCGCCTGGCCCGCGAGGCGGCGGTCGATATGCCAGACGTGATTGTGGCCGGATCTGTGGGACCGCTTTCCCTGCAGGGCGTGGACTTTTTTTCGATGCGCCAAGATGTGGCGATGGATCATTTTGCCGGTCATGCCGGTGTGCTTTTTGAAGCGGGTGCCGACGCAGTTTTTTTGGAAACGCTCTCTTCGCTCGACGAAGCATTGCTGGCGCTCGAAGCCTCGCTCACTGTTGCCAGAGGCAAGCCCGTGGGCGTGATGCTGGCGCCCAGCGAGGAAGGCAGACTGGCCGGTGGAGTCGATTTGAGCGGGGCTTTCAAAAAATTGGCCGACAGCGGCGCCTCAGTGCTGGGTCTCAACGCAACACTGGGGCCGGCTGCGATGCTTAAAATTTTAGAAAATCTGGAGCCGCCCGAAGGCGTTTTGCTTGCCGCGTTCCCCAACGCGGGAAAACCGCAGTATCTTGACGGGCATTTTTTATTTTTTGCCACCCCGGAATATTTCGCGTCGAAGACGGCGGCGCTGGTAGAGCATGGTGTGCGATTGCTTGGCGGCTGCATTGGAACAACGCCGGAACACATCCGCGCATTGTCTGCAAAGTTGCCCCGTGAAGTCTCGCCGCCGGATTTGCGCGCCAGAAGTCAGCCGCCCGCAAAAGTGTCGGTGTCTTTTGCAGACAAATATTCCGCCCCGCCAGCAGACGCCTCGAGCGGCAAACAGCAGAGCTTGATCGAATTGGTCTCGCAAAGAGTCACTACGATTGTGGAGCTGGACACGCCGAAAACACTGCCGCTGGAAAAATATTTTTCCGCCGCCCGGAGCTTGTGGAAAGCCGGGGCGGATTTTATTTCGCTGGCCGATAACGCACTGGCCATCCTGCGCAACAGCAATATGGCCGTGGGATCGTTGCTGCTTCAGCGCGGCATCCGTCCGCTGATCCACCTGGCCTGCCGGGACAAAAATGTGATCGCAATGCAGTCCGAGTTGATGGGCCTCCACAGCCTGGGGCTGAATCACATCCTCACAATCACCGGCGACCCGGCCAAGGTGGGCGACCACCCGTCGGCGACTTCTGTTTATGACATGAACTCCATCGGGCTGATCCGCCTGGCGGCATCGTTCAACATCGGCATCTCGCATGCCGGCCGCGAACTCAAGGGACGAACCGATTTTGTCATCGGGTGCTCTTTTAACCCGAACGCAAAAAATCTCGACAACCAGTTCAAGAAACTGGAGTCCAAGCTCGCCGCCGGGGCGCACTTTGTGATTACGCAACCTGTGTTTGATGTGGCGACGGTGGAGCGCTGCGCCGGCGGCCTGGCTGCTTTCGGGGTGCCTGTTTTTCTCGGCGTCATGCCGATCATGAACGAGAAGAACGCCGAGTTTCTGCACAACGAGGTGCCCGGCATCAGCATACCGGACGAAGTGCGCGAGGCATTCCGCGGGCTTGACAGGGAAGCAGCGCGGGAGGTTTCGCTCAGACACTGCGCCCGAGTGCGGGACGCCATTTTGGAGCGTTTCAAAGGTTTGTATCTCATCACACCGCTGTTGCGAACGGATTTGATAGAACCACTCATCCCCGCGCCTGCGAGATGAACAGATGAATTTGCAGAGGCGCAACCACCAGGGCGGGATTTGTTGCGACCAGGATTGCGAAATGAAAAATTTGTGCGATTTTTTGCACTGAATGATGTCGCGGCTTTTTTCTTCGCTCAGCGTTTTCTGTTTTTTGATTTTTTACTCGTCAGTGTGCAAATCAACTTGCCACGCGCAACAACACACCCGACCTGCGCCGGAAATTTTGGAGCGTGCCACCCAGGATATGGCCGCCGCAAAAAGAGGCCGGTTCCGGCATGAGCTGAGGGCTTCCGATTTCACAGCGTTTCCATCCACGCTAAACCAGGGACGCGACCGGCTCGGCAACTACGCCGGACGCACGACAGATGCCGCCTACACATTGACGATGCCGCTGCCCACGGGCTTCGCACTGCAATTCGGCGTCGGTGGAGCTTGGCACCGGCTCTTTGCCCCCTCCGCTGCAAAACTACCCTCCGATTTGTTTGCAGCTAACATGCTTTTTGGTGTTTTGTTTCAGCCAAGCAAGGAATGGAGGTTTTTGTTGCAGGTGCGTCCGGGATTTTACTCCGATTTTCGGGATATTTCTTTCCGCGACTTCAACGCTCCCGTGCTACTCGGCGCGGAATATCAAATGAACGAAAAATTTAAGTGGATCTTTGGCCTGAGCTACGACGCTTACCGCGAGTTCCCCGTCGTGCCGGGGATTGGTTTTCATTGGCGCTTTGCCGACAAGTGGACGCTGGAGCTGATCGCCCCCAAGCCGCGCCTGGTTTACAATATCAATGACAAATACAACGCCTACCTCTTCGGGGAATACCGCGGCGGCAGCTTTCGCGTGGCGGATGACTTCGGCAGCATCCGCGCCAACCGCCGCCTCAACGGCGAGTGGTTAAATCTGCGCGAGTTCAACGTCGGCGTCGGCGGAGAAATGAGCATCATGCGCGGCGTCAGTGCGTTTGCAGAAGCGGGAGCCACGGTTGCCCGGCTGTGGTTGTATGAAGACGCGCGGCTTCAGTATGCCAGCGAGCCAGGAGCAATCTTCCGCGCCGGTTTCAGGATCAGTTTTTAGCAAAACAGGTTCTCTCGCTATAAACCACGGGCTGGAGAAGAGAGGCGTGGGGTTAGTTTTCACCCTCCGGCGGAGACTCGAAAAATCTCCACCCGGTCGCCGTCTTTCAAAAAAAATTGCGACCATTGGTTTCTTGGGGGCACTTCCCCGTTGACTTCGACGAGGCAGGCGGAGGAAACCAATCCCAGCAGCGCCAGCAGCATCTCGATCGAGCAGTTTTGCGGCACCTCGCGGCTTTGTCCCTGCACGACTACACGCACATTCCGTTCCCTCCCGGCTGCTGAGTTGCAGAGGCGAGCGAGATGTCCCAATCCTTCCACACCGGGTCGTAGCCTTTTCTGCGCAACATCTCGGCCACCTGGGCGGCGGGGCGCTCATCCGCAATTTTGAATTGCTCTGTCGCCTGCCCGCACGCCTCTTCGTTTTTCAACGCCACCACGCGCCCCTTCACTGTTCGGTGCAGAGCGTCGGCGCCGACGCCGGTATAACCGCCTGGCTCGGTGTGAGAACCCGCGCTCATGTGGGTGATGCCCAACGGCAGCAGCGCTTCGCGCAAAGCGGCGTTTTCGCGCGTTGACAACACGATGCCCACTTGCGGAAAAACCACCCGCAAACTACAGACCAGAGCTGCCAGCTCACGGTCGGTAAAAATATGTCCGGGCTGGAAACCACCGGCCGCAGGCCGCAAGCGGGGGAAGGACACCGTCAAAAAAGCCTTCCAACAGCGACGCTGCAAGAAAGCCAGATGCGCTGCCAGCGCAATCGCCTCTTCTCTCCAGGGCGCCAGCCCAAAAAGCGCCCCGATCCCCAGCCTGCGAAAACCGGCATCATACGCCCGCTCGGGCGTCTCGAGCCGCCAGCCGAAATTTTTTTTCGGTCCCGCCGTGTGATACTCGGCGTAGGCTTTTGGCACGTAAGTTTCCTGATACACCACCAGCCCCTCCGCACCCGCGCGCACCATCGGCACATACTCATCCCGCTCCATCGGCCCCACCTCCAGAGCCACGGAGGGCGCGTATTTGAGCACTCTCCTCACGCACTCTTCGAGGTAGCCGTTCGAGACAAATTTCGGGTGCTCGCCGGCCACCAGCAGGATGCTGCGGAAACCCTGCCCGGCGAGAAATGCCGCCTCCTGCTCCACCTGTGCCGGCGTCAGCGTGGTGCGCAAAATCGGGTTGTCGCGTGAAAAGCCGCAGTAGGCGCAGTTGTTGATGCACTCATTGGACAAATACAACGGAGCAAACAACCGCATGGTGCGCCCGAAATACCGTCGTGTCACTGCCTGCGCCTGCCGCGCCAATGTCTCCAGACCGCCGTCGAGCGCCTCGTCCAAAAAGCGGTTCAGTTTTTGCACTTCTGGCCACTGTCGCCAGGCGCCGGACTCAAATTCCGTGAAAAAAGTTGCCCCGAAGCTCATGTCGCCGCTTCCTGAAAAAATGCCGTCAGCGGGCTGGTGGCGTCGGCCGCAGTGCCGCGCATCGGCAAGCCTGCCTCAAAGGCTTCGCGTCCGCAGCGCACCGCATCGCGGAACGCCCGCGCCATCCGCACCGGATCATCCGCGGCGGCCACGGCTGTGTTGACGAGCACGGCGGACGCTCCCATTTCCATCGCTTCCGCAGCATGCGAGGGAGCGCCCAGGCCCGCATCGATCACCACCGGCACCAGGCTCTGCTCGATGATGATTTCGATCATGGCTCGCGTCTCCAGTCCCTGGTTGGAGCCGATTGGCGCACCCAGCGGCATCACTGCCGCGCAACCCACCTCTTCGAGCCGTTTGGCCAGCACGGGATCGGCATTGATGTAGGGCAGCACGGTGAAGCCCTCTGCCACCAGCTCGCGCGCGGCGGCAAAAGTTTCCAACGGGTCCGGCAGCAGATAGCGCGGATCGGGGTGAATCTCCAGCTTCACCCACATGGGCAGCCCGGCGGAAGCGGCCAGTCGCGCCAGACGCACCGCCTCGGCGGCGTTCATGGCGCCCGAGGTGTTGGGCAAAAGCAGATACCTTTCCGGCTCCAGATAGTCCAGGATATCAGCGAACGGATCGCGCTTGCCGGAGAGGTCGGCGCGGCGCAGCGCCACCGTCACCAACGCCGGCTCGGCCGCCCGCAGGGCTTCGCGCATCAACGCGGGTGAGGCAAATTTGCCCGTGCCGAGAAACAGCCGGGAATCAAAATCCCGCCCGCCAAGGTGCAGTTTTGAACTGTCCATCTGCTTACCATTAAACCACCTTTTACAGAAAAACTCAAATCCCCCAAACAACGACATCAC